>Ga0302123_10000224_pt1 | contig 45815 bp, 33 predicted proteins | sample CB21_321_MG_FD_203109 | JGI IMG/M metagenome (GOLD analysis project Ga0302123, IMG submission 203109) | Marine microbial communities from Western Arctic Ocean, Canada - CB21_32.1 | ecosystem: Environmental > Aquatic > Marine > Oceanic | place: Canada: Western Arctic Ocean | collected 2017-09-28 | reverse complement strand
TCTAGCCCTCGACCGGGCGGGCTGCTAGTTCAACCACTCGTCCAAGTGATGAGCCACGAAGGCATCGTCATTGAGATGCGGGTACGCCTTGTGCACGCGGTCAATCTCATCAAGTTGTCCTGGTGACAACACTTCCTTGGGATTCAGGCACCACAGGCCCTCCAGCAGGCCTTGACGCCGTAGGAGTTCGTGGATGCCGGGAATGCAGCCCGCGAACTGATGCGGCGGATCGAACGCCGCGGCGTTCACGTCGGTCACCTGAGCACCCGTCGTCAGGATGCGCTGGGGGATCGGCAAGCGCTGCTCAACGACCAAACGGCGGCACTCTCCCCATTGCAAGACAGCGCGGCGCGTCCAGAACGCCCAGTGGCCAAGCAGGCCACCCACGAAACGGATGCCACCCGCATTCTTTCGTTGCGACAACTTAAACGTCGTCAGCAGGTCGCTCATGATGGTGTCATCATTGCCCGTGTAGAGGGCGATATCCTTGGCGCGGCCCGCCTCTTTCACGGCCCGGATGACATCGAGCGTCTGGTAACGATTGAACGGGGCGATCTTGATCGCCACCACATTGTCGATCTCAGCAAACTGTCGCCAAAACGAAAACGGCAGGATGCGCCCACCAACCGACGGCTGCAAGTAGAAGCCGAAGACCGGGATCACTTCCGCCACGGCTCGCGCATGGGTGATCAGTTTGTCGATGCTCGCATCGGCCATTGCGCCGAGGCTCAGCAATCCCGCGTGGTAGCCCAGGTCCGAAGCCGTCCGCGCCTCGGCCACAGCCTGCTTGGTCTTGCCGCAAATACCAGCGATCCGAATGAAGCCCGGTTCTGACTTGGGCGCCTCGGCGCGCATCGTCTCGGCGGCGAGTTCCAAGACCGGGCGAAATAAGCCAATCTTGGGATCGCGAATCTCAAACTGTGTCGTGTGGACGCCGATCGCGATGCCGCCCGAACCGGCGGCCATGTAGTAGCGCGTCAGCGCGCGTTGGCGGCGTTCATCCAGTTTGCGTTTGCTGTTAAGCGCCAACGGATGGGCCGGGATAACACAGCCCCGCCGAATTTGTCGGAGGACAACCCGCGGCGGCATAGGAGAGTTCGTCATTCAGAAATCCTAGAAAGACCCCGTACGCTCGTCGAAATGTGTCGGCTTGCCGAGACCGCGGCCACCTTGTTCAACCCACTTCGCCACCCAGGCGATCATCTGCTCGATGGAAACCGTCTCCGCGTCGAAGATCTCCCGGCAGCGGGCGGCGTTACTCAGCAGTGCTGTTTCGTTCTCCGTACCTTCGAGAACCGGCTCGATGCCCCAGTGCTTGCCGAACTGCTTCGCCACTTCACGAACCGAGATCGTCCTGGACCCCGTCAGGTTCAGAACAAACGCCGGCGATGAGCAATGCGCGAACGAGCGCAACGCGACGGAGTTCGCATCGCGCTGCCAGATCACGTTGGCGTATCCCATCGCAAGGGCTACAGGTTTGCGATGGTAGACCTTCTCTGCGATGTCACGCAGCACACCATAGCGCAAATCGATCGCGTAGTTGAGACGCAGGATCGCGACAGGAGTGCCATTGCGGTCGCTGAAGTATTCGAAGATCCTCTCACGGGACAAAGCGGATTGAGCGTACTCGCCAATCGGCCCCGTCGGGTCGGTCTCGACCGGGCCACCGCTCTTCACCGGCGTAAACGGATACACGTTCCCCGTCGAAAAGCTCACGATGCGAGCGTCACGAAAACGTTCCGCCACGATGCCGGGAACGTAGGAGTTGATCGCCCAGGTGAGCGGCTGATTGCCCTGCGTACCGAATTTCTGCCCCACCATGAACAGAACGTTGGAGCAGTCGGGCAGCGCATCCACCGCGGCGCGGTCGAGCAAGTCGCAGGTAACGGTTTCAACGCCTTCTCGCTCAAACGGCTCACGGCTACCCGGGCTTGAGAACCGGGCGGCGCCGATAATTCGCTTGCTCACCCCGGCCTTCTCGCAAGCCCGTTTGGCCAGGCGCACCATCGTCGGGCCCATCTTGCCGGAAACACCGAGAATCAGCAGGTCGCCTTCCAGCGCCGCCATCGCTTCGGCGTCCGCATCAGTGGGACGCGACAGAGCTTCTTCAAGCTGCTCTTCGGTTTCGATGAAGGGGATTTCCGCCGGAGATGATGCAGACATGGTCGACCGCGAGGGGGCTATAACTCGTCAGGGAACAACGCGAAACCTTTGGGAGGAGGAAGCAACTCTCTCAGCAGAGTGAGCCGCTTTCGCAACGGCCGGCTCGCCAATTGGCGCGGGCCCGCTTCGATGTCGATGTCGCAGCACAGCCCATGCAGATAGAGCGTCAGCGTGTCCGTCATCGATTGCCGCAGATAGGTCTGGACGGCTTTCGATCTCGGTTTCGAGGCAAGACCCTTCTGCATGACCTCTTCCTTAAGCGCCCAACTGGCTTCGTCGACTTCGCCGTGCGTTTCGGATTCCAGCTCCTCGCGAATGAGCGAATCGAAGCGCGTACGCTGCTTATCGGTCAGGCCCGCCGTGATCAGGTTGGCTAATCCGTTGTAGAAAACGTAGTGATAGTCGGCCAAGTCTTGATTCTCGACCGCCAGAAACAGGAAGGTATCGTCCTCGTCGCTGAGGTAGTGCGCCAGCAGTTGTTTCTTTGCGGCCGGGCGCCGGAAACTCACCATCTCGTCGCGGGACGTGTCCGCCGGCCGTTTCGTTTTCGCGGTCGTTTTGGCGATGGTTGCCCCTTCGAGGTAAGGCACCAACACAAACCGCAGCCGCGGCAACACCTCGCCCACCTTGGGTGGAACGGCCGCAATGGGGTCAAACAACCAGCGCCGAAGATCACCCTCCTCCACCGGCATCGCGGCGAAGTAGCTGAACGACTTATTGATAGGCACCATCTGCGTGTTGCATTGCGCAACAAGGGTACCGACGGGAACTTTATGGGAAGGAGGCATGCGAGTCGCGGCTAAGCGAGATTCATTCTAACAAAGGGGACTCCGCCCCCCCGAGTCTAGTCAAGCAGGGCCAGATAGTAGAAAACCTGGCGTTCCGTATCGACCCAGGTGACGTGCCCGAAGGGAGCTCGATAGTACTCGTCGAACACGAAAGAGTCTTCTCGCTCATCATCAAGCCACCGCCCCGGAAACTGGAGTCGAATCATCTCGTAGCTCTGCACCTCCGAGCGAAGTTCCATGTCGTACTTTTCCAGGATGCGGTCGACCACGGCGCGATCGCGGTAGTGGAACTTGGCGTGTGTCTCGTCGGTCTGCCAGAAGAGAAACTTGCGAAAGTAGACGCGGTCCACTGACTCAGGCGGTTCAAAGCCGAAGTGCGACTCGAAACCACCGCGAGCTGCCTGTGTGTCAGGCCCGTGTTTCAGAGAGACCGGCCAGTACTCGAACACCCACACCACAAGCGCAAACAAGAGCACCGCCCCGATCCACGAAACGACCGAAACCAGCTTCGAGACATTCACCCAATCGTCGCCCTCGTACACTTGCGAGTCGGGCTGCGATGCCACCAGCCATTTGCCGACGGCGCTGATTACAGGCACGGCAATGACGATCGTCGGGACAGTAAAGACAATCACCTTGAACATCAGTTGCGCCCTGAAATCCAATGGCAGCAACACGAATGCCAACGCGCTGGCCGCCAAGAGCCCGCCTCGAATCGCGTTGAGCCGAAACGCCCATTCGATTCTCTCCGTCGGAGCGCTCGACGCCGACTTCCACAAACGAGGGATGAGGATGGCCGGCACCAGAATGGCCGTCGCAAGAGCACCGATGTAGTACGCGGCGTAGACAGAGAAGAGCGGCGAGACAAATACCGAGCCCAACACGATCAGCGCGAGCACCGCTGCCGCACCGGGAAGCATTGCCACCCTGAGCGGGATTCGACCAGCCTGACGAACGTCGCGAACGGTCATGAATCGTTGTAGCTCGTGCCGTCGCCGCGGGCGCGCACGGATCGAGCCATTCTCAGGTTACGCCTACTCACAGGCCACAACCGTATGTTGATTCGCCTAGGTTCGGATCGAATGTCCCCTAGCGCAAAGTGGGGTACTCGACGCCGAGTTGTTCGAGATATGTGTCATAACGGCTTGGATCGTAGCGAAGCTTCTCAAGTTCCGGCCGGAAACGCTTCATCCTTTCGGTGTTGAGATGAATGGGCGGTTCTACGTCGGCGGGGATTAGCGATTCCCACGTCTCATCCTTAGTCTGGTCGCGGAAGTATTCCCAGGCCTGCTCGACCAGAGTGGGGTCGGCGAACATCTCAATCGCCGTCATCGCCTGCGCCTTTGCGCCGGCCGTGGCCCCCTTGTGAGCGAGCGGAGTCGCCATCGAGATCGCCCTCGACCAGTGATGCCCAATCAGATTGGGGATGTTCGACGGGTACCGCAACACAACCGTGGGCAGGTTCCAACTCACTTCGGAAATGTCATCCGAGCCCGACGATGTAGCGGCCGATCCCTGCAAGACGGAGATCTCCGTCTTAAGACCCGTCTCCTCGGCCTCAAGTTCCTTCTGAACCGCCCTTGCAAGTGTTAGGTCCGCTTCACTCCAGCGAGGCATGCCCACCTTCTTGATATTGGCGTGCAGCAGCTCCGCGACGGGCTTGTTGAAATGACCTTGCCAGGTCGCGCCTAGCACGCGCTCACTCACCGTCGTGTCCGTCATCATGGCAGCGCCGTTGGCGATCCTCGTCCCGATCTCGTGCAACCGCTTCACGTTCTGATAATCGAGTTCGCGGAAGAAGTACCACACGCTTGCAATGGGCGGGACCACGTTCGGCTGATCACCACCGTGTGAGATGACGTAGTGTGACCTCTGTTGCGGGCGCAGATGCTCGCGGCGGAAGTTCCATCCGGTATTCATCAACTCGACAGCGTCCAGCGCGCTGCGGCCCATCCACGGCGACCCGGCGCCATGCGCGCTACGGCCTCGGAAGGTGTACTTCGTTGAGACAAGCGCCAGCCCGCGCACGCCGTAGTTCGTCGAGAAATCCGTCGAGACGTGTGCGCAGAGCATGATGTCGAGGTCTTTGAACAGCCCCTCTCGCGCCATGTATGTCCGGCTGCCGAGCAGTTCTTCCGCGATGCCCGGATAGACACGAATCGTCCCCGGAATCTTGTGCTTCTCAAGAAGCTCTTTCACCGCGAGCGCCGCCGTGGCGTTCACCGCCTGTCCGGCGTTGTGCCCTTCTCCGTGACCGGGACCGCCCTCGATCAGCGGCTTGTGATACGCCACACCGGGCGTCTGCGACGTTTCCGGCAGACCGTCGATATCGGCCATGAATCCGATCACGGGCTTGCCCGAACCCCACTCCGCCACAAACGCCGTGGGCATGCCCGCGACACCGTACTTGACGCGGAAACCGTCTTTCTTCAGCAAGTCCGTGACGTACTTGGCCGACTCAACTTCGTGGTAGCCAAGCTCGGAAAAGCTGAACAACGAATCAGTGATCTCCTGCACCACCTTGCGCCGCGCCTCGACTCCCTCCATGGCCTGATTCTTCAGTTGGTCGCTACTGGGCCGCTGAGCGGATGCGGGAGGCGCGATTCCCAGCAGACAAGCCAGCGCAACGCAGGCCTGGACAGCGCGGATTCGGACATATTTCTCGAAAGCTCTCATAGCGCTGATGAGACTAGCACTTCGACGACGACGACGACGCCACCGGCCGGTGCGGGGCTACGGAGCTCACTCCGGTGGCATATTCGCCGCGTAGTCTTCTAGGAGAGCATCAGCGACGCAGATCGGCTCGGGCTCGCGCTTCCCTCCGGTGCGATCGAACTCGGCCTGAAGCTGAACCCAGTCCTCCGCCATGGCGCTTTGGATCGTCACGAGTTGCGGGTCTTGGTAGCTTTCTCCCGGACGAAAGTTCAACTCACACGCGAAGACACGGCCCGGCTTCTCGGGATGATGCAACGGCATCCCAACTTTCCGGCAGTGGATCGGCCGATGCGCATACACCGCACAGGCGCCATCAATCAACGCCGGGCAAGTAAGCCTCGTTTCCGGCTTCGGTAAGTCACCCCAAGCACGGATGTAGCCGTGCTGTTTGAGGATTTCCGTACGCCGCGGCAGGTAGGCCCGTGCATTCTCGACCAACCTTGCACGGAGTTGCGGATCGAGAGTTCTTATCCGTCGCGAGATCTCCGCCGCCTCCATTTCCGTAATGGAAAACACTTGATGGCAGCAATCCGTGCATCCACGTTTGCAGTTAATCTTGCCACCATGCAGCAGGCGGTTGCGCCGGAATTCACGTCCGACCACCTCCACAAACTGCTGATATCGATCGCGGATGGTCGGCATCTGGCTCAACGAGGGGAGGGCGCTATCCCTCCCTTTCCTAATCGGCGTTCGCGGGCGGCTTGTTATCGTAGTCGGCATGCGTGACCCCAAGAAACTTCGCAGCGCTCGCTGGTTCGGCGGGCCCGAGTATGAAGCCCTCGTTCGCCGTGCGGCCCTGCGTTCCGAGGGGTTGGGCCCGGCCGGATTCGAGGATAAGCCGGTCATCGGCATCTGCAACTCCTGGAGCGAACTAACGCACTGCAACGTGCATTTGCGGAGCGTAGCTGATGCCGTCAAACGCGGTGTCTGGGCCGCCGGCGGCGTACCCATGGAGTTCCCGACCATCTCGCTCGGCGAGCTTTTCATGAAGCCCACAACCATGATGTTCCGCAACCTGATGGCGATGGACGTCGAGGAGTGCATCACCGCCAACCCCATCGACGGTGTCATACTGCTCGCCGGCTGCGACAAGACCACGCCCGCTCAACTCATGGGAGCCGCCAGCGCCGACATCCCCTCCCTTATGGTCACCGGCGGACCGCAGCTCAGCGGCCACTGGGGACAGAAAGAGATCGGCTCCGGCACCGACGGCCGTCTGCTCTTTCAGGAGTACCGCGCCGGCCGACTCACGGATGAACAACTAGCGGAAGTCGAGGGCTGCATTGCCCGCAGCAACGGCCACTGCATGGTCATGGGGACAGCCTCCACGATGGCGTCAATGGCGGAATCGCTGGGACTCACACTACCTGGCGGCGCCGCGATTCCCGCCGTCGACGCCCGCCGATTTCAACACGCCGAAGACGCCGGACGCCGCATCGTCGACATGGTGTGGGAAGACCTGCGGCCTTCGAAAATCCTTACGCGCGCCGCCTTCGAGAATGCCATCCGAACCGACATGGCCATCGGCGGCTCAACCAACGCCGTGGTCCACCTACTGGCGATCGCCGGACGGGCCGGCGTGGATCTAACACTGGGCGACTTCGATCGGCTGTCGCGCGAGACTCCGTTCCTGACCAACATCAAACCGTCAGGCCAGTATCTGATGGAGGACTTCTACTACGCCGGGGGACTACCCGTCGTCATGAAGGAAATCCTGCCCCTACTCGACGGCTCCGCCATCACCGTCAATGGCAAGACCATCGCCGAGAACGTCGCGGACGCGAAGTGCCTCAACCCGGACGTCATCCGCACCCTCGACAAACCGCTCAACAATGAGGGCGGCACGGCGATCCTCTATGGCAACCTCGCGCCCGATGGCGCGGTCATCAAGCAGACCGCGGCCTCACCGCATTTGCTGCAGCACCGCGGCAAAGCCGTCGTTTTCGATCGCTATGAAGACCTGCGCGCTCACATCGACGACGAAGACCTTGAGATCGACGAAAACTCCGTCCTCGTGCTGAAGCATGCCGGCCCCACCGGCGGACCAGGCTTCCCCGAGTGGGGCCACCTGCCCATTCCCGCCAAGCTGCTCAAGCGTGGCGTCGAGGACATTGTGCGCATCAGCGACGCCCGCATGAGCGGCACGAGCTTCGGCACGGACGTGCTGCACGTTTCACCCGAGGCGGCCATTGGCGGTCCGCTCGCTGCCGTGCAAACGGGCGATGAGATCGAACTCGACGTTCCCGCGCGGAAGATTCAACTACGGGTCGAAGACAACGAGATCCAGCAACGCCTCGCCGCCTACGAACCGCCGCCTGCACACTACCGACGCGGCTACGGACGACTCTTCCTACGGGAAGTCACGCAAGCACACCAAGGATGCGACTTCCGCTTTCTCGAAAGGCTTTCCGACGAGGAAGCCGGTGGCGACTTCACATCGGAGAAGCTGCCTTAGGGATGAAGGGTGAGCTTACTAGCCGACCGTACTTTCAGCGGAAGCGATCAACGGAGCGGGCGTTGTCTCCGCGCCCTGCTCGACAACCGTGTCCGGCGAGTCCGGACGCGCAACACCGTTTACCCTGCCTTTGATGGGCTGGACCGCCGCCGCGAGGTTCACTCCGTACGTTACTTCGAGCCACTCAACACCCTCGGCCGTAATACGAAGGTCACCGACATCGGTACGCGCAATGTACCCCTTCTCCCGCAGAAACCATAGCGCGAAATCCAGATACACCACATCGTAACCAGTGCCCGTCGAAATCTCAATCGCCGTAAGGGAGCCGTCCTGCGGCTTCTTCAGCATCCGTTCGTACATCACAGTCAGCACGGAAACGCGCTTGCGCGCTTGATCCTCCAGGGCTTCCGTCGAGATCGTTCGCTGGATGCTCTTCGGGGCCGAACCGCTCTGACGCTTGTACCCCGCGTCGTAGGAACTGCGCGACTTCGCGTTCGACAGCGCGAGATAGGCCTTCTTGACCAACTCGAACTTCGCCTGATCGCCGGTCTTGGCATTCTGAGGGGAGTAGCGTCGAAGCTGTGCCCTCACAGCGGTCTCAATCAATTCGACGTTCGCCGACGGGTTGATTTCGAGCAACTCGTAGTAGTCGATGAAGGCTTCCGTAGGCAAGCGAACTCCGCGCCCCTCGATTGAACAGGGGTGAATTTCTTATTCAAGCATACAGGTCAGGGAAAGAGCCGAACAATGCAACGAAGGACCTATGCCCTAAGTAGGAAATCGTCGTAGAGGGTTCACCTTAGAGGCCGCCAAGAGACCCCTAGGATTCGAGCTTCGTCATGCGCGGCAGCATGAATCCGCCGTCCATCCGTAGCGAGCTTCCAGTCACGTACCCCGCATCATGCTCCGAGGCGAGAAAGACCACCAGGCCCGCAATCTCCTCCGGCTTCCCGAGCCGGCCGAAGGGCAGTTGCGCCGCCAGCGACTGAATCTCCTCTTCACTGGCATGGTCACGCTCGCCGGGCGTGTCGATCCAGCCCGGCTCGATCGTATTGACGCGGATACCGTACTGCGCCAGTTCCACCGCCCACGTCCGCGACATGTGGATCACCGCTGCCTTGGCCCCGTTGTACGCCGTCGAAAACGGGTAGGGTCGGACTCCCTGGATCGAGCTGATCGAAATAATGCTGCCGCCGTCGCCCTGCTTAATCATCTGGCGAGCCGCCAACTGCGAACAGTGGAAGACCGACCAGAGCGTGGGTCCCCAGGTCTTCTCAACGTCGGCCACTTCGAGTTCGACGAACGGCTTGCGCACCGAGGTCGCCGCGTTATTCAGCAGAATATCAACCCGCCCGAGTTGGCCGACGGCCTCGTCGAAGAAGCGCTCGCAATCAGCCCGTTTGCCGACGTCCGCCTGTGTAAAGTTCCCCTTGCGGCCCAGCGCTTCGATTTCCGATACCGTCTCGGCGCCCTCGCTTTCAAGAAGATCGGTAATCGCGATGTCGGCACCCTCGCGCGCCATCGCCAATGCGGATGCTTTGCCGATGCCTCGAGCCCCACCGGTCACGGCCGCAACTTTGCCTAAAAGCTTCACTTGGAAATCACCCTGCTTCGTCCGCGGTAACCTTTAATGGTATCTTCTTGAGACAGAATCATGCCGCTGCTGTCCGCGTTCATCCTCATTTTTCTTCAAGTTGCCGCGGCCCCCCCGCCCCCGAATGTAATCATCGTCTTTACCGACGACCAAGGATACGGCGACGTCGGCGTCTACGGCGCCACGGAGTTCCGCACCCCGAATCTCGACCGCATGGCTCGCGAGGGCGCGCGCTTCACGGACTTCTATGTCGCCGCGCCGGTCTGCACGCCATCGCGGGCGGCACTGCTTACCGGCAGCCATCCGGTGCGGGTCGGCCTCGGACACCGTGTATTGTTTCCCTACTCGAAAACCGGGCTGCATACGGACGAAATTACTCTAGCGGAATTGCTCAAGCAACAAGGCTACTCCACCGGCATGATCGGCAAATGGCATCTCGGGCACCATGAGAAGTTCCTGCCCACGCGCCAAGGATTCGACTCCTACTTTGGAATACCCTACAGCAACGACATGGGCAACCACCGTTACGCCCGTGAGGATTTCACGGCGCCGCCTCTGCCTATCCTGCGAAACGAGGAAGCCGTCGAATACCAACCCGACCAGAACCTGCTCACGCGACGCTACACCGAAGAAGCGGTTCGCTTCATCGAAACGAACAAGAAGAAGCCGTTCTTCCTGTACGTACCGCACAGCATGCCGCATTGGCCGTTGGCGGCTTCGTCCCGCTTCGCCGGCCGTTCCAAGCTCGGCATCTACGGCGACGCGATCGAAGAGATCGACTGGTCGGTCGGCGAGATCCTCCGCGCGCTCAAAGACCAGGGCATCGACGACCGCACTCTCGTCATCTTCACAACGGACAACGGTGCATCCCTGCGCCCCTGGCAGCGCCGTGGTTACCGGTCGGGGTCCAACGGACCACTTCGCGGTGACAAGAACACCACCTGGGAAGGCGGTATGCGCGTCCCCGCCATCATGCGCTGGCCCGGCCAAATCCCGGCGGGCCTAGTGCAAGGCGAACTAGCGACAGCCATGGACATCCTGCCGACCGTCGCCAAGCTGGCCGGAACCGAGGCTCCCACTGACCGCATCCTCGACGGAAAGGACATCTGGCCGCTCATGTCAGGTCAGCAGGGAGCGAAGACGCCCCACGACGCTTTCTACTACTACCGCGACGAGCGCCTCCAGGCCGTTCGCAGCGGAGAATGGAAATTACATGTCTACCGTCCCAACTGGGAGGAAGACGCCGCGCAGCACAAGCCACTGCTCTTCAATCTCGACAGTGACATCGGCGAAAGGAACAATGTGGCCGCAAACCACCCGGACGTCGTCAAGCGCCTCGAAGCCCTCGCCGAACACGCCCGCAAGGACCTAGGCGACGCCGCCACAGGACGCAAAGGCCGAAACCTACGGCCGGTGGGGACTCTCTAGCTCCGGATCTCAGTCCTCGGCCTGCGGTAGCCCTTCGTTCAAACGCCGAACCTCCGATTGAACCGACGGTAAACCGGCGCCGTACGTAGCCACAAGCTTCGCCTGATTCTTGTGCGCGCGCGCAACGCGTTTGTCCATCTGTCCGAAAATCTTCGTCCCGCTTCCCCCTACGAAACGCATGAACGGCATCGGGTTCCAACCAACTTGAAAGCCGCGCGACCAAGCTCGCAAACAGATCTCATGGTCGTAGTGAATGCCGGGTTCACCGACAGCCGAATAGCTTAGGTCGAGTCCGCCCATCTCCTGCAGAGCCTCGCGGCGAATCAGAATCGGCGCACCGTTGATCATCTCCACAAATTGAAACGGCAAACCATCCGCGGTCCGGTGCGCTGGGCCCTGCTTCGGATAAACATGAACCAAGTGGCCTGATTCCATCTCAATCTCAAGATCAAGAAACGCGTGATAGCCTCCCAGAATGGCCAGCTTGGGGTACTGATCGAAGAGGTGCACGGCGTTATCCAGCCATTCCGAGTTCGAGGGCGGAATGTCGTCATCCTGGAGCAGGCAGATGATCTCGCCACGTGCGTACCCAGCCGCCCGCTCGTATGTACGAATCTCATGCAAATCATTGGATCGCACCAGAAAGTTATTCGAGCCCGTGAGCACCTGGCTCCAACGCTCGAACGAACCATCGATCGAACCATCCTCGCAAACAATCAGCTCGGTGTCGGGCAGCCGTTGAAGCCGCTTTGCAATCGCACCAATATTCACCACATGATTGAACGAGAGTAGGACGAAAGAGACCTTCGGCAAATCATTGTGCGGCTCGCGGTCACGCATCCGACGAACCTTAAACTGCCGCACTCGCTCCAGATGACGCCGACTGCGCCACCGAGCCACCCTGCGAACCACCCGAGGCCAGTAATGTGACATCAATCCATTCAACATCAGGAAGGGAACTCCGTAGCCACGACCTGATCGGACCCCGAGCCAGGCGTAGTGGCCAGACGGAAGAAGCGCACCGCATCGTGGCCTGAAACTACAATATCCGGGACGAACACCATGTGGGCACCCATTCTATCCAAGGCTAATCCCGATTGCCCATTCGCACCCGGCAAGCCTTGCCTGCGTTGCGGCTGGCCCACTAAGTTGCTACGTTATGGGCCGTGATCTCGATCGAGAGCCGAGTTCGTTGGAGCGTCTGGGGCGGGTGGTGTCTGTGGGCGGTTCTGGCCGGACTATCCATCTGGCTATCGACATCGCCCGATGTGGCTCTGGAAGCTCACGAACGGGCACAGCAGCAGTTTCATTGGATACCCTTCTTCGCCGCCTTCCACTCGGTCATTCTTCACTTCCCAATCGGCTTCGTCGTTGTCCTCGGTGTTCTCGAACTCCACATGCTCAGGAGCCGTGATTCGGATTGGCGGCGCGTCATTCATCTATTGGTCAGTGCAATGTCCTGGAGCGCCGTGACAGTGGCCTGCCTCGGGCTACTGCGTGGCAGCGGAGGCGGCTACGACCGAGAAATCCTACACGCTCATTTCATCTCCGGACTCGCGGTCGCAACGCTCGCCATAGTCGCTCTAACCCTCCACGCGCCGGTGACCCTCCGGGGCACGGATGGCTGGCGTCTCAGCACCTATCGCGGAGTGTTGGCGACCCTCCTGGTCGTCGTTATCTTCGCGGGGCACCAGGGTGGCAACCTGACTCACGGTTCGCGGTACCTCGTGCGCAATGCGCCTGACTTCGTCCGCGAGTATTGGCTCGACCGCCCGGGCGACGGCTCGCAACAAGTGCCGCTAGAAGAGGGCCAGAAGAAATATGTCCGCGAAGTCTTGCCCATCCTCGAGCAAAAGTGCAAGAAGTGCCACGGCGAAAATGCGCAGATGAGCGGCTATCGCCTGGATGTAAGAGACGTCGCCTTCGCCGGTGGTAAGAGCGGCAAAACCGCCATCGTACCCGGTGATCCGGCAGCCAGCAATATCGTGCGGGTCATGCTCGTCCACGAAGCGCACCCCAAGCTCATGCCTCCGGCGGGATTGGCGCCCCTCGATGCCGACGAGATCATCAAAGTCATCTCCTGGATCCGCGACGGAGCCCCCTACGTCCCCGATAAACTCGCGGTCCTGCCACTCCTCGAAGACGCCAAGGACTAAGCTTCCACTAAGAAAGAGGCAACAAACGTCGTGTCGGATGCGTATGGTGAGTCTATGACCACCGCGCAGAGCAACGAAACGGCTCCCAATAAACCGCTCCGGCTATGGCCCGGCGTGGTCGCCGTGGTGCTCCAGTGGCTGGCGTTTTACGTCGCACCCATGGTAATGTCCGGGCCTTCCGTGGGTTTCATCGCGATGATCGGCGGACTCGTCGGCGGTTTGTTGGTCATTGTGTGGTGGGCGTTTTTCAGCCGGGCGCATCGCTTCGAGCGCTGGGGTGCTCTCGTACTGATGACCGTCGCGCTGACCGCGACCTCGTTCGTCCTCCACGAATCGATCGGGTCGGGCATGATGCGGATGGTGTTCTTCTTCTACGCCATCCCCGTGCTGAGCCTCGCCTTTGTCGCCTGGGCGTTGGTCGGTCGTCATCTCGCGGACGGACCTCGGCGCGCGGCAATGGTCGTAACAATTCTCCTCGCCTGCGGTGGATGGACACTCCTGCGAACAGAGGGCCTGAACGGCAGTGGCTCGGCGGAATTCGCCTGGCGCTGGTCAGAGACATCCGAGCAACAGCTCCTCGCCCGCACCGCTGACGAGCCACCCCTACTTCCACCTACACCTGCCCCGACGGAAACGACTGAGCATCCGATCCAAACGGAAGTCGCGGACGCGCCAACCGAGGTTCCTGCGATAGCGGAGCCTACAGGAACCCCTCCGGCACCCGAACCGGCCCCAACAAGAGCCGACTGGCCTGGCTTTCGCGGACCCAATCGCGACAGTCTCATCCGCGGCATACGGATCGAGCCCGATTGGTCGCAGTCTCCGCCGGTCGAGCTGTGGCGTCGACCCATCGGACCCGGTTGGTCGTCCTTCGCGGTCGACGGCGACCTGCTCTACACCCAAGAGCAGCGCGGCGAGGACGAGATCGTCGCCTGCTACAACATCACTACCGGCGAACCGGTGTGGAGCCACCGCGACGCGGTTCGATTCTGGGAATCAATCGGCGGCGCCGGTCCACGCGCGACGCCGACTCTCAGCGACGGTCGCCTCTACACATTCGGTGCGACCGGAATCTTGAACGCGCTCAACGCAGCCGACGGTACGGTCCTGTGGTCGCGAAACGCCGGGTCCGACGCCGGGGCGAAGGTCCCGATCTGGGGCTTCTCAAGCTCCCCGCTAGTGACCGACGATCTCGTCATCGTCGCTGTCCCTGGTCAGCTCGTGGCCTACGACCTCGCCACCGGCGATCTCCGCTGGCTCGGACCGGCGGGCGGCGACGGCTACAGCTCGCCCCATCTCGCGACAATCCACGGGGTCTCACAGGTCCTGCTGATGAGCGGAACCGGCGCTGCGGGCGTTGCGCCGGCCAATGGCAGGCTGCTCTGGGAACACCCCTGGCCCACCAGCGCACGCATCGTGCAACCGGCATTGACCGCCGATGGCGATGTACTCATGAGCGCAGGCGAATCCAGCGGAGTGCGCCGCGTCGCCATCTCGCACGGACCAGACAGATGGACCGCGGAGGAGCGCTGGACATCGTTCCGGCTGAAGCCCTACTTCAACGACTTTGTCATTCACAAAGGCCATGCCTACGGCTTTGATGGCCGCATCCTCGCATCCATCGACCTCAACGCCGGCGAACGCAAATGGAAGGGCGGACGCTACGGCCACGGCCAGCTCGTCCTACTACCCGACCAGGACTTGCTACTCGTGCTATCGGAAGAAGGTGAGCTAGCGCTTGTCAAAGCAACGCCCGGTAAGTTCACAGAACTCGCAAAGTTCCCGGCCATCACCGGCAAAACCTGGAACCACCCGGTCCTAGCTGGCGACATCCTGCTCGTTCGCAACGGCCAAGAGATGGCCGCGTTCCGGCTGCCCCTCGAACACAACTAAGCAGGAAAAGAGGCGCGCATGTAAATGTGCGCGTCCAAGCCCGAACAGACTCGCTGTCCAGTCGCTATCCCAGACAGCGAGGACTGATCTTCCTCCAGTAATGCAATGCGGTCGATGCTCCACGAGCCGTTGCGGCACAGCAATAACTTTCGCTACCCTCGTGCCAACGATGACGCCCAAAACAGAAAACACTAGATAGAGGAGACCGTTCGATGCGAATTCTCTGCTTTCTGCTGTTCGCTTGTGTGGTGAACCTACAAGCACTCCAACCGGGAACGATCACCATAGAGTCTCAGAAGTGGGTGGCCGTCCCAACGAAGCACTTAAGAATCGAAGGAACACTCAACGGCGACACGCCCTTCTATGTCCTGTTGCCGACTAAAGAAGCGTGGACGGGCCGCATGATCCAGTGGCTGAGTGGCGGGCTAGGCGGCCGACTCACTGGCGATCGCGGAGTCGCCGACTTCGCTCTGACCCGCGGCTCGGCGTTCGTGGAATCCACGCAAGGCCATACTGGATCCTTTGAACACCAGTCCGATGACACGCTGACCGAGATCATGTATGAAGCAAGCTACTTGGCGGTGCAATACGCCAAGTCGCGATGTGTCGAGTTGTATGGAAATGAGCCGCGATACACCTACGTCATGGGCGCCTCGGGTGGTGGTTTCCGATCCACCGGTCTGATCGAGCGATTCCCAGAGGTGTATGACGGCGCAGTTGCCTCCGTCGGCGGCGGCACGCTAAAGCTTCACTGGTACTACGGCTCGCTCTTCGACTACTATCGTCAGCCTCTCCTTTCAAAGGTTGACGCCATGGAAGCGGCCGTAGGCGTTAACGGCGAGGGCGATCCCTTCCCCGTGCTCGAGACTCCCGAACAGACGGAAGCCCTGCGCATGATCCTCACCGCAGGCTGGCCAAAGCGCCTCATTGGACGATTGCGGAAACCGTTCGGCTACTCCTCAGGCGCTCTCGTCTCTACGAAATACAAGTACGACGCGGCCTACTTCGAGGACTTCTGGAAACTGGATGGATATGCAGGGCGGGTCGTCCAGGACCTGATCAGAGAGCGTATTCAAGGAACCGTCAAGAGCGCCGACCCCAGCCAATCGACGTTAGTCATCGAAGCGCCGGAAGCACCGCAAGACCTCTTCCTCTATACACTGACCTTCACCAGCGGCAAGCTCGCCGGAAGTTGGCGGTACGTGCGTTCTCGGGAAGGCGATGAGCTTCGCACAACCGGCGGCCCCGGTCTGGAGGGCGTCGCCCCTGGTGATCGCTTCGAACTCGACAACCGCGATTTTCTCGCTTACCTGCACTACCACCGCCATATCGCGGACGCCGACGAGCCCGCCGCCCGCGACTTCTATAAGAACGGCAAGCCGATATACCCGCAGCGTTCCGACGCAGCGATGCGCTACCTTGACGAAACCGACCGGGACGTGGGCAACGTCCAGGGCAAACTAATCACGATCTTTGCCACTGACGATCCGCTGGACTGGCCCACAATTGCCAACCGCTATCACCGCAAGGTCCGCCAGCACCTTGGCAGCGGGATCGACGACCACTATCGGATGTACTTCGTCGAGCGAAGTGCGCACGGTGGCTCGCAGGACAGCGGTGGGCTCCGGTTGGTCTCCAAAATGGGCATGATCTACCGCGCGTACGACGACATGCTGGCCTGGGTCGAAAAGGGTGTCTCGCCGCCTCCCAGTACGCAATATACGATGGACGAGATGAACCAACTCATCCTGGCTCCGACCGCCGCCGAGCGGCAAGGATACCAGCCAGTAGTGCGACTGCTGGCGAACGGAAAAGAGCATCGGATCGAAGCGCGAGCCGGCGAAGAAATCGAGTTTCTGGTGGAAGCTGAAGATCCCGACAACGAGCTTGCGCAGGCCGAAATCGACTTCCACGGCGACGACCGCTACGACCAAACCAACAAGCTCAACGGAAAGAAAGCGAAGACGCGCTTCACTCACCGCTACGACCGGCCGGGCGAGCACATCGCGGCCGTACGCGTATCAGATACAACCGAAACCGCTCACTGCCCCGTTTCGAACTTGGCCGCGGTGCGCGTGGTCGTGAAGTAGATATTGGTCCATCTTGGTGAGAGTTCGAAGCCGCGCCGAACCGAAGGTGCGACCGGCCCAGCAGAGAGATCCTAACCCCCTCCCAACGCTTCGAGATACCGCCGGGCGCGGTTGATTTCGGCGGTGACTCCGGGGGCCGTCGGCAAGATCGGAACCCCGCGGGGATAAGGGTGCATGAAGATAGAGACGAAGCCTTTGTAGGCGGTGTCTTTCAGGACTTTCATGGCGGGGCCGAAGTGTAGAGCCCCTCGCCCCGGCATCTGCAACAACTCATCTTCCTTAGCCAGCTTCCCCGAGCCCTTGCCGTGCTGCCAGGCGTAGAACATCACCATCCGCTCGCCAAGGTCACGAATCAACCCCGCAATCAAGTCAGGGTCCTGCTCCAGGTGATACGGCGCGAGTGCGATCCCCAGGTGCTTCGACGGCACAAACTCAACCAGCCACTTCATGGCGTCCGGCGGATCAATCAGGTTCTTTCCATGATTCTCGATCCCGATCGTCACGCCCGCCTGCTCGGCCGCTTCGACATGCGGCCGCATCTGCTCAGCAAACGTCTTCACAGCCGCTTTCAAGTCCGCACCGGTGAGATCCGTCGGCCCCTTGCCGCCGCAGATCAGCACCTCCGCGCCCAACTTACGCGCGACCAGCATCTCATCCTGCAGGCCGAACGGCCCCAGGTCATAGTGCGTCAGGACGCCGAGCTTCACGCCGTGTCGGCCAAGCAGATCCGCGAACGCGTCGTGCCCCATCGCCTCCATCTGCTCGCGCTGATTGCCGTGAACACGCGGCCAGATATCGATATGTTCAGCGCCGATCTTGTGCACCTCGGGAATAATCTCGGCAAGATCCATCGTCCCGTACATGCACGACGACAGCACGTAGCGAAACGCCTCCGGCGACGCCGCACGCAACCCCGCACCCAAGCCGGCAAACGCTCCGGCCATCCCGCCCGCGAACCGCCTCCGCGTGATCCGATTCATGCTTCTCAAACCAATACCCATGTCAAGGCCCGCTAATCCCGCCAAAGCGCGATCCCGCCCAGCAGTCCAGCGATATTCGGCACCTTCTGCACATTGCTCGGAAGCTTGAACGCGACCTTGCGCGCGTTGCCGCCGCCCAGATAAAGCATCCGATAGTTAAATACGCGGTCCCAGATTACGATCGCTTTCTCCAGCCGTCTATTCCACTTCTCCTTCCCGACTTTCTTCATCGCTGCGTTGCCGAGACACTCTTCATAAGTTCGGTCCTTCGAGAACGGGTGGTGGCCAAGTTCGAGATTCGCCACGGAATGTCCGTCCGCATAAAGGGCCGTACCGATGCCCGTTCCCAAGGTGATGACCAACTCGACGCCCTGGCCGTCGATCACACCCAGCCCCTGCACATCCGCGTCATTCGCCACCCGGACCGGCTTGCCCGTCAGATCCTCCAAAGCCTTGGCGACATTAAATCCATCCCAGCCCGGGTCAAGGTTCACCGCCTTGTGCGCCACGCCGTCGACAACAACTCCTGGGAACCCGACCGACACCCGGTCAAACGCTTCCTGGCCGGCGATCTGCTCGGCAAGCACGCCGAGCACTTTCTCGGGCGTTCCCTTCTTCGGTGTCGGCTCCCGCGACCGCTCGGTTATCGGATGGCCTTCGCCGTCCAGAATGATCATCTTCAGCCCCGAGCCGCCGATGTCGATCGCCAGCGTGCGGATGTCATGCGATTCAGTCACCATGGATCGAAGTCTAGCCCAGCACTTGCCTATGGGACAAGATCAATCACTCTGCGGTTTCTTGACGGGCACGGCCGTTATCCCTCACAGGGCAAGCGCGATATCCTAGTCTGACCACTTTGGAGCCGCAACCGTGAACAAACAACCTTCTCCCCGAAGCCTCACACGTCGAGACATGTTGGCCGCCTCTGTCGGCGCGTCCGCTCTCGCCTGCTCATCACCCCCAGCCAAGAAGCGCCCGAACATCCTGATGATCATGTCCGATCAGCAGCGCGGCGACTGCCTGGGCGCCGACGGCAATGCAACCGTCTCGACGCCGCATCTCGACCAGCTCGCCGCCGAAGGCGCACGGTTTCGCTGCGCCTACTCTTCGACCCCGAGCTGCACGCCCGCGCGCGCGGCCTTGCTCACCGGCAAATCACCCTGGCAACACGGGATGCTCGGCTACGGACAAGTCGCCGAACGCTACCCAGTCGAGATGCCGCGTGTGCTGCGCGAATCCGGATATCACACCGAAGGGATCGGTAAGATGCACTGGCACCCACAGCGCAATCTCCACGGATTTCACCGCGTGCAGCTTGATGAATCAGGCCGTGTCCGAACGCCTGACTTCGTGAGCGACTACCGCCAATGGTTCGCCCAAGAAGCGCCCGACCTCGACCCCGACTCTACCGGCATCGGCTGGAACGACTATCGTGCGCATCCCTACGTGTTGCCCGAGCGCCTCCACCCCACGGCCTGGACCGGTGACCGCGCCGTCGACTTCCTGCAGAGCTATCAACAACCCGAGCCGTTCTTCCTGAAAGTCTCCTTCGCACGTCCGCACAGCCCCTACGACCCGCCACAACGTTTCATGGATCAATACGCCGACGCCCCGCTACCAGAAGCCCGCGTCGGCGGCTGGGCCGAGCGCTATCGCGAGCGTAGCGACGACAGCTTCAACATCTGGCACGGCGACCTCGGCCCCGAACAGGTGCGCCACTCGCGCCAGGGCTACCACGGCTCCGTCAGTTTCATCGACGAACAGATCGGGCGCATTCTCGAAGCCCTGGACGCCCGCGGCGAACTCGACGAAACGCTGATCCTCTACTTCTCCGACCACGGCGACATGACCGGCGACCATCATATGTGGCGCAAGTGTTTCCCCTATGAGGCCTCGGCCCGTATCCCGATGCTCGTCCGTTGGCCGACGGGCCTCGTCGCAGCTGATCGCGGTCAGGTCATCGACAAGCCGGTCGAAATTCGCGATGTATTGCCCACGCTTCTCGACGCCGCCGGCCAAGGCGAGCGCGACGACATAGACGGTCGTAGCATGCTGCCCCTGCTACAAAGCAGCGATGCCCCGTGGCGTGAGTTCGTCGATCTCGAACACAGCATCTGCTACAGCCCGAAGAATCACTGGACGGCCCTCACCGACGGCCGCACGAAGTACATCTTCCATGCCATCAACGGCGAAGAGCAGCTTTTCGACCTCACCTCCGACCCCCACGAGCAGCATGATCTGGCATCCGACACGACCCACGAGGACAAGCTCCGGCTCTGGCGCAACTGCATGACCGATCATCTCGCCGAACGCGGCGAGCCCTTCGTCAAAAACGGCAAACTCATGGTGCGGCCCGAACGGTTTCTGAATTCCCCCCACTACCCGCAACCGGCCTGAAACACCAGCCCCGCCCCTAACGCAACAGACTTTCCTATGATGGTGAACCGGGTTCGATTCCTCACATGAAGACTGTTCTGCCTTGGGTGTGGCCGGCAATCCTGCTGACCACCGCGACATCACCTCTGTTTCCGCAGGCTCCCGACGCGCAGCCGTCGAGGCAACTCCGCGCGCAACGAATTGCCGAGCCGCCTAACCTCGATGGCCTGGTCAACGAAACCTTCTGGCAAGACCTCGACGTAGCCACCGACTTCATCCAGCAGAACCCCGACGAGGGCAAAGTCTCGGCCGAACGCACCGAAATACGCATCGCCTTCGACGACCGCAATCTATACTTCGGCATCATCTGTTTCGACTCGCAGCCCGAGAACATCGTCGTCACACAAAACCGCCGCGACGGCGAACTCGAAGACACCGATTCCATCCAAATCCTCCTCGACACCTTCGACGACGACCAGAACGCCTTTATCTTCGGCACCAGCCCCACCGGTATTGAGTTCGACGGCCAAGTATCCAAAGCCGGACAAACGCGCGGCGGCGGTGGCGGCCCGGCTCGCGCCGGTGGCGGCGGTGGCGCGCAGCGTGGCGGTGCCGCCGCGTTCAACCTCAACTGGGACGCCGTGTGGAGCGTCCGCTCACAGATCACTGAACGCGGCTGGGAAAGCGAAATCGCTATCCCTTTCCGGACACTGCGTTACAAACCGGGCGCATCCGTCTGGGGCCTCAACGTCATGCGCAACCTGCGCCGCCGCAACGAGCTCTCCTACTGGTCACCCATCTCGCGCGCCTTCGAGCTAGCGCAAGTCGGCGCGGCTGGGTCGCTCTCCGGGCTCGAAACACGCACTCTCCGCAACCTGAAGTTACTGCCTTATGTCCTTGGCGGATTCTCACAAGACTATGCTCGCGAAGGGAACCAGACAAAGGTCGAACGCGACGCTGGTCTCGACCTCAAGTACAGCCTCACCCCGAGCATCACTCTTGACGCCACGGTCAACACCGATTTCGCCCAGGTCGAGGTCGACGACGAACAGGTGAACCTCACCCGCTTCGACCTGTTCTTCCCCGAGAAGCGACCCTTCTTTCTCGAGAACTCCGGCTTCTTCGAGTTCGGCACACCACAGGAAGTCGAGATCTTCTTCTCCCGCCGCATCGGACTCGACGAAGACCGCAACCCCGTCCCCATCGATGTCGGCGCGCGCGTCAGCGGCAAAGCCGGCCCGTACCAGATCGGCTTACTCAACATGCAAACGCGGTCCGTCGACGGAGCCGCCCCGGCCAACAACTACAGCGTCGCCCGCTTTAGCCGCGAACTACCCAACCGCTCGTCCATCGGCGTCATCGGCGTGAACCGCCAATCCACGTCACGCTTCGGGGATAGTCGTAAGTACAACCGCACCTTTGGCGCCGACGCCAACATCGGTATCGGAAAATTCGGCAACTGGTTCAACTACGTCGCGAAGACGCAGACACCGGGCATCACCGACAGCGACCACGTCTACTCAAGCCGCTTCGAGTACGACGATTCACGCCACGAATTCAACCTCGGCTATCTCGAAGTAGGTCACAACTTCAACCCCGAGGTCGGCTTTCTCCAAAGAGACGGCTTCAAGAAACCCCAGTACTTTTACCGCTACACCCATTACCTGGACGGCGGCCCCATCCGCAGCATCGAGCCGCATGTTCTCGGCGATAACTGGTACACGCTGGGCACAAATCAGAAGGAGTCCGGCTTCGAGCACTACCACCTCGACTCCCGCTGGCAGAACGGCGGCCGCATCGGTGTCGCTTTCAACCGCAACTTCGAACGCCTCGACATACCCTTCGAAGTGCATCCGGGCATCTTCGTTCCCGTCGGCCGCTATCAGTTCAATGAGACGATCGTGAACGCGCAGAGCGACCCCAGCGCGACCGTGTTTGTTAGTGGGAATGCCGCTTCAGGCGACTTCTACGACGGCTCGATCCGCTCGCTCCGAGGCAGCCTCGGGGTCCGCAAGGGCAACAACCTAACCTGGACAGGCAGTTGGGTCCGCAACTTCATCGAGTTGCCTGTGGGCGACTTCAACACCGACCTCGTCGGCCTGCGCTTCAACTGGTCGTTCACGCCGAAAAGCTTTCTGCAAACCTTCAGCCAATACAACAGCCGGACCGAGCAGATCGGCCACAACATCCGCCTCGGCCTGCTCTCAACGTCAAGCACCGGGCTCTACATCGTCTACAACACGGCCAATCTCACGCGCGACTACCTCGACCCCCACGAAGTCGAGCGCCGCACGCTCTCCCGCGCGCTGTTCATCAAGTTCAACTATCTATTGGATTACTGACGGCGGCAGATTGCCTAGGTCCCCGAATAGATCATCCGGTAGACTTCTGCGTTCCGAATCACGGCCTGCACATAACCGCGCGTCTCCGTGAACGGAATACTCTCAGCAAACTCCTCGGGGTCCGAGAAGTCTTCCCACGTAAGCCACTGGTCCACGCGATGTTCACCGGCGTTGTAACCGGCCAGCGTGTACTCAAGGCAGTGATCAAAACGCTCCAACACCTTCTTGAAGTGGAACGTCCCCAAACGCAAACTCAAATCCGGGTTCCACAGTTGCCGATTCGAGATGCGGCCAATGCCCAACTGCCGCGCTAACCCGCGTCCGGTCGCCGGCATGATCTGCATCAGCCCCAACGCCCCCGCGTGTGACTTCGCCGTGGCGTTGAATTCCGACTCCTGCCGAATCAACCCGGCCACAACATACGGATCGAGCTTGTGCGGTGCCGCCCGACGCTTGAGTTCTCTCTCATGGGGCAGCGGAAACAAGCGCTCCCAATACTCACGCGGCATCGTGTCGAACGGCACCCGCAGATACCCAAACCCATAGCGCTTCATGTAGCGCAGGCCGCGGTGATGTTGGTCACTCTCACTCTTCTGCCGCGCCAGTTCCAAACCCACCCAGTGCGCATCGGGTTTGCGATAGTCCGCTGTCAGCAACTCACGTTCCGCGAGATCGCCTAGCCCCAGGTCAAACAGCAACCGGCCGCGCTCCAGTTTGAGCCGCGAGGTACTCGATGGCTTGTCCACAAACTTGCGATACCCAGGGATCGCGTCGAAATAGCTCGGCAACGTCACCTGCTCACTCGACGCCTTCAGCTTCCCGATCCGTTCCCGCGCCTTCACCGCGTGATAGTAATGCGGGTAACGCCGCGTCAACTCGCCATAGAGAGCCCGCGCCAGGCCCGACTGGCCATCTTTCTCCTTCACACGCGCGAGCCAATAAATCGCGCCCGAGGCCGTCGACGATTTCGGATACACGCGGACATGCTCTTCAAACAGCGCCGCCGCCCGTGGGTCCCTCTCCCGATAGGCGCGCCAGCAAACTTTCCAATGCGCCTTCGCGGCGTTCACACCTCGCGGAACCGCCCGCGCACAGCGCTCGTAATACTTGCGGTATTCGGCGGGCTTGTTCTGAAGCAGATAGTAGTTACCCAGCGAGAACAGCGCTTCCCCATACCAAGGCGACTTGGGATACTTATTGCCCAACTCCTCCGCCCGCTGCCGGAACTCCGTAACCTTGCGCTTGCGCCGCGCACATTCGCCCAGATAGTACAGCCGTTCAGCCGCTAGTTTCGGATCACTAATGTTCAGCTTCAACAACCAGCCGTAGGCAATCGTCGTCCGCAACCGCCGGTAGTCCGCCGCCCCAGCACGCACCTGCGCATGTTCGAGATCACGCCCCTTCAACCCATCTAAGGCGAAATGATACTCAGGAGCCGCCTTCGAGTACTTGCGGGCATCGAACAGCTTGTCGGCGCGTTCAAGCCGCCAATCGGCGGGCGCGGCCGGATACCTAGTGCCCAGCCGTTTCCGCAGGGTATTCAGCGCCGTCTCGGCATCATCCGCCTGCGCGCTCGTCGGATGTTTGTAATACACCATCCGATACGAACGCACCGCATTCAACAACTGACCGTCCAACTCCAGCGTGCGTGCCGTCAAGTAGAGCCGGACCGGCTCTTCCAGCTTCGATTGCGAGTTATTCAGAAGCGTACGCGCTTCCGCCCAACGTTTCTCGCGGATCAAACTCTCTGCCTGCAAACGAATAGCGCGCGCCAACAACAGACTCTCGGGAAAACGCCGCGGAAAGCTCTCAATCACTTCGGCCGCAGCGGCGAACTTCTCTTCCCCCGCCAGCGCCCGGGCTGCAAAGAAGTGCGCGTAGTCAGCCAGCACACCGCCTTCGCGTGACGCATTTCGCAAATGCGGAACCGCACCTTCGTAAGCACCCGCTTCGTAGTCACCCATGCCGAGCGCAAATCGAGCCAACGCCGCCCGTGCACTGCCGGCCTTCTCGGCGTACGCCGCCAGCGGCGTCCGGTCAACGGGTTTGCCCGACTTGATGTACGAGCGGCTACGCTGCTGCAGTTCGGGAGGGACCGCCCCTGTAGCTACGCCGGTCAGGCTGCCGCATAGCGCCGCGACCACTGAAAACAATGCAACTAGCCGTTCCGAATTCTTCATCGCCGAGGGCGGAAATTTGGCGGGATCTTCTACTATGTTAAACCTGCGGACGCCTTTAGAGAAGCCCCGCGCTAAACAAGAGCTTCCTCGGCCTGCGGAATGGGCTTCTTCCGCGTACCCACCGCTTCCAGCCAAGCCTCGGCCAGCGATACCAGCACCTCGATCGCCGGCTGCTCCACAGGGCGCTCCTCATCTCCATCGGCAAGTAACACGGCCAGCACGCGGTCACGCAACACAATCGGGAAAAGATGCACGCGGTCTTCCGCGCTCGTACCTAGAACTTCCGCCAGTCGCGTCCCCAATTCCCCCGGTCCGCCGCCGCACACGACCGGCTCACTCGTCTCGACGGCATGCGCCAGCCCCGACGCATCGACAATCGGAATCTCCAACTGCTCCAATGCCTGCTGCCGGTCCGCATCGTTCGCGCCCATCAGCCGGAAGCCCAACAGGCGATCATCCTTCTGGATAAACAAGGCCGTGCGCCGCGCAAACCCGCCGGCGGCCTCCACAAGCGCCACCGCGATCCCCGTCACCGACTTCTCTTCACGGATCCGCCGCATCGCTTCCAGCAAAGACTCCGCCGCCCCGGCGCGGGCCTCTCTCTCGATCGCCTTGCGTTGCTCACCGACCCCGGCATCCACCCACTCGGTCCGCTTGGCGGCGATCTGCGATTCGAGATCGCGCCGCAACTGCTCAATCGCGGGATCGAGCAACGACGCCAGTTCTGATGAGCTATCAGGTTCTTCGGACAAGTGGTCTACGCCTCAAGGACTGATATTGTAGCGGGAGCCGGAATCATCGCAATCAACCCTCGCGAAACCGGCATCACAAGGTAACTGAGTCAAGATCATGAGCACAAAACTTGAAGGCCGAGTCGCCGTCGTTACCGGCGGAACCAAGGGCATCGGAGCCGCCATCGCGCGAGCGTTGCTAGTCGAAGGCGCGTCCGTCGTCATCTGCGGACGAAGCGCCGAATCCGTCGATCAAGCTGTAGCGGACCTCAGCCCGCTCGGCCGCGTCAACGGACGTGTGTGTGACGTTGGACGCTTCGACGACGTAGCCAAGTTCTTCCGCTTCATTGGTGAGACGGAGAAGAACCTCGACTACCTCATCAACAACGCCGGCGTCGGCCGCTTCGCCCCGCTCGGCGAACTCGACCCCGCCGCATGGGACGAGACCATCGCCACCAATCTCAGCGGCGTCTTCTACTGCTGCCACGAGGCCGTCCCGCTCATGAAGAAGGCCGGCGGCGGCTTCATCATCAACATCGGCAGTCTCGCCGGCAAACATCCCTTCGCCGGAGGGACAGCCTACAACGCATCGAAGTTCGGCCTCGCCGGATTCACCGAAGCGATGATGCTCGATCTGCGGAACGACAACATCCGCGTCAGCAGCATCATGCCCGGCAGCGTCGACACCAAGTTCGGTGGCGCCGACCGCCCCGCCGCCGACTGGAAAATCGCGCCCGAGCACATCGCCGACACCGTCATCCACCTACTCACCATGCCCGAACGCAGCCTAGCCAGCCGCATAGAAATGCGGCCCAGCCGCCCACCACAAAAGTAGTGCTCTGCAGAAACAGAGCCGCGACAGTCATGGAGCGGGCATGCGCGCAGAGCCCGCGCTTCGGCTCAGGTCGTGGACCGTGCGATCGAAAATGGTAGGGGCACGCTAGCGGTATGACATCACCGGGCGACCCCGACATGCGCGGGAACCTGCTTCGGTCAACCCTCTGGCTCCTAGTCAACTTGTCTTCCGAGCAACGATTGATCAAACACCGTACCCTTTGTGTTGAGCAACCCCCAACAGATCGCTGACCCCAAGTACGTCACCGCGAACAGCACCAACACCGCGTTCCAACTATTGCCATCACACTGGGCGAGCAGCGTCGGGCTCTCTTCAATCCAGGTCTTGAATTGCGGGACCACCCAAGGCATTAACCCTGCACCAAAGTTGCCGATCATATTCATCGTGCTGAACAACGACGCCACGTTGTTCCCACCCATGTCCATCGTCACCACATGGGCACAGGGGCCTCCGACCGCGGCTAGGAAGGCACCGCAACTGATCACCAACACAGCCGCTGTCGGATCGGCAACGAAGAACGCGGAGTAGACCAGTCCCGCGCACAGCGTCAAGCTCACGCCCGCGACCCCCTTGCGCGAGAGAGCCAAGCTTCCTGTCGCACGAAAGACCGCATCGGAAGCAACTCCGCCCACCATCGCGCCGAACACCGTCGCAATCAGCGGCAGAGCCGTCAGCAAGCCGGACTGAGCGGTCGAAACGCCGCGCGTCTCCATCAAATACGTCGCGAACCAACTGGCGAAAAACGCATAGCCCCCCGCGCGAAAGAACTGCTGTCCGCAGATCAGCCACGCGGCCGGACTGGTCGTCAACCGTAACCACATCCGAGCATTGAAATCAGGCTTGCCTGACGACAGCTTCGTCGTGCCGCCTTCCGCGATCAAGGCGCGCTCGGCGCTGTTCACCGATGGATGCTCTTCAGGACTCTCGCGAAACCACCACCAGAACCCGAGTGCCCACAGCAAGCCCGGCAAGGCAAAGATCGCAAAAATGTACTGGGCCGACATGTACCCGAGCATCCAACCGGTTAATCCGGCGCCGACCGCACCGCCGACGGACATCGCGGCACTGAGCACTCCGCTTGCCCGTGCTCGTTCCGTTCCCGGATGCCAAAGGGCGATCGTTCTTACGGCACCCGGAAAGATGCCGGCTTGCGCGATTCCCGTGCCAACGCGGCTCACTAAGACCAAACCGAAGCCCGAAGCGAGCGCAATCGCTGCTCCTGCCACCGACCATGCCGTGGAAAATATTGGCAAGCAGCGCCGCGATCCAAACCGTTCCGCGAGCCAAGCGGTCGGAATCTGGGCCAGGGCGTACGTCCAAAAGAAAGCCGGCCCGAGAATGAATCCCATCTGCGATTCGGTGATCCCCAGGTCCGCCCGCAAACTACTTTCGGCTACCACCAGACTATTGCGGCACAAGTAAGCGAACACCGCGGCCATGGCGAGCCAAGCGGAAACGACGACTCGCACCCTCGTTGGCGAAACGGTAGCCTCGCCGGAAGAGTTGCCACGCTCGGTTGATTCAACCGGATGCTCGGAGTCTGGCATGGTCGCAATATCGTACGCGAAACGGACTCATATCGTAGCCCAGGGTCGCTGCACGTTACGCGGATTTCCTTCACGGGGGGGAATCGATCCGACCTTCCCCCAGCGCACTAGTGGCGAGCGCGCACCCACAGAGCCCCGAGCGCCAGCGAGTGGGTTGGGCTCAATCGGCCTTACAGGGACACTACCATTTCGCCGTGCATATCAACGCACTGTGCGGGCTCGCACCCCTCATTGCCTCTCGCGGCTCTCGGCAAGCGGTTACCCGGACGAGGGAAGATGTAGCGACGTGGCCGGGCCTCCCGCTTGGCAAGCGACACAAACACCCGCAGCGCGGATCTCGCCCTTGAGACCCGCGGCCTTTCCTTCGACCCACTCAATGACCTAACAACAGGGAAGGAGGCGCGGGTGTCAACCTGCGCGCTCGCGGGCGAAAGCCCGCGGAGGCCCCAACGGGGCCAAAGAAAGTAGCCCACGGCGTCAGCCGTGGGTATCAAGGGCCAACCAAGCAAGCCCTGAAAGGGCGGCACGCGACTCCCCTACAACACCACACGACAAGGAAAACGTCACAGTTGGGTCGCAGCAGGTACACCGAACGGGCGTGTCGAAGAGTGCAACTCCCTAGATGCCGAGCTTGTCGAAGAAAATCTTGTTCCGCATCTTCGCGTCCTTTAGAACCTTGTCCCAACTGATGACCTCGATATAGATATTGATGTTTCCCATCCACAGAAACCAACCGAGTCGGTCAGGCATCGGCGTGAAGTTCTTTTCGCGGTCAAGCCACTCTTCAACCTTGCTCGTTAGGTCGCAGACAACATACCCGTAGAACGGCGTATTCTGAGCCACCAACATCTTGCGCCCCTCGGGTGTTTTGTACTTCCCGTCGCGGATGTCGTTGGCGTAGCGTACGATCTGCTGGACTGGGTCCTCCTTCGAGGACGGATTGACAAAGTCGTCCCGCTGCGGCTTCTTGAACTCGAAGATCGTGACGGGGTTGCTCGCTTCATTGTCTCCGCGAAAGAGAACACGTTTGTCGTACACCAGTAGGTCTGGGCGCTCGGTATTTTTGCCATCAAGCGGGATGTCGGACGACACGTAACTAGTAAAACTCAGGCGCTCATCTACAATCCAGAGATTGTGATCATCGAAGGACGTAACCTCCGTGTCACCCCTACGCGGGAAAATGATGTCATGGACAAAGCCTTCGGATGAATATGCACCCGCGGCATCCACCTCAAGACTCTTACCAAATATGTCGAGTATGTTCCGGCGAAGCACAATGTAGTGAATCAAGTCATTCTTGCTGGTACCGGAGATCTTGCTAACGATCCCCGGAACGCTTTCCTTGACGCTCTCGATGTCGCTTTCGGCCAGCAATCGCGCAACGTCCCGCTTGATTTCGATCTCTTGCGCGAACTTCTCTTTCTGCAATCTGGCTTCGATTTCTTCATTCGTGGGATTGTAGGGCATCCCGCTGAGGTCAACCTTCTTCAGGATCTCCTTGTGCCATGGGGCGTCTTTGTCTACATAGGATTGAACACGCTTTTCTTTCTTTTCCTTGCGGAAAGTAATCTCGGCGCCCGCGGCCTCGCGCGCGATTGTCGCGGCATTCCGTTCGATGTCGGCCTGCGCAATTCCAAGAACGAGTTCATTCTCCATATGGAACTCAAACCCAGCGCGTTCCAGTGAGACATTGCGATCGAGGTACGAGCCGAACACATAGGCCTTGATGATGTAGTTGCGTCTACGGTCCGTCTCGCCGTCACCGTCCTTTTCGTAGAACTCGTCCTCAAACTCAGGGACATACCTGTGAAGCGAGGTGGCGGAAACTTCCCGCTTGTGTGCAACGAGACTGACCTTGCTCTTGTGTTTCCCTGGTACATATAGCCTAAAGACCCTGACCAGAAACTCCTCTGTCGCGTCAGAGGACTTCAGAGTGAAGGTCTTACCTTCGGGCTCTATCTCCCTAATCTCGGCGGATAGTTCGTTGCTGACAAAATCGTTCAGACGGATTGCGCCGCTTCCGTCATTTTCCGAGAGGGTGATCTCCGGGCATGTGTAGTCCTGCGTGATGAAATACGGAAGAAGGCGCTCAACCAAGTTTCTAGCAATCGTCGAAAGCCTTTTTTCGATGTGTCGCCCTCTCCTGATGGCGTTCAACGTCACGAGGGTGCCCGTCTCCCGCTTCTCGCTGACTGCAACGTCTTCGTTAACAATGATTTCGTTGTCCTTGCCCATCGAAAACCATCGGGACTTGAAACCGTCAGTGCTCCGGTAGACGCTCTTGACATGGAGGTCGTCGAATATTTCAGGCAGGTGAAGCGGCCAAAGCCCTTGCCCCCTTCAACGATCTTGAGGTCGGTGTAGAGCGTATCGAAGGAATCGCGGTGCGCATCATTGAACCCGATGCCGTTGTCCTCGATCTCAAAACTGTTGACATCCGGGAGGCTGCCATCTACTTCGGCCTGACTCTCCCGGCGTACGCGGATCGAAACCTTTCCGTCTGTCTTCTCGGTTTCGTCAATTGCCTGAACAGCGTTGACAATCATCTCCACGACCGGCGTGTAGATCGTTGTATTGGCGCGGATGTTTTCTACAGCTCGCTTGATATTGACGTTGCTCATGTGAACATGCCCCAGCGATCTTCAGACGAAGCGTTTTACGGACCCTAGGCACCTAATTGCGTAGCTCCAGCGATACCTACTCTTAGCGTTCTTTGGCCCAGGCCACATGATTATCCCACAGGGCTTTTGAGGGGCTTTGAGGGGGCCCAAGAGGGACGGAGCCCTTTTTGAAAAGGAGTGGAGTGCACCCCTCCCGCCTCTTTCCCCGTTGTGCGCCAATTGAACGGGGGGAATGAGGGACAGCAGAGCCCGATAACGAGCCTGTTATTCGGCATTCTGGCTCCTCGTCGTGCATCATCCTGCATCATTTTGCAACATGGATTTTTGGGTATTTCCTAGTCCTGTCGTAACCCGAGGAGGGTGTTTTCGAGGGGTCGCCGGAATGTAAGTATTTGATTATGCGTGAGATAGATTGGTGCGTTCGCCGTGACCGTGATTTTGGGAAGGGCCGGAAATGGGGAAATTGGGGCGGGGGTTGTGTTTTGCTGATCGAACCCAATTTCGGGGGCTTGCTGAGGTGCCGCATCGGCCTTCGGCCGACCGCTCGCTGTGCTCGCGGACGCGCAGGTTGACACCCGCGCCTCTTTCCCCGTTGTGCGCCAATTGAACGGGCCGAAGGAAAGGCCGCGGATCTCAAAGGCGAGATCCGCGCTACGGGATGGCTCCCTAACGACTCCGCTCTGACGGCGGTCGTAGCACCTAATCAAGCTATAATCGTCAGCGTGAAGAGTTGTGCCCTTACCGCCCTCTTTCTAGCGCTCGCAGCCAGCGCCCCGGCCGCCGACGTCAGCTACTACAACGACCTTCGACCGGTCATCGAAAAGTCCTGCCAAGGCTGCCATCAACCCGCCAGCAAGATGGGCGGACTCGACCTCACCTCCTACTCAGCCATCGCCGGCGGTGGCAGCAAAGGCCCAACCTTCACGCGCGGGTCCGCCGACGAAAGCCGCCTCGTCACCATGCTCACCGGCGCAGCCGAGCCGCGCATGCCCTTCGGCCAGCCGCCGCTGCCCGAAGACCAAATCGACCTCTTCCGCAACTGGATCAACCAGGGCGCCAAAGACGATACCCCCGCATCCGCACAGGGACCGCAAGTTCCCACCGAGCCACCAACCTACGCCCAGCCACCGGTCGTAACCGCCGCCGCCTACTCGCCCGACGGCAAACTGCTAGCCGTCGGCGGCTATCGCGAAATCCTGCTCCACAAAGCCGACGGATCGAAGATCGAAGCCCGCCTCCTAGGCCGCTCCGACCGCCTTCACTCCGTCGCCTTCACAGCCGACGGCAAGCAACTCATCGCCGTCGGCGGCACGCCCGCGCGCTTCGGTGAAGTCCAGGTATGGGACCTCGCTTCGAAGAAGCAGATCCAATCCGTGATGGCCACAACCGACACGCTCTTCGGCGGCGACGTCTCACCCGACGGTAAACGCGTCGTCGTCGGTGGCGCGGACAACAGTCTGCGCGCCGTCGACCTAGCCAGCGGCAAGGAACTCTTCAAGGCTGGCCATCACGAGGACTGGGTTCTCGACGCCGTCTTCGGCATCGACGGCAAACGCATCGTCTCCGTCGGACGCGACCGCGCCGCCAAGCTCGCCAACGCCGACGACGGCGCGTTCCTCGAAAACGTCAACTTCCTGCGCGACCAGCTCTATGCCATCGCGCGGCATCCGCGACGTGACTACGTCCTGATCGGCGGCACCGACCGCGTACCGTACCTCTATATGATGGACCGTCCGCGCGCCCTCAAAATCGCCGACGACTCCACGCTCGTCCGTAAGTTCGACGAACAGGAAGGCGCGATCCACGCACTGGCCTTCAGCCCCGACGGCAGCCGCATCGCCGCGGGCGGCATCGCCGAATCGGTGAACATCTACAACACCGAGTCCGGCGACAAGATAGCGAGTTGCGCACTGCCCGGCGGCGGCGCGTTCATCCTGACCTTCGCGCCCGACGGCAAACGACTACTAGCAGCCGGGTTCGACGGGCTGCTACGAACCTACGACGCAACCACCGGCAAGCTCGTTAAGGAATGGACAGCCGTACCTCTCGAAGAGGGCCGTCTACGGTCAGCGCGTTAGATAAAACCAAAGATGCTCAATCGCCTCATCGCATTGTGTTTCAGCACGGCCTTAGCTGCGTCGGCGGCCGGGCCGTCACTCACAGCGATCGAGCCCTGGGGCGCGCAACGCGGAACCGCCGTCACGCTCACCCTCAAAGGCTACGACCTCACCGACGACGTCAAGGTCATCACCAGCATCCCCGGCGCCCTAACCGAGCTAACCGCCGAGCGCCCCGGCCGAGAACTACCGCTACTGCTCGAACTCGCGAAGGACGCCCCGGCCGGCTCCTACCCCATTCGCATCGAAACCAAGTCCGGCATCTCAAACGTGCTGCTGTTCACCGTCGGCCCCTTCAACGAAGTCACCGAGGCCGAATCGGAATCGATGCGCCAGATGTACGCCAACGATTCCGCTGACACCGCCGAGCCCGTCACCCTTCCCGCCACCGTCAACGGCACTCTGCAGGGCTCCGATCGCGACTGGTATCGCTTCGAAGGCAAGCCCGGCGAGACATTCGTCATCGAAGTTGAAGCCCGCCGCATCGGCTCCGCCCTCGACCCCACACTTGAAATCCACGACACCGCCGGCAACACCATCGCCCGCAACAACGACGCCCGCGGTATCGGCGTCGACCCGCGCACCGAAGTCACCATCCCCGCCGACGGCGCATTCTTCGTGCAAGTCCACGACGCCCGCTTCAGCGATCAGCGGATGAACTTCTACCGCCTCCGCGCCGGCCAATACAAATACGCAGAAGCCGTCTTCCCGCTGGGATGGAAACGCGGCGACACCGCCGAAGTCCAACTACTCGGCGGCAACCTCGCCGAACCCATCACCGTCAAGCCCGACCTCTCACCCAAAGCCACTGCCGCCGGCTACGCCGAAGTCCGCCTACCGGACGAGAACGGGCCGCTCCCCCTCCGCATCGCCGTCAGTGACGATCAGGAAGTCTTCGAGCCCAAAGGCAATACCCCCCGCGAACTCCAGTCCGGCATCGTCATCAACGGACGCATCGCCGCCGACGGGGAAGTCGACCGCTATCGCATCCAAGTCCAACCCGGCCAGCAATGGATGATCGAGACCCAGGCCGCCGGCCTCGGCACGTCCGCTCTCTACGGCCTGCTGACCCTTTACAACAGCGAAGGTGAAAAGCTCGCATCCGCCGGCGATCAAGTTCCCGAGGAACCGCTTTCGATCATCCGCTCGACCGGCCAAACTTTCGGCGATCCGCACCTGGGCTTTGAAGTCCCCGAAGGAGTCACCGAAGTCGCCGTCACCCTCGAAGACCTGCTCGGCCGCGGCGGACCCGAATACAGCTACCGCCTCGTCGCGCGCCAACAGCCGCCCGACTTCACACTGACTCTCAACACGCCGCACGTCACCATCCCTAAAGACGGCAGTGCCATCGTCAACGTCAGTGTCGACCGGCGCGGCTACATGGGCGCGGTGCGCATCGTGGCCGAAGGGCTTCCCGAAGGCGTCGAACTGCAGGGCGGCCACATCCCCGCCGAGATCGGCGGCATGACCACGTCGCGCAGTTCCCGCCGCGGCATCCTCACGCTCACGCCAAAACCCGACGCCGAGACGCAGCAAGTCGCGCTCACCATCTGGGGCGAAGGCGTCCTCGAAGACGGCCGCAAGATTCGCGTCAAAGCCCACGCGCCCGGCATGCAGATCGGCATTATGGGTTCCGGTCAAAGTCCTGTCACCGCCCCGTGGCTCGCCGCGACCGTCCCCGCCAAAGTCGCCGGACCCGAGAAAGCCGCCCTCCGCATTCTCACGCCACAAACCGTCCGCCTGATCCAGGGTATGGAATCCGTCGTCCGCTGGGAATTCGAGGGTGACGGCGTCACGCCGCTCAATCGCATCTCGGTCAGCAACACGCCGGCCGTCGGCAACATCCGCGTCAACGGGACCGCCACAGGCAGCAAGACCGCTACCGAAGGCAGCTTCACCGTCATCACGACCATGGGCACACTGCCCATGAAGTTCGATCTCTTGCCGAGTATCGATGCGAACATCGACGGCCGTGAGCAAACGATCTATGCACCAGCCATCACATTCGATGTTGTGCAAGGCTATCGCATCGACGCGCCAAAGCAGATCACCGCTATCCCGCGCGGAGGCGTCGCCGAGATCACCGGCTCCTTCCACCGCGAGTCCGACTTCTCATCGCCCGTCACCGTCAAGGCCGACAATCTTCCACTCGGCGTCGAATGCGCCGCGGCCGAGATCGACGAAACACCCGAGACCTATCAAATCAAGTGCACCGCCACGGATGCGGCCGAGCCCGGCGAATACGAAATCGAGCTCGCGCCCACGTCCGTCCTCGCGAGCCGCGATACCGAGCTAGTGCCTTACAAGATCGAACCCGTTGGCACGAAACTAACGATCACCAAAACAAAGAAAATGGCGCGGTCAGAGTAAGCAAGCTATGGAGTTCACAATGTCAGGGAAACGACGATTCACTTTGGGGTCTTACGTCTGTCTCATCGCGCTGCTCGCCGCCACCGGGGTCGCCGCCGAACTCCAGCCCGCCAAGATCAGCGTTGAACCCGCGTCACTCGCTCTGACCACCGCCAACGAAGGCCGCCGCGTGCTCGTAACCGGCGTCACCGCCGAGGGCGAGACCTTCGACCTCACCAACAACGCGAAATTCGAACCCGCCGGCGACAGCGTCCGCGTAGGCGACGACAGCTATCTCTACGGCGTCTCCCAAGGCAAGACCACCGTCAAAGTTTCCGCCGGCGGCCAGTCCGCCAACCTGCCCGTCACCGTCGACGACCTCGCCGAAAAGCGGACCATCAGTTTCCTCCGCGACGTCATGCCGGTGCTCAACAAACAGGGCTGCACCGCGGGGGCCTGCCACGGATCAGCCAAGGGCAAGAACGGCTTCAAGCTGTCGCTCCGAGGCTACGACCCCGAGTTTGATTACGGCGCGCTGCTCTACGACATCTCCGGACGCCGCTTCAATCGCGCCGATCCTGCCCAGAGCCTGATGCTCTCTAAGCCGGCGCAGGATGTGCCGCACGAAGGCGGTCTGCGCATCGAGAAGGGCTCGCGCTACTACGACACCGTCCTCGACTGGATCGCATCCGGCACGCCCCTCGGCGATAAGGAGAATGACTCCGTCGCCAAGCTCGAAGTCACGCCGCCCGAAGTCTTCATGGGCCGCGCCGGCATGAAGCAACAGCTCCTTGTCGTCGCGACTTATGGTGACGGCTCGACCCGTGACGTGACCCGCGAAGCTGTCATCGCCAGCAGCCAGGACACGACGGCGAAGATTGTTGACGGCTCCATCGTCGACGGAGAGCGCATCGGCGAAGTCACCCTACTCGTTCGCTACGAAGGCAAGTTCGTCATCGTACCGGTCACAATTCTGAATCCAGCGCCGGGCTTCGAGTGGAAGCAACTTTCGCAGCACAACTACATCGATGAGCACGTCGACGCGAAACTCAAGCGTCTGAAGATTCAACCTTCCGAAGTCGCCGACGACAGCACCTTCGTCCGCCGCGTCTACATAGACCTCATCGGCATCCCGCCAACGCCGGCACAAGCGCGCGACTTCATCGAAGACCCCGAGAAATCGCGCCTCAAACGCATCCGCCTCATCGACGACCTGATGAAGCGCACCCAGTTCGTCGACCACTGGGCGCTCAAGTGGGGCGACCTGCTGCAATCGAACCGCAAATACCTCGGCGAAAAAGGCACCTGGGCTTTTCGCCAATGGATCCGCGACCAAATCGCCACCAACCGCCCCTACGACCAAGTCGTCCGCGAACTTATCACCTCCACCGGCAGTACCTATCAGAACCCGGCCGCCAACTTCTTCCGCGTCAACAAAGACCCGAAAGAGGCGATGGAGAAGACCAGCCAACTCTTCCTCGGCGTGCGCATGACCTGCGCGCAGTGCCACGATCACCCGTTCGAGCGTTGGACGCAAAACCAGTACTTCCAGCTCGCCGCCTTTTTCGCTTCGGTCGGCGTCAAGCCCGGCTTCGATAGTGACGAGGAAATCGTCTATCTAAAGCGCGACGACAACACCGTCAAGCACCCCAAGACCGGCCGTGTCGTCGAACCCGAGTATCTGATCGCAACAACCGGCACGCTCCCACTCAATGCTGAAGAAGACCGCCGCCGCGGCCTCGCCCAATGGCTCACGTCCGAAAACAATCCCTTCTTCGCCCGCGCCATCACCAACCGGCTATGGAGCTATTTCTTCGGCCGCGGCATCATCGACCCCGTCGACGACATCCGCGCCTCCAATCCTCCAATCAACGAGCCGCTGCTCGCCGCCCTCGCCGAAGACTTCGTCAAGCAAGGCTATGACCTACGGCATGTCATTCGCACCATCGCGAACTCGCGCGCCTACCAAACCAGCATCGCGACGAACGAGTGGAACGCGAACGATGCGATCAACTTCTCGCGTTTCCTGCCGCGCCGGCTCACCGCCGAATCGATGCTCGACGCGATGACCGTTGCGACCGGCTCCCGTCCCGAGTTCGACGAGGTGCCGCCCGACTTCACCGCACAGCAACTACCCGATCCGCATGTCGGCAAAGGCGGTTTTCTCGACATGTTCGGCCGCCCCGAGCGCGAGTCCGCTTGCGAATGTGAACGCCGCAGCGAAATGAGCCTGCCGCAAGCAATGAGTCTCGTCAACGGACCGACGCTGGCGGAAGCCATCGCTGACCCGGAAGGACGCGTCGCGGAAGCGATCCTCGCCGGCAAGCCCGACCGCGAACTCGTCGAGGAACTCTATCTCGGCGCGCTCAGCCGTCTGCCCACGCCCGGCGAGATGGATAGGGCGCTAACCTATCTGCGCCAGGGCGAAGGCCGAGCCGCCGGAGCACAAGACCTGCTCTGGGCCCTAGTCAACAGCAACGCCTTCTTGTTTAACCGCTAAGCAGGGACAGCGCTCAGCAGAAACAGAGCCGCGACTGTAAAGGAGCGGGCCGCGGACGCAGTCCGCGAAAAGGGGTAAGAATGACCGCCCGATTCATAGCCGCCGGTTTTCTAGTTCACTGCCTCCTAGCGCAATCCGCGCTCCTAGCCGCCGCCCCATCCCTCACCCGCCTCGAACCCCGTGGCGGCCAACGCGGCTCCGCCGTCAAGCTCACCCTCATCGGACGTGACCTCGGCGACTCGGCCGAGATCGAAACCAAGATCCCCGGCGCCGTCACATCGCTCGCCGCCCCGAAAGACTCGATGCAGCGCGGTCGCGAGTTGCCGTTTCTCGTTGAGATCTCACCTGACGCCCCCGTCGGCATCTATCCCGTGCGCGTCAAATCACGCGACGGCCTGTCAAACATTCTGCTCTTCACCGTGGGCGCGTTCCCTGAAGTCTCTGAAGCGGAAGCCGAGTTGATGGAACCCGAGCCCGCCAACGATTCCGCCGACAAAGCCCAGCCCGTCAACACGCCCGTCATCGTCAACGGTACACTTCACGGACCCGACCGCGACTACTACCGCATCGAAGCCGCCGAAAACGAACGCCTCGTCATCGAAGTCGAAGCCCGCCGCATCGGCTCCGCCGTTGACCCACTCATCCAAGTGCTCGACGCCGACGGACACCGCCTCACCTGGAACGACGACGCCCCCGGTATCGGCGTCGACGCCCGCGTTGACGTCCGCTTCCCCAAGGCCGGCTCGTACTTCATCGCCATCCGCGATTCCAAATTCAGCGAGCAGGACGAGGACTACTACCGCCTTAAGATCGGCCAATTCACATACGCCGAAGGCCTCTATCCACTCGGATGGCAACGCGGCGGCGAAACCGAAGTCGAGTTCATCGGCGGAAATCTCGCCGAGCCCCTTCGCATCCGCCCCGATCTCGCCCCCGAACAGCTTGCCGCCGAATTCGCCATGCTCCGCGTACCCGGCGAGCCCGGCGCGCTTCCGATGCCGTTCGCGCTCACCGAACAACCCGCCGCCCTCGAGACCGACAACGGGACCAACACCCTCGCCCCCGAGACCTGGATGAACGGCCGCATCGCGAAGCCCGGCGAAATCGACAGCTACGTCCTCAAGGTCAAGCCCGACGAGCGCTGGTCGATCGAGTTGCAAGCCGCCACTCTCGGTGCATCGCGGCTCTACGGCATCCTTACCGCCCGCGCACCCGGCGGTGAGCAGATCGCATCTACGCAGAACCTCACCGCCGAGGAAAAGCTCTCCAATCTCGACGTTTCGGAGGACAGCGGCATTGATCAATTCCTCTCCTTTCAGGCCGGGAAGGGGCATAGCGAGATCCACATCGAGATCGAGGATCTACTCGGCCGCGGCGGACCCGACTTCGGCTACCGCATCATCGCCCGCCGCCGCAGCGGTGACTTCACACTCACTCTCCGTACGCACGAAGTCAACGTTCCCACGAACGGAACCGCGCTCATCACCGTCAACGCGGAGCGCCGGGGCTACGACGGCCCCATCCGCCTTTTCGTCCCCGAGCCACCGGATGGCCTCGTGATCGAGGGCGGCAACATGCCCTTGTATGAAATTACCGGCAGCACACGCTCGGGCTCGTCAGCGCTAGTCACGCTCACCCACAAACCCGGCTCCAAACTACGCGACGCCGGTTTGCAGATCTGGGGCGAGGCCGAGATCGACGGCCAACTTATCCGCCGCCGCGCCCGCGGACCGGGGCTCGAAGTCAACGTCCAAAGCGCCAACGAGATCGCGCGCCTCCGCCGCGGCTTCAGCAGCGCCAACATCGCTCCCTGGCTCGGCGCCGACCTGCCCATCCGCATCGTGCCCGAACTGCCCGCCGTCGTCGAGGTCACCTCGCCGCGCTACATGCGCGTCATCCCCGGCATGAAATACGAGCTGACCTGGGCATTCAAGACCGACGACGAAGACATCAGCCCGCCCAAGGACATGGGGGCGGCGAAGACACCCAACGTCCGCACCTTCAACCGCCCGCGCAAGGGCGACAAGGGCAAGGCACACGGTACCTTCGATGTGGGCAGTCAGCTCGGCTGGGGCCCGGGCAAATACGAAATCGTCCTCGCCGCGCGCGTCAAGATGGACGGCCGCGACAAAACCGTCTACGGCCCCGCCGTCACCGTCGACGTCATCAGCGCCTACGAGATCGAGCCCCAGGTCACCTCGCTACAACCCGGCACCGAAGGACACCTCGTCGCCCGCCTCAAGCGCGAACCAGGCTTCGCCTCACCGGTAGAAATCAAGCCCGAGAACCTGCCGCTCGACGTGACCTGCGACCCCATCATCGCTGACCCCGACACGGATGAACTCCGCCTCCCCTGTACGGCCGACGCCAACGCCAACCCCGGCGAATACGAAATCGACCTAGCCTCCTCCTCGACAGTCCAAACCGACGAAGGCCGGGAGATTCCCATCACCCAACCCGCCGTCAAAGCCAAACTCCAAGTCCTCCGCAAGGGAGAGAAATTGGCCTCCCGCTAAACGGAGCGGCGGATGTAAATCCGGCGGCCAGCGCCGACAGGCGCGGAAACTCAATGGTGTCAACTCGCCGCTTCGTTCAGTCTGCTACCCGCGGCATCCTTCGTGTTCAACCATTCGATCAGGCTGTAAACCTTGCGCAAGTAGTTGGGAAAAACCACGATGCTACTGTAGAGATGCTCCCGCACGATCCGAGTACCCGTCGGGTGACCTGCATCATTGCGTTGAGCCCTGATTAGCTGGAAGATACCAGCCAAAGCGGTCTCAAGCCCTTCCTTGAGGTCGCCGGTCAAATCCGGCTCGCCCGGCAGTCGCTTTTGCAGTTCATCGAACTTAGCCTTTATCATTCGGCGTCTCGTGACATTCTGAAACTTCTTGCGCGGTCCATCCGACAGGCTTCTCTCGTAGGCGTTAATCAGAATCTCCATCGCCTTCTCCGCCGCACAGCCCAACATGACGGCCGAGGAAAGTAAGCAATCGATTCGGAACGTCCTCAGGCACTCTTCCAGGTGTACGAGAATGACATCGTCGAGGCCGAGAATGTCCTGTTGCAAACGAGCAAGGTAGCGGTCAGGATCATAGGGTGTTTCAGGCTGCCCGCCTACTACAGTCTTGCCGCGCTCGGTGACATGCAAGAACGGTAGATCGCTATTCATCCCGTCGCCGAGTCCCGGTCTCAAGACCCCTTCGATGATGAGATCCCATAGGATTTCATTGACGTTCTCCAGCAGTTGAGTCCGCTGGGTGCTGTCGGTCTTGTCGTAACCAATATCCCTCGCAGATACAAGGTCGCTCACAGTTGAACTAGCGGTTCCAAACTGAAGGTTCCGCTGCACCGCCAGAACCTCCAGCACAAAGCTGCGTAGCGCTTCGTAACTTAGCTTGGGGTTGGTAGATTGAGCCATCGCTCCCTCGGCAGGGTGACTATTCGCTCTCAGGGTGTGAAATGAATCGTATGAAACGCCTACCCAGTTCTGTCACGGGCCATTGCAATGTTAGGTGTGGCTGTTTGTTTGTCGGGCTTGCGATCTGCTGTCGGAACGCGACCGGTGAAAGCAGAAGACCTCGACTTGAAAGATCTTGAAGAACCGCGTTCGAAAGGTAGGCCTTGGTGGAGTAAGCCGTTCGGAGGTTACTCAAGCTGTCCCCGCCCTCGTCGTATGCCCGAAGGATGGATAGGTGTAGCGGCGTGAAGGAATCCACGAATGACATGAACAAGGACTCGACCTCAGACTCAGCTTCGGTACCAAGAACCGAATTGACAACGGCGTTTTGAAGGGCCTCCAGCTTTTCCCGTTGATGAGTCCGCATTGCCAGTGCCGTTGCGGTTAGGACACTCGTAGTGACCTTGTCGCTATCAGCCTCCAAGCCGTCAACACGTGCTTCCAAGTCCCGTAGCCGCTTCGCAAGGCCCTCAAACCACTCCCGCTTTCGCCGTTCCAGCGTTGGCAGAATCACCATGTCAACAAGTGCTTCGCCGAACCCGCCCGTGAGAAGCCCTAACGCCTTTTTCAACGCGACCGGCGCGGCACCGAGGTCAGGATACTTCTCTAGTTCATCTGTCATCCGGACGATAAACCCGAAATCTGCGTTCGTTTCGATTGTATCGGTTAGGATGTTATTCGCGAACGCACAACTGTCCAACCTCTGACTGCTGAATCCGATCCCTGCTAATCTTCCCCGCCCAGCGCCACACCAACCATGCCCCAATCCCAACACAATCGACGCATCGACTACATCGAGTTCTCCACCACCGACATCGCCCGCACCAAGAACTTCTACTCCAATGTCTTCGGATGGGAGTTCAAAGACTTCGGACCGCAGTACACCGCCTTCAAAGACGGACGACTCAACGGCGGTTTCGCCCTCACCGACAACGTCCCCAGCGGCGGCCCACTCGTCGTCATCTACGCCACCGACCTCGAAGCACTCGAACAGGCCGTCAAGTCCGCCGGCGGACGCATCACCAAGGAAACATTCACCTTCCCCGGCGGCCGCCGCGTCCACATCGCCGACCCCGACGGCAACGAACTCGCCATCTGGTCCGACAACCTGCCCACGAGCGATTCGTAGACCTGCGTCAGGCAGTGGTCAAGGTCGCGAGATTCTGAGCGGGAACGCTGCCGTGCTAGTTGCCGTTCACGACGACCTCATCGGCCAATACGTCGTACATGCTATTCAGTCCAACGGCGTCGGGTTTGCGGGGCAGCTTGATCTCGAACGGCTTCGCGGTTGAGTTACCCTCGAGCACGGCGCGTCCCAGCATTGCCTCGTTCTTGTCGAAGGTGAGGTACACGGGTACCTGTGCCTTGAAGTTGTCCGAGACGCCCTTCTGCGTTACCGTCCCCTTGATCAAGAAGGTGCCGTCGCTCTGCGGGTGCAGGCTGTAGTCCAACTGATAGCTCGGAATCTCGGTCCCGTACACCCATTGCTCGAAGAACCAGTCCATCTTGCCGTTGCCATCGAGATTCATCTCAGGGGTCATGTGTCGCTCGACGGTCTCTTGGAAGCTTTGGGTCGTGGCGTTCTTATGTAGATGGGTTTGCACGAAGTCGTGCATCATCTTGATGAACCGCTCATCGCCCGTGTTCCGGTCGAACATCATGCGCCGCAGCATATGCACCACAAAGCCGCCCTTGGCATAGACGATCTTGCTATAGGCTCCGGATGTGCGCGCTGTTTGAAGACGCCGGCCCATCCAGATCGGGCCGACGTCGTTGGCTCGGAAACCGAATTCGTTCTTATCTAAGATCGCTTCACGCCAGTGCCGCAAGAAGTCCATGTACGGTTTCGGGTCTTCGTTGACCGCTTGCACGAACAGACTGGCCGAGAAGTCGGAGAAACCCTCCGACAGCCACTGATCGTGATACGACGACCAGCCCACCATATGTCCCCACCATTGATGGGCAACCTCATGCGGCGTGATTTCCTGGATGAAGTCATTGAACTTGAAAGCATTCGCGCCCAGCAGCATCCAGCGCTGCGTCAAATCGAGAAACGCGCTCACCGGCAGGTACACGAGCGTCGGCCACGATTGGCCGAAGCTGAATTGTGGCTGCTGGGTCACGGCGATGCGTCCGTACGGCGCTTCCCCAAAGAAGCGATTGAAGACAAAGATCGAGGCACGTGTTTCCGCGGCTGCCTTCTTCAGCATCGACGAAGGCGTCATGCTGCTTGTGCTCGGCATCGCGCTCGTCGTCCCGGGCAGGGTTCCCGCTGTACTCTTCAGGAAATCCGGGACCTCCGTCGTCGCAAACGCTTCGATCTCATAGCCACTCTGTTCTTCGGTCACGTTCTGCTGTTTGTAGCGGCCATAGTTGAACCCCGCGACTTTCAAAGGAACATCCGACCGCCACTGCGACCGAACGATCTTCCCTTCTGTCTTCTCATCCACGCGCGTCCCGACGCTGACTAACGTTCCTTTCTTGGGGTGCGCGAATGTGAGTTCAAAGGTTGCCGGATCGCTAAACGTGTTCACATTGGGATACCAACTCGTTCTCGCACCGACCGCGAAGTTGCCCCCACCGTAGTCGTAAACGACCTTGTTCCCCTGGTATTCGATGCCAAGTTGGTATTCGCGATCCTTTTCCAGCGGTGCGGGGAAGATCACATAGAACGATGAATCTTCCTCTTTGGGTTCTTGGATGAACGCAAGCGGCTGACCACCATCGACCTTAACGCCGCTCACACGGAGAGTCGGAAGCAGGCTCAACTTGAGGATACGGTCTCCCCCGTAGCGCGGCTTGAACGTCATGGCAGTCGACCCGCTGAGATCGCGATTCCCCGCCAGTTGGCTATCGATACGGTAGTGCATCACGTCGACCCGGTGTTTGCTTTGCGGAATGTCCGGCGCTCTCTCGGATCGGCCCTCCGCGGGAGCGAGATAGAAGATTCCCTCGTCCCGCTTTTCCGGCGCCAAGTTAATGAGGGCTATTTCTTCCGCGGTCATCATGTCGGGAACGGCCCCAGTAGGCCGCAGATGGAAACGCAGATGCGAATGCTTCTTGCCAAAGATGAGGGCATTGAAGAACGGCTCCGACCCGGGGTCGTATAGGGCAGTGAGGATGTCTGCTTCGACGTTATCCATCACCTCGGAGGTCATCATGGCTTCCAGAGAACTGCGAGGCTTTTCGCGCCGTTCGCGCATCTCCGAGCGAAATTTCCGCAGCACATCCGCCGTCTGGGGTGCGCTCCCCGACTCTCCGTGCTCGCGGATCTCTTTGTCTGTCTCGTCCGTGAACCAGAACACAGCCTGTTCAAAAGGCTCTTGCACGGACTGTTCGCCCGTCAATATGGCTAGGTTCTTGACTTCATGTGGAAGGTTTGGCTCGAGGACGAATGAGCCTTCTCCGTGAAACACCGCCATCGTCACACGATCGAGTACCGGAGTCAGAAACGAAACGGTTCCACTGCGCAACTGGAAGACCCCGACATCCCTCTTGATACGGAGATCCTGGACCGCGAACGATTCCCCGACTGTGGCGTTGCGCAGCGCCTGATAGTTTTCGTCGCCGCGCCCCACCATGGCGTCGGCGGCCGGCTCTTCCTCCGCCCAGGCCGGCCTGGGCGATAGTGCTGTCATTCCTCCGCCCAGACCGGCCTGGGCGATAGTGCTGTCAGAAGAAACGTAGCGAGAAGAAAGGCGAGAGGGGCAATCCAGAAATCACGCATACATGTATCTTAGCTGCGGCCATTATCGATAACCCCTATCAAACTAATGACATTATGGTGTATCCGATGTTTCGACCATCGGTGTTCAGGCGAACCCGATAATATACTCATGCCCAATCGGGATACCTTCACACAAGAGTTCATCCGCATCAGCCGCTACCAGCTTCGCGAGCGTTTCCGTCGCATCGAACTCTGCGTCGACAAGCTCAGCGACGAGCAACTCTGGGCTCGCAAGCACGAGAACGAAAACGCCGTCGGCAACCTGATCCTTCATCTGGCGGGGAACATCCGGCAGTGGCTCGTAAGCGGAGTCGGCGGCGAACCGGATAAGCGGGACCGCGCCACTGAGTTCGCGCGCCGCGAGCCGCTCGACCGCAACCAAGCTCTTTCGCTACTCGGGCAGGCCATCGACGACGCCGACCGGGTGCTCGCCACCGTCACGCCCGCCGACCTCGCCGAGAAGCGGAAGATTCAAGCATTCAATATCACCGGCCTGCATGCCATCTATCATGTCGTCGAGCATCTAGCCGAGCACACCGGCCAAATCATCTGGGTCACGAAACGCCTCACCGGCGAGAACCTGAGAATCTACGGCTACCTCGATCAGGCCGGTGCCCAGCACAACGACGAACTCATGCCTTGATCTCCATCTGTTCGGCACGGCCAGCCCGCAGCGCTTGACGAAACCGATATCATTTTAGACACGAACATGACCGAGGTGACAAGACTATGACCGCTGAAGAGAACCTG
>Ga0302123_10000223_pt1 | contig 45904 bp, 58 predicted proteins | sample CB21_321_MG_FD_203109 | JGI IMG/M metagenome (GOLD analysis project Ga0302123, IMG submission 203109) | Marine microbial communities from Western Arctic Ocean, Canada - CB21_32.1 | ecosystem: Environmental > Aquatic > Marine > Oceanic | place: Canada: Western Arctic Ocean | collected 2017-09-28 | reverse complement strand
TAAGCGTGGTGAACGCCACATCGCTAAACCCGGTGGCGTTTAATGCGTTTGACGGAACACGGTTCTCAAACCAAACAATCTCCCCGCTCGGTCGCGAATAATTCCCCGAGCCGATTGCGCTGCCGAATACAACCATCGGTTGGGAGATGTAAAATGTTTCAGCCGTTGCGCCAGATTTTGTGATTTGAAAAGTTACGTTAGGCGAAGGAGATGTTGATATGGACTTGGTACACTCACACCAAGTCCAAGTATTTTGTGCAACCGTTTGGGCTGAGTTAGAAACCCCACCGTCATCAATTTGCAAAAAGACTTCTGGTGTGGCTAGAGTTGAATACACCCACGCGCCAAATGTTACTGTTCGGCCAGCGAAACGGGATACAGTTATTGGGTCGGCGGCATCCTTGGGCCAAAGAGCTACATACGCAGTTTGGCTGGCCACGCATTTTAGCGAATAAAATGAACCGTCTTTGGTGAGAGTCGCATCGTCGTGCTGTCGGTATACATCTGCCGCTGTGCGCTTCACCCACCCATCTGGCCCAAGCGAATCAGCCGCCACGCACCCCGGCGTGACTTCGTAGATGCTAATGTCGTCTATTCTAAATGTTGATGTGGTTGTTTGCGCTTTGATGCCAATTGACATCGTTGTGGCGGTTGCCTCAACAACCACGCTGTCGGTAGCTGCACCCGTTTGGGTCGCCCCACTACCTCCGTCCGTGTAAATCGACCAACTCCCAGCGGTAAGGTTAGTGCAAGTGGCCGTGATTTTGTAAAGTTTCCCAACCACGAAACTTGTATAGTTCTGATAGAGTCCAAGCGTTCCAGAGTTAATGCTGGCAAACTCGGCTTCATAATCCCCGCCACCTTGGTCAACGATTGTAACGCCAGTCGCTTTAGTCCAACCCGTGTCGCCGCTGGTAAAGTTGCCGTTGACTGCCAACTCACTCCCAACATCCTCCAGCGTCGAGTTACTCCACACGTCAAAACCAGAATTAGAAAGAAGGTTGGATTTGAGTACGCCGTCAACCTCGACGATGCCGCCTTCCGCTGAAATCGCTGGGCCGGTTGAGTCGTTCCGAATTTGCAGACAAGTTGTGCCGGTTGCTGCCGGGTCATCATTTTTTATGTAGACCAACGAACGAGTATTCGTGCTGCTTGCGTTGCTTTTAAAATATGCAATTCGGCCATCGGTCAATGAGTCGGCGTCAACTTGAAACGCATTGTCAGTCGTGGCTGTCGCACCCGATAGATACAAACTTTTAGCATTGCCGGTCGGCGTCATTGTGGTCGTGCCAGCAGCGTCGATGGTGAGGCGGTCAACGTCTGCCGTGTGGAAGTGCATCGAATTGTCAGAATGGTCATAGCGAACTTGGCCCTCCGACTCCGCGCTGCCACTTGTGCCATCAGCGAAGAAAATTCGACCATCGCTTGATGCGCCACTTGCGATAGTCATTCCCGTGTCGCCCGTGCCAACGATGACTAAATCATCGGCCATCGCGTGGTAGTCGCTTGGCGTGCCGCCAATCCCAACGTTGCCGCCTTGCAGATTTATGACGCTGCCCGTGTTATCCCAAATTTGCAGACCGTTGTTGGTCGCTTCGCCAACTATTCGGCCACAAATGTCATTATCCCCATCTCTCGCAATCAGCGAGCTAAACGTGCCTCCCGTAACGGTGTTTTTTGTGGTAAGAAGTGTGCTGATTATCTCCCCATCCGCCGGTGTCGCAGCACTCGTTCCTATACGAGCAGACTTGCTGTTCAACTGCTCAATCGGCGTGACTTGCACCACACCCGTTGCAGACGAAGTGCCGTCAGCCGCACCAGCCCGGTCTTGCACCATCAACGATTGGGTCGGGTTTGCGAAAGCTAGGTCGTAGTCAGCCACGCAGCCAGAGGCGACGACTGTCACGTTGTCTATTGTTCCCGCCCAACTGCCGTTTGCTAAAAAGTACAGATTGCCCTCCGTGGCTCCGGTAGTAAATTCTCCGGTTTCGGTTCCGCTGCCTGTGGCGGTTATCTCTACAATATCAACATACGCGCTTCCGGTGTGGTATTGTATCTTTAAGCTCGTACCAGAAGTTCGCGCCCAATCAACCGAATAACGATAAGTCTTTCCAGCGGCAAATCCGACATTTTGGTAAATCCTATTGTCCGAAACCCCGTCTGCCGTTGCGACACCCGACCCAATCGACCAAGAGGAATCTTTGAACCAACCTGTGTCGCTCGCAAAAGCACCATTGACGACCTTCTCCGTCTGACTCCCATACTGGTCGGCAAACGGCACGGTAGCGTTCTCGTAGCTCGCCGTGACCTCCGCTTGGGAAAGCGTCTTGTTCCAGAATCGGGCGCGGTAGATTGTGCCGTTGAACCAACCTGTCAACCCATCATATTTAGCACCGATTACCAGATCAGCCGCTAAATCCAAAGTTGGAGTGGCTATTGTCGCCACCCCAACTTGGTTGCCGTTGTCATATAGAATCGCTGAAGTCCCATCAACGGTGATAACGATATGGTGAACTTTTAGGTCGTCCAGAACCTTAACTCCGAACGAATGTTCACCAGTGTCATACAACCCTAAATTATAACCTATCGACGCTGCCGTATAAAGCAACATTCTGCCGCTTGATCCGAAGTCAAGTACATGGTAAGTCGCACTCCCCCACTCATCCGCTTGAATAACAAACTCCATCGAGAACTTCGTTCCCAAGTCGGGCGGCGATGCAATGTCGATGTTGCCAGCCGCACCGTCGAAGTGGAGACCTTGGCCGTCATTGGTACTGCCAGATGCTCCACCAGTGACAGGAACACCGTTGACAAGCAAATCCATATTGTTGCTCGCATCCTCGCGAACCTTAACGGTGCTTGTCCCGGTCGATGCTTGCCACTCCATCACATCGGAGGATGCACCATCCGACTTGATTATGGGTTCGTTCTCAACTGTTACGCCGCCAGACTTAATCCCGCGACTGAATGTGGATACTTTTGCGCTCATATCAACCTACAAAATCAGTTGCTATTATTGTCGAAGAACCGGTCAGTGTCTTACACCAAACTGAACCCGAATAATTATCAACCGTCAACACACCGCCGTCACCCGCCTCGTCGCTGCTGGCAGGTGTCAGTATGAACGAGAACCTCTTGGTCCCTGTCAAAACTGGCGCGGAACCAAAGCGTATATAAACCTTGGTTGTGCCAATGTTCTGTATGGACAATGAGCGTCTGTTTCTGGTTGAATATAAAACCTCACCACCGCCAGTGAGAACTGGGCTGAGTGCGTCTTGATTGATTACTGTTGTTGCTTGCTTAACTGTTCCCATGTGAATATGTCCTTACATTAAAAAATTCGTTTTGTTGTGATTGTCTTTCCTGCACATCAAGTTGCGAGACCAGTGCCGCTTGCGCTTGTTGCTCCTCGATGATCCCTATTTCCTGCTTCTCATCATGCTTGAGTAAATCTGCCGCAGAACCATGCGTGATGTAATCCCTGAATGTGTGAGGTATAGCCACAAGTTCCCAATTAGCGTTGTCTCCACCCACAGTTGGTGCGATTCCTGAAAAACTATTTAGCACTGCCGTGTAAAGATCAAAGACGCTATTATCTGCGACTGACCTATACCTGACCACATCACCCGTGTAATAGGTAGTACCAGCGTCATAGTAGGTTGTGTGGATTGTGTCGGGAAGCTTTGCCCTGAACTCTAACCAGACCTTTGTAGCTTCACCTGGGCATTGAACCCCGTTGTGGCTCAGGAAAAATCTTAAATTCGTTGCTGTCCCGTCGAGCTTGCGGTTCTTGTCCCACACAGAGGTTGCTGTTCCTATGTCTGTTGTCTCCCAGCTTTGCTCTAGTGCAATATACTTGTCGAACAAGGGAAGCTCTCCCCAATAGCTTGCGTTGGTTGGAACCGTCCCAGCAGCAACATCGGTATGCAACTGATAGATTTTGTCATCCACATAATAGTAAACCTTGTCCCCTACTGCATAATCTGTTGTCGAAACATATTTGCTGTCCGTATAGGAGGTCTCCAGTTTGCCCCAATCACTGTGGATGACAGCATCTGAATCTGACGGGGCGTTGCTTGTTGTCTTGAGTGCGACCACATACCTGTCTGCGTTGCGGTCATAAAGTTGTGAACCTGCGGCATGCGATCCCGCTGCCCAAGGTTGTTTGAATGTCCGTTCCTCAATTCGCATGAGGTCGGTCCATTCGGTCTTCTCCCAGATGGCCCTGAGTCTGGAATCAATGAATGCTTCCAGAAACTCGGCATCATCGGAACTGAGTTCCGAGTAACTTCTCTGTCCTCTCTCCGCTGACCTCTTTAGTAGGTCGCTGTATCGGACTTTACGCATGTTTCCACGGTGCGGCTATCGGGTTGTCTTTGGTGAACTTCTCGATGTTCTTCTTGTCACTCCAGAAGTGAGGGTCTTCCTGCTGCCACCTGAACCAAGTCCTAGCGTCAACCACAGACATCAGTTCCAATTCACACCCCGGCTTTCGCTCATAGTTCTTGAACCTCTCTGCCGTCCGCTTCAAGCGGGAGAAGGTGTTGCCCCTCTCCCGCTGAAGCTTACGATTAAGAACTCCCCCCAGACGCAGTTCCCGTTCAAAGGACTTCTGCGTGCCGGGGGCAAGCTTGTCGAATTTAGGTATAAATACCTGCGGCATTAGACACCGTGATCGTCAGCAGCAAGGATTTTGCCGTGAACCTTGGGATTTTTTACCACCAAGGTATACACCGCCTTCGCATGGCCGCGAGGTCCACCCCCACGATCCTCAAAGGTCTCCGTGTGCATCGAGTCAAGGAACTTCAACTCCAAGGCATCAGTGTCCAAGATAAGACCGGCATCATCGTCATAGGTAAATGCCAGTGTGTCATCGGTTCCAGCAGTCCCAAGTTCCGCACCACTATTTGATCCACCAAGGAACACACTCGGAATGATGTTGATAACACCAAACGATGAATTGAAGGTCTTCACCTCCAAATTGATCGTCTTGGACCCAGAAGGTTCATTAACGTGGTAACGACCTCTGACCGCAGTATCAACGCGAGTGAAGTTGTCAATGATGTCAACGACGATTGGGGCCATGACACCCATGTAACTCTTCTTCTCGCCGGACACCGTGAACATCGACTGAAGAACGCTATTTAACTGCGCTTCTGTCAAGTCGTCACTTCCCGCCGCCTCGACCCCATCGGAAATGGAACCAGAAGGTACACGATATGCGGCTGGAACATCAGTCGGACCAGCAGAATCAACCCAATCAAACAGCCCGCGAGTAGCATAACTGCCCGTAGTTGAGGCACGATCCTGAACACCACAAACAACTCCCTCGATGTCGCGTTTTAATTCGCGAACTGCCTTGGATTTTGCACTGTCAATTTCAGAATCGAGTCCAGCTTGATCGACCAACTGTTGCACATCAGACACACCAAACTCGCGTTTGCTGATGTTGATGTAGTTGCCCAACCGCGCACGATCCTCGGCTTTGTTAAACCAAGTTGTGCTGTCGTGACCTTCCGCAGTTGAATCAACCTTGGCAGGTGACAAGCTGTCGCATAACCACTCCGTAAAAACGGACTTTGTAGAACCTTTAGAAATCGCACTGGTAACAGGGGTAACTTCAGGTTCTATGATGCTGATAAAATCAGCAAGTTCCTCACGATTGGCTTTTGAAGGACCAGTCGTGGAACTGTTGTATAAACTATAAGTATTAGCTTCCATAACTTATTTATTTTTTTCTCTATTGGCAGCGAACCAGTTTGTGAGGGAACCTCGCGACCCTGTGTTGACTAAATCCTTTGAAGCATCCTCCAACCTCATGCCGCCCGGATTACGGACAGCTTTAGGTTGAGCTTTCGGGCGAGTGGCAGTCCTTGTCGGTGTAACTTTCTTGGAAGGTTTCTTCTTCCCTTCAGTCACCATCCGGTTGTACTCATTCAACCCAAGCATATAGATGCTCACGTTTGCTTGCCAGTTGGGGCGCGTCCTTAACTCAGGTGCTTCCCGTACCACTGACATCGCTTGCTGGTACATCGGACTCGACTTGTCCTTCCAATATGGAAAGACATCCTCGACTGCTCGACGAATGTTGCTCTCTTCCCGCAAATACTCTTCCCGTGAAGGAACGTGTTCCTCCAGTTCGTACTCGATGTCAGACATCATGCGTCTCACATCGCTTTCAGCGTACTCGCGTTCCTCGCCCTCCTCGGTGGTGGTAAAACCGTCATGGTTCTCCCTTAACCACTTCTTCCAGCGAATGAGCTTGGACTTATGTTCCTTTAGTTCCCCCAGCGTCTTGACCTTTGATAACGGATTGTCCCCTATTTGAAGGGGTTTTTGGTCAGGGTTTGCACTTTCAAGTTCCTGTTCAAGTTCTGCAATCCTTTCAGATTGCTGAACTCCTTGTTCTTCAGCTTCCTTGGCGCGTGCTGTTAACTTACCGATCCGTTTATTGATCTTCTTCTGGAGATTTTGGGGAACACCGTAGTCCTCCTCGCCATCGTCCTGCTGCTCAACCTCGTCGGGTTCAGCTTCATTAGACTCATCAACGACAGAATCATCCTCAACCTCCTCGATGTCCTCTATACCGACATCGTTTTCTAGTTGAGGTTCTTCAGTCTCCTCGGCAGGGTTTTCAACGTCAGGAGAGGGTTCGCTATTAGCACTCTCACCTTCATTCTTTTCGACCCTGCTGTTTTCAAAGAACCTTTTGAGGTCGTTCAGACCCGTTTCCGCAGTTGGTTGGGGGACTGCTACCCCTTCTGTTTCTGTTACCATGCTGTTAAACCTGCAAGTAGGCGTTTATTCCGATTGTTTTTAGGGAACAAAAGAAAACCCGTGCAGCGGTTACTACACGGGTTTTGGTGAGGTGTGAGGAGTGTGGTGGATGATTAGGGACATCAAAATCCCTGCCACACTATAAAGGTTTATATTTATTCATTATCAACTGCGTCTACTATAGCTTGCAACCTTCCTTTTATCTGGTTGATGCAATCGACTCCACCTGCACTGTGCGCGAGTGACCCATGATCTTGAGCAGTTGCTTGATGACTTACATGGGAAACCAATTCCTCCTTGACCTCATCAAGAAGATTCCGCATTGCCTCAAACCGAGGGTCAGTGATTAAGGTCTTGAGATCGTTTTCTGTCATGCCCCAAGTCTCCCGATTACTGCGTTCTGTTTCTGCTGCAACTGGAACTGCAACTGCTGCATGCGCTTGTCAATGCGACCCTTGAACTCTTCGTCCTGCTGGTAGCGTTGTTGTAAGCTTGGGCTGTTCTGGATAATGTCCTGCAAGACCTGAAGGCGCATCTCATGGCTTTGACCTTCCCTGACATCCTCGTCTATCCCAGCCGACATCCTTGCAAACACATTCTTCTCATCGTCAACCTCCTTCTGGGCCGCAGACTCCGCTGGCATCAGCAATCTCTCGCCCAGAACAGGGTCAATGAAACTGAACACCACCTGCATGAGTTCCGCACGATCAACGACACCCTGAGTGTCGAACTCTCCCACAGCGACTTTAAGCAACTCCAACTTTCGTTGCATTAGGTCTTGGTCTAAATTTGAAACGGCGAAATTCAACTGTATGTCAAATTGGCCCTGAATATCGTCTCTGCCAGCACTTAACATCTGCGCCTTGGACGAACCCACAACCCTGAAGAAAAACTCCTCTGAGGCAAACTGCTGCGTCAACGCAAGCACCTGCTCCATCACTCTCCTCCAGTTGTCGAGCCACTTGGACACCATGTGCTGTTGCCGCATCATGGCATACGCTTGATTCTCTGGACCTGTAACTCTACCAAAGTATCTGTCACAGGTTTCCCTAATGCTGTCCTCGATCTCTTTGCTTCCTGCGTTGTAGGTTGGGACATCGGCATATTGGTAATCATCAGACCTTACCCGTGGAACAAGTGTCCCCGGACCCCACTTGGTTGGTGGGCGACCTGGGGGATGATGAAGTGGCGGCATGGTTGCCAGTGAGTTGCGGTCAACCCTTGCGTCCCACTCATTCTTGATCTGCTTCTGCCAAGTGAACCCGATCTCCCCGTAGCCACGCGAGTCATCAACCCTGCGGCTCAACCACTCCCTCCTGAACATTACGAATGGATACTGGCAATGATCGTAGTTCATCAGTTCACTTACCGCATAAATATCCCTTCCGCGCTGGTCTGTTGGCAGGTGTGGCGAGAAACATGTGTAATGGATTCCCGGCACATCCTCATCGTCCAGCTTGCGTTCGTAGCAATGGACAATCTCATAAATCTCCTTGGTATCAAAAACCATGTCCCGGCGACTTGCATTGCTGCGGGTTGCCATTGCCGAACGATCAACCGTAATGGTTTTGCCCTTGCTGTTCGCAACAACTGCTTCAACCCATTTCTTATCCCACCCCTTGCTTTCTATTCCATCATACAAAGCTTCCTTGGTGATGAACTCCTTGTAGTAGCACCGTCTGGCATCCTGCAACTCAGTAGTGTCAAGCGGCACAAAGAAATCCTCCCCCAGCCGCAGCGCAACCACGGTGGGACGGTTCTTGACCGTCATCTTGACAGGGTAAGTTGTTGCTCCTGTCTCCCGTAGTTCACGAACCATCTTACCCATCTTGGATTTCTTGACCTCTGGCAATATCAGCATACCAAGCGCGATTGCCTCATCCTCCCTTTCAGGGTCCAAAATCATCTCAGGGAACATGGACAGGTTTTCGCTTGTCTGAGAAAGTTCCCCGATTGCCTCCATGTCGATGTCCGCAATTGTCCGTTGCTCCTCCACATCCCAGAACACCCCGACAACACCAATGCCATTCTCCAGCATGTAGTTTGCTGCAAGCTCCGCTTCATCGTAGAACTCCTTGATCTGGTTGTGTAACTGGTAGCGCATCAAGTTGGTCACAAGACTTGCCTGTTCCGCATCGTTGCTCTCTGTCGGAAATGCCGAAACCTGAGATGATCGAAGGGAAGTCATCAGCATGTCGATGTCCTCGTTGATGTAGGTGTCAACAACTGGAGGGCGACTGTCTGATGCCCCGTCAAACGGAACCGGGTTTCGTCCCAGTTTTGATTTCCACTTGCGACCATCGTCGCTTTGCCCTGACCACACATTAAAACGGGTCTCCCAGTTTAACCGTGTCCTGTCGTAGTATTCGTTTCCCCTGCGAACTATCTCATGGAACTCGTTCGCAATGTCCTTAATATCTTTGTCCATTATATTTCCATTACTGCACCTTCAGGGCCAAGCTTCATAAGTTCTCTAATTGATTCCCGCAGGAACCTTCTTTGACGCTTGTCCATGTCTATCAACTTCAAAACACCCATATCAGCTAGGTCAATGACAAGCTTCCTGTTCATGCCTGTCACTTTGCATACCTCATGGGTTCTGAGCGTTAACGGTAGATCATTAAAATTAACCTTCATACTCATCTCCTCCTGTTGCCGACAGGAGATCGCCATCCAAAGACAGAACTCCTGCCTTGAAAAGATACCTGTCGCAATCAACAACATCCTTCAGCGCACCTTTAAGACCATCTCTTCCGGTGTATTCCTGCATAGCGTAAATTGTTTGCTCGCACTCTTCTGAAACATAATACCGAGGGCAATTCATTGATGTCACCGGACTCCCTTCGTCGTAGTCAAGGTAGTCGTTTATCAACTGTAATCCTTCATCTATGTGCCCCCCAGGTGCGGGTATGAAAAGCAAGCTTGGGCCGGTCACGTTGCCGTGCTTGTCTTTTTGCTCATCCTCAAGTAATGAGATGATACTGGTTCCCTCTTCAACACTTGGAACAGCCGCACCACCCATGCGGGGATCAATTAACCTCTCGTAAATCTTTTCCTTCTTCGACCCATCCCAACTCTTTGTTTCCTCATCATAAATCCATCCCTCCGCTTCAAGGAATATCTTCTTGTAGGCAACAATAGACTTACCCATGTCAAGTGTCTGTGCTGGTCCCGGCTTGCCATCGGGTTTCTCGCTGGGCAAAGCCCACTCGCCAAAGTTCTTTCGGTCTGGGTATTCCCGATAAAGGAACACCCTTCCAATGTCATCAATGATGTACCACTTAAAGAACCAGTTCTTACTTCCCGCAGGATCACAACTGACATAACGGGTTCCCTTGATTGGTATGGTGTCAACCGGAACAACGTGAACTCTGGTATCAAACTTGTTAAACACATTGCCTTCAAGTTTCTCAGCCCAACCGTATGCCCGAATCTTAATGTCTGTTGAAGGTTTACCTTCAAGCATTCTGACGATCTGCTTGTATCCCCCGAATGGGTTGTAGTGACTATGAAAACAGATCGCCTTGGAACTCTTCCTGAATGGCTGAAGAATGTATGGCATGTGTCCGGGGCGACATCCTTGAACATGAACAGACTCAGGGTTCAGAAGTTCCGCAGGTTCATCCTGAAGCACCTGCGCCCCTGCAACATAATCCTTCACTGTTGCACTGTATCCCCTGACAGGTGTGAACGAGATAATCAACTTCCCCGATCTGGTTACAATACGAAACCGCAGGGTCTCGATCCAAGCAAGCGGGACAAGCTCATCACAAAGAATCATGTCGCACTCACCACCCTCAAGGACGGTGATGTTCTGAGTGTAGTTAAGGAACCGGCAACGAGATCCATTTGGAAGAACAAAGCACTGTTCCGTAAATCCACCCTTGTCTGTCCAGTTGACATTTACCCTGCTTCCCTTCTTGCCAAGGTCTCTCCATTCAGGAGGCAGGTATTTTCTTATGACAGGTTGCTGTAACTCAATTGAGGTAGCAAGGGAGGAATGAAAGCACCACACAACGGCACTCTCGATATTGCACAGGGTCTCAACCGCAAGCTTACAAGCGAACTCGGTCTTGCCACTACGGTTGCCGCCCAGAATCAGAAGCTCATCTGCTTCGGCAAGCAGTCGCCTTGCGTCTTTCCAGCAATCAAGCTCGAAACCGCAGCGAAGGGGATCAATGTCCCCCAGCTTGATTGCGTTCTCCCTCTTCTCGATTAACTCAACAACAAAATCAATGCCCCGCTCTTTGGCAAGACTCTCGATTCTCTCGTCAGGTATCGTCGGAAGATACGGGTGTGGTGTCTGCTTGTACTTCGACAACCTCGTCCCAGTAAATCGTCCCGTCTTCTGAATGTTTCAGAAGCAGTGATTCACCTATGCCGGTGTTGTTCCCCCTTTTTGAAAATACCAACTGGAATTCGTTCGTGTCATCCTTGCGGACAAGGACACTGACTGTGCGCGGAAAGTTCACTAACTCACTTGTCCCTGCCGCCAGATAACTCATGTCGGTATGGGACCAGTGGCTTCTAGCGTGGGAATCCACGCTTGGCTTGCCGTTGTGATGACTGACCATGATTGCACATCCATGCCGCTTTGCCAGTTCACCAAGACCGTGCCGCAGGAAACCCCCGACAACCTTTTGGTCATTGATGTTGGCATTGATATAATGCAGCAACGGGTCAATTATCAATATATCTGGCTTAATGTCAGCAAGTATTTCCTCTGCAACCTCCAGAAACGCAGTCCCAACCTTGTCATGGTTGGTAATCGTCACAAGGTTGTCCGCAAGTAATTCATAGTGCCGCTTGCGAAGCTTCAAGTGCCGCGCAATCCCATTGAAGTTTTCAACCAGTTGCTCGTCATCGTTCTCACCGTTAATCATCACAACCTTCAGCTTGCCAGCAGGTTTTAACCCACAGAAATCACGGCCAATTGCCCAACACGTTGCCATCTGTTGCAATAAAACACTCTTGCCAATATGAGAAGCACCCGTGAACAAGGAAACGTAACCCCGGCACAACCATCGTTTGCCAACAAGATTCGTGCCGTCATCCTTCTTCACTTTCATCTTGGGAGTGAACCGCAGGACACTGCCAAACCTCTTTGACTTTTCCTTGGCTATCCACTCCTCATAAGATTCAAGCCCAAGATCAACCCCAAGCAACTCCTGCATTTGACCTCCCCGCCGAACCCCAGGTAATCGGCTCAGTCGGCTGGGGTTCTTGTTCTGACCATCAACCCGATAGCGTTCCATCGACTTGTAAATTTCCTTAACCCTCTCATCAAAGGATTGGCGGTCTCTTGCGCCAACCTTAACCCAACCGTGCATTGATTTGCCGCCCGAATAAATCAAGGCAGACAAGGGAAGTCCGCTCTCTCTTAACACGGCATACTGCTCCTCTAATGCTCCATCATCAAACTCAACCAGACAATGCCGGTAATCAATTACATCCTTGTCCGCAATGCCGCCGATAACAAGTGGGTTGACACAAATATAAGTTCCCTTGATTCCGAACATTTCATCACCGGCAGCACCATACATATCCAGCCACTCGTCAACCGGCTTGCATGCGCCCCTGCTTATCCCGGTGTTGCGCGGCAGCGCAATCCTCACCCCCTCACCTTCCCTAAAGCACTTCTTGAATATTGTTGTAACCGCATCTGGCATTCCTTTTGGCAGGTTCTTTTGCGGACGATGAACCGTGACCTTGGTCTGCACCATCGCTACTGCCGACACTGACTCCTCCCTTTGTTGTTTTGCATAAGCTGATCGTATTGTCGTGTCTGCCTCCCTCTCGGTTAGACCGTCCTGCAACGCCCTCTGGGCAAGCTGGTCGCTTGCCTCGTCGTAACTGTAATTGTGGTCCCTGAACTGGCATGCAGCATTGAACAGGCAATAGTTTCTGGTTCCTTCAGTTGAACCACCTTCAAGATACTCAATCGTCCTCTTCGGTAAACTTTTCGTCATCGTTCTCGTTCTCCTCGCTTATGTCATCCAAAACCGTCACCACCAACCTCCTGAAAAGCACCCCAAGGATGCTCTCGTAAGACATGTCAAACTCATCGTAGTAACGCTGAAGCAAGGACTCCAAATCCTTGTAAAGCATTGCTTGTTGAGTTCGCTCGTCTATTTCCATATCCCCTTATTTAACATCAAACCAATTATGCCGTAATTGGCCAAGTCACGATAGGTGTCTTCAAGGGATTCATGGTTCACCTCGCTCACACCGGACATCTGTTTCAGGAGAAGGTTACGCATTCGACTCACCTTGTCCTGTGTCCGCACCATCACTCCAAGTTCACCGTTTATGGAAATATTGGAACTGCCATAATCAACCTGCTTGCTGTCAAACAACTTGACGCATTCAAGGGATAGACGAAGGAACTCGACCCCCATTTCTGTCTGGAGGTCGAGTCCTTTTGATAAGTCTTCTATGTTCAGTTCTTGTCCCATGAAGGCACATCCTCATCGTCGATCACCTTGCGGCTGGACCGTTCCTTGCCGACAACGTACCTCTCTATGGTGTTCTTCGTCTTGCCCTCATAGGTGTCTGTACCCACCTCTGCCCATAGATGCTCGCCCACGATGTTATTCATGTAGCTTTCATCCATTTTTGCGGACTTGCCAACCTCCTGCCCGATGGACGGGAGGAACTGCTTGATCTTCCACTGGGCTTTTGGCGTGAAGACCAAGTTGTCCCAAATGTAACGCTTGGTCTTTGCCTCCTCAAACATGAGATTGATGATCTCGTTTCCCGCCTTACTTGTGCGGAACTCGTAATCCTTTAGTCTCAACTCGTACTCACCTTCCTCAAGGTTTCTCGGCGTCATTGCCGCATCGCTCCGTGGAGCTTCGTCTGTGAATGTTATTTCTGGCATTCTTTTAGTATGTTTATGTCAGGTTTCGTTTTGGTCGTTTCCAACAGTTTTCTAGCAAGCTCCCGCTTTGCATCTGTTGGTTTCATGTCATGTTTCTTGGCGTACTTCGCAACCAACGCAGTGTTGCTTACTTTACATGCGTCAAGAAATTCTTCCATTGTCAACTCGGACAACTCAAATGCTTTTGGGGTGTCCGCAATGTAGGTTGACCCTCTGCGGGACTGAAACTTGAAGTTGTCCAGTTCCTCACCCGCTTTGAGCATGTCCTTCGCTTTGTCTTCAACGTCCGCACACCATTTCCTTATGCGCTTGGCAAACACCATTGCACGATTGACCGCATCGGGTGTGACTAGGTTTTCAATTGCAAAACTGCTTGAGGGTTCAATGTCCTTGGCAACCGTTGCTACTGCCGTGGTGAATGCCTCACATTTAGTTCTCTGTTTACACCAACCACAGTAGTCATTTGGTTGCAGAATTTCCTTCTCAATGTTCACCGTGATGGTGTCCACAATTTCCTGCGCCTCCTCCTTGGTCATGTCATAGACTTTCGCCCAGAAGAACTTGGTGTAAATCTCATGCACCCTCACGCTGGGAATCCCCGCCTTCTGGCATGTCCCCAAAACATAATATGCCATCTGCGCCTTGTAGTCGTGCTGCTGTCCGCTCTTGAAGTCCCCAAGGTTTTTCCCGTCCCAAAGGTCGCGGGTTCCAAAGCTCAACTCATTGTATTCGTTGTCCAGTATGTGGACCTTGGACTCAACCTTCAGCTTGTGGATGTCGAAGTTATCCAGAACATATTGATATGCCCAATTGACCCCGGCAAGTTCATCATCTGGCACAGGTTCCCGCACAGGTCTACCCAGACACAAGTCCTCAAGATGACCGTGCTGCCCTAGCCCCTTCTCTGTTGCCGCAGACCCCCTGCCGTCAGGGAGATACTTGCCGCAAAGCAACTGGGCATTGCCGCTACTTGGTGGTCTTGTCTGATGGTGTTCCATTGTGTTCTTTTACATTCTTAATGAAAGAATCCCAGTTCTTCTCGAAATCCTTTATCTGGTTTTCCTTCAAAGAAGTATAAACTTCTTTTACCTCGATTAACTTCTTTGCTCTCAACCAAGAGTTCAGCGTGTTCAACGTGAGACTCTTGTTTGACAGGAACCTCTTCTTGAACGCACCCAAGATGTCCTTGTCCACCTCCTTGGTAAGCTCCACTTCCGCAGGTTGGAAATTACGCCACACCTCTGCTCCAACCCCCAGGTAAGATGCACACTTGGTCAGGGCATCGGTTGATGCTCCCTTGTATGCGTCCCCCCTGTCAGCATTGTCATTGCCCCCAAACTGGATGACTTTTATATCGTGTTTTTCTGCGGTAAGTGTCCCCCGAATAATAATCATTTTCGGGTTGGTGTCATCTGCAATGACTTCAGGAGTGAAGTGCCAACCTCCAACACCAAACGCTTCGTTCAATCTGTCTGTCACATAGATAGAGTTGATGGTTGTAAGGTAGCTTCGTGATGGATGCGGCTTCAGTGCCGCCTTCGGCAAAGGTCTCATCAGTGTGTCTGTTAGTTTTTTGTTATTTTGCATGTTATGTCCTCGTCTAGTTTGTCGATGGGGTGCAAGCGTTCCCTGCTCACCCCGTATGAAATTACTCCCGGTATGAGTTCCTTCTCCTTGTTCCACTCAAACCATTCATGGCCGCTAATCCATCCCCTTATGAAAACTAGGTTCGCCTTGTCTCGGCTGGGGACACACAGGATTGCATAGTCGCAATTCATTTGTTCCTGTTTCGGGAACAGAAGATAATTCGTCTGAGTTGATTTAACCTGCAAGCTGCTGCCCCGGTAACGATAATCAACACCACCATCACCATGCAGGTGAATTTTAGGGCAATAATCAAGACCAAGATAACGGCAAACAGCAACCTCCCCCATTTGTCCCTCAAGGTTGATCTGGAGATCGTCACGCGAACATATCCTCCTGTTCGCCACCCCGGTCTTCTCCTTGCCCAGTTGTATCTGTAAAGCCACCGCTTTTGCTGCGTACATTTCCGGGCCGGTCAGTGTGATTGCCTCGTCCCTCATTCAGTAGGTGGATAAAGTCCCTTAACATCGGCAAGCCAATCTGTGAGCATCATTGTCACCTTCCACGGTTCATCGTTTCGTCGATGGATGACAACAGGTATCTTCTCCTCCCCTGCCTCCTCGTCGGTCTTCTTCAACCACTCATCAATCTTGACCTGTTCCCTGCGCTTGATCTCCAACTGGTAAACATCCCCGATATGCGGAACTATTATGTCCGCACTATCCTTGGTCCCCTTGAACTGCTGCGCCCTGTGGGATTTTGTGTAACCAGCATTCTTGAAGATTTGAACAACCTCCAACTCTGCCACCTTGCCCTTTGTCCTTGAGTTAATCATTCGTGATAACCTCCATTATGGTCTTCATCGGTCCTTTCCCCCATTGACTCGGTTTTCTTTTCACCAGAACTTTCCTGCCGTCTTGCGTCACGGCGCGGATACTATGTTCTTCTTGGGGATTTCTGTTTATCCTCTCAATCGCATCTATCAAGTCTATGTAAGTAACAGTGTGTTTTTCCGATTTAGTCATTCCATCCATGTTCTTCCTGAATCTTCTCCAACTTGTTTGCCCAATCAATTAGCGCAAATGCGACCTGCCTATCCTTTTGCATAGCCCCAAAAACGTCTCCCTCCTGTGCCTTGACAATTTCAACGAGTTCTCTCTCTTCAAATACATGCGTACATACAAACTGAAATTCCTCATGCTTAAAAATATATCTGTGACTTACCACCTGCCGGGATAGCGTGGACAGTTTCTTGCCAACCACCACGCCCTGCCGTCCCACCTTGCAGGGAACTCCATTGGTTCACCGTTCTTGTGTTTTAATCTAAAATTACTGTTGTCCCGCACCCTGACAATCACCTTGTTTCCGTTCTCCCGTATGCCCTCGATTACATGCTTGTTGCGGAAGTCGGCCCGACCAACCTTCATCTGCTCCTCAACCTGCGGTTTGGGTTCCACAAGCTTTGTCTCCTTCGGGAAACCCAGAACACTCAAAATCTCCTTCTCACCCTCCTTGGTATACATGATGAGTCGCCCCTCCTTCTCCCAATGCTTCCCCCTCTTGAGATGCTTCATCCGGGCAACCCGTAGTCGGGTACGGGTAATCCCTGTCTGCTTAACTATTTCCTCTTCATGCTTCATTTTCTTTATACGTCACTTAATGTGACCATCCTCTCCAACCTCAATCGCAATAGCATCCCCGACCTTCGGTTCACTCTCCTTCATACTGCAACTTCTCAACCCAAGTTTCCCCACCCAATTCCAAAGCTTATCGGCTTGCCCCGCAGTCATAATGCACTTTAAGACAACAAGCTTTTCTTCATCCTTTTTCAAAGGTCGCATAATCAATCTGTTTCCACGTTGGAACCTTGGGGAACCTGCTTTCAAAGTTAAGTTGTGCCGAATAAGTATCCTGCTCCTCGCTTAACCCCGTAAGCTCGACATAAAGAAAATCATCACCCGTATCGACACGGCAGTATTTGACATCTGTTGCATCCCCAATTGTATCAAGGTTCATGTGTATGTCTTTCTCCTGACACCTAATCAAAGCGTACCGGGAACCATTTACCCCCTTACCCCAATCACACAAAAATATGTATTTTCTACTCATAGCTCTTAACCAAACCTTTCAGGATTTCCCTAGCGACCTGGGGGACGATGGAGTTGCCAAGTGCGGTAATTCTGTGAATCTTTCGGGGTATCCCATGAGCCACTCGACAAAAAGGGGACTCAGACTCCCATCCTTCTTTGAGGGTCGCACTGCTCTCCCCAGCAAGCTGTTTGTCTTCACGTTCCCCAACTGAATCGAGTCCCCGCAATCCTTGTGGTCCCGACTTGTTGGAGTTGGCCAGAATCCAGACTCTATCCCGTCTGTGGGGGGCGTTGACGGCACAAGCTGGAAGTACAATCGCCCCTGCGGTGTACCCATCGGTCTCCAACTCAGAAAGCACTTGGTCGAGTGCCATGTGGATGATTCCAACAACATTCTCTGCCAAGATGAAATCCGGTCTGGCCCCGTTAATAACCCTCCGCATTTCTGGCCAGAGGAAGCGGTCATCATCGGTCCCCTTTCTCCGTTTGCCGTTTGCGTGAGAAAAGGGTTGGCAGGGGAATCCTCCTGTGAGCAGTGAAGCTCCCCGGTATTCGCTGGGGTCAAAGTCTCTGATGTCTCCGATGACAGGGACATCTGACCAGTGTCGCCCAAGTATCTTCTGGCAATACTTATCTTTTTCGCAGAAGGCAACTGTTCTCCATCCAACTGCTTCTGCGGCAAGGGAGAATCCCCCAATTCCGCTGAAGAGATCAATGTGAGTTGGTCGTGCATCTTTCAAAGGTGTACCCGTAAGAACCGCAAGAACCCCTTCAGTTCTGCCTTCTCGTACTTACTGGATTTAACCCGTTCTGAAACAACCTTGACCCCATAATAAACCGCCGTCCGGTCAAGTCCCCAATACCTCGCAATGTCAGACTTCTTATATCCTGCATCACTTGCAACCCATTGGCAGGTGTGTCGGGGCTTGGTATATGCCGCCTCCCTGCAAGGACTCTTGAGTTTCCTAAATGGAACCTCATAATATTCAGCGGCAGCTTTTGCCAACTTGTCTAACTTTCCCATTGCTTCTGTAAATTAAAAAAGGAATGGCACTGGCGGGGGTCCAGCCGCCTCCCAAACAACCATGAACACATACCCGTTGTTTCGTGCCATTCCCAAAATTAAGACTCCCCCTGCCGCATCAAACCTTCGCAGGGGAGGGACAAGGGGAGTCACCATCAAGAGGAGGAGGTTGGAGTTGCGGTTTCCAGTTCCCTCACCCTCTTTGAGAGCAAGCCAACCACAATTGACTGCTCATCTACCCTGTCTTGTAGACAGGAAACTTCTCCTAAAGCATCTTTCAGCTTTGCCCTTAATTCCTCTTTGCTTTCAGTCGTCATTTTTTTATTGCAGTATTCCTTGCTCATTTTTTACCTACCAAATTCTCCCCCGATGTGCCGTATGTCGCCCAGCCACCGGGGGAAGGTCTCCCGGCTACACGCCGGGGACATGGGGTTAGAACCAGTTGGTTAGGGGAACCTCCCATGCTGTTATTGACCAAAGTTAGCCCCATCACTTAAACATCTGGATTCCAGTTTCCCTGCCGACCTCCCCGACCATTTCACGAATCTTCTTGTCGTTCTCGCATCTCTCCTTCAATACGCGAATCCCATAGGAGACCGTGGCGTGGGTTCTGTTGAAAATAGCCGCAGTCTCAGTGAAAGACCGCACTTCCCTCTGGATCAGCGCATACATCAAATGTCGCGCCCAAGCTGTCCGCTGCGGCCCTCTGGTCTCCCAAAACAGTTCCTCTGGTCGAACCATGAAAACCCTGCAAACAACACTGATCCAGTTATCAAACTTCTTACCGTATTTCTTTGGTATTCTTGTACTCCCCATTAGAATACCTCCTTCTCGGTTTGGACCATTTGCTTCGTCTTCTCACAACGGCAAGTTGCCTTGTCCTTGCAATATCTCCGTATTGCTATTGACCCAGACATCTCCATGTCGGCATAGACCGTATCTTTCAGTTCCTTTATTACCCTTGGGTTTTTATCCCCAAGCTCCTTCAGGTCTTTCCGAATCTCTTTAGCGAGCTTCTGATCATCTATAAAGTTGCGTATCCACATTTTAGTTCCTTTCTTTGGTTAAAACTTCATTTAGTTTGTTTTGCCGTGTGAGTGGTCACTCGCTGCTCGATCCTCGGTGCGTTGGGGTAAAGCGTCCCCAGACACTTAACCAAGCAATCCTCAATAACCTTCGTGCAAGTCACCTTCCTCCTCTTGCTCTCCTCATCCAACATATTGGATGCCCACCAGTTAAACCTAAACGTCCTTACTCTGTCTTTGCTGCGCACGAACGACAGTATTCAGGACAACGTAATACTTTGCAATACCTAAACGTAATATAATCAGTTACTTGTGAATAAGTGCTTCCTTATTACCATATTGTAATGCAAACCTCCTCCCGCCATGAGTGATACCAAGCAAACCATGTCCTTCCGCATTAGCTCGCCCCTCATCGCTATGCTCAAGGATGCCGCACACCGTAACAACGTCACGGTCTCCTCCTACATCGAGGCAGCTATCAAGCAACAAATCGGGAGCATCGTGGATCAAGTCAAAGACTCAGAACGCAAACCAACCATCCTCAAGTTCCAAGGTGGCTCAATCACCCTGCCGCACACCATCAAAGTCCCCCACACCGGACTCCTTATCCTCGACCCCCAGCTGGGCAAGTAAACATTGCCGCACCACCTCCTCCACACTCCAACCCAGGTGGAAGGCATAGTCATCCACTATTTCCGCAAGCCCCTCATCCATCTTTAGCCGCACCTCCCGCATGAACCGCACAGCATAAAACATCCACTCCTGCATGTACCCCAAAAAATAAAACCACTTCATCTCTTGAAATGACTTGACGGGGCCAAAAAGAGGTCATTAAAATTGCGGCATCGCCGCACACTAATTAGTCTAATTAGACCCAATAAGCCGCCCCGGTCCCTCCGGGAAGGAGGGGCGGCAATCGAGTGGCACTCAATACCACTCAATACCACTTAATATACTTAATATACTTAATATGCAGTTTACCCAATTAACCACCTAATCTGCATGAATCCTTGACCTTATGCCGTTTCTACGCTAGTTTTAATCCCAGCGTGAGAGTTTCCATGATCACGCTTTAGTTCCTGCCCATCCCCTTCTGGTTAGTTCCCTTTAGGGGGTGGGCATCTTTCTGCCCTAATCCCCTAAAACCTCCTCACATCGCATCCTCATGTCCCTGCGGCACACCGTAGGTATGTGGCGAGGTGTGGGGGGACCGTTAGTTGCAAAATTTCACGGGGGGTTGGATCGATAACAATATCCAACCCCAAGGCAAAAGCTCGACCCCCCCCGCCCCCCCTCAGACCGACTGCCAATGAATCACCCAGTTTCTGCGGGTTCCGGTAGCAATTGGGGGCTGTGTGGGGCTGCGGTAGTCGGGAGGGTAGTCGGGAGGTCTATTGCGCTGGCTAGTTGCTCGCGGAGGGCCGCAGTGTCGCTGCGGACATGCTCAACTCGTGAGGTTGCGCGACCACTCAGCAAAAGGCGTTTATCAAGAGAGACTGCTGAGACAACCGAAAGGTCTCTTGGTTTTACGTCACCGTCAATAATCTGACCCTCAAGCTTTTCCAATGCGAGCGCACTGATTCGCCCCAACTTAATTGCTAGCTCTCGGTCCTCATCAAAACCATCGCGGACCATCTCGTCGCGGACGCTCAATATCATTGAATCCCCGCAGCCGGTCAGCGAGGCAATTGACTTCCAAGGAATATGCTCACTTAACAAATCCCGCACTTTTTGACGTTTAACAGTATCCTTTGCCCTTGGCATGATTTGATTCTTAAACCACAATATCTAGTGGTTGCCCACCAGGCGTCCTACCACATCTTGTGGATTGAACGCTTGGCATGTTTGCCCTTGCGAACCTTGCCAACTGGTAACACAAAAAAAAAGACAGTTTTAGACAATTAAACGCTTGCTATCGTATTACGCTCACGCAATATTCGCCCCGTTGGCCGTCTACTGGTCAATTCAATAGGAACTAATAAACATGGAAACCAAAACATTAAACGTTGGAACCAACCGGGGCAAACGCCGCGTGTGGGTTGAAGGTAAAGCACTTGAGCGCCTCGGATGGGTCAAGGGCGTAACATACACGCGCAAAGAGTTGCTGCTTCAAAGCGGGTTCACTCTTACGCGGGATAATGGCGGTAGCTTAAAGGTTGCCGGGGGTGAAGGTCGCCCAGTGTTAGACCTCTGCGGGAATTACGTTGCCGCAGCCCTTGAGGGGTTTGAAAAGGTGACGGTCACAATCACCACGAACAAGATCACCATAACCGGCAAAGCTGCGGCACTGTTGCTCCCGGTATTGCTCAAGGCATTGGAGGTGGCAGCGTGAACACGTTCAACCCCGCAACCTACAAATACACGCCGCAGCTAATCCCCAAAAGGTCTCTCTCCGGGGAGTCTCATTATATTGGGGTGCATTGGGACCAATCAAGCCACGTTTACCGGGGCGAGTTAATAGGAACGCGGCGCAACGACTACGGGCAGTCTTTTGGGACAGTCTTGGCAAGGGGCGAAGGTTCGACCCCTCAAAAAGCGGCAAGCCGAACCATTGGCGACCTTGACAGGCAAGCGAGGCAAGCGGCGTTTGACAGAACAGACGCAAAAAAAGCAAAGGAACTAGTCGCGAGTGAGTACGTTCTCACATTGAAAAGAGCGGGGGGGAAAGCATGAGCTACCGCATTGTCCGCAGTTACCAAGACCCAAACAAGCGAAGCCGCACGATTGAAGCAAGGGTGACGCTTGAAGAGGCAAGGGCGCACTGTAGTGACCCAGAAACAAGCTCCCGCACTTGCACCAAACCGTATCCGCAAAGCTTGACCAAAAAGCACGGTCCTTGGTTTGACGGTTACGATGAAAACTGAGCTATGAAAACACAAAACAACATCAGCAAAAGGGAAGCAAGCAAGCGACACAAAACGCGGCACTTGGACGCTTTGGCTTTGCTTTGGCATTGTCACGTTGAATGGGGCAAACCGCCCGGCTGGGTTGCGGAGTTCAAGCCAACCGTGACCAAGGGAAGCCCCGCAGCAATGGAGGCAATAGGCGATTGGTTACACCGCAAACTTGGATTGCTTGAGCGTAGGGCACACAGGGCGGCAACCAACCTTTGCAACGTCCCAGACTACCAAGCCAAGTGCGACCGGATACTTGAAAAGGTAGCGGGGGAAGTACGGACCCTTTTCGGGGGCAACCTCCCCGCAGGGTTCATAATCAACCGTGACCCCCGTGGCTACGCCTTAAAGCTTGAGGCGGGACCACTGCGGAGGCATGCGGCGTCCTCAAGGTCCTCGCTTAACAACCTCCACCGTGATTGGGGCGGAGATTTCATTCTTGCACCTTCAAACTTTAATTGAACATGAAAAGAGATTCAATTGGTTGGCTTTTGGACCTTGCAACCTTGCTTGGCATTGTTGCCCTGCTCTTTTGGGGCGAGTGGCTTTTGCCCCTATTGCTGCCGTGACCACTCAGCAGGAATTCACCTTGACCTTGCCAAAGCCGCGCAAGGTCCGGGCAACAGAGCGCGAAGCGCAAGTATGGTTTGCGCTACTCAAGCGCAAGCTGCAGGGGGGCAAATAGCCCCCCTTTTTCCCTTTCCCTTTTCAAGCTTTAAAAGGGGACAGGGGCAAAGGAACCCCCAAATAAACATCATGGAAAAACCTAAAAAAAGAGAATGCGCCTGTTGTGGTTCAACAGTAAAGGAACCCTACACCGGGACCATCAGCGCGGAAGGCGTCCTTCTTTATTGTGACGAATGCGCCAACGCGATGCCATACACTTTCGGAGAACCTACCCACGAACCCAGATAATAAACTCACCTGGCCATTGTTCAAGGGCAGAGAGTGTTTCCCTTGAATTGGCCAAAAACAACGAATTTGCCAAAAAGCGCAAAAAACATGCCCCACACTTTCGCTCTACGGGACTTTTGAAAAGTCAGAGGGTAGAGAGTGCGGGGATATTAACCAAAAAAAAGAAAGGAACTAAAACATGGAAACGCAGAGAGTCAGAGAGTCAGAGACGCAGAGAGTCAGAGAGTTCAAGCGTGGATACATTACCGCAGCATTATGGTCATCAGTTGACCCAGAGGAAACGCCGCTTGATGACCCAGAGAAATACGGTGAGGAAAAGCTTGCCGCAGAGACCGTGCAAAAGATGGAAAGCGATTGCGACAAGTTCATTCAACTGAATGACGATGACCTCAGAGAGTACGCCGAGAAACGGGCAATCCCAATCGGGGCAGAGTACACCGCAGACGAATGCGCGGGGCACGATTTCTGGTTAACCCGTGCCGGTCACGGTACTGGCTTTTGGGATCGGGGACTTGGGGAACTTGGGGAACGTCTGAGCAAGGCAAGCGCAAGTTTTGGCGAGTGCTGGCTTTATGTCGGCGACAACGGAAACCTTTACACTGAGTAGGAACTAAACATGAAAATTGAAACAATAAAAGACCTGAAAAAGGCACTACGAGATTATCCGGGCGGACACGCTTGGCCCGGTGGTTACCAATGTTACTTTGTAACCGATGCCGGTGAGGCACTGAGCTTTGAAACGGTGAGAGCTGAATTGAAGTTAATCATGGGGGCAGTCAGAGACCATGACCACAGTGGTTGGCAAGTGATAGGGTTGGATGTAAACTATGAAGACCCCTCACTCTTTTGCGCTCACAGTAATGAGCGCATCCCCTCGGCATACGCAGAGGATGAAAGGGACCCCAGGTGAAGTCCCTAGGTAAAAAGTTGTACCGTAAAAACGGCAATTATAACGGGCGCGTAAAGTTGCCCTCTGGGAGTTGGACTTTCCGGGCAATAAAAAACCGGGACGGGTCAGAGATCACCTCAGAGACCGCAGCCAGAGACCGTTTAATTATTCTCCAAGCAGAGATCAATTCAGGGGAAGTCAGAGAGTCAGAGACTCAGAGAGACTCAGAGAATCAGAGAGTTGATCCAATCCTTGCTGGTTACGCTTCAGCAGGATTTCCGACGAAGCGATACCAGAGAGTCAGAGAGTCGGTTGACCTGCGGACCTCCTTTGATCACTTGCAGAGGTTCTTTGGGGGACTCATCCCAGAGAACATTGGACTCCCAGAGTGTGATGATTATGTGGTGTACCGGAAACGGGTTGCCGCAGAGAATGGCAGAGGGACAGGTGAGAGGGTTGCGGAGATTGACCTTCAGAACATGTCATCAGCGTTCAACTGGGCAGTTCGCAAGCGTAAGCTGAGAAAGAACCCTATCAGAGAGAGGGAACGCTACCAAGACCCAGCCACAGTGGTCCATTGCACGGCCCACATGCCAATGACCTCAGAGGCACTGCATGACATTGCGGCTGAACTCTCCCCGGTCCTGCGGCATCAATGTCTCCTTGAAGCGTTCACGGGAGGGCGCACAGGCGAGATTTTGAAGCTCAAAGCTGAACCGGAGATAAACACACCGGGATTCTACAATGAGGATTACCTGTGGATAGACAGGTCGAAGGGCGGCATCAACCCGTTTGTAGTGATGCACGAACCCTTGAAGCGTCTGCTGAGTCATGCCAAAGCGTATCGAGACCAGCACCATCCCCATTCAGCGTACCTGTTGCCGGGGAAAGATGGGATTAGCTCAGTCCACGGTGACTCATTGACTCAAGCACTGAGGGGAGCTTGCAAGCGAGCAGGACACCCCAAGGTCATCTCACATGGTTTGAGGGCATTTTATGTTCGGTGTCTGCGGTCCAAGGGACTGAGTGACACTGAGATTGCAATTCGATTGGGACACCGCAGTGGAGTGCGGCTTATTGAATCAACCTACGGGTTGGCGGAACCCAAGTGGATAGGAGAAAACAAACTGGATTTTATGCCAAAGGATGTCCCCGCGGCATGGGAAAGGAACTAAAATGAAAACAATAATAACAATAGCGACGATTGGAATACTCGCGATGGTCTCAGACCCTCCCAAGAGGACGCTGACGGCATCATGGTATGGTGAACGGTACAACGGTAGGAAAACGGCTTCAGGGCAGGTTTTTGATGCCGCAAAGCATACGGCAGCAAGCTGGGACTATCCGCTGGGGACGAAACTCCGCATCTGGAATGGACCCCGGTTTGTAGTTGTAACGGTTAACGACCGGGGACCGGCGAAGAGGTTACTGAAGACCAGACAACTTGATTTGTCTTGGGCAGCTTTCTCGCGCCTAGCTGATCCAGACGCAGGACTCCTGCACAATCTGAAGGTGGAGGTGATGAAATGAGCAAAAAAATAGCAGATTGGCAGAAGATTGCTGCCCGGAAGAACATTGATGGGTTCGTTGGCAAAGCAGGGAGGTGGACCCTCTGCATTAACGATGTTAATGATGCGTCATTCGGGCATGCCGGTGACAGTGTTTACAAGGACGGTCGCGTCCTGACCTTCCATGACTCTGAGATTGTCAGGGAGCAGTGGCCGATTGGCCAACAGGTGAGTGGTTACTACATCCGGACCCTACTTGAGGACAGGGAGCAACTGGAAGAGGGAGGACTCAACCTTGAGGGTGGAGTTGAAGCTTGGAGTGCTACCCCAAGTGAAATGAAAAAGGTGTTCAAGTTGATAGACAAGGAGTCTCCTTCCTGAGTCACCGGACACTTCAAGACCCTCTTCGGAGGGTCTTTTTTTTGCCTATTCGTCTACCAACTCGTCTACTCGCCCGATTTGGTAAGGTGTCAGTAAGGTGTCGATTGGCTGAAAGTAACTGTAGCCATTGGGGGAAAGATGGCGGGAGTGACGAGACTTGAACTCGCAACCTCCTGCGTGACAGGTACTCAGTGAGTGAGAGCAGTCAATGTTTATAGGGCCAAAACCAATTCAAGTATTACCCAAAGTAGACGAATACGTCTACAACTCGTCTACTCCCGTCTACCGTCACCCATTGCGTCAATCTCTTTAAGGTCGTCAACAGTGAATTGACTGATCTGATCGACCCCAGACTTCAACGCTCTCATCAAAGTCTCCTCCGGGTAGTCATTTTTTATGGCGTCAATTTTGTCGGCGAGGTTAGTGAACTGCTCACCGTATTTTGTCCCCTTACGATTCCGCAGTTCCGCAAGCATCTCAGAGATAGGGTCATCAGATGCAGAGTCATCAGATGCAGGGGGTTTTGCCGCAGCGATCTGAACCCCCAGGTCAGAGACATCCTTGTCGTACTTTGTCACCTTCTTATCGAACTCATCAACCCCCTTGCTGTAACTCGCCAGAGAGTCCCCGATGGTCGCCAGTTGCTTGTCTATGGCAGAGAGTTGGGCAGACACACCCTCAGTGTCCCCAGATTGCGGCTGAGAGGGTTTTTTCTTCCCTTTGCCCCGATGACGCTGACTGCCCTTTGGCGAGCGCGTGGGGGTGCTTGTGCCTCCCGTGTTCTTGAATATGCTACTCATTGTCTATCATCTGTTGAAACTCATCATTGGGTTTGATGCCCTGCTCTTTCCGCATGGCATCCAGATACATCCAGAACTCCTCCGGTCCATCCATGTCCTCTGCTGCTGCGCGGAGTACGGGAGCAGTTAAGAGCAACGACTTGTAGAGCATTGGCATCTCACCCCATTGGTAGGAACTTGCTGCCCATTTCCGCAGAGACTTTGAGGAGACAATTGCCGATGCCAACCAATACTTGCTGAGTTCGTACCCTGCACCTATCTTGCTGGTCCCACTGTCCGCTAGAATCTTCCGCATCAGACCACCGCCGACCAGAGAACCCGCCACTCCACCAAGTTCATCTCTCTTCTCAATACCCGCAGAGATTTGACCTATGGATTTAATCATAACAAGTTGTTCAGGGTCTAGTATTGTTTCATAAAACTCCTTCTTGTCTTCCAGTTCCTTGGCCAAGTTCTTTCCACTGACAACCTGTGAAGGGACTCCAGAGTAACCTTCGTCAATCTCTTTCCCTTTGATACCCCAACCTCTTGTGGCGATAAATTTTGTATCTCCCTTGCGCGGGTCTACGGTCTTCTTAAAGAGCTTAACGATTACTTTCCGCTGTATCTCCTCTGCCATCCGATCCCCGTCTGGCATGGACTTAACCCTGTCCATGAAACCCTCAATCGCACCTTTATTTTGCCCTCGCTCAATGAACCGATCAACCAACCTGTCAACCGGGACGTTCTCAAGCGCACCATCATCCCCCTGCATGAAGGGTCCGATTATATCATTCTTGAGTTGGTTATCCCGCGCCTTCTGCAAATCAACGTACTCACTCAACGCCTTTCGGGTTGTTGTTCGCTGCCCCAGGTAATCCATAATCAAATCCCTGTCCAAAACTAAATCCTGCTTTTTCGCTTCTTGCATCAGGTTGGATATTTTCTGAACCTTGGGCAGTTTCCCGCCAAACGCTTCCTTGACGATGTTTGGCGCTTTGTCCCCAACCTTGGCTAGATTTTTAATTAACTGACCAGCGTCCACCTGTCTCCCAAAAGGGTCAATGGTGGACTTGGATATGATTCCATCAACATACGAAAGCTTCAGTGACTCCCAAGCATTCAGCATCTCCTTTGAAGGTGCTTCTGTTACCCCTTTGGAGTTCTTCATGCCCTTGGTGAAATAATCACGCAGGTTGTTCCACATGTCTCCATCACTCTTCTCAATAAGTTCGTTGACAATTGCCATGTCACCCAGATACCCAGATTGGTCCGGGGTCTTAAAATACTTGGCAACGCGAAGATCACGGAACTGACTGTGGTTATTCCGGTAAAGTGAGTTTGCTTCCTTTAGCGCATTCTTGAGTTGCTTGTCTGGAATCTTGTCAACCCCCTTCTCGATGGACTTCGTAATTGCTGAACTAATTCTGCGAAGGTTCGCTGAACCCACTCCGGGCATTGCCGTGTTGTCGCGAATGGCATCGTTGACAACGGTCCGCATGGTCCGCAACTGACTCAGGGTTTGCTTCTCCCCAAGACTCTGCATATTGAGGAACTTCCTTAAACTGTCGGGATAATACGCAGGATGGATGTTCTCTCCCTTCGCGTTTTTCCCAATGACCTGACTCAGTTCACCGAACTCGTCATAACCCATGTCCTCCGCTTCATCTACGATGGTCTGGACGTTTGCCCCGCTCTTGTCCTTGTGGACTGCGGTTTTCTTGTAAGACTTGACACCAGACGCAACCGTTGACTCTGTGTCCTCGACAATTGTGCGGACAAGCTTCCCTTTCTTGTCGAACACATTCCTTGTCTTGGTCCCCAGCTTGGTTGTTGGTGTCGGGGCGACACTCATCGTCGGCAGGTTCTTCTCAATGTCTGCCGCAACCCTCTTGATCTCGTCCGTGTTGAATATCCTGCCCCCGTCCTTCTGTTGGGACGCTAGGTTCTCCACATTGTCATAAAGCGCACTCCACCTTTTCTTCGCTACATCCCGCTTATTGACCACTGCCGCACGGACCATTGCCCCCACCTTGTCACGGGCAAGACCCCCATCCTTTCCAGCTTGGCCAAGCAGGGTTTCCTTTATTTCAGCGGAACCAATTTGCTGCACGTTCCACTTCGCCTTCTTAACCTTCTTTCCTGACTCGTTAAGAACCTCCTGCATATTGGCAACAATCTTCGCCCCAATGTCGTAATCAGTTGGTAGTTTCTCCTTTCCTACCACCACATTCATTGCGTCAGAAAGAGTCTTTATGAGTTCTTTTTCACTTTTCCCTAATGGTCCTGACCCAGACAGAACCTTGCCCACAAATGTCTCACCACGGGCAAGCATCTGGTTTCCTGTGGTCGCACCAACCGGAAGATGGTCGAGAATCTTTACATGCTTGCCGGTGGCAGGGTCCACAAGTTTACTCTCCATATAGAGAGCAGCAGCAATCATATCGTTTTCTATCTCTCCCCTGCCGCGAGCAAACGGGTTCTTGACCATGTTCTTTGCCCTGTTGATTGCAGCACCCGCACCCTCCATCACTCCTCCGGTGGCAGTGTCTATCAGACCCATCTTCAGACGATGCTCAACGATTTCTCCGGGGTTTATCCGGTCCCAGATGTCGCCCAACCCTTCATTGGTCAAATTCCAATCGTCGGGCATGTCTTGAAATCTGGTTGAAACATCAGCAATGCCCCCGGCGGTTTGCCCTCCCGCTGCGGCAATTGCAGATTGCGTCAAAAAGTGTTTTGTTTTGCCTAACCAACCTTTTGGCATCATGGCTTTGCCTCCGGCTCGCCCCCGGCTTGCCGCAATGAGCGAGACAATTGAACCCACAACCTCTGGGATCACAGAACTCATGTCGGAAAGGTCTTTCAAGGTTAGATTGTCCTCGTCCACAAGAACATCCCTCTCCTTGCCGGTGTCTGAATCCAGCACCCTTACAACGGGAGTGTCACCGACCATTCGGACAGTGTTCTTCCCGTACCCAAGTGTATCCTCCAGGTAATTTATTTGATCTTCCTCGGTGCGACGAAAAGATAACCCCGCACGTTCCAGCCCACTCAATGGCGACTCGTCAACAGAGATCGGTGTGCCGTCAGATGACACATACTTTGCCTCTGATGCTTCCCTTCTCCTGTCTGCTATTGTCCTTTGTCTTTGTCCTGCCGCAGAGATGTTAAGGTCGGGTGGTTGGTTCCGGTTGGTCGTGGAGGAACCTGCCCCCATTATCATCTGTTCAAATTCTTCAAGTTCCGTGGGCATGACTTACTTTGTTGTGTTGCGTAGTGCTTTCAGTTTCGCTTTGTATTTGGCTGGATACATCATCTTCACCCTGTCCTTTATCTCTTGCAGATCATCGGCAGATGTCCCCTGCAATTGACCAAGAACATCTTCCAGCGACAGACCCAGCCAAGCGGCGTAGTCCGGGTGCATCCTTCCCATCCACTGTTCCGCATCAATGATGTCCATTGTGCCGTCCTCAACCTCCTCGCGAATCATTGAGGGTGTCTTTGCAAAGTCAGGGTAGTCTGGTCTGCCCAGTTCCCTCAACTTCTGCCTGGCGTTTCTCTGGAACGTCTCGCGCACCAACCCCATGCTGGTCGTTGCCTTTGCATAGGTTGTCCACATGTCCGGGTTTGCCGTTATCTTCTCAATGGCATTTCTGTCAGGAACACTGAACCTTGTGTCCCCGGACACAGACCGCAAGACCTCCTCAGACCAAAGTCTCATTGCCTGACGGGTCTTAATTCTTTTCCCTGCGGTTTTCCTTATTTCACTGTTGTTGGGAAACCAATCAACTAGGAAATTATCTATGAGCGTTTCACTCAGTTGACCTTGAACACCCAGTTGGCTTGGCTTGATCTTGTCAAGGAAAGTGTCAAGAGAACCTACGCCCCTCTCGAATGCGAAAAGGTACTTCTCAGATTCTGCTTTTTGAGACATGGAAATCCCAATGCCCGTTGATTCTTCATATATTATATTGCCGTTCTCATCCCTTATGATGCGAGTTGAACCACTTGGAGTCACCTTCCTGTGTGCCGCTTCCTCCAAGTGCTTGAGAATGTTTTGAGCATTGAGGTTGTCAGGGTCTGCGGCAACAAGTGCTTTGGCTTCAGCAAGGTCTTTCGCAAGAATTGCTTCTGGTGATTTCCTGTCCTCTTCAGAGGGTAGGTTCATCACCTGCTTTTTGCCATTAACATCAAACCCAATCAGACCCTTTGGCAGTTCAACCTTGTTGCCATCCCGGTCAACACCTGACGTGGTTACGCCTATGGGGAGATCGTGCATGAACTCCGACCTCATGCCGTCCACTCTTCCGGTGAGTTCCTTCCTGTCCTCTCTGGACAGGTCATACCGCATCACATAGCGTTCCCTCTCCTTGAGTTCTTCAAGGTTCTCAACTGCGTTTCCATCAAAAGGTTTAAGCAGCACCTCGTTGGCAACATTCAGGAACTCCCCGGAATACTTTATATTCTCATCCTCGGCTAAATCACTTGCAACTTTTTTAAGCGTCAACCCTGTCTGGAATGCCGGGAGCAACCTTGACTTGGCTGAATCAGTTAAACCCTTGTATTCATCTCTGGAAACCTTGTTCCACTTGAGGATTTCATCCCCCATATCGGAGTTGATGTACTGGTCAGCAACAGCCGCACTGTCCTTCTCCTTCTTGGTCTGCACATACCTCTCAGTAATTGCATTGCCGACCTTCTCACCTGCACTGGCAAGACCCCTAGCGACTGCTCCTGTGTCTATTTGTGCAAACAGACCTGAAAGATCGGTTGCCGCTGGACCTCCTTGGAAAAAATTATATTTAGCCATTATCCTAGCTCCACCTGCCGCCCTCGCCAAAGCCCGGAGCCAGCACATTGCTTACTGCACTCAGCCCCGCACCCCACATTTGGTTCTTGGCGTTTGCCTTGGCAATGTTGTAACCCATTTCACCTTGTAGATTCTGGTTGTGCAATGACCCAGCATACTGGGATTCTGCGTTGAACAACTGACCGGGGTTAAACGATGCACCCTGACCAAACACTCCGCTGCTGACACCCGCACCAACCGTGCTGGGTCTTCCTGTTATCATCAGTGCGGCATCTGCTCCAGTTGCTTTGTTGATACCTGACATCTGCGCCGCTTGTGCAAACCCCTGCTGCTTGCGTCTCTCGCGACCTTCCTGCACTATAAGTTCCTCAATGCCCAATGCACCTATGTCCCCAGGTGAGATGCCTCTTGCTCCAAGGTTTGCCCTTGGGCTTTGCCGCAGTTGTCTCTCACTGTAAGCATCAAGCTCGCCTCCCCTGTCGAGGTCTGCCATCACGTTCTTGTTCATCTTATCAAGCAACGCTTGCTGGGCCGGATCGCTTCCACGAATGGCATCAACTGCCCTCTTGCCGTAGGTCTCGATGTCCTCAACGTCCGCTCCGCGCCGCATCCTTGCAGTGTCAATGTCCTGCTGCTGCAACTGCGGGCCGAGTTCACCCATCATCTCGACGATCTGCGGTGAGATCATCTTGGCAATATCAACATCGTTTTGTGCGAACCTCTTCGCCCACTCCTCCTGAAGCGGCCCCAGCCGCTTCATCGCCATCTCTTGAGCGTTGATGTTCTCCGTGTACTCTTCTGACAGGTTTCTGTCTTTATGTCTTTTTGGACTGCTCATTTTTCGTTATCCTTATTGCTCTCTCAAATCCTTTCCAAGTGTACCACCTGTCCTTGTCATCCTTATCTTGTCGGTGGAACAAAATCCATTGCAGCTTGAACGGTGCAAGATCGAGAAACCTCTCAAGCTTCCCGACTGCCAAGTAGCAAAACCATGTGTCATATTCCTTGGGATTGTATGTGAACTTCTCATCTAAAACAAAACTGGCATACCTTCTCGTAATAGGTCGGGCCATAATGAATGTATCTTCTCCTGAATAAACATATCCTCTGGTCAGGTAATAGCGTAAATCGTCGTTGAGGGTCGTTTGGCATGACTTATCATAGAATTGAAGCGCATTTGCTATGGGTCTCATCCAATAACCGTGATCGCCCACGTTCCCGCTACGTTGGCATCTGCCACTTGCATTATCTTGCAAGTGTTAGCCCCGTTTGCAATTATCCAAAATGGGTCAAACCCAACATCCGCAAGTTCGTCCTCTTCGTAAGCTATGTTATTTGTCCCATCATCGTCCTCGACGGCGCGAACCGAGACCACTATATCCTTGGTTCCTAAACCGTGAGTGAGTGTCCCATACTCTGAAGCTCCACTGCCAGTAAAATATAGCTGGGAAGGGGTGGAGGTTTCATCCGTCCCCCACACAAACTCCAGTGCAAATTTATGTTCAGAAAACCCGTTAGCTAGTGTGGCATAAAACGTAACTAAATATGAAATTATTTTAGACGCACTCCAGACATCGGTTGACAGGGCACTGGAATCGTCAATATCAAAGGTTGAATACTGGGAATGCGCGTGATCCCCAGCCGCAACTTTACCGGCAGACGCCCCCACATCGAGTCGGTCCGTATCAATCGTGCCGCTGGTTATGTCACCTCCTGCGTGATTATGCGACGAAGGCGCAAACGTGGATGGTACACCCGCTATACTGCCGTAACTAATGTCGGCATCATTGATCATGGTCGTATCAATGTGACCTTCAGAATCCAGCTTAATCAGTTTCCCAGCCGCCCCAGCACCGCCGGTATTAACAACACCTGTAATCGTCCCTATCGCATGATTGTGTGAGTCATCATCTACTGTGCAATCAATTGATGTTGTCCCTGACCCGCTAACATCTCCGCCCAACGTGATCGTCTCATTCGCAGTTGTGTCGGTGTAGTTACCGGCGTGGATGTTTGTTGCACCCCTGTCGGTTGTCCAATCGAGGTGTTGATCTGCGTCAATGCTCGTCAGGTCGGCGTGGGCGTGCGTGTGATTCCCCTGCGCTACCTCATCACTGGCAGTCCCTACATCTTTCTCTGCCGCACCCCCCAAACCTGTCAGCGTGGCGGTGGAGTGAGAGTGGGAGTCATCAACAACCGCACAAGTTATCGCAGTGGACCCCGTCCCGATAACATCTCCGCCCAAGGTGATGCTTTCGTTTCCACTGATGTAGGATGAATGCGTGTGGTCCCCTGCCGCTACCTTGTCACTGGATGCCCCTACATCCTTTGCTGCGGAGTCGCCTAGAGTGGGTTTGTTTGAAATAAGAGCATCACCACTGCTGGCGTTCCAATCGGATAAGACGTTAACTTCCGCACCGGCATCTACGCCGTCCAACTTCGTTTTGTCAGTGCTAGACATTAAACCTCCCACACTGGTTGTGGCATCTGCTATGGCACTGGTGTATTGGATGGTTGGCTTGTTTGAGATTACAGCATCGCCAGTAGTGGCATCCCAGTCGGATAAGACATTAACCTCCGCACCGCCTGCCACTCCATCCAGCTTTGTTTTATCCGTACTAGACATTAACCCCGCAACACTGGTTGTCGCGTCTGCAATGGCAGATTGGTATTGGACGGTTGGCTTGTTAAGTATTGCTGCGTCACCAGTGGTTGCGTCCCAGTCGGGTGACACATTGACTTCCGCACTGCCTGCCACTCCATCCAGCTTTATCTTGTCCGTACCGGACATTAGCCCAGCCGCACTGGTGGTTGCATCCGCAATCGCGGATTCGTATTGGACGGTTGGCTTGTTGAGTATTTTTGCATCACCAGAGGATGCATCCCAATCTGATTGCACATTTACATACGCAGAATGTGTATGGTCATCCGCTGATGCACCAATGTCAGATGGGGAGAGTGCGTCGGCGGCGTCGGTTGCGTGGGTTGACCTGTGAGCAAGCGTTGACGATGGAGTTCTTGTATCGGTTAAACGTGTGTCGCTTCCCTTAACCACTTCCCCGCTTGCAGCATCGCCCGAAGCGGGAACATTCAAAGGTGCTGCCGTTCCAGAGTCCGTGATTGCGCTCAACAGGTGAGTGTGGGTGTAGTTCGTTGCGTGGATTGTCCCTGCGCTTGCTGCCGCCCAATCAACGTGTTCATTGGCAACGAAATCTGAAAAGCCATCATGCGTAAGCGTTACAATGCCGGTTCCGCCATTGACACTGGTCACCGCAGAAGCGGGTGTCGCCAGCAAGGTGAAGTCGGCCATTGTGCCAGCGGTTCCGCCGTTATGAATGTACGACTTGTTTTCATCGCTGCGGACAACGATGTCACCCTCTGCCGTCGATAACGCCAAATGCGCTGTCTCGTCCGCCGCAACCTGAACGCTGGTTATTGCAAGCGCAGGAAGGTTGGTGTTGTGAATCGTTCCCGCGCTCGAAGCCGTCCAGTCGATGTGTTCGGCTGTGACAAAATTGGTCAGCGCGTCATGGTCGACCGAATCGCTGCCTGTTGCTGCGTGCGATGCTGCATGGCTATTGGGGTCACGGTCGTCAGCCAAGCGGCTGTCGTTGCCTACGCAGACTTCCCCACTGGAATTTCCAAAATCCTTGTTGAATGCGGCGTTCTTGGTGAATGCCGCTTCCGCCCCTATGTCCGCTGGGGACAAGGCATCCAACCCTCCCGTTTCGTGGGTTGACTTATGGGTGAGTGTGGATGATGGGGTTCTTGTGTCACTTAACCGAGTGTCGCTCCCCTTAACCACTTCCCCAATTGCAGCATCACCAATTGCTGGGACGTTAAGTGGCGCGGCAGTTCCAGAATCAGTAACGTCTGTTAAAGTGTGAGAGTGGCTGGATGCGGCTTTCGTCGCTAGTAAAGTGTCGGCTTCTGTCTCGGTGTAGTATCTGTCATCGTGGGTGTGACTTGAATCCGCCTTCGTTGCCAGTAAGGTGTCTGCCTCGGTTTCAGTATAATACCGGTCATCGTGGGTGTGACTCGTTGCCGCTTTAGTTGCTAGTAAGGTGTCAGCTTCCGTCTCGGTATAATACCTATCATCGTGGGTATGACTTGTTGCCGCTTTCCCAGTAAGCAGAGTGTCTGTCTCTGTCTCGGTGTAGTATATGTCGCCGTGCGTGTGACTTGTTCCCGATTTAGTTGCCAGTAAAGCGTCGGTTTCCGTTTCTGTATAATACCGGCCATCGTGTGTATGTGTAGTTGCCGATTTTGTAGCCAGCAGGGTGTCTGCCTCTGTCTCGGTATAATACCTGTCATCATGGGTATGGCTGGTTCCCGATTTGGTCGCTAGTAAAGTATCGGTTTCAGTCTCGGTGTAGTATATGTCACCGTGCGCGTGGCTAGTTGTGGAGTAGGTCGAAGTATCCACATCGTAAGTCTCGGCTCCGGTGCGCTTAATAAATCCCGTGTCGCTATCTGGCACATCGGTATGCATTACTGCACCAGCAGCGTTTACGTTTGTTGCCGTTACCGTTGCATCACTCCCGGCAGTGCCGTTAGTCCCATCAGTACCATCAGTACCATCAGTACCATCAGTGCCATTAGTGCCATTAGTTCCGGCAGTACCGTTAGTACCCGCTGCCCCAGGTGTTCCAGTTGCTCCAGTAGCTCCCCGCCCCCCAGTTGCTCCAGTAGCTCCAGTTGCCCCGCTCCCGGTTTGAACGAGGGAATCTCCGCTGGAAGTTGTTACGAGGTTCCCCGGTCTAAATTTCCCGTCTGTTCCTGCAATCAGCACCTGACCCGGAGTGGCACGCGCCAACTTGGTTGGGTTAATCTTTGCCTCTTTACTGATCTTACCGTCAGTGATTGAGAGGGGAAAGATGTCAGTGGTGCTTGGCATTATGTCCCTAGATCGAGTTCAATTAACCCGCTATACTTGGGATCATTTATCCCCCCCGTTACTTTGACTTGGTATCCTGCCGTCACATCTGCGCTGGCCAAGTTGGTTATCCTGTGAGTTGTCCTCCCAGTTGCCGTGTCAAAGGCACTAACAACATGATCCGAGTCTTCCGCAACTGTCACCCAACTACCCCCCGCTAGCTTCCTTTCCCATATCACGTTGGCGTCCTCTATCCCTCCAGCACCCAACCCAACAACTGGGGCCGTGATTGTCGCTCCCATTGTTACGCTCCCAAGAATAGCAACTGTGTGAAGATGACTATCAAGCGCAATGCTCGGATCGTCATCATCGACGTATAGAAGGGCGATAAAAGCTGTTCGTCTAGCCAGCATTATACCGTTACTGCATAAGCGGCAACCACATCAGCGTCAGTCGCCCCAAAGGAGGTTATGGACAAGAGGGCAACCTTTGCTGCCGGTATGTTTGGTGGACCTATATTCAAAGTCCTTTCGGGCCAACTCCAATTTGTCGGCCAATTATCTGACTCTGCACTGTCCCCAAATCGAGGTGCGGCTCCAGTTGCGGGAGCTTTAATTCTGACCGTCATGCATTTAACGGTTGTTGACGATTGGTTTGTCACCGTTATTTTGTAATCCTTGTCAGCAGTCAGAGTGATCGTCTGGAAGGGCGAGCCATCCAAGTCAACCACCAGCGTTAAGTTTGTCCCAGAACCAGTAACAAGGTCTCCTGTTATGTCGGATAGGACATACTCTGTTGTTCCAACTTTCTGGACTGCGCTTATCTTTGCCCTCTTCAACTGCACCGTGTCATCTGCCAAGTCGTCTACGCTGGTATCGTGAACCATCACATAGTCATCGACGGCAACACTATCCAGCACTGTCAGCCCTTCGACGATGTTGCTGTTGCTGCTGCTGTTCTTCTTGACTATCAGATTCTCAGATACCACCGACTCGTTTGCTAGCTTGGCAAGCGTTACAGCATCGTCAACGATGTGGTCGGTTGTTACCGCAGCATTTGCGGACCCTGTACTGGAGTCATCCTTTAATACGGTTTGAGTTACCGAATCTGGACCTAGCTTTGCTTCCGTTACTGACCCTGCCGCAATCTCTGTAGACGTTACGCTACCTGTCACCGCAACCGTGGGGGTAGCACCTGCATTCAGTGCCGCCCTTGTTACGTTGCCCGTTGAGAAGTCGTGTCCCTTCTGTACTGTTACTGTTAAGCTCATTTTCCTATACCTGTTTTACTGCTGACTGACTTGCGCTTGACCCACCAACCCCCGCGCCCAGCAGTTCTGCGCGACCATTGGTATTCTCCACCTTCAATTGGATATACTTACCCTCACCCCGATACTTATAGCGATTCTGCGATTGCTGATGGAGGTCGGGATCGAAGCCAACGTTGTCATCCACATCAACTCCATCTGGCAGATCAATCTCTGTGTCGGGGTTCACCGAGTAGTCCTGACGGTATTGTGTGAAGAAATCGTCCCCGGACATCGAGGCGTTAAAGTCTGTTGCATGGAATGGTTTGTCGTACTTCGTCCTGTCGAACGTTAAACCTCCCGTTGGTGTAAGCACCTTTGTGTTTTCGTTTGCCCCGTCAAAGAGTGCCTTAACCGTCAGTGTCGGTTCACTGGTTGCCAACTGGACCTCCGCAACCGACCACCGTTTCGAGAGTATCAAGCCGCCAGTATAGCCACGGGTAGTAACCTCATCTGAAACCTGCTGAATTGATATGCCTCCATCGCTGGACCCTTTCTCGTCCACAAACCCACATACCGACAGGTCATCGTCGTAAAGGTTTATGAACCCGTCTGTGGACAGGAAGAACAACCTGCGCTTCCCTTGGTAAACTGTCTCCACAAACTTCTTCACCTTCACCACATCTACACCGTCATCGTATCCCGCCCACGCTTTCACCAGAAAGTCGTACACAAGGATTGCATTGTTCTCGGTTGCCCCGTCCAACGGGACTGCCATGTAGAGACGGTTGTTGTGGTATGCCGCAGAAGCACCGGAAGCATAGTTCCAGTTGATCCTGTCGATGAGAGGTTGTATCGGGTCGGACAAGGGAAGATCAACCGCAGTCACCTTTCCATTGCTCGCAATCCCCAAGCTTGTGACGCCGCGCTTGCTGGACAGAAACACCACATCACTCCCCACCTGCACAATGGAGTTCCTGCCAACCGCACCGTACTCACGGGTAACCTCATCGAGCGTAATGTCCGATAGATTGCCATATATGTTGCTGACAATGTAGATGCTGTTTGTCTTAAAGCACGCAACCGTTGAATTGTTGATCCGCACCAACGAGACAAGCTCATCCTCACTACCTTGGTTGATCTTGAAGTTCGCCATTACGGGTTGATAACGGGTGTAGTTCAGGTAATCACTTGCGGCAACCAAGTCCTTGTCGTGCGGTACTAAAAGTCTGTTAGAGAAGAACAACCCTGTGGACCCATTGGGAATCGTGACAGTTCCATCCGAGTCGTTCTCGTCAATCGTCGAGTCGCTGGACTCAGGGGCGACTGACTTAAACCCTTCATCCACCCTCTCCATCACCAAAGGTTCAAGCGACTCGCCCCTGAACATGATGACAACATTAAAGCACTGCACGAACTCTACATCCGCACTAATGCTACCCCCTCCGAGTAGAACTGATGGATTCGATTCCTTGGTCGCATAAACCCCGTCCGCAGTAGCTACAAGCAGATACTCAACTGACTGCGGATCGCGGAAAATCCCCGCACCATATACTGTGCCGTAACCGTAGGTTCTTGACCCAAGATCGCCCCAACCAGATGTTAGTGTTGAAACATTCGTGCTGGAGTTATAGGTCGCAATTGGGGGTTCTGTGCCGGGGTCTGTGGAACTGTCCCGCTGAAAGAATGGCCCTATCTGACCTGACCCCCCTGAAGGAGTGGAATTGTTGCTGGCTGGACCAGCAGTGTTGGACTGACCCCCTCCAATGGGCAGGACCGCACGAAGCAAAACCTTCTCAGGGGTCGCACCCTCCGAGATGGAGATAGTGTCAACGCGACCGTCGAAATCTTGGCTTGCTTGAATGTAAAGTCGGTCTGGGTTCTCCCCGGCAGATGTTACCGAAACCGTATGGGTGTCATTCGCGCTTAACGCTGCCGAACTCCCGGTTGTCCCTGCAAAAATTGTCACGGTTCCCGTGCTGCGGTTGGAGATGGCAAGAGTGAATGAATAATCGCACCCCAATACTGCATGAATATCTTGATAAAGATTATCAACACCACTGGTATGCGCTACATGCTCTGCGTAGTTGCTGTCGCTACCGTCAACTGCCCACCCAGAACTACCTCCAAGTCCTCCAACCGATCCATCCACTGCCGTTAACCAACTGGCAGAAGTGGAGAAGTCTCCATTGGCTATAATTGCATTGGTTGAATACAACGCCACCGTCCCTGTTCCACTTGTAATGGACTCACTGGTTCCCGTAATGACTGCGGCTCGGCCACTGTAAGTCACAATGTCATTTGGGCTGTAACTCTTCTCTGCCCAAGCATCATGTGATTTGTTTGTCCACGGCATCTTCTTTATGCCCGGACGGGTCGCCGCTTTGCCGTTGGTAAACCTCTTGTTCTTCGCCCCGGCAACATACCCAGGTGGAAGCAAGGCAGGGTTCATTCGCATGTTGACCCCGGTGAAACCGGCATCCCCATCTGCGATCACTGGCGGCTTTACTGGCATTACTTTCTCTCTATCTGGTACTCAAGGTCCGCAACGGTCCTTAAAGCTTCCCTAGTCCACTCTGGTGCGTGTTGTGCTGCCCTGTGGAACTGAGGGTGATCTGTCAGGGTCTTCACTCCATTCAGTTCCCTCATTGTCCCGCACCCCACCAGCAAGACGAATAGCATTGTCGATATGAGTAAGTTTCTCATCATATCGCCCCTTCGCTTTTGCCTCTCTGATTCCATCTGCTACCTTCAAAAAAAGCCGTTCCAGTGACGGGACGGCTTTTAACAACGCTACAATTGCGCTGACGATTCCCATTAGCCCTTCTTTGCTGGCTTCTTTACTGGCAAAACTGTGCTTGCTGCTTCTGCCGCAGCGTTCGCAGCAACTTCACTCTTCATCACGCCAATCCTCAAGAAAACTGCCAAGCCACTTGTCACAACAAGTTGCAGCATTTCAGCTAATTCCAGTTCGCCCGTAAAGTATCCACCTAGTGCGGCGATTATCGCGCCAACTGCCGTCCATACTGTTTTACTTTTCAACATACTATTTTACCTTATGTTCAAATTTTTCTATTGCACCCAGCTTTAACTCAACAACGTTGGTTCCAGCTTTCACCGTGAGACTTGGGAACGGTATATCCACCGCAAGATACGGAACCTTTATGTTGACTCCATCGGGGGAGATTCCCGCATCTGGAAGCACCCCTGCCTTCGCCCCCAAACATAAGGACGGTATCGGCCAAGTGAGCTTCTGCCCAAACAAGGTGACGCTTGGCTTGGGCTTTAGTGCCGCACCAAACAGGTCACCAGCATTGGCAGTCGCCGCAGTTAGCAGCAATGCCCCGATAACAATATATTTAATCTGCTTCATCTGTTTATCAACTGTCGAATCTTCAAAATTATGTACACCAAGCTCGCCGCACTAATCCCGACCTTCAAAATCATATCAATATCCACAAGCCAGTTGCCCAACCCTGTTACACTCGCAAAACAAACCTTTATATCATCCAGCCAACTCATGGGTTTATCGTGTCCAAAAACAGACCCGCATTGTAGCGGGGATAATGGCATTGGTGACAGTTTGCCTCCTGCGGAATTGCAACAACAAATCTCCCCCTGTCAGAAATATTCATGGCGTAAGACCGAATGACCGTCATGCACGCCACCCTCTGCGCCTTCCGCTTTGCGGTGCTAACGGCAGTCAAGAGCAACGACGAAAGAACCGCGATAATCGCCACTACCACTAGCAGTTCAATCATCGTTGTTCCCCTTTTTCCCACTCATGGTTTTATTCTTCAGCCGGTGCTTCTGGCTCCGCTGCCACAACCGTCTCATCACGCTCAAGCCCAAGCGCATTCAGCGCGAGTCCGACAATGTACTCGGAATCGGAACCGGCAGCATCTGGAGTCCAGTTGCGCCACGCATCGCCATCAACCTTGAGCAGTGTCGAGACGAGCGGCGCATTGCCCCATATCTCATCACCGTCTGCGTTGGTGAACTTACCCCAGCCAACTACGCTGAACTGCATCGAGAACTCAGCCGCGCTGTTTAAGCTGATTCTTACTTTCGAGACGTTGAGTCCCGCTTCAGGATTGGGTATTGTATTAACTTCAATCATCGTTCCAAAATTATTCTGCCGTATCTTTCCACGGCGTTTTCTCAACCACACTCTCGGCGCGGACAACTACTGTCTCGCTGGTTTCCTCAACCGCTTCAACGGCGGGGCTGACCTCGTAAGATTCCATCACCGGCACTTCGTGTTCGCCAATTTCCTCACCGGCTTCATCGTAAAGTTTGTGCGTCACAACTTGCGGAGTGCTGACTTGCTTGGTGACGGTTTCGGTTGTGGTCTGCTCAACAAACTTGCCATCTACCTCGACGATTTCAGTCTTGGAGACTTCGCTTTCTTCTTCGCTTTCAACGACCACTTGCCGCTCGCCCAGCACCGCATCAACGGCGGGTTGCGCTGGCGTTACGGTTGTCTCTTTGATTTCTGCGTTCTTCGCGCCACCGGCAATCCACGCCTCAAATGATTCAAGCGCGGTCTTGTCCTCAAGTTGCGGCACATCTGCCTCTGGATACTGCTTGCGTAGTATCTCGACCTTCAGCGTGTCCTCTTTCGCATCGAGGAACTCTTGCGGGTCGGCATCTTTCGGAATGTCGCCGTGCCAAGTTTTCGCGCCGTCATAGTCGATGGAGAAGTAGACCGTTTGGTCGGTGTCGTTCTCCCGCGTGTTGTTAATTGTAATTGCCATTGTCTTATCGAAGTTGAACGCCGGTGTAGTTTAGATAAACGTCTAGTGTGCCGCTACCAGACGCTTCCAACTGATATTGAAAATCTCCGTTTGAGTCGCACGGTTGCCAAGAATTATTCCGTGCTATTTTGCCGTTATCTAGTCCAGCGCACGATGCGTAAAATAATCTGTCCATATCTGAGTTTCCTTGAAGGCGCATCCAAGTATCGCTGCCTGAACTTACAGAGTCGTTTGCCTCACCCAACATAAACAACGCTGCTGCGCCTTTCGGGATTGCGCCATCGCTATCGGCTTCGGTGTTAAGCGTGGTGAACGCCACATCGCTAAACCCGGTGGCGTTTAATGCGTTTGACGGAACACGGTTCTCAAACCAAACAATCTCCCCGCTCGGTCGCGAATAATTCCCCGAGCCGATTGCGCTGCCGAAGACAAGCATCGGTTGGGAGACATAAGCGGTTTTGGTGTCTGTCACCCAAACGCCAACAGTACGAACTCCCGTGCCGGATGTAACTGTTCGGGTTACTTCCAACCACTCCCAGCCGGTTCCCGTGTTGAGGGCGCTGAATCGGTTGTCACCGTCGAAAATATTTAGCTTCACTTGGCTGGCTGCATCGGTCTTGACCCAACAACCTAGAGTGATTGTGCGACCTCTAAATTTGGACAGATGCCACGGCTCGGCGTACTGCAAACCTTTCAACTCATAGTGCGCGCTTCCCGCGCTAACGATTTTAGTTGCATAGAAACTGCCAAGCTTTGTGACTGCTTCAGTTGCACCGTCCGAGTGCATCCGCGTCAATTGTGCGTCCCCAGTTTTCGCCCAACCATCTGGCCCAAGTTCGCTAGTGGCCGCCGTGCACCCCGGCACGACTTCGTTCAGCGTAACGGTGTCAAACAGCATTGTGCCAGCGGTTGCGGTCATTTTTTTGAGGACGGGTTTTGTGGCGGTTATTGTTGCCTCAAAGACCGCCGTATATTGAACCCACGAACCGGATGATGTTCCTGTTATCAATGTAACATCTGAAGAACCATCGTAATAACCGGCGTTGAATGTCTCATCACCGGATGTGCCAGTCATAACCCAAACAGACAACTGGTATAACTTGCCAACAACTGTGGCTATGTCAGCCGAAGCACGAGCCGTTTGATATGAACCGCCGCCTCGGGTTAGTTGCAAACAGTTGCCGGTTTGAACTGGAGACGGCGTAACATTTGCCAAGCTGGCATTGAAAGCATCCACCCAGCCGGTTGTTGCAGAGTCAAAGCCGCCATTAACAACCAACGAACCGCCAGCAGTTAATGCCGCGTCAGCACCCGTCTGAACTGGAGCCGCGCCGCTTGTTGCTTCCACCAGCGTCGAGTTACTCCACACGTCGAAGCCGGAGTTGGTCAGCAAGTTTTCTTTGAGGACGCCGCCAACCTCGTAGATGCCGCCGGTTGATGTGATTCTGGCTGTGGCTGTGCCGCCCTCGTTGGCGAACTTAATCGCATCACCCATCAGCGTGAGACTTTCGCCAGCATCGCCGCCGCCATTCTCGCAGAAAATCGCAGCGTGGCTCGCGTCGATTGTCGGTGCGGCTCCGCGATTAAACACCAACGAATTATTATCGCTTGCCGTTGTGCTGCCGATTTGAACCCTCCCTTGAGTTGTGCCGCTTCCGCTGCCCGATACAAACGCGACATTGCCGGGAACAGTTAACACGCCCGCGCTTGAGATGGTGAGGCGAGGTACGCTGTTGGTTCGCAACGAAAGCGGATGGTTTGTTGCGGTTCCTAAATAACCACTCCCATCATCGGCTTGCACGGTGTTCGTGACAGTCGCCCCGGTCGAAGTAACGTCCAGCTTGGGGGACGATGCTGTTGAAATTAGCATGTTGCCACTCGCCGAAACCGTAGTAGCCGCCACGGTCGCCGGTGTGGTTGCGCCGAGTGTGCCGTCAAGTGCTGCTGCGGTTACTGTGCCATCAACCAACAAATCGCCATCCGCCGGGACGGTCGTTGATGTCCCGATGACGAGTTTCTTGTGCTTCGTTGCGTTTCTTGTGATGTTGAAACTCATCGGTCTTGTTTAATCAAATGGTGAATGCTCGATTGCAATGTATCCAACGCCGTCGCCCGCGGACACGTTCTCGATTGTGAACTGGTCGAGCGTTAGTTCTTCGCCGCCGGGGGCGACGAGGCTCATCACGTCGCCGGGTTCGAGTGGGATTCGCACCGATCCGCCGGTCTTCATAAAGTAGACCTTGCCAGCGTTCTCCGTCTTGGATGACTTGTGCGCCACCAAGATGAGGTTGTCGGCTTTGATCGTGCTTGCTCCGAGTACCGCGCTTGATGTTGCTCCGGCGATCGTCGTGTATGCGTCTGCGATTGATATGTCTGCCATTTTCTGTTTCTCCTAAAGTTTTAAGTTTCCCACGATAACATAATCCAACGACTCGCGCTTGAGTCGTAAATGAAAATCCCCATGTTGAACCCGTTCGATCCGCCTTTGTCTGCTTTCGTGTTTGTGTAAATTCGATTGGCCGCGGTCGTCTCGAGGCTCGAGTCGTGCATGATCTTCAAGTCCCACGAGTCGTGATTGTTGTAAATGTAAAGCATCCGCCCATCTACCCCGCCCGTGATGCCTACAATGTCAGCGTCGCCCGTCAAGCCGGTCATGCGGATGAATGTCGCCTTGTCGGGGTTGATCGTTGCGTTGCCGCCCGTTACCGCTGTGTTGTCGAGTCGTCCGTGATGCAGTTGCCCGTCAGAGTTAAACGCGATGATTCCCGTAACCGTCGCCGCCGAAATCGTCGTGTTGTTGATTGTACCCGACGCGAGTGTTCCGATCGTCCCGCCGATGCTTGCCGCGGTGGCGATGGTCGACCCGTTGATCGTTGAGGCGTTGATATTGCTGAACGTCGAGACGCCGGTCGCGGTGATGTTTGCGCTCGTCGTGATTGCGCCCGTGATGGTGTTCGCCGCGGTCTTTCGCAGATACCGTGCGTCGGCTCCGTACACGTTCAAGAGCGCGTCACCGTTTGCCGAGAGTGTCGCGTCGGTTGGCGAAACGTCGTCGTCATCCGTCACCAATCCCGACGTGTCAAAAAGCGACGGGTATCCGTTGTTATTCGGGCGGATCGTGAACTTGCGCGCGGTGTTGTTGTAGTTGTTGAAGTGGATGCCCTCATATGCCGCGGTCTCGATCGACGTGTTGTTGTCGGTTGAGCCGTTGCGGAGTGTGATCGAATCGAGGTAGCCGCTTTGAAGCGTCTTGCTTGTCACCGTTTGCGATCCGGTAAGGCTCGCGAAATTTGCCATGTGTGCATCCGCTGTGCCGAACGTCCCGGTCGCTGATGCCAAGGCGGTCACAAGATCGTTTGCGATCACGATCCGCGTCGCCGCCGGTTCGACGGTGATCGGCATCCGCACGTTGTACGCGCTGACGACTGTCAAAGTTGAGAGCGTGAACGTCGCCCACGATCCCGTT
>Ga0302123_10000222_pt1 | contig 46099 bp, 38 predicted proteins | sample CB21_321_MG_FD_203109 | JGI IMG/M metagenome (GOLD analysis project Ga0302123, IMG submission 203109) | Marine microbial communities from Western Arctic Ocean, Canada - CB21_32.1 | ecosystem: Environmental > Aquatic > Marine > Oceanic | place: Canada: Western Arctic Ocean | collected 2017-09-28 | reverse complement strand
TTGTGTGTGGAGAGCTAGGCGGTCTGTTTGGTTTCGAGCCGGATGGCTCGGTAGCCGCCCTGGGATTTGAAGTAGAAATACAGGACGCCGAAGATTACGGTGAGAATGATCGGCAATACGCCGACGTACTGGAAAGCGGCGGCGGCGCCGTAGTCCTCATACCAGCCGCCCATCACGGGCAGGATGAAGGCCACCGCGAGATTGCCGGTGCCGCCCATGATGGCGAGCGTGACCGCGCCGCCCTTCGGGAAGAGTTCGGCCGTGACGCCGAGCATGGTCGGCCAGAAGTAGGTCTTGCCCACTCCGAACACGGTGGCGGCGGCAAAGGCCATGAACGGCGTGGAGGCTGCGCCGAGAGCATAGAGTCCGATGGCGGCAAGGATTGCCGAGATGGTGAGCAAGCCCATCGGCGAGAAGTAGTTTGCCAGCGGGCCGCCGAAGAATCGCAATACGAACATGATGCCGGCCGTGTAGACGAGGATCAGAATCCCCTGCATGCCGGTGAGGTTTGTGATGAGGGATCCGACCCATTGATCGGTGCCGAGCTCGGTGATGGCGGTCATCCACATGCACAGCCACAGAAGCAGGAACAACGGGCGTAGGGATTCGCGGAACATTTCGCCGCTCGGGACTCCGGCTGTGACACGCTCGGTAGCAGGGAACTTCTGACCGAAGACGATGATGCCGAACAGCGCGCCCGGCAGAAAGATCGTACCGAGTTTGATCTTCCATCCGAGTGTGGCGGTTGCGGCGGTGACCGAGGCGGCGTCGAGCGCCATCATCTTCGTGATGGCGAACGCGAGCAGGCCCCCGATGATGATCCCGCCGGGCCACCAGGCATGCAGCACGTTCATGCGGTGTGTCTTCTCACTCGGATAGAGCGTGGCGCAGAGGGGGTTGATGACGCCTTCGACAAGGCCTTGCGAGAGGCCCAGCAGCAACATGGCCGCGAATAGGGTGATGAAGCCGGGGTCGGTGTAGTACGGAGCGACGGGCGCGGCGGGTAGGGGCGCGAACAAGACGGCGGCGACGGCGACCATATAGCCTCCGCTTGAGAGGAGCAGTAGATTCCTCATGCCGAAGAAGTCGACGAGCGCGCCGCCGATGAGGATCGAAACCGTGAATCCCCAAAAGGCGGGACTGAGCGCCCATCCAACCTGGTCTTTCGTGAGTTGAAAGTCGGTAGCCAGTGCGTCGATGATGTCCGCGCGAATGGAGAAGACCATCGAGGTGGTGACGAGCGCCAAGCAACTGGCGGCGAAGAGCCGTCCGGAATTCATGTAGTCAAGTCCCTGAGTCGAGAGCCGGGAGCAGGTTACGGTGGTTGCCCGGCAGAAGCGTGCGTAAAACCTAGGGCAGTGTAGCTGTCCGGCTGGTTGATGTCAAAAGGTGTGCGGACCCGGAAAGAATGGGGACAGTCCACGGCGCGCCGTTTGAAAAGACTGAGGGCAAAGCACCTATTAGGCCGGCGCTTGGTACAGTCCCCAATCTTTCCGGTTGCTGGTCACTGTTTTGGCCGGCCTGCGAGAATGGAGGTTTGTTGATGCTTCGATGAGGGGACACGGCAGAGGTTTGGGGCGTTCTGAACGCGCAGGGGGAGGCCGGCCTCGGCCGGGCGAGGGGGCTCGGGAACAGCCCCTCACGAAAGAGAGGCTCAAGACTCTCGCAAGGGATGCCTGGGTGCTCATCGAACCGCGCCGCAAGGCGATGGGGATCGGGTTGGTGCTGATCACGATCAGCCGCGCATCGAGCATGGTGCTGCCGGCTTCGACCAAATTCCTGATTGACGATGTAATCGGGCAGGGCCGCGAGGAGCTGCTACTGCCATTGGTGCTCGCTGTCTTGTGTGCGACGGCGGTGCAAGGCGTTACGTCGTACACCCTGACGCAATTGCTGTCGAAAGCCGCGCAGCGCATGATTGCTGAGTTGCGGCAGAAGGTTCAGGAGCACGTGGGGCGCTTGTCGCTTACGTTCTACGACACAAACCGGACGGGGGCTCTGCTCTCGCGCATCATGCACGATGTGGAGGGTGTCCGAAACCTGGTGGGGACGGGATTGGTCGACTTGGCCGGCGGACTAATTACCGCGGTCATCGCGCTGGGTGTGATCTTCTGGATTAGCCCTTTGTTGGCGGGAATGGCGCTCACGATCGTGGTTGGGTTTGTGACGGTGTTTTCGTTTGCGTTGAAGCGGATGCGGCCCGTGTTTCGCGAGCGAGGAAAGATCCACGCCGAGGTGACGGGACGGCTTCAGGAATCGCTCGGCGGCATCCGGGTTGTGAAGGGGTATCACGCTGAGAAGCGAGAGTCCTCGGTGTTCGCCAGGGGCGTCCAACGGCTGCTCGACAACATTCTGAGCACGATGACCAGCACGGCGCTCGTGAGCCTGTCGGCGGTATTGCTAATGGGTTTGGTGGGCGCGGTGGTGATGTATGTGGGTACCAAGGAAATCTTCGCCGGCACGCTGTCGCTAGGGAGCTTTGTGACGTTTACGGCCTTCGTCGCCTTGCTGGTCTCGCCGCTCTATCAGATGGTGAACATCGGCACGCAGTTGACTGAGGCGATGGCCGGCCTTGAGCGGACGCGCGAGGTGCTCGATGAGCGGCCGGAAGATGAAGATCCGAATCGAACCGTGGAGATTGGCAAGATCGACGGCGAAGTGAGCTTTCAGGATGTGGCGTTTGCTTACGAAGAGGGCAAGCCGGTGTTACATGGAGTTTCATTTGACTCGCAGCCCGGCACGGTCACGGCGCTGGTGGGCCCATCGGGTGGGGGCAAGTCGACGATCATCGGATTGATCGCCGCCTTCTATAAACCGATATCGGGAATAATCACGGTTGATGGGACGGATCTGGCCGCGACGCGCCTTTCGTCGTACCGCACGCAGCTCGGGGTGGTTCTGCAGGACACGTTCCTGTTCGACGGCACGATCCGCGAGAACATCGCTTTCGCGCGGCCGGACGCGACGCAAGAAGAGATCGTCGCCGCCTGCCGGGTCGCGCGTGTAGATGAATTTGCCGAGGGGTTTGAGGACGGCTACGACACCGTTGTCGGCGAGCGCGGCATCAAACTTTCAGGTGGACAGCGGCAGCGTGTTTCGATTGCCAGGGCGTTGCTGGCGGACCCACGAATTCTGATCTTGGATGAGGCGACGTCGAGTCTCGATTCGGAATCGGAGGCCATGATTCAAGAGGGGCTCTCGTATCTGATGCGGGGTCGAACGACGTTCGTGATTGCTCACCGGCTGTCGACGATTCGCCGGGCCGATCAGATCCTGGTGGTCGACGACGGCCGCATCGTCGAGCGCGGGCGCCACGAGGAGCTGTTGGCGTTGGAAGGGCTTTACTACGAGCTTTACACGCGGCAGCACGGGCTTGAACAGAATCTCTTCCTTGCGCCGGGCGAAGGTGACTCCGACGGCGAAGCGGAAACGGGTGAGGGCAAGGACCGCAACAGCTTGGCGGAGGCGTTGCGTATCCTGCGGGAATAGTTTTCTGTAACTTCGTGGCTGCTGGAAACGAGTATTACAATAGGGATCTCGGTCAGCACGGTCTGGGGGGATGTCCATCCGACGCCCCCGCTCGTTTCTTCCCGATCATTCTCGACATTTAGGAGCCGCCGTAGGGCAGCAGACATGAAGGCACCATGCATCTGAGGGCGCTTGAGTTTCGCGCGCTCGCTTTGACGATTGCGCTCGGCGGTAGTCTGCTGTCCGGTCAGGTGAGTTCGCGGACCGAAGAGATCAAGCAAGCGCGCCGCAAAAAGGCCGCGGAGACTGCTCCGGAAGTCGCGTCGAAGGCTGAGCAGCGACTCAACTGGATTCAAGACAGCCACGTTCTTGAGCGCTTCGCGACGGGATACCACGGTTTGACCGTTGTTCTGGGCGGCCTCGGGACGGGCCAGGGCTTCGCGCTCGGGCCGCAATACCTGCGGGATCACCTGCTTGATGGTCAGATGACGTTTCGCACGTCGGCGCGCGCCTCGGGGTCGCGAGCGGTGTTGCTCGATGCTCAGGTGACGTTTCCTCATCTGGCGAATGACAAAGTATTCTTCGACTTTCTGGCGCAGCATCGAAACTATCCGCGAGTCGATTATTTCGGCTCGGGCCCGGATTCACAAGAGGGCAACCGCAGTCATTTTCGGCTGGAGGATACATCCGCGGACTTCACGCTCGGGTTTCGTCCAGTTGAGCACCTGAGCGCGGGTGTGAAGGGCGGGTACTTGGCGGTGAATACCGGCCGCGGCAACAACGATGACGTCGCGTTCACCGAGGATGTCTTCACGCCGCTGACGACTCCCGGGCTGGCCAACCAGACAGCCTTCCTCAGAGGCGGATTCTTCGGTTTGTATGACTACCGCGATTCGCCGGGCGGACCGCGGTCGGGCGGCAAGTATTCCGTCGAGTATATGTTCTACGACGACCGCAATCTGCAACTGCACAACTTCCGGCGGCTGGACCTTGAGATCCAGCAGTACATCCCGTTCTTCGCGAAACGCCGTGTGATTGCTTTACGCGCGAAGTCGACCTTGACGTACCCGAATGGCGGCAATACGATGCCGTTCTATTTGCAGCCGACGATTGGCGGGTCGACGGACTTGCGCGGATTCCGACCGTACCGGTTCTACGACAACAACGCGATTGTCACGACGGCGGAATACCGCTGGGAGGCATTTACGGGTCTGGAGATGGCGCTCTTCTTCGACGCGGGTAAAGTTGCCCCGAAGCGTTCGCAGATCAATTTCCACGATCTGGAAGCGTCGGCAGGCGTCGGATTCCGGTTCAATATTCGCAACAGCACGTTTTTGCGCCTCGACGTCGGTGCGAGTCATGAGGGCATACAGATTTGGATGGTCTTCGGGGGCATATTTCCATGAGGCCGAACTTGGCGGTTCGATATGCTTCGCGGCGTCGCGTTGGGAAACCGGCGAGTGTGATGCTTCTGCTTAGCGTCCTGCTGGCGGCTTTGATCTTGCCCTCGGCGGCGCAAGCCCGGAAATTCTATGACGACGACCCGCTCATCAAAGAGCCGCCGCCGATGCCGCTTGAGGACGCGCGTTTTCGCAAGCTGAACGACTACTTCGATTTGTTCTCGAACATGTTTGGCGACGTCGGCGAAGAACAAGGCGAGGAAGAGAACAAGACGCAGGCGGGAGGCATACAAGGGCTGATTCCGGCCGGAGGCGTCAATACGCTGGGCGAGGTGCTCGACAGCGCCTGGTTTACGAACAGAATCGCTTCGCATCCGATGAGTGTCGCTGACGTCCGGAAAGGTGCGGGCGAGGGGAACGGGCCTTCGATGGACGGGCCGTGGACGATTGTCGGGGCAAAAACGCAAGGCGTGACGCCCGGGTTCCGTATTCGCGATTCCCGAGGCCATAACTATCTGCTGAAGTTTGACCCGCTGAAGTATCCCGAGATGGCGACAGGAGCCGATATTATCGGCTCGCACCTATTCCACGCCCTGGGTTACAACGTCCCGGAGAACTACCTGGTTGTGTTTGATGAAGACAAGCTGGTTCTCGGGAACGACGTGAAGGTGACCGATGCAACCGGCGAAAAACGGCCGATGTCTGAGCGCGATGTCACGGCGGCCTTGGCGCGCGTGCCGCACCGGGAAGATGGCCGGATTCGCGGGCTGGCGAGCCTGTTTCTGCCGGGGAAAATCTTGGGCGAGTTTCGCTATTACGGCACGCGAACCGACGATTTCAACGACATCGTGCTCCACGAACACCGCCGCGACCTGCGGGGCTTGTTCGTTTTCTGCGCTTGGCTGAATCACAACGACTCGCGTGCGATCAATACGCTCGAAAGCCTTGTCGAGGAGGACGGCAGGAAATTCATCCGGCACTATTTGATCGACTTCGGAGCCATTCTCGGCAGCGCCAGCGTCGTGTCGAATACGGCGCGGGACGGCAATGCCTACTTCTGGGAAATGAAGCCGGCGTTAGCGCAGATTTTCACCTTGGGGATTTTCGTGCCGCGCTGGGCGCGCGCGAAGTACGTGAAGCATCCGGCGCTCGGAACGATTGAGCATCCGAGTTTCGAGCCGGAGCAGTGGAAGCCGAACTACCCGAATCCGGCGTTTCAGAACCGCCTTCCCGATGATGAGTTTTGGGCGGCCAAGAAGGTGATGGCCTTCACCGACGAACAGTTGCAGGCCGTGGTCAAGTTGTCGCAGTACAGCGATGCGCGCGCCGAGAAATGGATTACCGATTACTTGATCAAGCGGCGGGACCGGATCGGTGAGGTCTATTTCGAGAAAGTGTTGCCGCTCGACGACTTCCGCGTTGAGGGCGGCGAGTTGAAGTTTGAGGATCTGGGAGTGAAGCACGGTCTGGTGGGCTCGCGGAGCCTGCAGGCGGAGTGGTCGCACTTCGATAACGAGTCCGAAGCTCATACGGCGATCGCGGGGACGAGTGGTTTTCGTCTGCCCACAGCGGTGACCGACGGGTCCAACGGAGAGTACTTCGCCGCGAAGATCAAAGGCGCGGACGAGAGCAAGATGGTGACGGCCTATCTGCGCAAGAAGACTCAGGGTGTCCAGGTCGTGGGCGTCGAGCGTACCTGGTAGGCCGCTCGACGAAAACCCTCGGATCTCAAGACCGAGATCCGCGCTACGGGAGTTGTGAACCTCTGCATCTTTTCGTGATTTCGGGCGTCCAACGGACTGCTATGAAAAACGAAAAGACTGACCAAGACTGGCAGGCCGAGTTGACGCCCGAGCAGTACCACGTGTGCCGTGAGAAGGGGACGGAGCCACCGTTCACCGGCGAGTACGTTGACTGCAAAGAACTCGGCACGTATCGTTGTGTGGCTTGTGGCAAGGCGCTTTTCAAGTCCGAGGACAAGTTCGAGTCCGGGACGGGCTGGCCTAGCTTCACGCAGCCGGCGGATGAGGAATCGGTTGCTACGGAAACTGATTCGAGCCATGGGATGCAACGGATCGAGGCACTGTGCGATGACTGCGGCGCACACCTGGGACATGTGTTCCCAGATGGTCCGGCTCCCACCGGAATACGGTACTGCATTAACTCGGTGGCTTTGAAGCTGGATGAGGCGGAGTAGGGTTCAAGCCAGCAGTTCGTCCACGACTTTGCCTTCGACATCGGTGAGGCGGTAGTCGCGCCCACTATGCCGGTACGTCAGGCGTGTATGGTCGAAACCCATCTGGTGCAGCATCGTTGCATGCAGATCGTGTGGGTGGACGGGGTTCTCTTCCGCCTTGAATCCGAAGTCGTCGGTATTGCCGTAGGCGAGTCCGCCCTTGAAGCCGCCGCCCGCTAACACGGCCGAGAAGCCGTGGCTGTTGTGGTCGCGGCCGTTCTGTACGGAAATGCGACCGCTGACTTCGACCGTGGGTGTGCGCCCGAACTCGCCGCTGATGAGGACGATCGTTTCGTCGAGCAGTCCGCTGGCCTTGAGGTCCTGAATCAGCGCCGCCATGGGCGCATCGGAATCGGCGGTGAGCTTGCGCATGCGCTGGATGTCTTGGTGCGTATCCCACGGCTGCATGTTGCCGTAGTAGACCTGCACCATGCGGACACCGCGCTCGACGAGCCGCCGTGCGACGAGGCAGCCGCGCGCGAAATCGCCATCGCCATAGCGCTCGCGTACCTTCGTGCTCTCTTGGCGGACATCGAAAGCGTCGAGCGCTTCGACCTGCATGCGGTAGGCCACTTCCATCGAGTGGATGGTGGCTTCGAGTTGGGCCGCGTGACCTTGCTGACCGAGATGCCGACGATTGAGCTTGCCCAGTAAGTCCATCTGTCGCGCCTGTTCGGCCGGCCGGAGACGCGGGTTGCGCACGTAGGAGACGAGCTTTTCGGGGTCCTCTTCGTCGTTGCGCACGTACGCACCCTGGTAGCTTCCGGGCAGGAAGGCGGACGACCACAACTGCGGTCCGATGACCGGCAGCCCGGGACACATGACGATGTACCCGGGTAAATCCTGGTTCTCGGTGCCGAGGCCGTAGGTGAGCCATGCGCCCATCGACGGATGTCCGGCGAGGCGATGTCCGCAGTTGAGCATGAACAACGACGGTTCGTGGAACGGCACGTCGGTGTACATCGATTTGACGATGCAGAGGTCGTCGGCGCAGCCTGCGAGGTTCGAGAAAATCTCACTGATCTTCAGGCCGCTCTCACCGTATTCTCTGAACTCGAACGGCGACTTCATCAGAGAACCGGTCTTACGTTCGGTCTTCAGGTTCCCGCCGGGGTACGGCTTGCCGTTATACTTTTCGAGCATCGGTTTGTAGTCGAAGCTGTCGACGTGCGATGCGCCACCGTTTAGGAACAGGTGGATGACATGCTTGGCCTTGGCGGGGAAGTGCGGCTCGCGGACGGCGAGTGGATCAGGGGAGGCGGTTGCGCCGGCGAGCGTGCCGGCGAGCCCGACCGCACCGAGCCCTGTGCCGACGCTACGCAGCATTTCGCGGCGGCTGATGTCTCTGGGTAGCTGCGGCATAAGGTCGGGGTTCATCACTGAATGTAGAGGAACTCGTTGGAGCTGAGCAAGGCCTGAGCATAGCTGGGCCAGGCATCGGCTCCGGATTCGAGGTAGTTGCGTCCGAGGGCAATCTCTTCCTTTGTCGGCGCCCGCCCGTAGACCAACCAGTAGGCCCGCTCGATGCGCTTGCTGTCGTCGTCACCGAATTCGTCGATGAGACGGTCGCTCAATCGCTCGGCTTGGCGCATCACGAATTCGCTGTTAAGGAAAAACAGCCCTTGGAGCGGCGTGTTGGTGCCGATGCGCTGGGGACTCGTTTGGTTTGGGTTCGGAAAGTCGAATAGGCCGAGACTCTTGTCGAGCTTGCGGCGGCTGACGTAGGAGTAAACGGTGCGGCGGCGGTTCGCGGGGTCGGAGATGAGCGTGGGCTCGCCGCCGAGTGAGATCTCGAGATTCCCGGAGACTTGGAGTAGTGAATCGCGCAGTGCCTCGACATCGAGACGGCGTCGGTTGGCGCGCCAGAGGAGACGGTTATCGGGATCGATCTCTTCGTTCGTTTCGATGCTTTCGGAAGAGCGGGCGTAGGCGGCCGAGAGCATAATTTCGCGATGCATCGCTTTGGTCGACCACCCGCTCTTGACGAAGCGCGCGGCGAGATAGTCGAGCAGTTCAGGATGGCTGGGGCGTTCGCCCATGCGTCCGAAGTTGCTCGGCGTGTTTACGATGCCGCGGCCGAAGTGGTGCAGCCAAATGCGGTTGACCATGACCCGCGCGGTGAGCGGATTGTCGTCACATGCGATGGCCTCGGCCAGGTCGAGCCGGCCGCTTCCGGTTTGGAATGGTTCACCGCCGAGAATGGTGAGAAACCGCCGCGGGACCTCGGCGCCAAGATTGTCCTTGCTGCCGCGAATGTGGACGTGCTCGTCCTTGGGGTCTTCCTTATCGTGAACGACGTGAAGAAACGGATACTTTTCGGGGAGCGCGTCGGTGAGAGCATCGACCTTCGCCCGGAGACGATCGGCGTGACCGCGCAGTGTGGCTGAGAGGAAGCGGTCAATCTTGTCCCCCGGGTAGTAGAGGACGCCCTGGCCAAACTTGACCGGGGCGTCGAACGCCTGGGCAGAGCCGAGGTCGCGCCAGAGAAAGTGGCGGTCGCGTTCGAGCGACAGCATCTCGACTTCGTTAGCTTTTTGGGCAGTGTCCCCACTACCGAGGCGAACCTTGTTCTCTTCGTCGATGTGCTGTTTCTCCCGCAGCACGTCGAGCGCGAGAACTTCCATTTTGACGGCCCAGGGGCGAAGCTGCTTAGGCGAAGCGTCCGCCAGGAAATCATCGAAGCGATCGAGTAGCGGGTGGTCGCGGGGCGAGTCGCCGAGATAGCGGACCCAGCGTTCGAGTGTTTCCTGGTCGAGGAAGAATTCGTGGGCTACTTCGGCGTCGTCGCGTCGGCGGTGTCCGAGGATGTTCCACGTTGCTTCGAGATAGGTCGCTGTGTTTCCGGCGAGCGCTTCGGCCAATTGCCGTGCCTGGGTTCCGAGCAGGTTGTTGAGTTGTTTTTGCTCGTCGGCGATCTCCTTGGCATTCTTCTCGTACTCCTCGACGGTCTTTTCATCCGCAAGCGGGAACTCATCGACCTTGCTGCTGTTGAAGACGCCGAGCAGCGCGTAGTAGTCCTCGGTGGGAATGGGGTCGAACTTGTGGTCGTGGCATTGCGCGCACTGTACGGTGAGGCCGAGGAACCCGCGTCCGGTAGCGTCGATGCGATCGTCTTGGAACTGCGGACTGAGGCCGTAGAACGCCAAGCCCGCGACAAGATTCGGATCCTTGCCGCCTTCAAGGAAATCTCCGGCGATTTGCGCCTTCACGAACCGGTTGTACGGCATGTCGTCGTTGAAAGCCTTAATGACCCAATCGCGATAGCGGTAAGCGTGCGGATAGGGTTCCATCTGCGTCGAGTTCAACTTGTCGTCCGAATAGCGGGCGACGTCGAGCCAATAGCGGCCCCAGCGCTCGCCATAGCGCGGGGACGCGAGCAGGTCGTCGATGACTTGGGCGAACGCATCCGGCGATTCGTCCTCAACGAAGGCGCGAACTTGTTCAGGGGGCGACGGCAGGCCGATCAGGTCGAGATAGGCGCGGCGTAGAAGGGTCCGCTTGTCGGCGGACGGGGCTATCCCTAGATCCTTTTCTTCCAGCTTGGCGAGGATGAAGCGGTCGATCGGTGAAGCTTCATTCGCATTGGGGAGCTTCGGCGGTACCGGCTCGCGGACCGGCTGGAACGACCAGAAGTTGCGTTGCTCTTCGGTGACCTGGAAGCCATCGGAGGTTTGCGTTTCGGGCGCGGGGGGCCAGACGGCGCCGTCGCGGATCCACGCCGCGATGTCGTTGATCTGCTCGTCGCTGAGCTTGCCTTGCGGCGGCATCTTGAAACGTTCGTGAGTGTGATTCACCGCTTGGAGCAGCAGGCTGCGCTCAGGGTGACCTGGTTCGACGGCAGGACCCGAGTTCCCGCCTTTCGTCAGGGCGTTGCGGGACGTCATCTCGAGCCCGCCCAGTTTCGTGGAGGTATGACAGGCGAAGCAATTCTCAGCGAGGACAGGACGGACGCGGGTCTCGAAGAACTCGACAGCATCCGCGCCGGACTGGGCTAAGGTAGCTCCGCCACAACTCAGAAAGAGTAGCGTCGAGACTGCTATCGATGGGAAGCGTCTACACCGCACAGTGACAGAACTCCGCAATTGAAGTATATCGACCGCCCGGAGAGGCCACAAGCCGGCCTTGTGCAAGTTAGTGGGCGCCGTCGTGTCCCGCCCGCTAGAAACGAGCGCAGTAGACTAGAGACTTCGCTCTGGCTGGAAAGAGCCACTTTCTGTATGGACGCCCGTAGCATTCGCCGAATCATTCTTGAGCAGTCGCACCGCGCCCATGTAGGGCATATCGGGTGCGCGCTGTCGGTCGCCGACTTGCTGGCAGCGCTATACGGAGACGTGCTGCGGATCGCCGATCCGTCCGACCCGGAGCGTGATCGCTTTGTGATGTCGAAGGGCCATGCCGCGCTGGCCCTCTATGCCGCGTTGCATCTAAAGGGCTGGCTAACCGAAGAGCAACTCGATACGTTCTGTGGGGACGGTAGTCTACTGGGCGTTCATCCCGAAGAGACGTTACCGGGCGTTGACTTCGCGAGCGGTTCGCTGGGTCACGGATTGTCGATGGCCGCTGGAGCGGCTCTGGCGGCGCGATTGCAGGGGAGTCCACGGCGTGTGTTTACGCTGCTCAGCGACGCGGAGTGCAACGAGGGCTCGGTGTGGGAAGCAGCGATGTTCGGCGCGCATCATGGGTTGTCGAACCTTGTCGCGCTGATTGATCTCAACGGACAGCAGGCGCTTGGCCGCACCGAGGATGTTCTCGACCTTTCGCCGATGGCTGAACGCTGGCGCTCATTCGGGTGGGATGTGATCGAGGACGACGCTGTTGAAGGCGATGCGGCCGGCCGCATCGCGGCGCGGCTGAACTCCATCGATACTTCGGCCGGACCGCCGCGCGTGCTGATCGCGCGAACGCGCTTCGGCAAAGGGGTCTCGTTCATGGAGAGCCAAATCAAGTGGCACTACTGGCCGATGTCCGAAGACGAGTACGCGCGGGCGCTGCGGGAAGTCAACGCCGAATGAGACAGGCATTCATCGCAACGCTCGTCGAGTTGGCCGAGCAAGACGAGCGCATCGTCTTCCTGACCGGAGATCTCGGCTATCTCGCCGTTGAGCCTTTTGCCGAGCGATTCCCGAAACGGTTCTTCAACGCCGGCGTCGCCGAGCAGAACATGATGGGACTAGCCACCGGCCTGGCTGAAGGTGGGATGGTTCCGTTCGTCTACTCAATTGCCCCGTTCGCCGTGTTGCGGCCGTTCGAATTCTTCCGCAATGGGCCGGTGCAACACGGCTGGCCGGTGCGGGTTGTCGGCGTGGGCGGTGGTTTTGAATACGGCCCCAACGGGTTCTCGCACTATGCCCTCGAAGACGTTGCCGTAATGCGGTCGCAGCCGGGCGTAACGATCGTTGCTCCGGCCGACTACACACAGGCCGCGAATGCTTTGCGGGCCACGGTGGACTTGCCCGGTCCGGTGTATTTTCGGATTGGCAAAGACAGCGAGACAATGTTGCTGGACCTTGATGGACGCTTCAAACTGGGCCACGCTCCGCTATTGGTTCCCGGTGATGACTTGTTGTTCGTCGCGTTGGGGACAGCCGCGCGGGAGGCCATCGCGGCGGCGGATTCACTGGCGACGCACGACGTGGGCGCGGCGGTGGCATTGGTTGACAACCTCGGCGATGAGCCGCCACGCAACCTACGGGAACTTGTGAGCCGCTACGAGCGAGTCATCACGGTCGAGGCGCACTACCGCACCGGCGGTGTCGGTTCGCTGGTTTGCGAGTTGGTCGCGGACGAGGGGCTGGATTGCCGCGTCGAGCGGTGCGGCGTCGCGCGGTTGGAGCCGGGCGTCAGCGGCAGCGAGGCGTTTATGCTCGATCAGCATGGATTGTCGGCGGCAAAACTGGAGCAAACCGCGCTCCGGCTCATGCAGCGGCCGTGACCTCGCCAACGATGACCGAATCTCAGGCATCCGCGTTCGATGCGAAACGGTTCGGCCTGACTCTGCTACTCGTCGCGGCGCTCTATTGGGTTTGTCTTCAGTTCGTCTTCCCCGGCTTCTTTGCGCCCGCCGATCCGCTTCACTCGGATTACTATCTGCCTCCCGCATTGGTTGGAGATGACGAGCCGATCTGGACCAAGTTGGACTATCCCCGTCCGGCGGGTTTCTTCGCGCTCTGGGTATTCGGGCATGCGGGCCTGCAAGGGGCGACGACACTCATCATCAGTGTGTCGCTGCTGAACGCGGCACTGATCGTTGAACTGTGGCGGCGGCTTACGCCCGGCATGATCGGTTGGGTAGGCGTGGCATTCTTCGCGGCTCACTTGTTCGGACATCCGCAGGCCTACGCGAATCACGCGCATGACGCCATGGCGGCATTGTCGCTGCTTTATCTGCTGCTCGCCGCGCATGCCTGGGAGAACTGGCTGCAAGGTGGCCGGCGGGGTTGGCTTTTAGCGAGCATTCCGCTGGTCGCCCTGCTGGTGCTCACCAAGGAAACGTACTTCGTCGCGGCCTTGCTCTATTGGCTTTGGCAAGTGTTTCGCGTGGACGCGACGCGCCGGCGGACGGCCGTTGTCGCACTGCTTGTGATCGGCTTCTTCGAGATAGTCGGCGCGGTAGTGAGCATCGGCGGTCGACAGGGGTTCGTTCAGGCCGATCGCGACCCGACACATCCCTACTTCATTGATGCTTCGCCGGGGTCGATCCTCGCTTCGTTGGGTACATTGCTGCCGCACCAGTTCCCGCTCGCCTCTATCCTCGTGCTAGGGCTTGCTCTGGCTATTGCGTGGATGCATCGCGAAACGCTGCGGCCCGCGCTGATGTTTCTAGCGGCAGGCACATCCGCGCTGCTGCCTCACGCACTTTTGCCGAACCATCTCGATGCCGACTATGGATGGGTAGGCGCGACGTTGACGTTCTCGCCGCTTCTGCTGCTGGGCATGGTATCGGCAACACGTCCGTGGATGCGCTGGGCCGCGCCCGCGGTGGCGGCGGTGCTCGTTGTGGCCGGTTGGACGCTCGATCGCAAACCGTACGAAGCGCACCGCTGGCAGGTCGATCAGCAGACGATACTCGGGAATATCTGCGATTCGATTGACTCGCTACGGCGCGCGCCTGTCGACGCCGGGGACATCCTCATCACCGGTGTGCGGTCGCCGCACAGCCCGTTCCATGTTCCCGCGTACGAGGACTATGTCGCCTACGAGTTGGGTCGCGAGCGCCGCTGGACTGTTCTGATGCTTCGCGAAGGGCCGCGCGGTGGTGAGGGACTCGTCCGGCGCACCGGATTGGAAGATGTCGCGCTGGGAGAGTTTGCCTACGCCTACGCATTTCATGCTGACGGCACGCTGGCGTCAGCCTACAACCGCGAACATCTTCAGAGAGCGGAGGTGGACTCGTCGCTGCATGACCGCATCTTGATTCCCGAGCTGGCCGCTGTTCAGAAGCAGCTCAAGAACGAGCCCGACCGGTGGTATCACCATCAAAGGGCCGGTTCGCTCTACTGGGATTGGGGTTTGGCCGAACCGGCACGGGACCATCTTGAACGCGCGGTGGAACTGGATGATTCCGGGAATCCTTATCCTCTCTATTCTCTCGGGCTCACCGCGGAAGCGCGCGGCGATCTCGCGGAGGCGCGGCGGTTGTTTCGTTTAGCCGTGGACCGCGAGGCCGAGTCGCCGAATCCGGTGTTTCGCGAATCGCTGGAGCGCGTGACGGGTCGGCCCGCGAACCCGCAATAACAAGGGCCAACAAGACCCTCCCGTTATAATGTGGCGCTGTTTCCGACGATGTCTGTTGCTCCCGAAAATGCGCTAACAAACGAAGTGGCTCGCCGCGTGCGCGAGTTGGGCTGGTGGTATCAACACTTCGAATTACCGTGTGGTGTCGCGACCGGTAGCGGACAGGAACCGGCCTACCGTCCCGCTACGCGCTGGAAATTTTTCGAGCCGTTTGTCCCCGCTAGCTTGGAGGGCAAGACTGTTCTCGACCTGGGTGGCAATGCCGGGTACTTCTCGATCCAGATGAAATTACGAGGTGCGGAGAGATGCGTGATGGTCGATCCGTATGAGGAGTTTGTACGCCAGGCGGAGTTCGCGACGGCGCAGTTCGGCGTCGATGTCGAGATCATCAATGAGGACGCGCTGACGTATTGCCTCACGACGGAAGAGCGCTTCGACTACGTGGTCTTCCTCGGGCTGTTCTATCACCTGAAACATCCGGTGATGGTGCTCGATCGCGTGGCGGAAATGACGAAAGAGCGACTCTACTTTCATTCGCACCTGCTCGGCGTGGACGGCGAGAGCGAGCGGAAACTGAACTACGAACGCGGCGCGGACGACACGCTGGTTGACGATCCAGCCTTTCCCCGCATGATGTTCATCGAGACGCTCTACAACGGCGACCCGACGAACTGGTGGATTCCGAACTATCAAGCGCTGGAGCCGCTGCTGCGAAGCGCGGGGATGAAGGTGATCGCGCGTCCGCATGAGCAACTCCTGGTGGCTGAGCCGGAGCACTACTTCGGAAAAGTAGTTCACGAGAAGCTTGTCTTGCCGCGATTCGGCAAGAAGGGTCGCGCGGTGCATCCGGGTCCCCAGAAGATTGATCCGGAGTTATGGCGGCGGCTAGTGGATAGTTTGGACTCGCCGGACACCGACTAGGCGCTACGCATGAAACTCATCATCGACACAGACGAGAAGACCCTCGCCGTTGAACAGGCGGGCGAGGAGCCGGTTACCCACGACCTCTACAGCCGCGAGGCGTTCGCGGAGATTTCGCGGCAGTGGGTGCGGACCGGCTGGAGCCTCGGCTACTATCGCGGCTTCACTTGGATGGGGTTGCCTGTGCTGCAATTACCCGACGATTTGGTCCGATTTCAGGAAGTGCTCTGGGACGTGCGGCCGAGCCTCATCATCGAGACGGGCGTCTTCCAGGGCGGCTCTTTGCTCTTTCATGCGAGCCTCTGCAAGGCCCTCGGCGGCGGGCGAGTCATCGGAGTGGATATCAACGTCCCGGCGACATTGTGGGAGGCGTTGGAGCGGTACGACCTCAGTGAGTTGATTGCGTTGATCGAGGGTGACTCGGCGTCTCCCGAGGTGCTGGGCGAGATCGACGATCTGCGCGAGCCGGATGAAACGACCCTGGTGCTGCTCGATTCCGACCACAGCCGCGCGCATGTACGCCGCGAACTGGAAGCGTATGCGCCGCTTGTATCGCCTGGGTCGTACTTGATCGTGGCGGATACGATCGTGCAGGATTTGCCCGACGTGCCCGGCGGCGAACGATCTTGGACCGAGGACAATCCGGCCGGGGCAGCGGAAGATTTTCTCGCGGTACATCCGGAGTTTGAGCGCGTTGCGGATTCGCCGCGAGCGGCAGCCGACGATTTGCCCGATGCAGTGAGCTACTGGGGCGGCGGCTGGTTGCGCCGGCGTGCGGAGTAGTGGGCTCAATGACCGATCAAGAAATTCAACAACGCATCGACGCGCTCGGGCCGTGGTTCTATCCGTTCGACTTCGGCGGGGTGCGAACGCAGTCGAATGTCCCGCCGCATGTGGTCGAGATTTTTGAGACGCGGCGGCGGATGGTGGAAGGCGTCGTCACGGCTCACTTCGGGGACAGCCTGCCGCAAGCGCGATGCATCGACATCGGCTGCCACGAGGGATTTTACAGCTACGCGATGGCGCGGTTGGGCGTCGAGCGGATCACGGGGCTCGATGTTCGCGAGACGAACCTGAGCAAAGCGCGCTTCGCGGCGGAACGGCTGGGTCACGCCGGAATCGAGTTTCGGCAGGGCAATATCGAGACGCTCGATACGTCGCCCCTTGGGACATTTGACCTGACGCTGTTTCTGGGCGTGCTGTATCATCTGGAAAACCCGATACAGGCTCTACGGAACCTGCGCGCGGTCTGCTCGGATCTTTGCGTGATCGAAACGCAAGTAATCGACGAGGTCGAAGGCGAAGCCGAGTGGGGCGCGCGCGAATGGACGCGGCCCTATCATGGTGTCCTCGCATTGATCGACGAAACCGACGAATTTACCGCCGACAATACCGAGACCGGGCACTCGCCGGTGGCGACCTGTCCCTCGCCCAAAGCGCTGGAATTCATGCTCCGGCAGGCGGGTTTCGCGCGGGTTGAGTTCGTGGAACCGCCCCCAGACGCCTACGAGCAACACGCCCGCCGCAAGCGGGTGATCTGCGCCGCCTATTGCTCCCCGTAGAGGCAACCGGCTACCCCGGTCGCCGAAGCCCCCCATCCCCATGGACCCTGTTGGCGAATCGTCGGACTACCCTCGTGTTTACCGGACGTCCAAGGTTGACTGGGTATTCATCCTATTGCGGAGCGCGTTCTACTGTGGCGTGGCAGTGTCTATCGCTTGGGGCATCTACGACGGGGGGATGCGGGAGAGCGTATGGCTGACAATGCTTCTCACATTGCTCGGCTTATGGGCGATGAGCACGGGGATACACCGCCTGATCTTCGCGTCGCGTTTCCGCATGACGCTGCATTTGGACCGAATCGAGGTTCGCGGAATCTCCGAAGAGCGTACTATTGCCCGCAGTGAGATTTCGGAATGGAGAATCGATACACAGAGTCCATCTTCGATTGTTCTTGTTCCAGAAGAAGACGGAGCGGACGAGTTCAAGATTGCGAGACTGTGCGCGCCAGATGAGGCCTTGCGCGAGTGGCTTGAGGGCCTACTAAACCCAGACCTGGAGCGGGAGGAGCAAGAGAAGAGAGAAGTAGACAAGGTTTTTGAGGATACGGAGTTTGGCGCTACCAGAGACCAGCGTACCGCCAGCTTTGCTAGTGCGCGTAAACGGGCGAGAGCACTGAATTGGATTACGCTCGGTGTATGCGCGTGGACGTTGTTTGATCCCGAGCATCTTCCGTTCACGTTCTCCGCGCTCATGGCCCTTCCGTGGTTTGCGGTCGTACTGGCGGGTGCCTCAAACGGGCTCATCAAGATTGGCGCGATGTTGTAAGACGGGAACGACCCGCATCCCAATGTCGGTATGAGCTTGTGGTTGCCAACGCTCCTTGTTGCAGCGGGCGGCCTCTTCGTATTTGATGTCTTGAGTTGGTTGCCCGCCGTTCTTCCGACTCTTTGCATCGGGCTCGGGTTTGGCTTCACTGCCACGAAGCTGGACCGGCACGTAGCAGCGACTCGGCTCGACGTTGGTGCTCTGTTATTGTTCAGTCTGGTCTATGGCATTGGAACGACCCTATGGACGAACATGCTTCTAGACGACACGCCGGTAAAGAGCTACAGGACGGAGGTGCTCGCCAAGCGCGCCTCCGGCTCCGATGACCAGGACTATGAACTCGACTTGAGCCCGTGGGGACCACAGAAGACACCGAGAACGGCAACGGTTCACGAGGGCACCTATGAATCGGTAAGCAAGGGTGGGACAGTCTGTGTCGGACTTCGTGAAGGGGGACTGTGGATCCCGTGGTTCGGTGTTGTCAAGTGTCGGTGAGTTCTAGATGCCGGCCGTGTTGGGACGTATGTCCAGTCGCTAGATCGAGATCATGTCCCACGGCTTGCGGGCTTCCCGCCCCAGCAACCGTGAAGCATCCGGCGCGCCGATGAAGTTTTCCTTGTCGGAATCCCAGCGGAGTTTCTTGCCGACCTCCATGGCGATGTTCCCTAGCATCGGGATGATGCTTGACCGGTGGCCGGTCAGGCAGTCACAGCGGGGCTTCTCGCCGTCACGAATCGTCGCGATGAAGTGAGCCGCGTGGCGGTCCGTCGAGCGCTTCACGTTGACGTGGCGGCGCTTGAGTGCGTGGGGGCCTTCGGCAAACTTGTCCTCGGGATAGATTTCGTAGCCGATGCGGTCGGCGAAGATCGTGCCGTTCGAGCCGTAGAACGCCATGCCGTTCGGACGATTCTCGATCCCCCCTGCGCCGTAGTACTTCATGCCAGGGGTAGCCCGACCGCCGACGCCGTGGGCGTTGAACTCGCACATTTCGTAGCTGAGGACAAAGCCGGGATACTCGTACGTAACCTGCTGGAAGTCGGGCTGATCACCCATGCCTCCTACGACGAGTCGTCCGCCGGATGCGGAAACCGCGCGAGGCCGGTCCGCGCCCATGATCTGATGCACCGTGTCGAAACGGTGCGTGCCGTAGTCGCTGATACGGCCGGTGGAATAGTCGCGGAACTGGCGGTAGGTTCCGAGAAAACGCTTGCGGTTGAACGGCACTTTGGGTGCGGGGCCGAGATAGAAATCCCAATCGAGGTCGGTTGGCGGCGCGGAGTCGGGTTCGGTGCCAAGCCCGTCCGGGGCACGGTTCGCATAGTTCCATACGCGGACGAAGCGGATGTCCTTGATCTGTCCGCTTTGGACGATCTCGGCGAGTTCGGCAAAGTGGGGAGCTGATCGTTGTTGTGTCCCAGTGAGGACGATGCCCTTCGCATTGCTCGCGGCCTTCACCATCGCCTTGCCTTCGAGAATGTTGTGCCCCAGCGGCTTCTCGACGTAAACGTGCTTGCCCGCCTGGCAAGCGAGCACGGTCGGGATGGCGTGCCAATGGTCGGGTGTCGCAATGTGGACGGCGTCGATGTCGTTCTGCTCGAGGACTTCGCGAAAGTCGCGATAGGTCTTCGCCTTGGGATTGAGTTCGTCGCGGGCCCGCTCGGCGTTGGTGTCGTAAACATCGCACGTCGCGACGTACTCAGCGCCGTTCACTTTGATCATGTTGCCCGCCACGGTACGCCCACGTCCGCCGCAGCCGATCAGCGCCAGGCGCACCCGGCTGTTCGCGCCGAGAACACGTTCCGCCGAAGCCGAGGTCATGCCCGCGAATCCGGCCGTAGCCGTCGTTTGCAGGAAGCTTCTTCGTCTCATGCTGGAAATCCCTTCTTCTCGCCGGCGACGGGTGATTGGGGACTTTGGTTCACGCGTAGCTGGAATACATCGGGACGCGAGTAGTTGCCGGTCACGTCGAAGTCGTACTTGCCGCGAGCGATTTCCGCCGGATCGAGGTCAGCCATCAAGATCGTTTTGCCCTCTGCGGCGGGCCCGGCCAGTACCTCCCCGAGCGGGTTGATGATGACGCTGCCGCCGCGCATCAGGACGGTCGCCGGATCGTTGCCTTGCACAGCGTCATACTCATCGGGGCAATCGGCGCGAGTCAAGTATTGGCAGGCCGACAGGACAAAACAACGGCCTTCGAGCGCAATATGGCGCATCGTTGAGAGCCAGGATTCGCGGTCGTCAGCAGTTGGCGCGCAGTAGATGGCGATGTCTTGCGAGTACATATACGTGCGCAGCAGGGGCATGTAGTTTTCCCAGCAGATCACCGCGCCCAACTTGCCCGCGGGCGTATCGAAAACGGGCAGGGTGGACCCGTCGCCGAATCCCCACACGAGCCGCTCGGCGGCGGTCGGCATGAGCTTCCGATGCTTGCCGAGATAGGTGCCGTGCGGGCCGAAGAACAAGACCGTGCAATAGAGCGTGCCGCCGCCGCGCTCGATGACTCCGATGACGAGGTACGTGTTGAGATCGCCCGCCAACGTGCCGAGCCGCTCGACCGAGGGTCCGGGGACTTCGATCGCCGCGTCGAAATAGCGTCGGAAGTCCTCACGGCCCGCGTCCGACCGCGAGCCCACGCGCGCGCCGAAATCGAGGCCCTTGGGATAGCCGCCGACAAACGCTTCAGGAAACAAGATGAGCTGAGCACCCTTTTCAGCGGCTTTGCGCGCCAGCGTCTCCACTTTGGCAAGGCAGGCGTCCCGGTCGAAAACCGCCGAGCCCGCTTGCACGACTGCAACTTTCATCAGTTCCATGAGTGGTCCTCAAAGAGGATAACGCAGTTGATCTAGTGGCTTCCTTCGACCTTCGCCGAACCCTCCGCGATGTCGACCCCTCCACTGAACAGGTTGTCCACCAGCGAGTTGTCACTTCCGCCCACGGCCCGTAGCGCCACGAATTCGCCCGCATCGGCTCGGTCGTTGCGAATTACCGTATCGGACACGCGGGTGTGCTCCACCTCGTCAAGCAACAGCCCGACGCTCGCCGAATCGAGAATCATCGAATTCGTCACATTGAAGCGCTTGCAACGGCGCAACGTGAGGGCCGCCTCCTCGCCCAACGCATGATTGATGTGCAGACCGGTTAGCGTCGAATCGACGGAATCGACAAAGAGCAGGCTGTTGCGGCTGTCCGCTGGTCGATAGTCGGGATTGCGGTCGAACAGGTTCGGTCCGACCACGACGTTCGAGCTTCCCTCGACGAGCAGATTGTGCTCGAAGCCCTTCCAGAATGAATTGCCTGTGATCGAGACTCCGCGAACATACTTCAGATGAACGTTCACCGCCACGTCGCTCAGTGCGTTGTCAGAAATAGAAAAATAGCCGATCTTGATCGGCTCTTTCTCGCGGCCGATGAAGCGTATGTTGGCCGAGCCCGGCGCTTCGTGCGTGTGCTGCAACGTACATCCAACGATCGCGCCTTCGCGAACCGACCCTTCGCTCGCATCAATCAACACGTTCGCCGTGGGTGGCCCATCGGGATCCATATTGGCCTCGATGTCCGACGTGCCGATCTGCAGGTTGCGGACTTCGCCACCGCGCACGACCACACCGCCGCCGCCGTTGTAGCTGATATGCGAGTTCGCAATGTTGATCTGGTGCAGATTCACGTGGTCGAGGTAGATGCCGGTGCCGCGGTTGTGATAGATCTGGCACTCGGAAATGAGTACGTTACGGTTGCGGCCCGTGAGTACGATGCCGTCCCGAACGCGCCGGATCAACAGCCGAGAGAAGATCGCGTGCATCGTTCCTTCGGCCACGATGCCAAGGGACTCGGGGTGCTCGCCGCGAATCTCAAAGCCGTCGATCAGCGGCATCCGCTGGTTGTCCCAGACGTCGTCCTTGACGGTGTGCGGCGCCGCGGTCCCGCCGTGGGCTCCGACGATGTGGAATGCCGGCCCTTTGCCCGCCATGATGACCGTCGCCGTGCCGTCGCCGACGATCGATGTATAGCCCGTTTCATTGAGCGCAATGCGGATGGGCTTCGCGATGCGGTACTTCCCTTTGGGCAACCTGAGCGCGCCGGCGTGCGCATCAACGACTTTCTGCAAGGCCGCGGTATCGTCGGCCTCGCCATCGCCGACGGCTCCGAAGTCGCGCACGGTTTGCGATGAGACGCCATCGGACTGCCCGCGTAGCCCAACGCCAAAAGCCTCAGCCGTCACCAACGCTGCGGATCCACGTAGTAGAGATCGTCGGGAAATTGGCTGAATCAGTGATCGCTTCATCGTCACGACATTATCGCTGGATTCTATAATGGGCGCTGTTATGAAATTCGGCGTCAACACAATGATCTGGTCGGGGGCGTTCGACACCTCGATCCCCCTAGGCAAGATCAAGGAAGCAGGCATCGACGGAATCGAGATCCCCGCGTTCGATGCCAACGACGTGGATGTCGCCGCTCTCAGGTGGGCGCTGAACGAGTATGGCCTCGAATGCACGTTCTGCTCAGTCAATCCGCCGGGGAAGAATCCCATCAGCGATGACCCTGCAGTCCGCGCGGAAACCGTCGAACATTGGAAGCGGCTGATTGCAACGGCCGGGGAGGCCGGCGTGAAGTTGATCGCCGGTCCGACGTATTCGCCCGTGGGACACTTGCCGGGCCGCCGCCGCAGCGCGGACGAATGGAAATGGGGCGTCGACTTCCACCACCAACTCGATGCCACTTTACAGGATGCCGGAGTCGAATTGGCGATCGAGCCCTTGAATCGCTTCGAGACCTATTTCCTCAACACCGCTGAAGATACCGTCCGCTTCGTTGACGAGATCGACAGTTCACGCATTGGCATTCTCTTTGATACCTTCCACTCAAACATCGAAGAGAAAAGCATCGCGGAAGGCTATAGGGCCTGCGGGCCGAGGCTGAAGCACGTCCACACCTGCGAGAACGACCGGGGCGTCCCCGGTACGGGCCACGTAGACTGGCCGGATGTACTAGGCACACTAAGAGAAATCGGCTACGACGGCTGGCTGACGATCGAGTCATTCAACGGAACGATTCCTCAGCTCGCCGCGGCGACGGCGATTTGGCGCGACTTGGCGCCTTCCATGGACGATATTGCGTTCAAAGGCGCCGCCTTTCTGAAACGCGAATGGGAAAGAGAGAAACAACAATGAAGCTCGAAGGGCGCGTAGCGATTGTCACGGGAGCGGGCACCGGCATGGGCCGCGGAATCGCGGAACTGTTCGGCGCCGAGGGGGCAAAGGTCGTCGTCAACTACCGGGCGTCCAAGGATCAGGCCGAAGAAGTCGTCGCGGCGATTCGAGAAGCCGGCGGTGAGGCCGTAGCGCATCAAGCCGACGTCGCCCAGGACGCCGAAGTGCGAGCGATGATGAAGGCCGTTGAGGAACGCTGGGGCCGCCTCGACGTTCTCGTCAACAACGCCGGGTGGAGCAAGGTCACGCCGCATCACCAACTCGAAGACCTCACCGATGAGATCTGGGACCGCACCCTTAACGCGAACCTGAGGGGCGCTTTCTACTGTTCCCGAGCGGCCGCGCCGCTTCTGCGCAGACAGTCCGGCTCGTCGATCATCAACAACACTTCGGCTTCGGCCTGGCACGCCGCCGGCAGCACCATCGTCTATTCGGCGTCGAAGGCGGCTTTGGTGAACATGACGAAATCCCTCGCACGGGTTTTCGCGCCAGATGTCCGCGTGAACGCCATCGCGCCTGGACTGGTACATACGCGTTTCGCCGGCTGGCCGGAAGACACCTTTGAGAAGGGCAAGGATGTGACCCCCTTGCAACGCATCGCTACGGTCGAGGAAGTAGCGAAAGTGTGCCTGTTTCTCGCGGCTGACGCTACTGCTATTACAGCCGAAACCATCCTGATCGACGGTGGCAAGACCCAGCTCGGCTGAGCGTCTCTTCGGGGTGTTTTAGGACGTTAATTTCGGCTTCTGAACGCCCCTGAGGCGTGAATCTGCTATGCTGCACATTCCGCCCACGGACTGGCGCCGCGCCGCTTGGACAGCCGGAGGACCTCTTGGAAGAGCCAAAACTCAAACTTACAGACACAAGAACCTCGAAAGAATACGAGGCTCCAGTCCAGAACGCCACGATCCGGGCGATGGACCTTCGCCAGATCAAGGAAGATCCCGAAGAATTCGGGATGATGTCCTATGACCCGGGCTATACCAATACGGCGTCGTGCACGAGCCGGATCACCTACATCGACGGCGAAAAAGGCATTCTGCGCTATCGCGGCTACCCGATCGACAAACTGGCGGAGCATTGCACCTACACCGAAGTGGCCTACTTGCTACTGCACGGTGAGTTGCCGACGAGTTCCGAACTCCAGGGCTGGAACGAAGAGATCATCCATCACACGATGGTCCACGAGAACATCAAGAAGTTCGTGGATGGCTTCCTCTATGACGCCCATCCGATGGGGATGCTCGTTAGCTCGGTAGCGGCGCTTTCAACCTACTACCCCGACGCAAAGAATATCGAGAGCCCCTCGAACCGGCGCTTGCAGCAACTGCGGCTGATCGGCAAAATGCCGACGCTCGCGGCATACGCCTTCCGGCACAGCCTGGGATTACCCTACGCCTATCCGGATAACGATCTGACTTACACCGAGAACTTCATGAACATGCTCTGGAAGCGCACGGAGCTGCGGTATAAGTCGAGCCCGGTGCTAGCCAAGGCACTGGATGTTCTGTTCATTCTCCACGCCGACCACGAGCAGAACTGCAGTACGAGCACAATGCGGACGGTTGGGAGCGCGAACTCCGATCCCTACGTTTCGACCGCCGCGGCCGCGGGCGCCCTCTACGGGCCGCTTCACGGTGGCGCGAACGAAGCGGTTCTTCAGATGCTCGATGAAATCGGCTCGATGAAGAATATTCCCGATTTCATCAAGCGGGTCAAAGCCGGTGAAGTCCGCCTGATGGGTTTTGGGCATCGCGTCTACAAGAACTACGACCCGCGTGCCCGGATCATCAGTCAGATCGCGGAAGAAGTTTTTGAAGTCACGGGACGAAGCCCGAAGATCGATCTGGCGAAGGAACTCGAACGGATCGCGCTTGAGGACGACTACTTCGTCAAGCGGAAACTCTACCCGAACGTCGACTTCTACTCAGGCATCATCTACGAAGCCATGGGTTTCCAGCCCGATATGTTCACCGTGCTGTTCGCCATTCCACGGGTAGCCGGCTGGCTGGCGCACTGGGAAGAGCTGATGGCCGACCCGGAACGTCGTATTGCCCGACCCAGGCAGGTCTACCTCGGTCCTGACGAGCTTGAATTTGTTCCGATCGACAAGCGTTTGGATGAAGCCCAAAAGGCTCATACCTAGCCTCACTCACCTCGCAAGACTTCCAGGGGCTTTCTGCCCAGAATCCGCAGACTCGCCAACCATCCAGCGAGATTCGCAAGCAGCGCGGTCCCGGTGATCGCAACTAAATGGGGCAACGGGTCGAACTCGAAATCGACCTCCAACAGTTGCTCCAGTAGCAGCGCTGAGAACGCCGTCGCCAACAGACTTCCCATCACGCCGGCGCTCAACCCCAAGATCAGGAACTCCACCGAGAAGATGCTCGTCACGCGCGCCCGCGTCGCGCCGAGCGTCTTGAGGATTGCCGTCTCGCGCACCCGCCGCATCCTTGTCGCGATTACGCTGGACGCAAGGATCACGATCCCCGCAAGGATCGCGAAGCCTGAAACGAACCGGATCACGAGACCGATTTGGTCCACCACTTCCTGAACAATCCCGAGGACGTCCGCGATGCTGATGACCGTGACACCCGGAAACTCTCGGAAGGTCGCTAGTTGCAATTCCGGCGCTTGGTCGGGCGCGATGCGGACCGATCCATAGTAAGCCGTCGGTACATTCTGCAAAGCGTTGGGTGACAGGATAAAGCTGAAGCCTGAGCCGGGACGGATCGCCTCGGCTCGATGAATCGCGGCAACCTTCGCCGTGACCGGCCCGCTTCCCACGACCCAATGCAACTCCGACCCGATCTCGATGCCCAGCCGCTCCGCTGTCGACTCCGTGACCGAGACGAGGAACTCCTCCGGCTCGCCCCGCCACCAGGCCCCCTCGATCACCTCCAAGTAATCGGGCTGCTCAAGTTGCCACGTGAGATTCCGTGTCGCGCGATACGTGCGGCCGTGCGTGCCTTCGTACATGTCCTCGAGCGGAACACCGTCGATCGTCACCAGCCGCGCGGCTACGGAAGCCACCAAATCAACGCCGCCTTCGACACCAGGATGCTCCGCGACTAACTTCTCCAGGGCATCACGGTTGGTTTCGGTGATGTTCGCCATGAATATATTCGGCATGTCCGGCGGCGCGCTCAGAGCGAGCTGGTTGACGACCGAAGCCTGCAACAAATACACCGTAAGCGTGAACATCACGCCGACACCGAGCGCGACAAGTACGATGTCGGCATGAACGCCGGGCCGGTGCAGGTTGGCGATGCCGTGCCGCCACGAAGGCGAGAGCTTCCGGGACAGTAGGCGCGGCACGGTCTTCAGAAACCGCAACAGCAGCCGCGCGACAAGAGTGAGCGCCAGCAGGCTGACAAGAAGTCCGCCCGCGAACCACGCGCCCACTTCAAGTGACTCGCTGAGCCAAGCCGCGACGCCGACAATTCCGGCAATGATCAAGATCCCAACGCGAACACCCGTTCTTCGTTTCGCGCCACCCGGTTGTGTCGCCATGTCGCGGCGAAACACCAGCGCGGGCCGCACGTCCCGCACTCCCAGCAGCGTCGGCAGGGTAAACAGCAACGTTGTCAGAATGCCAATGGCGAGCGCCTGCACGGCGACGACTGGCTGCCACTCCAAGCCGACGGGAACCGGAAGATAGTCCGGCAAGAATGACGGGAAGCCAACTTGGATCAACCACCCGAATAGAATCCCGACCAAGCTCCCCGCGAGCCCTAAGCCGATGGTCTGGATCGTGAAGATCCGAATGATCTGCGACGACCGCGCTCCGACACATTTGAAGATCGCAATCGTGTCGAGTTTCTGTTGCAAGTGCGAGTACATCGCCATCGCGACGCCCAACGAACCCACGATTAACGCCACCAGGCTCACCAAGCTGAGGAAGTTCGTCGCGCGATCCAAGCCTCGTCGAATCGTCGGATGGGTCTCGCGGTAGTCCGTGATATAGCCGCCCTCAAAAACTTCTCGCAGCTCCTCACGGGCCTGCTCGATTGAGATTCCGTCCGGCGGCAGTTTGAAGAGGTAGCGTTGCGAAGCGCGGCTGCCCGGTTGCATCAGGCCGCTGCGGTCGAGCGCCTCGCGGTTGATCATCACGCGCGGCCCGACATTGAACGAGCCGGTCATGCGGTCGGGCTCGACGACCACGGCCGCCGCCAGCCGGAATGTTTCGTCTCCGAGCCGCACCGTGTCTCCAACCTCGATACCGAGGCGGAACAGCAAGTCCCGTGAGGCCGTGATTGTGTCCGGGGCTAACGCGTCGCTCAATGGCCCCGGCGGGTCCAACTCGATCTGGCCGTAGAACGGATACTTGCTCGGATCAACCGCTTTAACCGCGACCAGGAACGGTCGTCCGGACGCCTCCGACGACATAGCCGAGACAGTTTCTGTTACCCAAGTGCTCTTGACGTCGCGCTCGGTCAGGCTCGTGACAACCGCCTCCTCCGACTCCGTCGCCATATGGTATTCGCGGACCGATAGATCCGCCGCCATCAGCGTTCGCGCGTCGCGCAGCAGCATCGTCCGAAACGCGCCGCTGAAGCCACGAACACCAGCCAATGCGCCGACGCCCACGGCGACTGCTACGGCTATGAAGAAGAACTTGCCCGGAGAAGCCACCGCGTCGCGCCAGGCCAAGCGGAAGGCGGTCTTCCACGGAAAAGAAGGGCTCATCTCAGTTCTTCATTCCGCGGTCAAACCAGCAATTCATCGGACGCAACGCGGCCATCGTGCAGCGTGATCAGGCGGTCGGCGCGTGCCGCCAACTCACGGTCATGGGTTACGAGTACAAGGGTTGTATGCTCGGTATGGTTCAGTTCGACGAGCATGTCGAGCACATGCTTGCCGTTCTCGCTATCAAGGTTGCCGGTGGGCTCGTCAGCCAGCACGAGCGGTGGCTGTCCGACGAAGGCGCGAGCGAGCGCCACGCGCTGTTGTTCGCCGCCGGAAAGCTGTACGGGATAGTGGTCGACCCGATCAGCAAGTCCTACGCGGTCGAGCAGTTCGCGCGCCCGTGGTGCTCCCGCGACGCCGTCCCCAGCCAAGTCCAAAGGCAGCAGTACGTTTTCTTCAGCCGTCAGGGTGGGGACCAATTGATACGACTGGAACACGAAGCCGATCTTGCGCCCCCGCAAAAGGGCCATGTCGTCTTCTGAGATGTTTTGGATCTGCTGTCCGTCGAGGATGACTTGTCCGCCCGACGGCGTATCGAGGCCTGCAAGCAACCCGAGCAACGTGCTCTTCCCGCTGCCCGACGGTCCCATGATCGCGACGAACTGGCCGCGCTCAATAGCGAAATCGATCCCTCGGAGGATATCGACGCGATGCGTACCGCTATCGATGCTCTTTAGCAGTCCCCGGACTTCAAGTATCGGCTTCTGCTTCGACATCCGACCGCCACGAAAGCTTATTATGGCAGTAAGTGCGCTTTCCAACCCTCATCCTCGTCGCTCTGCTCCTAGCGGCGTGCAATTCGTCCCAAACTGTTGAAGAACCGAACGGTCAGCCCCCTGCGGGAACGCCGCCCGGCGGCGAGTCGGCATACGTCCGCGACGGCGTCATCGTCGCGTTCGGTGATAGCCTGACGGCCGGTTTTGGCGTTGACCGCGGACAGAGCTATCCGGACGTTTTACAGGAAGAACTCGACAAACGAGGCTATTCCTACCACGTCGTCAACGAAGGGATCAGCGGCGATACAACCGATACCGGGGTTGTTCGGACCGAGATCGTTAGCTCGCGAAACCCGGATTTTGTCATCGTCGCATTCGGCGGTAACGACGGCCTTCGCGCGTTAGCGGTCGATCGCGTGAAGTCCAATCTGCGGCGAATGGTTGAAAGACTTCAAAAGAGTGGCGCGCAAGTCATCCTCGCCGGTATGAAGCTACCACCGAATTACGGCGTGGAGTACCGCGAGCCGTTCGAGCAACTGTTCGTGGATATTGCGGAGGAGTTCGACCTCCCTTTCCTGCCGTTCTTGATGCAGGGAGTCGGTGGCAACCCCAACCTCATGCAGCCGGACGGATTGCACCCTACCGCCGAGGGCCACCGACGCATCGCGATGAACATACTCGAAGTGCTGGAACCGCTCCTGGTCGCAGCTCGCGACAAGGCTGCTGCTCCGTCGTCCTGACACCGGACCGGAGCCCCCCCTGTACACCTCAGGCTACTGTGACGGCACCGCGATCATATCCAGCGTGATCGTCCGGTCGCCAAAACCCGTCCCCGACACAAGTGCCTTGGAGGCAGCCGGCGGCCGCTTCGGATCGTAGTATTCAGGGCGAATCTCGTTGAGCATGCTGCTCGAATCGTCCTGCGACGGATAGTAGGTCGCCTTCGCCAGATGATTGAGGTCACTCTCCGCCGAACTCAGAATCTGCTTGAGCGACGCAAAGATCTCGTGGATCTGTTTGTCACTGTCCGCGCCCGCCGGGCCCCAAAGACCGGATACGTAGATCGTTGCCGGATGGTATAGCTTCGCGACGCGGCTGAATACCGGCGAGGGTTTGTCGTCCGGTGGCATGAGGTACTCAAGCGACGTGGATTGCGGTTCGTCGGGTGACGTCGCGATCACTTCGATTTCAATCGGGTTTGTGCTTGACCATTCCGTAAAGGCCATCGGCGGCGCGTCGCCGTCAAAGAACTCGATGATTTGCTGCTCGGCTTGATCCATTTCAGCGATCGGCTGCATGAAGCTCTTAATATGGACCACGTGCTCAAGCCCGAGCCCCAGGAAGGCGAGGGTATCTTTGATCTGAACCATCGTGGCCTGGGTTGCTTCCGGGATGGTCCCCTTGCGAGCGGCCCGTCCTGAGATGTAGACGCGCGTTCCGGTGGGGAGGATGCCGATGTGATTCGCGCCTTCGGAGCCTGACAGCGAAGCGGCCTTCTTCCATGTTGTGACGCCCGCGCCGGGGTTCTGGGCGGTCGTTGCCACGGCATCCATCGCGACCAGCGACGCCGTGTTCATGAACGCGCCTTCGACAAGCGAGATAGCCGGCCGCTTGTCTTCGGGAAACCGCTTGGTGATCGCAGCTTTCACCGCGCGGAAGGCTCCCGCGCGCGCAACGTAAACGTTCAGCTTCACGACGTCTTGTAGCGTCGTGCCCGCCTCGACGAGGGCCTTAGCAATGCTATCGAGTACTTGGTCGACCTGCTTGCCCGCGTCATCGCCCCCGCTGCCGAAGAACTGCGCCGTGTGCGCGAGCGCGGACCCGCTGGTGACAACCGCGTCTACGCCGCCGGTCAACTCGTTGTCGCCAATCCGGCGGACCTTGGGTTCGGAAGTCACCTCGGCCGCTGTTTCCGGCGTGTCCGGTGAGGGCTCTCCGCCGCAACCCGTCAAGCAGAGCGCGGCGGTTAGAATCAACGCGCTGAACCACGCTGTTGAGGATGTACCCATGAGTGTGTCTCCCGGTGGCGAGTGGCCCTACGCCAAAGCGTGCTTCTTGACCATGCGCTCGGTAATCTCGGTGCCAAAGCCCGGCCCTTTCGGCGGCAGGTAGTATCCGTCTTTGAAGGGCGCCGTCATCGCCTCCATCAGCTCCGTGCCCTTGTCGCCGGTGCCGAAGCTCTCCGCCCAACGGCAATGCGGCGAAGACAGCGCCAGAGGCAGCCCGTAAAGACTACCGCCGCGATGTGGAATGAACTCCAGATGATGTTCAGCCGCCATTGCCGCGATGCGCCGTAGCGACGTAACACCGCCGCACCAACTCACGTCGGGCTGTAGAATCTCGACCGCTTTGTGTCGAACCAGATCCGCGAAACCGAAGCGCGTATATTCGTGCTCGCCGCTCGCGATCTTCGTGCTCTTTACTTCGCGCACCAGTTCCGCGTAGCCGGTCAGGTTGTCTGGCGACAACGGTTCTTCAATCCAGTAGAGCTTTACTTCTTCGAGACGCCGTGCCATTTCGATGGTGTAGTCGACTTCGTCCCAGCGCGAGCCGCAATCGATCATCAGCGATCGCTCGGGGCCGATCGTATTGCGCGCTTTCGTCAGAAGGTCAACGATGCGGCGCATCCCGTCGTTGCCTTCCGCCACGCTATCACGAATCGGGATCTTGAAGTGCTGGAAGCCGTTGTCGAGACCGCCATCGAGGTCAAACCCCGTCGCGTACGACGCAATGCGCTCCTTGTTGGTCCCACCCAGCAGCCGGTAGACGGGTTGTCCCGCGTGTTTGCCGAGGATGTCCCACAGGGCGTTGTCAATTCCGCTCAGCGCCATGACGAAAACGCCGCGGCGTCCATAGGCGTTTGACGACGTGTACATCTGGTCCCACAGCATCTCGACGTTCAGGGCGTTCGTGCCGACGAGCAGGTGCCGCAGGTGGCCGTGGATAATCTCAGCCGCCGCGCTGCCCCCGGCGCCGAGCCCGTATCCGGTGACACCTTGCTTTGTGTGGATGACGACGACGATCGCACTGCCGAGTTGTGCGAACGGTCCGCGATAACGCCAACGCGCCGGATCGAAGTCGGACTTGAACTTCGGCGCCGGCCCCGGAGCACGGCCAGCCCAGAGCTGCACCGGGTAGGCATCGACCGAGGTGATCTGTAGCCGCTCCGAAGCGGCTTGGGCGAGATTAGCTGCAGGGCCCGCGAGGGCGCTACCTGCAAGGAGCGTACCGGTGTGGCTTAAGAAACGACGGCGATTCATAGTTGGTGTCAGCCGACGCGCTGGCCGGGCGGAGTCCAGTCTAACATCCGACTCCTGCTTCCGGGGCCTATTTAGCTTCAGCCAGGGCCGTACGAATCGCGAATGCCACCCGCCCCGCAAGCGCAGCCGAGCCCTCGTCCGTGAAATGGACGTTCACAGGCCTTTGCAGAGATGACAAGCGAGGCAACACCAATCCGTAGAGGTCGTTCACGGGAATCTCGTGGGCTGCCATGATCTCGGCCGCGACCTTGTTGAACGCCAACACGTCTTTCGGTCTCCGCACGGGGCTCAGCTTGCCTTCGGGTACCGGCGTGGTCGATGCCCAGATGAGCTTCGCTCCTGTCGCCTCCATGCGCCCAACCAGCGTTTCGAGATTCTTGCGGTGCTCATCCAGAGGAACCTGGTGCTTGCCGCCCTCCATGACTTTGAGGTCGTGCAGGCCCCAGTTGAAATGGATCACATCCCAAGGCCCGGCCCCAATCCAAGTATCAATTTTTTCCAACCCTCGAATCGTCGGACCACCGTTCTCCGGCAGCCGATGCACATTCGCCTTGCCTTTCAGTAGCGCACGCACCGGCAGAGTGTAGCCGACCGAAATCGAATCGCCGACTAGCAGTACGCGCGGCAATCCGGGCGTGTCCGTGACCGGCGCGTAAGCCGGGTTCGGAGTCTGGGCGGAGGCGGAGAATGTCGCGAGCACGAAAGCCGCGTGGATCAAGACTACGGATAGAGGGCGCATTTATTCCTTTGTGGGTCGGGCGGGCTATTGCGACTGCAGTGTCGAAACACCGCCGTCGATATCGGCGATCGCCAACGTTAACTCTTGACGCGCATCCAACTCATGCTTCGGGATCTCGAACCGCGCGGCGATCATGCCGCCTACCTTGTCACCGGCGTCAACACGGACCCGCTTGACAAGCGGCTCATTCTTCATCACGCCCAGGGCGGGGAAGTACTCGAACAACCCCTTGAGGTCGAAAGACGTAATCGTCCGGCCTTTATACTCAATCCCTGTTTGATTGATGATGCTCAACGTACGGTCGCCGATCATCATCACGACGTCCGACGGGTTCGCCGCCTCGAAGTCGACAATCGCGACCGAGCTTCTCTCATCCATCGCCAGAGTGCGGATCTGCGTGATCGAGCCCTCGAGTTGAGCGCTCTTCCGGTCGCTGATGCCCAGCGTGGCCCAGGCGAGGATGCCTGCTCCGACAAGGCCCGCGAGTACAAATTGCCAAGGTTTCATCTCAATCAGTGAGACGCGCCAAGTGACCGCTAGGTGTCATCCTTTCGCGCTCTCGTTTTTCGGACACCAGTGTATCGAACACAGCAGCCGACAGGCGTTCGAGAACTACCAACCGTGATAAGCCGGGTGTCCGGGCTTGACGGCGACAAACGTCCCCTTGCACGTGGCGCAGACTTCACCGCCTGACGAGAGTTCGGCTTCGATCACCGCCTTTTTGTCCGATGACTCGGCAACGCGGGCGACCAGATGCACAGGCTGTCCGCTCGGTGTCGGGCGAAGCAGCTTCACGGAATACTCAGCAGTCACGGTACAGGGAGGCTTCGGGTCGCCCCGCCTTGTCATCAGATGCCAAGCGGCCGTCCAGTTCGAATGGCAGTCGAGCAGCGACCCGATGATGCCGCCGTTCAGCATCCCTGGAAACGCCTCATGGTGCGACTCCGGCGTCCAATCCGCATGCACTTCATCACCCTGTACGAAGCTCTTGATGCGGAGACCCTTTTCGTTGGCCGGACCGCACCCGAAACAAATGTTACCGAGCGCGAACTCGTCTTGTAGGGCTTGCGCGGACATACTCGGATCAATCAACCGTCAGCGCGATTTTGCCCAGCACGCGCCGCTTACTGATGTCTGTGAGCGCGCGAGGTGCTTCCGACAACGGATAGGTTTTCGAAACCGCCGGGCGAAGCTTGTCTTGCTCGTAGAGCAAGTTCAGCCGCGACTGCGTTTGCTGCAGGTAGTCATGATGTTCTTCGACATGGCGCCCCCAGAACACCCCGACGAGCGAGATATTCTTCAGCAGAATCCGATTGCAGGCCACGTCGGGGATCACGCCGCTCGCAAATCCTACGATGAGCAACCGGCCTCCGGGCGCGATGCACTTCGTCGATTTCTCGAAGATATCGCCGCCCACCGGGTCGTAGATCACGTCCGCGCCCATGCCGCCGGTCAGCTCTTTGACCTTGTCCACCCAGTTCTCGTTGCTGTGATCCAGTACATAGTCGGCGCCCTGCTGTTGGCAGAATTCACGCTTCTCAGCGCTGCCGGCGGTGGCAATCACGCGCGCGCCGATCTCTTTGCCTAATTGAATGGCGGCCATGCCGACGCCGCTGGCTCCGGCATGCACGAGCAACGTCTCGCTTGCCTGAAGCGCGCCTCGCTCATGCAGTCCAAAGTACGACGTCTGATACACCACCATGAAACCGGCGGCTTCCTCGAAGCTCATGCTCTCTGGGATGCGGGACGCGCGCCACGATCGCGCGATCGAATACTCCGAGTACCCGCCGCTGTATGCGTTCGCCAGAACGCGGTCACCGACGGCAAAGTCCGTGACGCCGGGCCCGATCGCCTCGACGACGCCCGCTGTCTCGCCGCCGGGGGTGAACGGAAATGTCGGCTTGGCCTGATACTTGCCCTGAATGAACAGCAGGTCAAAAAAGTTGACCCCGACCGCATGGTTGCGGACGAGAATCTGGCCCTTCGTCGGCTCCGGCGTCGGAACCTCGTCGAACGTCATGCCGGCCGGATCGCAATACTCGTTAACCTGCCACGCCTTCATATTAGGACTCGAACCCGCCTTTGGTTAGTCTGTTGTGGGAAACGGTTGAGAGGTTCTCTTGCCAATCAACAGAACCTTCTAGAGTGGCACAGCGGCGGGGAACTCCGCATCCCGCCATGTTAGAAAACGTAGGGGCGCGGCATGCCCCTCACTGCGGCGCCGGTGCGTCGACCATCGGCACGAACTGAACCGGCAGCACCGAACGTCGCCGGACCTTTCCGTCTCTCCCCTTGTCGAGCACAATGATCTCTTGGCTCCCGTACACAGGACCAACCGGAGCCACAAGACGTCCACCGGGAGCAAGCTGCTCCACAAGTGTCTCCGGCAGCTTCTCGGGCGCAGCCGTCAGAATGATGCGGTCAAACGGCACTTCTTCGGGCCAGCCCAGGTAGCCGTTCCCGATACGGACGTGAATATTGTCGTAGCCGAGCGTCGCCAGCGTTTCTGCCGCGCGCCGCCCTAGCGGCTCGACGATCTCGATCGTGAACAACTCACCAGCAAGTTCCGCAAGTACCGCCGCCTGATAGCCCGAGCCCGTCCCGATCTCCAGTACCTTGTGCGTAGGCCTGAGATCGAGCTGCTCCGTCATGAACGCGACGACGTAAGGCTGCGAGATCGTCTGTCCGTAGCCGATCGGAAGCGGGTGATCCAGATAGGCCGATCCCCTTGCATCCTCCGGCACGAACTCATGCCGAGGCACTTTCCGCATCACCCGACGAACATCGGCCGAGCGGATATCCCGACCTTCAATTTGTGCGCTAACCATGGCTTCCCGGCGAGCAGCGAAGCGGTCGTCTGGTTGCGCGGCTATCTCGGAGGGTTTAATCGCCACACAGGCGACTATCACGAGCACAAATCGCCAGCACCGGCCTCCCATCGCTACGCTTATTATCGCGCTTAGTGAGGCGTCACAAGATCAAGCTAGGCGCAGGGTGCGTGCTCTTGGTCCGGCAGGAAAAAGGCGAGGCCCGCCCGTTGCCGGGCGAACCTCAGTCGCCGGAAGAAAAGGCACCCATCGAAGCGCCATAGAAGGAGGAGGAACCGTCCTCGGAGCGTGGCATGAATGCGAAGCGCTGCAGGCGTTGCAACACGTCGTCTTGATCACGCCCGAGGATACCGCAACAAAAGGAAAAGCTGAATCTCGATGTGCTTCGGCCTTGAATCCACTCAAGTGCTTCTTCCCGTGCGCGCCGCGGGCCGCTGCTGGCGTCCTGCAGTGCTTGAATCAGGACCGCGCCGGCGAGCCGTTGCAGACTGCGATCGATCGGGGAGTCGTTTTTTTCTATCGCTGGGATACCGTACATGTTTGTTTCACCTGCTTCTGTGTTTTGACGTTCTTATCGTCGCAACGGGCGGGCAAATTTTGAATGGAGTGTTCGTACGAAATACTTTAGGGATATGTCCCTATAAACCAGTCGTAGGGGTGATACCTCAGGACAGTACTTAAGGGTGTTACCTAAGGGTTTGAGCTGAGGGCACTTAAGGGTGGGGTCGGGGGATCAAGCTGAAGCTCGATTGCAAAGCCTTTTAGTTTGTTCGGATTAGGGCGTCGAAAATGACATGCGCACGCCCCTACGGTACTCAGTGGTACTTAGTTCCAGTCGACCCAGGTCGGGCTCGTCCAGGCATACATCGCATTTTTCTGGCGAATACGCAGATAGTAGTATGACGGTTTATCCCCGTCGGATCCGGGCTCCCGATCGACGAACGTGAAGGCCTGTCCGGGACCGTCGCCGGCCACCGCGTGGATCACCTTGTGGTCCTTCACGATCTCGATCGCATCGAGGTCGGCGTCGCCTTGAACCTTGACTTCAATCTTGACCGGACCGCTCGCTTCGATCTCGCCACCCATGAGCGCCCCGTTCACTCGGAAGTCGATCTGAGCGCGAGTGCCGGTCGACGCGAAAACGCGTTTACTGCGAATCGCCTCGAACACCCCTTTGCGCGTCAGCTCTTCAACATAAGCGCCGGTGATACCGTAGTCCTCGCCGGTGCCCATCCAATGGCTGTCGCCTGAACCGACGAAGCCGATGCGGTACCCGCGATCGAGGGCTTCCCACACGGACGATACATACCCTTCCTTCTTGAACTTCGTCGCTTCTTCGCGCTGCTGCCGCCACGCGGACGTAATCTCGAACACCGGCTGCAACTCCGCGTCGTAGCCGGTCCAGTTGTTGTGATGCGGCTGGAGAATCACGTCTTGCCCCCGCAATAACGCATACAGCTTGTAGATGGTGTCGGACCCCCAAGTCGTGCTGCGGTAGAGCGGTCCGTTGTCGTTTAGGAAGTACATGGCGCGATGACCGCCGCGCTCGTCCTGAGCGCCCGTCGTCCATTCCCAGCCGCTCAGCGCGACCCGCTCCGGAATCGCGTTGAGCACCGTCGCAAGCGCTTGGGTCGCCGCCCACTCTGATTGCGTCAGGAAGTCTGGCGAATAGTCGTGGTTCGAGGAGGCCACGTAGTCCATCCCGGTGACGAACAGCCCGTGGGAGTAGTACATGTCGAGCGTGCCGATACCATCGTTTTCCGTGTGGCCGTGCATGTCGCCCCACACCAACGTGTATTCCTTGCCGCCTTCAGAGATCGTGACCTTCTCGTTCTTCCGGTACGTGCGAGGTGCAAGCGACTCGATCGGCGCGAGGTCATCCACCACGGTGGGAAAGCGATACGTCTTTTCATTGAGGTTGACTCGATGCCCGTACACATCGGCGCCATAGGCTGCCGGCCGCTGCACGGTCGTGCGGTTCCACGATGCGTCAGTGATGTGTCGCTTCTTAGGCACTTCATACGCCATGAACAACTCGCCGCTGCTGTCATCGAGAGCCAGCGTCATTTGATTCGCCAGCGGCGTCTGGTAGGGGCCGCGCCCGGTCGCGCGCAGGTCCACCCCCTCGCGTACCGATGGAAGCTGAAACGACGTGTAAGGAGTCGAGTTGTGAAACAGCAACTTCGGATCCGTCCACTTGCCGTCGCGCCACACGCGCCCGCTGAACGAAACGCTCGACATGCGTCCGCCGCCCAGCCAGAACAGCCACAACTCGCCGTTCCCGCGCGCCAGCAGTTGCGGATAGCGCTCTTCCGACATGGTGTGCGCCGCCCAGTAGGACGAGTGTCGAGTCAACCGGCCGGGGTCGGTCTCGGGGAACGGCGACGGGGCCCACTGCCAACGTCCACCTCGGCGGACTTTGCCGAAAATACTACGGCCGTGATACGCGAAGCGACCGCCGTATGGTTCACGGCGCTCCCATGCAAGCCACACTCGGCCGTCGCGCGCTAGGGCCAGTGTCGGTGATGTATCCCAGAGCGCCGAGGTTGTGATGCGCTCAACCGCCCCGTCGGAATCACGAACGTGAACATCGTAGTTACCGCCGCGCTCTTCATCCCACGCGACCGTCCACGCACCGTCCGGCCGCGCGAGCAGCCACGGACGGTAGCAGCGACCCTGTGATTCGTCCAGTTGCTCCGCTGCTTGCCATGCCCCATCGCGATAGACACGAGCATGTAGCTCGAAGCGTGGCGGCGCCATCTTCTGGAACACAGCGAGAATGCCGCCGTTGGTGAGCGCCCGAGCCCTTACCGTCAATGATTCGCTCGAACCGGCGATGCGCTGCTCGGCTTCCCATTCGCCATCGTGCCAGCGGCGCTCGTAAGCGAACCAGCGATCGTCACGCCGCGCCGTCCATAGGACACGGATACCGTCGCCATCGGCAACAACTTGCGGCTTGTGATTGACGCCCGGAACAGTACTGACAACATATTCGTTCGACCAGTTCTCGCCGTCATACCGGCGGGCGATGATCGAGTCCTCGCCGTCGTCGGGCCAGAGCCAGTCGCGGCGGTAGGGTTTGCCACGCAGCGGCGCGGTGAACTCCGGACGGCACGACGACCACACCACCCAAGTCCGGCCTTGTGCGTCGCGCGTCGTCGACGGATACTCGTCGTCGTTGAAACGGTCGGCGGAGAGCTTGCTCGGATAGCTCATCGTCGGCGGCAGCCAGTCCCACTTGGGGGCCGGAGGACGCTGGTGAAACTGTGCCCCGAGCGGCGCCGCCGCGAGGAGCAATAGGACGACGAGTGAAGAGAGTCCGGCGGTGTACTGCTTCGTCATGGTGACAACTCTCCTTCGCGGTCCAGCCACTTCCCGGCTTGCATCACGCGGTTGATCTTCCGCGTATTGGCGATGTCAGCGAGCGGGTCGGCGTCGAGCAACAGAAGGTCCGCTGCTTTGTTGGGCTCAATCGTCCCGAAGCCGGGCCCGCCCTCGACAAGCATCGCGGCAGCTTCCCCCGTGGCCGCGCGCAAGGTCTGCATCGGCGTCAGCCCAGCTTTGACGAATAGCTGCATCTCGTGATGCGTGCCCCAACCGGTCGCGATGACCCCCGCGCCGCTGTCCGAGCCAACGCCGATCGGAATGCCGTGGGCCACGAGCTTATTGACGAATCGCTCGGCGCGGGCATACTCGTCCTTGAGCCGCGAGATGTTCGGCTCGGCGAGCAGTTCTTTTTGGTTTTGCTCGTTTTCAATATCAGTAAGGAGCGCTGGATCGAGGGACGCGCGAATCTCGGGGTCCTGCAACTCACCCGGGTTCTCGGGGAAATACCAGGGGCGCTCCGCGACGGTGAACGTCGGGATGAAGCGGACGCCCTCGGCTTTCAATCGATCGAGCAGCTCGTTGCTGATGTCGTCGGTGTCGCGGACGGTGTGCAAAAACTGCCGGACGCCGATGTCAATGAGCTGCTCCAAATCAGCGAGGTCAAACACGTGGGCAACCACGGGAATGTGACGCTTCGCCGCTTCTTCCGCGATAGCCTGCCGCGTCTCGGGATTAATCTTCGCTAGCGTGCCGTTCTTTGACTCGACCCACATCTTGATAAAGTCAACTTTTTGCGAACTCAGTTCCGCGACACCCGTGCGGGCCTCCTCAACGGTGGGCGGTCGGCGGACGAACGGCAATTGAATCGGATGCCCGTCGGGATGCGTGAAGCCGAGCCCCGCCGTGTACAGTCTCGGCGCGGGAAGCTTGCCCGCGCGGGCCTCGGCGATCACAGCGAGATGCTCCTCCGTGTCCGCGCCGATGCTTCGCGACGTCGTCACGCCGAACCGCAGTTGCGCGCGCAGCAGCCGCTCCATCTCGGCTCGGTCACCGAAGTAATGCGTGTGAAGATCGATCAGACCGGGAATGACTGTCTTGCCCGTGCCGTCGATGATCTCGCCGCCCTTAGGTACCGGCGTTTCCGCGCGCGACCCCACAGCCTGAATCCGCGTCCCCTCGATGATCACGACCGAGTCTTCGATCGTATCCGCGCCCGTACCGTCAATGAGCTTTGCACCCAGAATGGTGATGGGCGCGTTCCGGGATGCAGGGGCCTGCCAGTCCTCGCTGCCACACGCGGCAAGCGAAGCGATGAGAACAAGTAGCAACCATATCCGTTTCATCGGCAGCGATCGTAGCAGATAGAGAGATGAACGAGCGCGGAGGCTTGCTCCCAACACGGTTGCCGGTCATCGTTCGGCTACCGTGGCAAGCCCAAAATAGAGATTTGCTTCCGCGTTGCTGTCTGGTAATAATAGCCCTGTGTTGTAAATCCAATTCCCAGGGATGAGTCGGTCATGGGCAAAACCGTTTTCATGGGGAACCTTCCAGAGTGGGTCACCGCCGACGAGATCGAAGGCTGGCTCAACACCGAAGGTATCGTCTTCGACGAAGTAAAAGTCATTCGGGACTTTGAGACGCAGGAGTCGAAGGGATTCGCCTTCGTCGAGGCGTCGAGCGCGGAAGACGTTGAAGCAATCATCAAGCGGTTCAACCGCGTACCGATCGACGATAAGGTATTGCGTGTCAACGAGGCTCGTCCGTCGGAGAGCGGGAAGCAGCGGTCCCGACGCAGAGGCTAGCTTGTGGCGCACGGCTTCGCCGTGCCGGCCGCCGGATTCACATCCGCCGCTCCGCTCGGAAAGATTGTAGATCTCCGTCACTCACATCCGACGTGCGGCTAAATCGTCACTCCGTCAAACTCAGAGCCGCGGCCGTGAGGCTGCGATGACCCATCACCATTGATCACGGGCCCCGACAAGCGGCAACCCGCCTCGCAGCTTGCCATGCGCCAAGGTCCCGACACTTTGTGGGGCATCATCGCAGCCAAACGCCTGCCGGGCCGCGCCGTGCGCGACCTAGAGATCGGCCAACGGCCGATATAGCAGTCTCCCTTTATATGCCGTGGCGCAAAACCCGTCCGGGCCGCTTATCGGTCCGCTTACCGTCGGCAACCACCGGAACGCCGTTGACGATCACGTAGTCGAACCCGCTCGAATACTGATGCGGGTTTTGGAACGTCGCGTTGTCCTGCACCTTCTCGGGATCGAACAGCACCAAGTCAGCGGCATAGCCCTTCCGTATCAGCCCGCGGTCTTCGAGCTTGAACGTGCGCGCCGGCAACGAGGTCGCTTTACGAACAGCGTCCTCTAGCGTCAGCACCTTCTTCTTACGCACATACTCCGCGAAAGCCCGCGCATAGGTTCCATAGGAGCGCGGGTGCGGCACGCCTTCACCGAACTTCAAGATGTATCCGTCGCTCGAGATCGCCGTATTCGGGTACCGCATGATGCGCTCGACATCTTCGTCGCTCATCGAGTGGAAGACCATCGGCACGCGGCCTTTTTCGACGAGTTCGAGAATCGTTTGGATCTCGTTATCGATTGTCGCTTGGCGGCCTCGAAGCACATTCACTTCACTAACGGTCTTACCGGCTAGTTCGGGTTCCCAGTCACACGACGCGATCATGGCGTAGGAGTAGTCGCCGAAACCCTTTTTGTCGAGGATCTCCTTCATGCCTTCGATGATCTCGCCGCGGGTCTTGGAGTCGCGTAGCCGTTCGCGAATCGCCTCCTGCCCGTCCGCCAGCGCCCACGTCGGCAAAGTTGTTCGGATTCCGGTGCTCGAGCGGTTGTACGGATACTGGTCGACCACGATGTCCACTCCTTTGCGGCGATACTCCTCGACCAACTCGATCGACTTGTCGCTTCCACCCCAGCGGTGCTTGTTGCTGATCTTGAAGTGAGAGATCTGTACCGGCGTGCCGGCCTGCTGGCCGATATAGGCCGCCTCGCGGATCGCCTCGAGTACCTCCGCTCCCTCGTTTCGCATATGTGTCGCGTACACACCGCTGTGCGAACCCGCGACTTTGGCGAGCGCAACGACCTCATCCGTGTCCGCATAAGTGCCGGGAATATAGATAAGGCCGGTCGACAAGCCCACCGCGCCCGCTTTCATAGCGTCGGCGACGATGTCCTTCATCTGCTGTAACTCGTCAGATGTGGCGGCGCGCTTGGCGTCGCCCATCACCGCTTGCCGAACCGAGTTGTGACCGACGAGCGTCATCAGGTTCGGCCCGAGGCCACCGTGCTCCAGATCCGAGAACCAAGCCTTGAGGTCAACCTTTGACGAGCCACAGTTGCCGGTGATCATGGTCGTCTTCCCGTCTAGCGTGTAGTTGAAGGCATCGGGGTAGTCCGCGATACCTGGTCGGTACGTACGTCCCTCAATGTGCGCGTGGACATCAATGAAGCCGGGCGTCAACGCACGGCGGTCGGCGTCGATCACGGAATCAGCGGTCTTGCCCGCGAGGTCTCCGATGGCATCAATCTTGCCATCCTTGACTCCGACATCCGCCAGGAACCACGGGTTGCCCGTGCCGTCGACGACGCGAGCGTTACGGATGAGTAGGTCGAAGTCGGCGGCGGTGAGTGTTGCGGCGAGGGTTAGGGCGAGAAGTAGGATGCGCATGGGAATCTCCGATTCCCGATTGTAGCGCTGGTGGCTGGGTTGCTCTCGTGGCGCACGGCTTTGCCGTGCCCCAATCGGCGGTGACTGTGCGCTATGCGCGACCTCCGCGCTCGGCCGAAGGCCGATGTCCACCTGGGTTGGCGATCTCGGTCAGCCTCGCTGGCCGTCGAGTACGCCGCGCATGTAGGCGAACGATTCGGCCATACCGGCTTCGGGTGCGTTGGCGTTGATCTCGTACTCCAAGCCAACGACGCCAGGGTACTTGATCTTCTTGAGCGTCGCGAACACGCGAGCCACCGGCATGGCGCCCTTGCCGACTTCAACCTGACTGCCTTTATCCGTGAAGCTCGTCAAGTCCTTAATGTGGATGTCGTGGAGGCGGTCGCCGGCCATCTCGATCTCTTCGATGACATCGACGCCGGTGCGTGCGGCGTGTCCCAGATCGAGGCACAGGCCCATGCGCGGGTCCATATTCTTGACCCGCTTGAGGACGCTCGCGCCGTTCGGATAGTTCTTGTCTTCGGGGCCGTGGTTGTGGATCGCGATCTTGATGTCGAACTGCTTGGCGTACTTCTCGATGTAACCGAGATTGGCGTGCGTCGGCGCGCAGACGACAGTAGGAATGCCGGCGTTCTTGGCGTATTCGAGATGGTAGCGGACGAAGTCTTCGTCGTCTTTGCCGAGGCCGATATTGCCGCCGGAAACGATCGTCAGTCCGGCTTTCTCGAACTCTTCGCGGGCCGCTACAAGGTCTTCCTTCGACAGGTAGTACGGCATGTGGAACGCCTTGACGTTGACGTACTTGATGCCGAGGTTCTTGACGATTTCGATCGCCTGCGAGCGGCTGAACTTGCGCAGCGAATAGGTCGCCACCGCGAGGCGAACGTCGCTCCAATGATGTTCGGCGGTGGTCACGGCCGGCAGAGCTGGCACGGCGGCGAGAGCGGTAGCGCCCGCGATGAAATTGCGTCGTGAGGTCGTCATAATGTGCGGTTCCCTTTGGCCCAAGAATAGCTTACTTGGCGACGCCTTGACCCTGGCCCGGGTCCCAGATAGTGGCGCCGATGAAGCGCTCGGCGTTCGCCGAGTTGTTGTAGTAGTAGACGGTCACGAGTTTGCCGTCGGGGCGTTGTACGGTGCGCGGATAGCCTAAATCCCAGTTGCCGCCGTCGTCGCGCAGGATGACGTCGTCAGTCCATGTCTCGCCGTTGTCGCTGCTGAGCTTGGCGCGAATGCCGTAGGGCTCGGCGCGATATCCGTAGGCGAGCGCCAGGCGGCCATCTTTAAGTTTCGTGAGGCTCGGGGGATTGCCGCGGCCGGTGTCGGGCACGGGGATATTCTTGAACGTCCACCAGCGGCCGTTGTCGTCAGAGCGCCATGCTTCGATCCAATGCCGTCGCCGAAACACGGTGAGGATGCTATCCTCCGCGAGCCGCACGGAAGCCGGCATGATCGCGTAATCCTGCCCCGGCGGTTCCGGCCCGATGTAGGCGACGAGTTGCCACGTCTTGCCGCCGTCGCGTGTGCGGACGCAGACCGGCCGCCCCTCACGGGCGTTCGGCTTCGACACTGTGACGAAGGCTGTCATGTCGTGCTTGCCGTTGACGAGGTAGTCTGTCCGTGCGGCGAGGCCCGCTTCGCCGAAGTCGGGAAAACGGAATGTGCCGCTCCACGACTTACCCCGGTCGTAGGAATAATAGAAGCGGGACGGCCCGTTCTGATGGCTCGCCATGCGGATGGTCATCGCGAAGTCCGGGTGCGTGAAGTCAATGCCGCCGGGACAGTCGACCGCGGGCTTGCCGCCGAGTTCGGTAGCGATGCTGGCAACGATGGTTCCAGGAGGTGGAAGCAGACTCACGGGCTTCTCGATCGACCAAGATTCGCCACCGTCGAGGCTACGAGCTAGCAGGTGCTCGGCGGGCCGGGTGTGGCTGATCGCGTGGCTGTTCTCGCTGTACTCGTAGTAGCCGGATTCAAAGCCGACAACGATTTCGTTGCCCCACGACCAGATGCCATGGTTCGCGGGCCATCCGCCGAAACGCCCGTCTTTCTGATAGACAACGATGTTCTTCACGGCGCGGGCATGCTGTTCAGCGGCGGCGCTACCTGCAAGGGCGAATGTCACGGCAACAATGACGATCCATATTCGAGAAACCATGTTTGAATAGGCCGCTACGTCCGACCGCGCTTCATCCTAGCAACCCTCACTAGCCTCTCGCCGCGATTCGAAACGTGAGGCGCGGCATGCCGCACCCGTCTTGTCGACATTCTGCAGCGGTTGGAATTGTATGGGCACGGCATGCCGTGCCCGCAGCCCCAAAGGGGCGTCGGGCAATAGCCCAGGGCGCAGCCCTGGGTAGGCATACGTCAATACGGTAAGCCCCGCAGGGGCGCAGGAAACTTGCTAGAGTCACCCTCAACGGAGCCCACTTGAGCAACAACACAACACGCCGCAACTTCATGAAGCAAACCGCCCTGGCCAGTTCGTCGCCCGCAATACTGGGCGCCCGCGCAGCCGACGCCCCACCAAACGTCATCTTCATCTTCTGCGACCAGATGCGCGGCGACGCGATGAGTTGCCTCGGTCATCCCAACGCCCGCACGCCAAACCTCGACCGCATGGCGCGCGAAGGCGTCCTGTTCGAGAACTGCTTCGTGAACGGCCCGGTTTGCGTCCCGTCGCGTAAGTCGGTTTTCTCAGGCCGCTATCCGCACGAGCACGGTTCGCTTACAAATCAAGGTCGCCCATTCCTTTCGTGGCCGGGGACAATGTGCGATCACTTCCAAAAACGTGGCTACAAGACCGGCTGGGTCGGCAAGAATCACACCTACGAGAGGACCGAAATCCAGAAGCTCGACCACGCCAGTATCCGCGACCGTGAACCGTTTCGCGCCTACAACGGGACGGTCCCACCGCACTGGCACACCGATACGTATTGGCCGGAAGAAGACTGCTATCCGCAAGTGAACTCCGATCACGCGATCGACTTCATCCGCAAGTCGAAGGATGATCCGTTCTTCCTGCATGTGAGCTACTTCGATCCGCACCCGCCCTACATGGCGCCGGCGGACTTCACCAGCCGCTACCTCTCCGCGAACATGCATCTGCCGGATCACGTCCCCGCCGGCGCGCTGAGCAAGCGTCTGGAAGAGTTCGCCCACGCCATGGGACAGGACCGCATGACCCGCGCCGACCTCACCGAGACCATGCGCTACTACTACGCGCAGATCGAGTGGGGCGTCGACAAACAGGTCGGGCGGCTGCTGCACACCTTGGAACAGGAAGGCCTCGCCGAAAACACGGTTGTGCTATTCAGCTCCGATCACGGCGACTTCATGGGCACGCACGGCATGGTCCGAAAGGGAATGTTTCTGTATGACTCGCTGCTTCACGTTCCCATGATCTGGTGGGCCCCGGGACGGATTCCGAAAGGCCAACGCACCACCGCCCTCGCCCAAGGCATCGATTTCTTCCCAACCCTAACGGACATGAGCGGGGGCACAGTTCCTTCCGAATTGCCGGGCCGCTCGCTCAAACCGTTCATCCACGGGG
>Ga0302123_10000220_pt1 | contig 46149 bp, 33 predicted proteins | sample CB21_321_MG_FD_203109 | JGI IMG/M metagenome (GOLD analysis project Ga0302123, IMG submission 203109) | Marine microbial communities from Western Arctic Ocean, Canada - CB21_32.1 | ecosystem: Environmental > Aquatic > Marine > Oceanic | place: Canada: Western Arctic Ocean | collected 2017-09-28 | reverse complement strand
CGTCGTGCTCAACTGCGCCTGCGGCGGGACGCCTCACTGCGCCATGTATGCCAGTGCCTACAGTGGGCGCGGAGCCGTGCATTCGCCGGCCATCGGCGATTTCGAGTTCCCCTACGGCGCGGCGAAGATCCTGGAGAAAATCAAGAAGATGGTCCGCACCGGGAAACCCCAGGCTTGCCACGACGAAATGGTGGAGTGCATAGCCATCGCGACCGCGGCACGGCTGGCCCAGAAGAGGGGCAAGCCAGTGCGGCTGACGGATGTGCATGGCAAGAAGGCAGGGTGACTGGTGACCAGCCCTGGGATAAAGGCTGAAAAGTATAATCGCCACCGCCGAACTTCTCTCGGTGGGGAAGAAACTCTGAACAATCCAATAGTATCCTGCATCGGCCCGACACAGACGGGCTGAATATTTCGCCTGTTTCGGATAAAACTATGGAGTGATGCAATGACCAGACAATATGTGCCCAATGCCTGGCCGCTCGGGAGCACCCACCACGTTGCACGACAACGTCCGGAAGCGGACGATTCGAACCCGGGGACCGCGGCGCAGCCGTTCAAGACGATCTCGGCCGCGGCGAAAGTCGCGCAGCCGTACGACACGATCCTGATTGATGAGGGGATCTATCGCGAGCAGGTGCCTATTGTGCGCGAGGGCAACCGAAACATCTCGGGCAGTTGGATTGTGTTCGCCGCAGTGACGGACAAAGAGGTATACCTGAAAGGGTCGGATGTCTTCGATCCCGAGTGGCAGGAGATTGGACCAGCTGTCTTTAAGGCCCCGCTGCCGAAATCCCTTTTCGAAAAGAACGCCTATAATCCTTATGAAATGACGTGCACTCCCGCGCCCTGCCCCGTCAATTATGAGTTCGACCGGGGCGGCTATGATCCCGGTGAGCCGATAGGCCCGACGCAGGTCCGGCCGGCAACCGACCCCGTACTGCCTGAGACGCTGGGACAGATTTACGTCGACAATGAGGCACTGCAACAGTTGGACAGCCTCGAGGCGGTGCACGCTGTCTCCGGCTCGTTTGTGGTCTCAGAGGACGGCAAGGAAATTATCTGTCATTTTGCCGGCGGGAAGGCGCCGGAAGATGAGCTCGTGGAACTCACCGTGCGAGAGCGCTGTTTCAAGCCCGAGTTTCCGGTTCACTGGGCAGGGCTGATGATCCGGACCCTGGGTATGGCAATTGAACATGCAGCCGAGCCGGGTGCGTTCTCCCGCTGCCGACCGTTGTACATTCGCCGTAATGCGCATTCGGGAATCGCGGTGCGTAAGACCTTTCACGCGCAGTGCAGTGTCAGCGGCGGTTATATAACGGCCAGCAATTATTCCTATCACAGCCCCAGCGAACCGACTATTATTTCGACGATCCTTGACGGCACCAGGCAATGTCAACCGCATGACAGGCCCGTGAATGTTGTCGTCAGTCACGACGGTGCCGCGACCTGGGAGACTGTCACGGACGGGCCGCTTGCCGATCCGGTCGCCAACTATTTCCTCGATAAAGACAACGGGATGTTGCTCCGGCACTACCGGACACGCGGCGACGGCGAGATCTACAATGATAAAGCCATCGAGCAGCACGCGGAGCAGAAACTGGTCATCCAGGTGTCGCCGGATTCAGGCAAGACATGGGGGAAGGCCGAGAAATTGGGTTTCGGTGAAGACATCGTTTGCTTCACCCTGATGAAACTGCAGAACGGCCAGCTGTTCTGGATCATCGAGGAAAACAGACCTCAGCTCAGTGCGCTGGGGAACACCAAGCCGGATGCCATCTTTTTTGTCTGCCAGACGTGGTTGGGGACCTGGCGGCCTGATCGCAGCGGTCTCGACTGGGAAAAAGGCGGCCTCGTGCAAATCCCGTCCGACATGGGCTCGCAGGGTGTCGGCGAGCCCCAGGCCTGCCAGCTTCCGGATGGTCGTCTATTCGCCATCTTCCGTCAATCGACCGTCCTGCCCAGCCAGGACGGCCCCGGTTATCCGTCGATCAAACACTTTTCCGTCTCCGATGACAACGGAAAAACATGGCAGGCCCCGAAACCATTGACCTTTGACGACGGGAAATACGTTTACTCCTCGACCAGTTTCGGCTCGACTTTCTGTTCATCCAAGAACGGTCGAGTGTACATCATTACGAACATTCTCAATCGGCCAACCGAAGGGTGTCTGCCCCGGAACGTGCTGCATATTGCAGAGATCGACCAGGACACGTTCTGCGCCCGGCGCGACACGGTGTCAACTATCGAGGCGGTCCACGAGGAACACACCTCCCATGGGGTGGGTTATTCCAATTGGGGCATGCTCGAAGATCGTGACAAGAAGAACCTGAATCTTTTCATGAACCTCGAGAACGGTCCAGTGTACGACGGTTACGATTGGAATTCATATCGGTACGAGATCGAGTTCCCGGCTTAACTGGAACGCCGATTAATGAAATCCATCACACACAGCCTTCTCCTGATGGGAGCCATGGTTTCCGCAGCGCCGGCCGCGCAGTTGCCTCGCGCCGTCGGCCAGTGGCATCTCAATGGCAACGCTGAAGATTCAAGCGGCCGAAGCCATCACGGCACGGTCAGCGGCGCGACTTTCGCGGCGCAGGGACTTCGCTTTGACGGTAAGAGCGGCTCGTTAGTGATTGACGCGCATCAGGATCTGGACCTCAGTCGCGCCGGCACGATCGCGCTGTGGTGCCGACCCGAGGCGCCGCATGGTGCTCTCTTCAGTTGGGGGCGCGAGGAAGAAAGCGGTGCGCGCCGGTTCGCTGTTGTTTTCGACACCCGCAAGGCGTGGGGCGAACCGAGAAACGAGCTGCGCCTGTGGGCGGGTGGCAAGCGTCGTTACACCACTTACTCCACGGAGCTGCCGACGCTGCCCATCGATCGATGGACGCATGTGGTCGTATCCATAGACGGACCGGAGTTGATCTTTTACTATGACGCCCAGCCCGTGATGGCGGTGGCCATGCCGATGGTCATGGACTTGGCCGGCCAGTCATTGTTTGTCGGCAAGTATCAGTGGTCGGCTGAGGAAGTCTTCCGGGGATCGATCGATGAGGTGGCCATCTTTAATCAGCCGCTGACGCGCCGACAAGTGCTGGAATTGTACAGGGAACAAAGCAAATCATTTGGACATGACCCGACGTTGTTGTCGCGCCCGGACGTGGAGCCAATCGTCCAGTCGGAAGCAGGTCGTATCGCCTTGCGCACGCGCTGTGCGCAGATGGGAGATTTGCCCAGGGGCGCCAAGATTCGCGCGACGCTGGGCAAGCGCGTTGCGACAACACCTGTCGACCCGAATGGCCGGCCGATATTGCTGACGCTGGACGTTGCGGATCTTCCAGCCGCGGATCTGACGATCACCGCCTCAGCGATCGACGGGAAGGGTGAGCAAATCGGGCACCCCACCGAAATCGACGTGCATTGGCCGGGGCGCGACGAAATGTTCCGTGGCGTGCGCGTGCTGAACAACCTCGTTTGGGAACTGATCAATGAACGGCGGATCGCGGTGACAGGCGAGCGACAATTCACCTTCACGCAGCCGAAACGCCGTTGGATCCATGTGCGCTGTGAAGGGTACAACGTCGATGTCGCGATTGACGGCATCTCGGTAGCGCAGCCGGAGCAGATGCTCTTTCTGCCGGCGGGCAAGCATTTGTTGACATTGAAACCACGCGGAAACGGCACGCGCGTGGATTCACTGATCGTGCGCTCGATACCGCAGTTGGTTTTCGACAGCATGATCCCCGAGCCGCACATTCAATCGGCGATTCCCTACGACGCAGATTTCATTCGTCGTCACATTGTGCCGCATGTGAACACGTTCACGGTGATAGAAAGCGGCAAAACACCGCGGCCGCTACAGCAGTTGTTCCGTGAAATCCGCGGCACCAGCCGCCGTATCGTCGGGCATTCCCCGGTGACGCGTGAAGTAAACAAGCAACCGATCACGGTCGACGGCGCGACAGATTTCGTCGCCAAGACCTGGGGAATGACGCATCCGGAGCTTGACGGCGTGGTGGCGGACGAGTTCGGCATCTCGCGCCCGCATTGCGCGGCATACGCCGGCGCGGTACGCCTGCTGCACGCCTCGCCAAAATTCACCAATCGCGATTACATCCCGTATGTCGGCGGGCTCTTCACCGGTGAAGACGGGCGCAAGCTCGTGCAGGCGCTGGTCGACACCGGCGGCGCTTTCGCGATGAAGCGATATCTGCGCTGCCCGGCCACCGAGCAGGCGGCACGCGACATTGCCTGGCTCTTTCTCGTGCCCTTTGCAGAACGCTACCGGTCACTTTGCCCCGGCTCGATCGAAAGCATGATCGTGTGTTTCGGCTACATGTGTACCCCCAACGAGTTTCTCAACGTCGCGCCGCAGGCCAACTACAAGACCTTCCTTGACATGCAGTTCCAAATTGTCGCTACTCAGCCGGAGTTCTGGGCGACACGCGGCCTGATGAACTACTTCGTCCACTATGCCGATGAGGAGACGTCACGTTGGATCGCGCAGCTGTACCGCCACTACGGCATCAACGGCGAGTCGCAACCCGCCGCGACCGATCCGTTCGACAGCGCTCACCACCTCGCTGACGGCGATTTTTCTGACCCGAAAAAGCACTGGAAGATCACCCCCGCTGCGCTTGACAGTATACGTGTTGTCGATGAGATCCACTTCGGCTGGTTACAAGGCCGTTATCCCTATACACCACGCGGCGACAGTGCCCTTGTCATGGTGCGCAACGCCGGCAAGCCCAACGAGATCTCGCAGTCGATCAAGAATCTGGAGCCGGGCCGGCTGTACTCTTTTCGCATGATCACGGGCGAGCACAATAACCTGAAGAAGAAGGAAGAACACGCGGTGAGCATCGGATTGGCCGGTGTCGAGGTCTTCCCCGAGAAATCCTTCCAGGCGGTCTTCCACAATTCCTACGCGCACTCGTATGGCGCGTACGACACCACGACCCACGCCTGGATGAATTACCACTGGGTACTGTTTCGCGCCACTGACGCGACCGCCACGCTCACCGTCTCAGACTGGAAGAGCCCCGGCGAACCGGGCGGCCGAATTGGCCAGCCGCTCATGCTTAACTACCTGCAGGTTCATCCGTACGTCGAGGAATGAGGCCGGACAGGTTCCAGGCTCAGTAGGAATTCATGTCGGTACGAGATCGAGTTGCCGGACAAACAGGGCAGATCGATGAAATCGCGCGTAGGCTCGGCAGTAATCGAGGCTAAGCAACCTGTCCGACAGGGTTCGGACGTCACTCATTCAGGACGGGGACCTGCCATCAATAGTCGTCGTTGACGCTGCTGAAGCGGTCCGGGATCCCGGCGTGAGCGAAGATGTTGTTCTCGTTGGCGACGAGGGCAGCGTACCGCCAGGATTCGGCATGGCCATCGCCGAAAGACACGTTGCAGAAGCCCGAATACTCGTCAATGCCGTCTCGAGTATGACGGGCAGCGGCCTCGCCGTTGCTTGTGATACCGGAGGTCCACGGGTCACATGGCCACGCGCCGTCCGGGCAATTCACCCAGTCATTCGCTCGGTGCCAGTACGTGTTAGTAGCCCCTCCACCGACTTGTAACATCCTGGTGGTGTTAGTCTGCGCGTCGCCAACCAGCCAAATCTCGGATGGCCGGCTCATTCGAGAGTAGCTCACGTAGTTCGGCGGTATGTTTGGCCCCGGCGGAGTACCTTGGCCCATCTTCATCACATGCGACTGAGTGACTCCGTAGCCCGCACCGGCGACCCAATTCCAAGTCCCCGCTCCGGGCGCATCCAGAGAAGGACAACGAAACATGCCGTCGGTAGCAATGCCAAACTTCTGCCAGGTATTATTCACCAGGTCGATATCGCCCTTGTCTCCCCAGTTCGACTCCGAGTTCGCCGCATAACCGGCGCTGGAATTGCCCGCTGGCCAATTCACAGACCCACCGAAGACCATCTGATTGATCCATTTATCTCCCTTATTCCAGGGCTGCCCCAGATTCGTGGCCGGCAAAACGCCGTAATCATCTGCATAGTAAAAGAAGCCAAGTCCCAGCTGCTTCAGGTTGCTCATGCAAGTGATCTGCTTGGCCTTTTCCTTGGCTTGCGACAGGGCCGGCAGGAGCATTGACGCGAGAATGGCGATGATCGCGATGACTACCAGCAATTCGATCAGCGTGAACCTGACGCAGTGTTTTTCCTTGATCGCAGCCTGGCGATTGGAAACAGTACGTTTATTTGTGTTCATAAAGTTATTGCCATTGACTTCCAACAAGTGACATCCCACATAATAGCAATATTTTGTCACTCCTGCAAGATGAATTTCCTTGAAGATCAGATTATCCCCAGCGTCATGGAGCGGGCGCGCCTGCAGGCGCTCTCCAGATCTCTATTTCACACAACTCAAAAGTATCCCCGGCCTTGCGCGCAGCGAAATCGAACAGCACATGGCGATACTCGCCGGGCTTTCCCCCAGCCTTGTTCAAGGTGAGCCGGACATCTTTCACATCTTCACCGGCTACCTGCTCCGCCGATTCGGCGAGCGGCAGCCACTCGTTCCCGTCTTTGCTCCCTTTCACCGCAAGCGTCGGCATCGTGCCGGAGTAGACCAATCGACAAAAGGAAAGCGGCTGATCTGATTTCAGATCGAAGGTAATCGCGATGGGCGCGGGGTCGTCCCAGCCAACGATCCATTCCGCAGTGATTTTGTCCAGTTCTTTGGGAGCGCTGGGCCTGGAACCACGACGAGTGCGGGTTTCGAAAGCCGCCAGGCGGTTGGTCAGGTGACCGCTCGTAAATGGAATCGACTCGCCGACTTTGCCTGTGTCCGTAAATGTCGAGGGAGCACGGCTGTATGTATAGGTGCCGCCGGATTCCACATTATTCGGTTCGAGCAGGGGGTCGTTTGCATCATAGATGTAGTTGTTGGTCAGGCACTTGTCTGTTTCTTTCTGGTACACATCTGTGTTAAATGGCGGCAACGTGAACCGCCAGATGTCGTGCCCCATTTTCACACCGGCAACCTTCTGGATCGCCTCGATGAATTGCACGATCGGCGCCCCCTGTGCGACGGTGGAACGTCGCGACTTGCCGTCGCCAACGACGTAAAATGGATCGGCAGCGAAGTAGATGACTTTACCCTTTCCATAGTTGTGCAGCGTAATGGCAGGCGAGCCGTCATCAAAGACTGCGATGGCAATTACCTTTTCGTTCAACAGTTCGATCTGGCTTCCCGATGCGAGGGCGCCCAGTTCGAGGGGCACAGCGTTGAGAGAGTTGGGCGTAATTGGCGGTATTGCCAAGGGAACGGTTGTCATGATAGCGGCGCCATCGCGCGTGCCGGTTTTGCGGACACCGGTCAGTTCATCCCATTGGGCGCCGAACTTCTCGCCGTTGATGTTCCACGTGAAGGCGTCGGAATCCGTGCACACCACAGTGCCACCACCGCGGACATACGATTTGACCTTCTCGAGCACTTCGGCCCGCTGATAGGGGGCGTATGGGATATACAGAATTTTGTAGTCGCCGAGATCGCGGTCGCCGCGGTCGATCTGCCGGTCAGTGACGAATTGCGGCCAGCTTCGCAGGCAGGGACCGACGACTGCATACGCATTGACGTCCTGATGATTGTGGTAGGAAAAGCCGCCATAGAGAGTCGTGTTTGTGCTGTCCGATGCATACAGGATGGCACAGTCCGGCTCAGGCAGTTTCGGCAGTTTCATCTTGCTGATCATTTGCGAGAGCTCGAGAACGGCTCGCCACTTGGCTGGTTCGGCAAAGCGCGCATCCTCGAGCTCGCGCTCGAAGAATTCTGTGTTCATCAACCACAGCCCCTGCCCGCCGCTGCGAAAGACCTGGCTGTACATCTCCCGGATGAATTCAGGATCCGTCACTTTCGCGTGGTCCTTGGACAGGTGAACCATCATCCAGATCGGTTTGCCCGTCAGATCGGCATAGAGCTTGGTATTGCAGCCCGGGCGCACCCAATCCAGCAGAGCCGGGGAACTGCCGCCGGAGACCTGGCCGCCGAAAATATCGAAGTACGGAGCCCAGGCCTCCATGTCTGCGGACGTTGCATTGCTGCCGTGCGTCGGACCGAGGAGTTTCATATCGGGGTTGACGGCTTTCGCCGCCTTGTACGCTTTGGCGAAGGCTTCCGTCAGTTTGTCGGACGCCCACCTGCGGTGCGCGATCCGCCGGAACGGGCCGCCGTCCTGGTGGGTTTCGGGCATGCCGAATTTGCCGAAGCCGTACTGTTCACGAATCTCCTTCTCTGCTTCATGAACTTCCTTGTACCACTTGTCTTTGGGGACCGGCTCGATGGCGTAGTAGCTAAAGAGTTCGTCGAATTGCGGGATGCCCCATTGCTCGCCGTCCTTCGCCCGCTGTTCGATTTCACTGGCCATATAATCCAGGAATCGCGGGTCGAAGAACCAGCCGCGGGAGCCGTACACATAAGGCAGGGAATCATCCGGAAGCGAGATGAGGGGCAGCCCGTTCGGCGGTTCGATAACGCGGCTCTGGGTGCGAATGCCGCGCCTGGCAAATTCCGGATCACTCATATTGCCGTAGACAACGAGATTGTACTTCGCGGCCTCGTCCAACGTCTCATCCACTACAAAACGCATGCCGAAGCGTTTGGCTGTTGCCCTGTACTTACGCTGCGTGCGTTCCGCGTAGGCAGTCGCATCCCCGCCCCGTCCAACGCCATATATCGTCCCGTACGTGGGAAAGATATCCTGCGCGGGCGCATCGCTGAAAAGTTCTTCGAACAATGGATCTTCGACTTCGAAGCCGGTGACTTCGTAGCTTTGTACAGCTTGCGCCGACTTTGAGGGCGGGATCGCCTTTCCGTCGTTCTTCGTATAGATGCGCACATAATCGAATCGCCCCGGTGCATAGACCGACACCCCGACCCGATCGAAGCCGGGCTTGTCGATCGGCTTGTCGTCGACATATGAGATGATCACGTTGCCGTCAACGGTGAAGGTGATGTTCTTTCCCTCACGTTGGCAGACCACCTGGTGACGTTTGCCCGGCACAATGCGGGTATTGGCGCGTTCAACAACTGCGGTTCGCGCGATCAGGAACGATTCCTTGTTGTTCTGCCCGCCAAGCCCGAAATAATAGCCGCTCGATTCCTTGCCAAATTGTGCGCTCAAGACACCGCTCAGATCACAGGGGTTCTCCGAATCGGTGATGGCTTCGTACTCGAGACGCACATCACCGGTGAACCGCCAGTTCGAGACGATGTGGGCGACGCTGTCGCCGGTGAGCATGCGATTCTTGATCGTCCAGTTGCCGTGGACGTCGTTCCAGTTTTCGCCGAGCTCGATGCGGCCGAAATCATCTGAGAACTGCAGTTCCCAGCCTTCTGCTTTGGCCTCGGCGCCGGCCATGTCCGCCCCGGCCTGGCCGGGGGCATTGTGGGTGACGAGTACGAGGGCCAAGAAAATCGGCGTGAAAACGGTGAACTTGCTGAACATGGTATGTCTCGTGGGAGGTTAGGGTGTCGGGACTAATGTTGGGTGACACGGTTCAGGTTCTGGTGCTCTGAGATTAAGGTGAAAGATCAGGGAGAAAGATTAGGGTTGAGGAATTCATCACTCTAATCTTTCACCCTGATCTAATCAAGAGTTTCAGCTAATCACGGCACCCAGAGAGGTCGCGTGGTTGATCAGTTCGTCCTGCGGCTCGAAGTTCGGCTCGACCTTGTCCAGCCCCTCGTCCAACCACCATTGATAAGTCATCGCCAGCCCGTCACGAAGGGAATACTGCGGCTGCCAGCCGAGGCCGTAACGGATCTTCTCGCTGTTGTAGGTGATGGTACAGTCGTGCCCAAACGGGAACAGGTCACGGGACTCGAGAAAACGGTCTTCCACCGGGCAGTTCCCCGTCAGGATCAGCTGTAGCGGCATGCCCATGACGGCGGCGATGGTGCTGACCAGCACCTTTTGCGAACTGGCATAGCGGGCGGCTACATTATAGATCCGGCCGGCAGCAGCATCGTTGCCCGCAGCCCGTTCGAAGGCGGCGGCGAGATCGTCGACGTGGATCGGGTGGAGCAGCGAAGCGCCGGTGCCGGTCAGCACCACGGGCCGCTCGTGGGTGATCTGGGCAAAGAGACTGGATTCGCGGTTGGTGATAGGGTTGCACGGTCCGTAGACGACCGGCGGCCGGATCACGGTCGCTGTAAAACCGCCGTCCGCAGCGCTGTTCAGTAACAACTGTTCGCTCTGGATCTTGTCGGCTTCGTCATAAACCGGTTGTTCTTCGTCGATCGGGGTCACGTCCGTGGGCATGTAGTAGCCGGCGGAGCCGCAGAGGATGTACTGTGCAAATGCACCGGCCAGTCCATCGAGCACGGGCTGAACTTCTTCCGGCTACCATATCGCTGCCGTTTGGGGCCGTCAATAGTAGGAAGTAGATGTCCATGCGAATCTCCGGGGTCAGCAGTTCTATGGCCCCGAATATCGCCAAGAAAAGCAGCGAGAAACCGCGGATATCACATCACCTGTGGGCCGAGCCGGAAGTGTAAAACTGAAATCGTCACTCCGGTAACTCAATCTCATATCGGTACGAGTTCCAGTCGTAGCCGTCGAAGACAGGCGTGTTTTCCAGTTTCATGAACAGCAGCAGATTCTTTGTGTCGCGATCTTCCAGCAGTTCCCAGTTGGAATAACCCACTTCGTAGCAGTGCTCTTCATGTATCTCTTCGATCACAGTAATCGTATTCCGCTTGACGGAGAAACTGTCCGTGTCGATCTCGGAGATATGCAGTGAGACACGTGGATCACAACCTTCAAACGGGCGATTGAGAATGTTGAGAATGACATAGACGCGTCCGTTCTTCGTCGAGCAGAACGCCGATGAGAAACTGACGGACGTATCGACGTATTTGTCGTCCTCGAAGGTGAGTGGTTTGGGCTCGCTCCAGGTCCGGCCTTCGTCTTCAGAGACGCTGTATAGCTTGACGTTCGGGAACCCCGGTTCGGTTTGGCTGGGGAGACTGCCGCATTGTCGGAACAACACGAAGATGCGCCCGTCCGGAAGCTGACATGCCGACGGCTCGTCAAGGCCCTGGAGGCCCACTCTGGGTTCGACACGCAAGCTAGCGACCTGTTCCCAGTCCACACCTGTTAAGTCAGGACGCCAGCTGCCGAGCCACGCTTTCACCACGAAGAACAGATCGCTGTTGTACAGCAAGGGATCTGAGTTCAGCTCGGGTCGGTTCTCGGTCGTGAACCACAGCAACCGGCCGCTTTGCAGTTTGACGATCGTATAATAACAAAGCACGCGTTCGTCGAAATCCAACGGCTGCCGCGGGCCCCACGTGACCCCGGCGTCGCAGGAGATTTGCTGGTAGTAAGCCTGGCTCTTGCTTTCGCGATCACTTTCCGGAAGCGGCTTGCGATTGTAACGCAGCAGCATGCCGTTTTCCTCATCCAGGAAATAGTTGGCCATTGGCTCGGTCAATTCGCCGGATTCGAGTTGCCGCCACGTTTTCGCGCCGTCATCGCTCAGCCGCGTGATCGTTTGTAGCTTATCCCATGGCAGCGGTTTGGTGCCGTCGCGGACGCGACTCAGGATAGTTGGGGAATCCGGGCTCAGATGAGAGAAGTTACTCAGAAGCACACCGCCCCGCGACAGTGAGTTGACGACGTCAAGGGTCTTGCGCACGGAAATTCCGGAGTCCTGATTCGTCCGGATCGAAAGTGGACGACACATGGAAAACGGACCGGGATCGGCAGCATGTTCGGCACGGATGCCGAGCGTCCGAAACATCAGGCCACCCGGTGGCGTTGGAAACTTCGGTTTGAAGCATCGTTCGCGAACCGACAACTCGACGATTTTTTCCGTGGGCGGCTGCGCCTCAGGGAAGTGGCAGATGATCTGTTTCCCGTCGGCTGATATAACGAATGAGCCGGGCACTTCCCTAACCGCGTCGATGCTGTCGAGCTGCGCGTACGGATAGCCATCGACGTAGACCTGCCCCAGCGTCTCGGGCAGGCGCTCCGACTGCACGGGGCGGACCGTCCGGCGTTCGCGGGCTTCGCTGTCACTGAGCGGGTAGGCGCCGCGAATTGCCCGGTGCTGGTCCGGCCGCGGGCTGCACGCGATCTCGAAGGGATTGTAGCCGACAGGACTGAGGGGCAGGTCGGCGGCGTGGATCCTCTCGTCGAGCGCCTGCCAATCCGCGTCGAACACATCCGAGCCCTTGATGGTGACTTCCTTACCCGGCACAGCCTCGTAGACGATCCAGCCGCCGGGATAGTAAAAATGGCCGTGGCGGGCGAGCAGTACTTCTTCCCGGTAGATCCCCTCGTCTATCACGACCCGGTCGTATTCACACGCCACTGCCGCTGCAGCAGAGACAGTCCTGAACGGCAGCTCCGCAGTGCCCGGGTTCTCGTCGGATGCCTTGGGATCGCCTTGCGCCACATGCCAGCTCTGTCCGAGAGACGGCCAGGCGTTCGGTATGAATGTCCCCATTGGTCGGTCCTATTTTTATCTCGTGGCTGTGTCCGATAACAAGAGAACAATATACATGTGCAAAGGCGGTTTTTTGTGCAAAATTGCAAGCTTGCAATCCCACGCCAAATCTGTAGCCTGTTGACATGAGCGACCGACCCAACATTCTGTTTATCCTTTCCGACCAGCATAATGCCAAATGCATGGGCACTGCCGGACACCCCCTGGTACAAACGCCGAACCTGGATCGACTGGCTGCCGAAGGCGTCCGGTTTACGAGCGCCATCACCCAGAGCCCGATATGCACGCCGTCGCGCGTTTCCTTCTTCTCCGGACAGTACCCGCACAACCATGGGCATTACGGTACGACGCCGGACAGTGGTATGGCACCGTGCACACTGCCAACGCTGCCGGGGCATCTCCGCGAGCACGGCTACCGGGCAGCGGTGGTGGGCAAGGTGCATTGCCCGTACGGGTGGATCGAACCCGAGTGTGATGATTACCTCGGGGCCTGCGCGGATACAGAGTTTCCGCCCGGTACAGAACTGTCCGACTATGACAGATACCTCGAGGCCCGCGGCCTGCTCGCGCTCAGGGATGACGACACGCTACCAGAGCAGCATCCGGTTCGCTCATGGCGGTCGAAGGACGGGCGGGCCTCCAACCTGGAGTACCGCGACAGCGTCGAGGGTTGGTGCGTGAGCGAGACCCGGAAGCTCATCGAATTATACGATGAACAACCCTGGTTTATCCAGGTCGGGCTGCCCCGCCCGCATCAGATTTACACCCCGGCGCAGCAGTTCTGGGATCTGTATCCTGAGGACATGCCGATGCCGCCCAGTGCGGACGCAGATATGACGTTGAAACCACCGCACATGCGCACGACGCGGAAAGAACACGAGGAAAGCATCTGTGTGTCCGAGTGTTTCTTCGGCCCCAAGGGCGACTACGAGGCGTTTCGGCGTCGGAAACTGCGCGGGTACTACGGCATGATCACGCAGACGGACTATGCTGTCGGCGAGCTTCTGGATTTCCTTCGCGAGGCGGGACTGGAAGAAAATACGATCGTCATCTACACATCCGACCACGGTGAGTACGCCTGTGAGTTTGGCTTACTGGAAAAGGCGCCGGGGATCTGCAGCGACGCGGTCACGCGCGTCCCGCATATCTGGCGCTGGCCGGGACATATCGAGGCGGGTTGCGTCAGCGACAGGATCGTTGAGTCGTGCATCGATCTCTCGGCCACCGTTTGTGCGCTGACCGGCGTCCCGGTATTCGCCACGGGTGACGGGCGGGACATCAGTCCGCTGCTCGAGGGGCAGGATATCGAGATACACCAGGTCGGTGTCACCGAGAACGCCTGGAGCAAGAGCATCCGGAAAGGCAACTGGCGCTATGTCCACTACGTTCCGGAGATGTTCGCCGAGGAACAACCCGACGGTCCGGTCGGCGAGCTCTACGATCTTGATGACGACCCATGGGAGATGACCAACCTCTTCTACGACCCGGGTCACCGGGAAAAGGTAGCGGAGATGCGCGAGGCGCTGCTGAACTGGCTGGTGACGACGACGCGTGTGGTCACGACATGCCCAGCTGTAATGTCAGAGGATGTAGAGAACACCCATCGCCGTGACGGTGACGGCAAGATCGCTGCGGCTCACTTGCGCCGAATATGCCGGGACCACAATACATACTTGTGATGCATTGTAATCAGCATGTTGGTTCGAAGAATTTCGTGCCCGTGCCCGTGCCCGTGCCCGATTGTTAATTAGTTCGGCGCTCGTCATTCACGGCGTCTAAGTCCCCCCGTGCCCGTGCCCGTGCCCGTGCCCGATTGTTAATTAGTTCGGCGTAAGGTTCGTGATCCCTATTACGAAAGCGCGCACCGACCCTAAGTTGGCGATTCGGATTGGCGACGCAGGAGCCGTCGGGCACGGGTACGGCACGTTGGGATTGCGGCTATACCACCTTGCGTTCTTTACGGTCCCCAGATATCGAGTTCACACAATTCGAAAGTTTCCGTCGCTACCCGCTCGGCGAAATCAAACCGCACAAACCGAAACGCATGCGGCCTGATCGGTCCGGTGTTTTTCGAGTCGCCCGCGCGGTGGGCGCCGCCCAGATAAAGTCTGACATCCTTCACGTCTTTGCGGGCGATTTCCTCGGCGGTGGAGGCAAGCCAGATCCAGTCCTTCCCGTCCACGCTGCCGCGTACGGTAAGCGCGGGCATAGCGCCGGAGAAGAACAGGCGGCATTGCGTCAGGCTCTGAGCCGACTTCAGATCGAACGTAATTCCGATCGGGGCGTGGTCCTTCCACGACACAACCCATTTCGGGGTTTCCGCCGTGATGCGCCCTCGACCCGGCTCCTGGTACTTGTCGCGGGTCTCGAAGGCAGCCAGTCGGTTCGTGATGTGCCCTGTTCTGAACGGCACGTCCGCCGCGCCGGCGTCCGCTATTTCGTCCGGGGCACGGGCGTAGGTGTAGGTCCCGTTCAGGTCACGATTGTTCGGCTCCAGCAGCGGCTCGTTGACGTCGTAAACGTAATTGTTGGTGAGACAGACACCTGACTCCCGGCGATAGACGTCCGTCTTGTAAGGCGGCAGCTTGAAGCGCCAGATGTCCTGGTTCGCTTCCACACCGGCAGCGACCTGGATCGCTTCGAAGAACTGCACCACCGGTGAACCCTTTGCCACGGTCGATGACTTCGTCGGGTATTCGGCAACCGCGTAGAGCGGATCCGCCGCGAAACAATAAACCTTACCCTGGCCATACCGGTGCCTGGTGATCGCCGGATCCCCATTGGGAAATGTGGCAATCGTGTCGACATTCTCGTTCAACCCTCTGACCTTATTCCCCGGTATCAGTGCCGAAAGGGTAAATCCATCGGGCAGCCCGAGCTCGCCGCCGTCGCGAACGGTCATCTTCGATTCGGCAGTCCGCCGCTCGATTCGGCGGACGCCGGAAAGTTCCTCCCACGCCGCGCCGAACTTCTCGCCATTGATATTCCAGGTGAACGCTTCCGGATCGGTGAAGACCAGCGTGCCGCCGGCGTCGGCATATCGCTTGAACGCTTCGAGGACTTCCGGATACTCATATGTGACCCAGGGGACAAAGATGGTCTTGTAATCGCTCAGATTGCGCTCGTTGCGGATGATCTGGCGGTCACTGACGAAATGAAACCAGTTGCCCAGGCACGGCCCGAGGACGGCATAGGCGCTCAGGTGCCGGTCGTTGTCGCCGGACAGGCCGCCCCATTGCGTGGTAACAGTCGTGATGCCGGAAAAGAGGATTGCGGAGTCCGCAGTCTCCGGCATCTTCGGCAGGCGCATCGTGCGAATGGATTTCGTCAGCTCCATCATCGCGTTCCACTTGAACGGCTCGGCGAACATGGCGTCGGCCGCTTCGAGCTCGTAGAATTCGCGGGACATCAGCCAGACGCCGGCGCCGCCGTTACGAAAGATCTGGCTGTAAGCCTCCCGAATGTACTCGGGATCGCGTACCGGCGCGTGGCGCTTGCTCATGTGGATCATCATCCAGACCGGGATGCCGCTCAGATCGACGTACAACTTCGTGGTGCCACCGGGTCGCGCCCAATCGAACAGGTTGTTGGTCGCAGCACCGGCGACCTGACCACCGTAGACGTCAAAGCCTTTCGACCAGGCTTCGATGTCACCCGACGTCGCCGAGCTGCCGTGAGTCGGCCCCAGCACCTTCATATCGGGGTTGATCTCTCTGGCGGCCGCGTAGCCCTCGGCGAACGACGTCGTCAGTTTATCTTGCGCCCAGCGTGCGTAAGCGATCCGGTCAAACGGATCGCCGTCGGCATAGGACGTCGGCATCCCGTACTTGCCGAAGCCGTATTTTTCCCGGACCTCCTTGTCCGCCGCCTCGACCTGTGGGTACCACTTGTCTTTGGCCACCGGGCGATTGGCCAGAAAGGTCCACAGCTCGTCGAAGTGCCCCACATAGTCGTACCTGTTTTCTTTCGCGCGCTCGGCAAGCTGGCGGCTCATCTCCTTGAGAAAGCGCGGGTCCATGATCCAGCCCCAACCCTCGTGGACTGCCGGCAGCGCTATGTCCCGCAGCGCGATGTAGCCCGATCTGCCGGGAAGGGCGTGGATCACGTGGTCGTGCGTCATGATGCCGCGCTGTTTGTAGGCCGGTTTGCTGTTGTCGCCCTGGGCGAGCAGGCTGTGTTCAGCGGCTTCATCGTGTTGCTCGGCGTGGACGAATCTCCCACCGAACCGTCGCGCTGCGAACTGGTGGCGATCGACATCGAAGCTGTCCGGCCTTGAATCGTATTTGTTGGCATAGGGAATGACCATGCCCGGTGTCGGGTCGTCGCCAAACAACGCTTCAAACAGCGGCGCCTCGATGTCGACGGCGGTCGTCTCGTACGACTTCACCTTGCTGGCTGACTGTTTCGCAACGCGAACCGCCTTGCCGTCGTTCTTCGTGTAGATGCGTACGTTGTCGAAGCGTCCCGGGGCGTAGATGGACAGACCGACGCGATCGAACCCGGGTTTCGCGACGGGCCGTTCGTCGATATGCGAGATGATAGTCTCGCCGTCGACGACGAAGGTAATTGCCTTCCCTTCGCGCTGACAGATAACCTGGTGCCGACGACCCGGTACGATTTGGGCCGCTGCGTGCTTCACAACATCGCCGCGCACGATCATAAAGGAGTCGGTGTTGTGCTGGCCGCCGAACCCGAAATAATAACCGCTCGCTTCTTCGCCCCATTTCGCATTCAAGACGCCGCTCAGGTCACAGGGTGTTTCCGCATCCGTAATAGCTTCGTATTCGAGCCGAACGTCGCCCGTGAAGTGCCAGTCGCAAACGATATGCGCGGAGTCTTCGGTTTTCAGCATGCCCGCCTCGAGCGTCCACTCACCGCGAACAGTCTTCCAGTTATCCCCCAGCGCGGTGCGATCGAAATCGTCGGCGAATTCCAGCTTCCACCCTTCGGCTTCGGCCTGAACCCCCGCCATATCGAGGGCTGCCTGGCCACGGGCAGTCTGCGGGACGAGCGAGAACACGAGGAACAGCGCGGCAATCGACGCAATTTTCTTGATGTTTTTCATGTGAGTTCTGAAACCTCTTCGTGCAGTTTTCGAGCTGTCAGGCTTTAACGTCATACCAGTGTTCCAACAACTGGCCGAAACAGTGGCAGCCGCGGCCCGGGGTCATGCTCATGTTGTGCTCACTTATTTCTTCGTTAAAGCAGTTACCTGATACTAAGAATATGTACTCGCATTTACTAGCATTCCCGGATCTGCCCCGACAGCGGGCCGAACATCCCGTTTCCCCACTCGATTGCGGCGGCTTCCATCTTCATTACGGCATCGGGATCAACGGCGGCGGCGGCAATCACAATGCCGTCCTGAGCAACTTCGATGCGGTCACCCTCGGCGGTGAATTCCAGCTGCGTCGGCCCATCGGTCCAAGCAACGGGTCCGGCGGCACAGCCGGATTTGCGCATCCTGTAGATCGTTCGATATTCATTCCAGATATCGTCGTCCTGCAGAAACTCGAGACGCAGGTCCCGCAGATAACACCCCATCGGGGACACCGAGATGTACAGCGAATCGCCCATCGCGCAAAGTCCCGTGATGCGGTGGCCCCAATCGTTGTAGATCACGTCGTCGTCGTGTGTCTCGTTGTACGCTTTAATGACATCTTCCCACGGGTGATTCACCTGGTCCGTCTTCTCCGGGTGCTCGAACATGCATTGGACAAAGTGCCACCGATCTTCAAACGCGTCGTAGCGGGAAAGCTCGGCCCACGGCCAGACGCCGACGTAAAGGTCACCACCATACAAACAGGTGGTCTGCGCTTCCCGGTTTTCCGTTGAAACCCCGGGCATGACCGGCGGCCAGTTCTCGAGCTGCCGAAGCACATCGCCGGCGTATTCGAACAGGTTGCCCGTCGGATAATGGCCGACCAACATGCGATCGTACCAGTTGAGCATCGAATACAGCTGGTGACTGACGCTCTTGGAGGATTGGCGCAGGATCCGCCACTCCAAGCCATCGAGTACGTATACGCCGCCGAGGTTTGAGGAGTGAACAACCTCACTGCCAAGTTGGCCGATAGCGAACGATTTCTCGCCTGGATATCGCAAGTCCAATGTCGACGCACTGCCGATATCAATCGCACGCTGTCCCGGCTTCCAGGTGACGGCGTGCAGCTTGCTCCATGGCGAATCACCGTCTGAGTTGTTCTGATAGAACGAGAGGCAGCCGTGTGCATAATAGAAATTGTGAAAGAATCCGTCGACTGGTGCAGGCAGGATTATTTCACCGTCATACAGGACTTCGCCGTTTTTAAATTGGAGAATCCGCCCGGCAACCCGCATCTTGCCCTCGCCGCGCATCGTCTCGCCGATTCCGAAACTCTCATCGACCTGCCATGATCCGGCGTCCTCATCCCACCACCGCGCCGTGCAGTCCTGGTATGGCGAGTATTGATAGACTCGGCCGTCGAAATCAAACATGTAGTTGCCGCCGTCGTCCGAGGGCGGCGGCAGTTTCTCGAAGGTGCAGCTGTTGTCACCGCCGCGGACAAAGAACTGCAGCGTCCACCGGTCCATCCGAAAAAAGGTGTTGTACAGCCCGGCAAACCCGGCGCCGAAGACGACACGGCCATCCGAGTCCCTGGCTTCAAAAAGTGTGCCGGGATTCTGTCCGAGATCCTCGCCGAAGGATACTGTCGTAGAGATTTTCATGGATAATGATTACCCGATAAACTTGTTTCGGGACTCGCAGTGCGCCTCAAGTCACGCCCGGCGCAGCGGCAGGAAATAATCGTCTCCCGAGATGTCGACCGGTTGATTCCGACGGATTGATTCCTGGGCTTTTAATGCCATGCATGTCGCCCGGGCCCCATCGATTTCGTCACACGGCGAAGGCGTGTCGTTCAGCACCGCGTCGGCGAATCGGTCGAGCGCCTCGTAATGGCCCTTGTCGGGCTGGAGAGGCTGATCCCAGTACGTGTCGTTCTTGCGTAGTATCGCCGATTTCTGATAGTGAAGTTCGATGCCGCCGTCCTTGCCGACAATGCCCGGCACTTCATGGACCTCGTCGTCCGGAAAGGGAAAGTGCTTTCGGATGAACCGATCGGGAAAAACATCGGCGCGAAGCTCGCAGAAATGATCCATCACGATGGTGCTGCGGCCGGTGTAGATTTCCATCGCTTCCTTGGGGTAACAATGCCCGCCGTTGCGCGACAGGATGAACGTCGCCACCGTGCCGTCGGCGTAGGTGATCATCACGCTGTCATCGTATTCCGGCACCCCCTGGGCGTAAATGCGTACAGGTTCGGACTCGACCAGCCAGGTAATGATGTCCAGGATGTGAACCCCTTCCGAGATCAAATGTCCACCGCCCCGCTCCATGTCGAACATGTAGTAATCGAGGTAGTCCATGACATCGGCGACCATCCGATAAGAGATCCGGACGGTGTCCTTGCGCACTTCGGAAAACAGCTTTTTCGTCTCCCGCATTATATCGGAGCAGCGCCGGTTGAAGCCGACTAATAGCCGGACATTGTTGTCAACGACTGCTTTGACGACCCGCTCCGACTCTTCCAGCGTGTGGGTCATCGGCTTCTCGACGACAACATGCTTGCCGGCGTTTGCAGCTTCGGCGGCGAACCGGGCGTGCAGATCGCCCTTGGTGCCAACGAACACCAGGTCGACTTCCGGGTCATTAAGGACGTCCTGGTAGTCGGTCGTTGTCTTCAGCGGACTGTACTCGTCGGCGCGTTCCTGCAGAAGGTCTTCGCGCAGGTCGCAGAGTGTGTGGACCCGATACTTCGGGTTCTTGAAGGCGTGCGGCAGATGCTCCCTGCCAATAAACGCACCGACGCCAATGAAGGCGGCATTGATGACTTTGCTCATAGTATCGATATCCGTGTTGATCAGTCGACGAAAAACGGCTGCGTCCAGGCGAACTGCTCGCCGCGTCCCCAGCATTCGAAGCGGACATACTGGACGTAATCCGACACGTCGACTGTGATCGTACGTTCGTCAGCGCTCGCCAGGCGCCCGCCGCCTGCCTCTACAGCCACGATCCGTTCGGCGTCCGCGGTGTCAATCTCAATATGCACACCGTCCACTCGGATATCTGTGATTGTCACCCCTGTCGAGGCGTAGAAGCGCCCGTTGGCCAGCGCGTCAATCAGGCCGGCAGTCGATCGATCCTTGACATAGGCGACGTTCCAGCCCAGAGCGATCGTCTCCGGACCGTGCGCATCGTCATTGGCATAGCCCCAGATACGTCGCCCCTCGGCAAGCAGCAGGTCCCACTTCGCGGTGGCGTATGGGCTGCCCGGGTTGAGCGTGCCCTGGCCGTTGAAGATCTCGAGCCCCTCGTAGCCCGACCACAATCGGAGCTGATCCAGCGTAGTGTGATCGAAATTATCCTGCCGGTTCGGATGCGCCGGGATCGCGAAACCGCCGCTGGCCAACGCCGCATCGATCACCGCCTGCCGGTCCGCCATCGGTTCGATGTCGGTGTCGCCGTTGAGGCACAGGGTGTGTGGGCCATTAGCGGTCGCCTCGATACCTGTGACCAAAATCATGCCCCTGGCATCCAGTGACTCGTGATCCTCTTTCGAGGTGTAGACGTCGTGATCTGTGATCGCCAGGAAATCGTAGCCGCGCTCGGCGTAGGCGTCGATGAGCTCCTGCGGCGGCAGCCTGCCGTCGGACTGTGTCGTGTGCGCGTGCAGATTGCCGCGCAACCAGTTGCCGCCGGTCAGGTCAGTGTACGGATGTGAGATCGTGTGGGACATTCAGGTACAATACTCACCCGGCAGATAGCTGCGCAGCATCTGCAGTGAAGCCATGCAATCGTCCAGCAGCCCGGGCAAATCATCCTGCCGGTGATAGTCCTGAACCTCTATCAAAAGCGGGCCTTTGTATCCTGATTGAACGAGTCCGTGAACCCAGGATTCCCATTTCATGGTGCCCGTACCCGGAAGCCAATGGAGATCTGATTGACCATCATTGTCGTGGATGTGCACACTGCAAAGACGCGTACCGCAATTGGCAAGGTATGCGGGGTTCGCCTCGAACATATGCGCATGCCCGGTATCCAGAACGAACCCCATCGCATCCTCACCATAGGACCGGACGATACCGAGGTCTTCCCTCGCATCGACTCGCCAGTTCAGGTTTTCAAGACCGATGACGACGGGCAGCGGCAGTACGTATTCCGCCAATTCATCCAGAAACGCGTGCATCATTCGGTCCCATTCCGGCGGGCCGGGTTTGCCGGTCTTGAGCCGATGCAGCACGACTACCCTGGCACCCAACTCAGCGGCAAAGTCGAGGTGGGCCTTGGTAGCGTCGAGGTATTCCCGGCCCATTGCTTCATCCACATGCGTGCGTGGATAGACGCCCGGTGCATGAACGCTGCGAATCGTGATGCCGAGATCGCTACAGACGGAAACCAGCTCGTGCCGGGCTTGCGGCGATGCCGCGTCAAAATCCTTGGCGCCGTTATTGCAGCATAGTTCGATACAAGAAAATCCAGCATCGGCAATCAGCTTCAGGTGCCTTGGCGGATCCAGCAAGTTGGGATAGAAAATCGTAGTCGAAATCGCCGGCACGAACGGCGGCACTTCGGGTGTGGTCATGGTGTATTTGGGTATTTGGGTGTTTGGGTGATTAGGTGCTTCAATCAATATCCACTCGCGTGCCGCTGAGCGTCTCGTTGTTGCACACCTTCTCGATGAAAGCGATTGATGCCTCGATCACTTCGTCAGTAATTCCCATATGGCCGCGATCCGTGTAGTGGCGGAATTCGAATGGCGCCCCGGCTTTGCTCAGTGCATCCGCCATCTCCAACGCCTGCTGGATCGGACACGAGCGATCCGTGTCCGAGTGAACGATCAACAGCGGCTTTGTTTCAGCCGAAACATGGGTGATGGGAGACCCGTACGCTCTGGCGCTGTCCCAGCTCTCGCCAATCGGCATCCAGCCCGCCCCCCAATCGAGCTTTATCAGATCGTAAGCGCCGGCGGAGCTGATCACCGCGCGAAAATCATTGGACTGATCCTCCCAGCCGCCGGTCCTGGCAAACTTGCCGTCGCCCAGCGTTGCCGCTAATGAGACCATGTGTCCACCGCAGGACATGCCAATGAGAAAAATGCGATCGACGTCGAGATTGTATTGTTCGGCGTGTGCGTGGACCCAGCGGATCGCACACTGCATGTCCTGGTAACAGGCCGGCGCCGGTGTACAGGTGACGAGACGATAGTCGATGTCCATGGCGAAAAAGCCGAGGCCCGACCATTGTTGCACGTCGATCGCAGTGTCGCGGTTACTCTTGGAGGATCGAATCCATCTGCCGCCGTGGACGTCGAGGATCACCGGAAACGGGCCGCCGTCGTCAGGCGACGCAATGTCCGCCAGCAATCCAGCACCCAGCACTCTGCCATAAACGATGTCTTGGTGATACATGCTTCCCCCCCCCCGGGGGGGGCTAATTCACTTTGATTCGGTAGCGAACTGTATCCGCTCGAAAGTCTTTCAAGCTGAACTTCGGCATTTCCGCCGGCGTGAGAACGAACTCACCCGTCGCCCTATCGACGTAATGACCGAAGTTAGTGTAGCTGCGGTTGGCCGGCGCGCCATCCGGAAAGTCCTGAATGATAGTCACTGAATCCTTGATCAGGCAAACTCGCTCGGTATCCAGCTCCGCCATGACCAGCGGATAACGTGGGAGCTGGTCGGTGACCGGCGTATCCAGGATATTCGCAAACCAGTACACTTTGCCCGTGCGGGGGTCCCGCTCAAAGGCAGAAAGACTGGCCGGCGCGCACACCATGGAACCGTCTTCATAGCACAGCAGTTTCGGATCGCTCCACGTTTTGCCGCCGTCTTCAGAGATCGCCCACTGCTTTGTACTGAAGACGCCCGCCGGCTCGTATTCGCCCTGGCATCGCATTGTGGTCAACAGCCTTTGTCCGCCCAGGTGGAGAAGGTCCGGTTCGCAGGCGCCGTATGGCGATACTTCCGGTCGGACCTGGACGATGTCGCCGGCTTCCCAGGTGAGCTCGTTCTGGTCTTCAGTCCAGCGCCCCCGGAGAAACACACAACCACAGTAAAATTGCTCGCGCGGATAATCCGGTTCGGCCGGGTGTACCGTAAACCCCAGGACGATGGTACCGTCGTCAAGCCTGACAAACGGGGCCTGGTCGACGCCGATGTACTGATAGTTATCGGTGATGCCCGGCATCCAATGCAGTTCATCGCAGGCGCTGTCCGGGTGAACGATCTGTTTCGTCGGTCCCCAGGTCTGGCCGGCATCGCTTGAGATTTCATAATGCAGAGAAGTCGCCCACTCACCGTCGCCGGGGTGCGGACGACTTGTCTGATGCAATGACAGCAGCCGTTCGTTGGACGGGTCGAGAAAATGCATCCAGGCCAGCGTGGTGTTCTTCGAATCGTGACTGCCGCCGCTGATCTCGGGGCCGTGCGGCGACCAGGTGGCACCATTGTTTTCGGACATCCAACGTTGGTTGGCACTCCCTCGCTGTCCCCAGTTGTCGTCGCCTGAGGACATCCGCCGTACGGCCGTCATGACCATGCCTGGCCCGTCGTTGCTCGTATAGGCAACGTTCACTGCCCAATAAAATTCGTGAAGATCAGGAGCTTCGGCAGCAGGAATCAGAATGTCTTTCTTGATCTCAGCGTTTAAGGGCATGGCGGTCGCTTGCTCGTTGGAGTTTAAAGTAGCAGCTGTGAACTCTGTCATCGCCCCTCAGGGCTGCTCTGCGTCGAGTTTCTCCAGCTCCTCAAGGACCCTGGCGGTCAAGTCCATGCTTTCATCGCCGACGATCACCTGCCCGGAATCGAGGACCAGACCGATCCCTTCTTTCACGCGGATCGCCTCGAGCACCTCGCGGATCCCCTCACGCAGAGCGTCCATTCGCGGCCCCCCTTTTTTCGCCAAGGGGCCGTTTGCCTGTGCCTGCAAGTCCTGCAGGCTTCGACGCCGTTTCTGTAAGGTATCGGCCACGCCCACAAGCTTTCCCGAATTCCGGTTCGCCTTCTCGGCATCCGTAAAGTCCAGGCTATTTACCAAATCCGTGTACGCCTTCTCTGCCGTCAAGGCCTTTTCCTTAAAATCCTGAAGATCCTGCTCGTATGGGGTAGGCTTTCCGGCCTTCTCGACGCGCAGCTTCACGATTTCGTCAAAATTCACATGCGCGATGTTGGATCGTTCGTCGTTTTCGTCCTGTCCCTCGGCTCCTGCTGCGCAAATAAAAATTGCCATCCCAAATGCCACGATCACATCCCGCGACCGATCCGTGAAAACCCCGTGCAGTCTCTTTGTCAACATATCGTTATCCCGTGCTGTTTGAAAAAAGTTAACGTGCCCCGTTAACAAGGGCACACCAATAATTGGGGGACAATATAAGGTCTAATATTCAATATTCACACTCGAATGAAGCGTGGCTTCGCTTCTGTTATTCATCGTTCCCCTCAGTTACCCAGCTAACGGACAAAAAATAATGGAAAGAGGGGCGGAGTCTTTGAAGAGTTGCTACAAAAAAAACCACCAGGTCAGGGAAAAATCCCTGACCTGGTGGTCATGTAACTAACAATTTTCGCAGCCTACCCGCGTGTACTACTTGGCGTCGAGGGCGGCATCGATTGCAGAAGAAATATCGCAATCCGTCTCGCAGATATTGGTGCTTACCAAGAGGGAATTGACGATAGTGCTGGCAGCGGCCTGCAGATCACTAAGATTGGTCGGTGGATTTTCGCCAATAACCAGGCAGGCCAGGTCAGCGGCGGCGGCGGCGACAACTGCGCAATCTACGCACGAAGCGGCGGCGCCATCAGCACCAGCGGCGCCATCAGCACCAGCATCACCAGCGGCACCAGCGGCGCCATCAGCACCAGCGGCGCCATCAGCACCAGCATCACCCTGCGGACCCGCAGGGCCGGCGGGAAGGTTGTCGAGCTTGGCTTCGACCGCACTGATGCCATCGGTCACCGCGCTGACCATGGCAGCAACATCATTGGTCGAATAATCTTCTAAGACATACACCTCCGCAACCCCAAGGGCCTCGCTATCCGAGACGACGGCGACGCCAAGCGACAGTTTATAGCCCGCCGGCAGTGTGTACGAAAAAGACAGCGCGTAATTAGCATCCGCGGTGGCGTTGCCAAGCCACGTCACATAGGTGCCGGTATCGTCGAAGATGTTCACCGACATGTGCTTGATGTTTGCTCCTGCGGTACCGGGGTCAATCGACACCTCGAAAAAGCTTATGTCTCTGTCCCACGTTAGGCCGATTACGACACTTCCCCAACCCGTCCCAATGTTACATTCTGTGCCGGAATCGCCATCATTGACATTGTCAATGCAGTCCGGCCACGCGTCCACCGTTGCATCCGTTGCAACGTTGCCGCCAGCCTGTGCGCTCATGCCGCAGAGGAGAAATACCACTCCGAGTAATCCAGCCATTAATGTCTTTTTCATCGTCTGTTCCTCTTTTTGTTTTCGATTCGTGTTGGTTTTTTTGACAACAACCGCCAATTGGTTGCTATCTCAAGGCGTCAAATCTTTGTACTGTCTCTTCCCTAATTTTTTAGATTTTTCTCTCAATCACATGAGTAAGTACTGTCAACGTTATAGGAAATTCGTTGAGCGATTGCAAGGTTTTTTTTCGGTATCCCTATATAATAATAGTTAACGTGTTCTTTATAAGCATGTTACGCTTATCTATGCGCCATGAGCTCTTTTCTGGAGTGAGCCGCCGTACCCTCGAACAAGCCGGGCCGCGGCGATCCCGCTGCAAACGAGCGCAGATTCCACCATTTCCAACCTGTCACAGCGCTGCCGGGGGCGGCAATAGCGGCCAATGGTCGTCAATATTTCGGCCGCTGCAAAGAAGTGGTGCGTGATTGGCGAGCGGATGGAACTGCGGCGCTATTTCGGTCCGGGCAAATGCCATGGTGATGGCCCGGCGATAACGCTCCGCTGAGAGATTCGGCGGCGACAGATGGACCAGCAGCGTCGAGAAAAACACGATCTGCCCGGCTTTCATCTCTAACGGCACCGTGCCGAACCGTTGCACCACATCCTCCCGGACTTCGTCTGCAATATTCAGGTCCGCCGACGGATCCCGGACTTCGAGCGCGCCCAGTTTGTGTGAACCGGGACAGACCTGCATGGCACCATTGCCCGCATCAACATCATCGATTGCAAGCCATGCCTTGACCGTCGCGTGCACATCGACCGCGAAATAGGCGGCGTCCTGGTGCCCGGGCACGAGCGTGCCACTACCAGGCGGCTTGTCGAAGCACTGGCTGATGAAACACACCACATTCGGACCCAACAGATCATGGAGACAGGCCAGTATCTTCGGATCGGCGACCAGCTCATGGACCCATTGAATCCGGATATGCGGATTCAAACGTTTCAGATTATCCACGTCCGAGCGCAAGAACCGATCCCGCACCTCCCGGCACTGCTCAGGATCAAAGATCGTTATTGGCTCGGTGCAGCCGTAATCGTTGTATGCCGAAATCTGCGCCGGCGCCAATGCCTTCGGATCGGGGCAATGGATCGGGTGAAAGGCCAGATCCAGGTCCAGCTCGGGAAATCGTGTCGTTGCCATGTACGCTGTCTCGTTAATAACTCGGTGAATAACCCAGCGGTCCTCTCGCAGACGGACACTACGACCAGATGAGGCAATAGTCCAGAGACCGGGACCTTCATGGGGATCGTGTTGTCCGAATGGACTCGGCGTTACGGAACATCGCTGTCACCGATCGCCCCGGTGAAAGGTTGCCGGGGCTTAGGATTCTCCTCCAGCCGCGATTGAAGAAATCGCTCCCTGCGACGCTTGACACAATCCGAGCGGTCTGCGAGATTGGATCGGGTACGTCACCCTCACTTTGAACATAAAAGAAAACCTCCAATTATGTCCCGCTCTGCAACCATCTCACTTGTCAGCTTTCCAACCTTGTCGCCGGACGAACCGGACCGCCTTGAAAAGACCCTTGCGAAAATGGCAACCTGCGTCGACGAGGCGGCACAATCGAAGAGCGAGCTCGTCGCCTTCCCGGAGACCTGCAATTATCTGCATTCCGGTCCGACCTATCTCGAGGCCGAGCCGCTGGATGGGCCGACCGTAACCGCAATCGCGAAAAAGGCTAAGGCGCATGGCATCCATGTCATCTGTCCGCTGGTGACTGATCACGATGGGGTACGTTACAACAGCTCCGTATTGATCGGACGCGACGGCGGGATCCAGGGGATCTACCACAAGAATTTTCTGACTTTCGAAGAGCTCGATGCGGGCATCATGCCCGGCACGGAGACGCCGGTTTTTGAAACCGACTTCGGGCGTGTCGGGATGTGTATCTGTTTTGACATGTTCTTTGGCGAAGTGTGGCGCGGTCTTTCAGCCAACCGGGCGGAGCTGGTGGTTTGGTCAAGTATGCCGCCCGGCGGGCGATGGCCGAGCCGGTGGCCGATGGAATTCGGTTTTCACATTGCCACGGTGTCCTCGAATCGTTGCGCCTTCCTCGATGTGGCCGGGCGTGAGATCCTCATGACGCGACGTAATCTCCACGACTCGACCCAGGGTGCGGTCAGCCCGTTGACGACCGCGACACTCGAGCTCGGACGACGGTTGTTCTGTCACGACTTTAACGTTCCGAAAATCAGGGCGCTCTGCAAAAAGTATGGCAGCACCAGTATTTTCACGGAGTGGATGCAGGGCGAATGCCTGATCGTCCTCGACTCCATGATGCCGGATATCTCGACCGATGAATTGATCGAGGAGTTCGAAATGGAAACGATGCCGGATTATCTCGATCGGGCGCGAATCGCCCGTGAGCAGATGCTGGCTGGGAAGTATGAGGCGTAGGGGAACCAAGCGCCTCGGCGTTTTCATACCCACGGGCTCAGAACGCACCGCAACAGCAGAAAACAGCCTGGGATCTCATGAAACAAAATCACGAATGGGTTCGCCGCGCGCGGATCTTCATGCTCGACAACTATCATCCGCCGTTCTGGCCGGAGTTGTCCTTTGATGCGAAGAAGCTGGTGGACGTTGCCCGCAAATACCACGCAAACGCCATCCGCTTCGGCAGCGCCGGCAAATGGTCGGTGTTTCCGAATGAGTTCTGGCCGCCCCATCCGGAGCTCGACGGCCGGGACCTGATCACCGAAGTTGTGGAAGAGGCGCATGCGCACGATATGCGGGTGGTCGCCTACATCCCGACCGGGCACATCATCCCCTGCAAGAACATCCTCGAGCACAATCCGGAGTGGCTCTACCGCTCGGCGCCGGGGGCAGAGCCGAAGATTCTCTTTCATCATGGCGGCGGGCCGCATTCGCCGCCGTGCGTGAACACGCCGTACCGCGACGCCTACATGGGGTTTGTTAAACAACTCATCTCGGACCACGAAATCGACGGCATCTACACCGACTCCGGCGTGCCGTTTCATTCCCATGGCGGCTACGAAGCGAGTCTCTGTTATTGCGACTACTGCATGGAAAAGTTCCGCGCCCAGTTCAGTTGCGAGATGCCGTATGCGGATGACCCGAGCACACTGCCCCTCGAACAGCGGGAGATGCTCGAGACCTTCAGCTTGGAAACGGGTCGCGGGATGATTGACATGCTGATCGAGGGCGCCGAGTTCGCCCGTGAAAAACGCGGCATACCTGTCCTGACTCACGGCTGCGCAATGGCCGGCTGGCCCGAGCTCCGGTTTATGAACACATCCGACGGCATCCTCTATGAAGCGGGCGGGGAGTTCTTGCATCGCCTCGAGGCGGCGAGCCTCGGCGAAACCTCGGGATTGGCGATGTGGCAATACGTCGGCGGACTGACGCCCTGGTCGCGGCTGCAATGGTTCTCGCAGGAGCTGGTCGAGGAGGCGGCCGCCAGCTTTGCCTGCGGCGGCGCGATTATCGCTGCCTGCGGCACCAACCTGATGCACGGCTATCCGGAAAAGTTTCATCACGAGCTGGCAACGCTGTTTGGGACGCTCGAGGAAAACGAGTCGCTGTTCGACAAGCTGCACCCGACATCGTTCGTCGCGATCCCGTTCATCCTGCCGATGCGCTACTACGAGCGGCTCGAGACCCATCGCTTTCGCGCCGAACCGCTGGAAATTCGGGATCGCCCGAACGAGTCGCTGTTGGGCTATCCCATTAGTGTTCCGTCACAGAAAGTCTCGATCAAGGGCGCGTTCTCCGCGCTCATTGCCAACCATTTACCGACTCAACTGGTGGATCAGGAAACGCTTTCCAATCCCGAAAAGCTGGCCCGCTTTCCGGTTCTCCATCTGCCGAATATCGGCTACCTGACCGAAGACGAAATCGCCTGCGTCACGGAGTACGTCCGAGCCGGCGGCCGGTTGCTGGCAAGCTATCGCACGAGTCTTTACGGCCCGGAGCCGGAGGACCTGCTGGACAATTTCGCGCTTGCCGATCTCCTGGGCATCGATCGGATTGACTGCGAGCCCGAGCACGTGAAGGACTACGAGGATCACCTATGGTGCTCAGGGACGTTCGACATCTACGCGCGATCGGTGCCGGGGAAATGGCTGGCGGAAACGTTTCCGGAGCCGATCTGGCCGATCAGCCGATTCGAATTCGTCAAGGCACGCCCGGGAACGGATGTGCTGGCCAACGTTGTGTTCGGCGGCCGCGAAACGGAACTATTGTGGCCCGCAGTCACCAGCCGCGAGTTCGGCAAGGGACGTGTCGTCTACCTGGCGGCGGCGGTCGAGCAGTTGCATTGGGAGTACCGGATGAGCATGATCCGGGATCTGCTTGGCGCCGTAATCGACTGGCTGTGTCCGGAAGGCCGGCCGATTGCGATGGACGGTCCCGACCAGCTCTTCGCCATTCCCAATGAGAAGCCCGGCAAGCAGGTGCTGTTTCTGGTCAACCACACCGGCGAGCGAATGGAGGGACTGGCAGGAATCTGGCCGCGATTGAGCAGGCAGATTGACTATGTGTCGCCGGTGGAGGAGGCTACTGTCCGCTGGCGGTTGAGCGAAGACAAACCGCCGAGTCGCGTCTGGGATGTTCGGACCGGCAAGGATCTGGACGTGGCTGTGGACGGCTCCTATCTGAAGGCAACGCTCAAAGACATTGGTCAATACGCGATCATTGCCATTGAGTATTGAGCTAAATCTGCGACTGAACACCGATCACCGATCGACGACTCAACATGCTGACCCGATACCCACATCTCGACACCGTGCTGGACCTCCAGTACACGCCCGTTGTCAATGACAATCCGCGCGCCTTCACGCCGGAGCAGATCGAGCAGTACAACGACAAGGGTTTCGTCGATCCCATGCCGCTGTTCGAGGGGGATGAACTGAAACAGCTGCAACGCTTCTTTCACGACAACGAAGCGGGCATGGAACAGATGAAGAAGGACGCGAAAGGCTTCATTTCCCTGCACGATCGCATGCCGGAATTGTATGACGTCGTCGCGCATCCCCGCACGGTCGGGTATCTGCAGGACCTGATCGGTCCGGACATCGTCTGCCATATCAGCAGTTTCATCAACAAGCCGCCCGGCCAAACTGAAGGCGGCAGTTTTCATCAGGACGCCACGTTCAACGCTATGGATGCTCGCTCGGCAATCGTCTGGCTTGCCCTGGCGGACGCGGACGTGGAGAACGGCTGCATGTGGTTCATCCCGGGCTCCCATAATGTCGGCGTCGTCGAATGCGACAATCACTACGTCTGCGACCCGTTACAGTACGGGCCGGAAATCCCCTGCGAAGTCCCGGCTGGCCACGGCGTGTTCATGAGCGACCTCTTGATGCACTCGTCGCCACCGAATAAATCGACAGATCGCTTCCGGCCCGGATTCACCGCGACCTATGTCTCGACCGAGGTGCAACCGCATGAGCAGGCAAACCGTTGGGCGGTGCAGTGCAGCGGTGTCGATTCGCAGGGATGGTGGAATGCACACCCCCGCCCAGCAGGGGAATAAATGCCATGTGTCAGACCAATTAGGGCAGGCTAATGCGAAAGCGGTTCAGTAGTCTGCCCTAATTGGTCTGAGAATCTCTTGTCTTCATTCTCTCGCATCAGCGCCGCGACCTGATCGGCAATAGCCTCCTCCACCGCCTCCGCATATGGTCCCGGCAGTCCGCACTCGATCATGCCTGTGACGCCTTCATAGCCGCCTTCAAGCAGCACGCGTTTTGACGGAATATATGAGATAAACTCGTGGGTGTACCCGGCGACCCAAGTGTTTTCCCATCCGTACGTTGCCTTGAACCGCAGGGAATAATCAACCACCGGCTCCGCGGGCAACGCGATGATGCTCAGCGTCTCGCCAAAAGACCAGGCCTGAACGGAACACGGCACCGACGTGGGCAATTCCCCGTCGCGATCGAGGACGTCGAGAAGATTTTGGATGTAACGGCGAGGCGATGGCTCGCTGTCCTGCAGCAACGCCTCCAGCTCCGACCGTGTCGGCAGTTCGGAGAACGGCAGATCAACGACGGCATGGGCTGTTCGTAAACAATCGCCGACCGACTGCATATCATGGTCGAGAACAGCCCCAACCGCCTCCGCCAGAACCTCGCCGTACAGCTCACCGAGATTCGCACGATGACGCGGCAGCGGATTGATGTCGCCACCGCAGCCGGTGACAAACAGGGCAACTGCGCCGGGATACGTTTTTTCCAGCGCTTCCTGAGCATAACCCGGGTAGTCGCCGTTGATTTTGTACCCAATGCAGGCGGTCGCGTGGCAGGCATAGCCGAAGGTCACGGCGCGCAGACCGCCGTCAACGCCCCAGGCAGCGAGTACCGGTACATCCTGGTCAACGACGGTCGGCAGAGAACGACTGTCCGGCCGGGCCCGACGACGGTTGACACCGAAACCCGCAAGTCCTTGACCGAACGTCAGACGTACCCGCTCGAACCCCGCAACCGCCTCGTCCATCGCCTGTACCACGCGTTGCATCATTTCTTCCGTATACCGGTCGATCACGGCTTGTTTGACCTGTGGCAGATCGAAATACAGCGGAAGTATATCGCCGGCGCATGGCCCGCAATGATTATGGGAGGCGTTGAGCATGAAATCTGCACGGGAGATACCATGGCGGTCGCAGGCTGCCGACGCCAGCGCATCAGCCATGCCACGGCTGAACCCCAGCAGATCCGCGGTCACCCAGAGGACGCGATGGCCCTCGGGATCCTCCAACGCCAGGGCTTTGGCGAAAATGCGCTGCTGAATTCCCTCGGATTCGTGATCACGCGCACCCCATCCATGCAGCCATATCGGTTCTGCCGGGGTGATGTCAACCGCCGCAACGCCGGCGCGCCAACCGCTTTCTGATGAATCGGCCATGATGGAATCACTCCCTACGTCACGCTGAGGTTGTGGTAGCGTACCGCGATCCAATCCGCGTCGCGAGCTGCAGTCGAGATGCCGACGTCCAGGATCCGGCCGTCAAAGCGGCCAAGGCCATCCTGGATCCGGCCGATTGAGATATCGGCATCGCACGTTTGGATCCGGCCGGTTCCAGATCGTTCGGCAACGGGCACGCCGTCGATATAGAGGGTCATCATGCGACCGTCGTATACGCCAACGAGATGGTGCCGCCCGGGTGAAAGGCTACGGTTGGCACGCACGTTCAGGACGCCATTCTCGGTGTTGACGAGAAATGATGGCCCGGGAACGGCGGCGCACAAGCCGCCGTTGTGTCCAAGGTCGACCGCGCGAAGGCTGAATGACGCGTTCCCGCCGACAGTGTCGTATCGCAGCACGTTACCGTGCGCGATCGGATCGCCACTCGCGGTTGTGCCGCAACGCCAGGGCGCCATATAGATGAATCGACCGTCAAAGGTACCACCATTGAAGCCGACCGTGTTCAACCCGGATGTCTTGCCGGCATCCACTGCCCACCAGCTGCTGGTATCATTAAACTCGCCCCGGGTGTCGTACCGCAGCACATTACCGTGAAAACCGAAACCCGGATCGTCCCCCTCCCAGAAGGGAATGAAGTAGATGTAGCGTCCATCGAATACGGCCCCGTCGTAACCGCTGGCAGGAAGACCGCTGGTGCCGGCCGCGTCAAAGGCCGACCACGCATCGGCATCCGTGAAATCGCCGGTGGTGTCGAATCGGACCGCAACGGTGTTGGCGTACGGGACATAATAGATGTACTGCCCATCAAACATCGCACCGACACAGGTTCCCATTGCCAGCCCGGAGATTTCCCTGGCGTCAAAGGCCTGCCAACACGATTTATCCGTGAACTTACCTGTTGTGTCATACCGGAGTGCCTGGCCAACACCGCCAAGTGGTGTGAAATACGTGTAGCGTCCGTCAAAAACAGCCCCGTCAAAACAGCCCAAATTCAACCCGCCCGTGCCGGCGGCATCGTGAAGAACGTAACTTTCCGGATCCGTCATCGAGCTTTGTGTATCATAGCGAAGCATGACAGCGCAGTGGTCGGTCTTTCGATCCTCTTCGTAGCCTGGGCAACCGTAGATGTAGCGACCGTCGAAGGCGGCGCTCTGCCAACTGATTGCATGACCGATGTCATGCGCCAGCCAACTCCCGGGCGACGTAAACTCGCCGTGTGTGTCATAGCGCAGCATGCGGGAGTGCAGGTCGACACCGTCTGTCCGGGGAATGAAAAACACATACCGTCCGTCAAACACAGCTCCGTAGTAACCGCGCGTCTGCAATCCTGAGGTCTCTGAGGCATCGAATGCGTTCCAGCTCGATGCCTCTTTGAATTCGGCTTGGGTGTCATAACGGAGCACTTTGCCATGCTGGCCAGTAACCCGTCCTGCAGACCCGGTGCCGGTGCTCTGGGGTACAAAGTAGACATAACGCCCATCGAACACGGCGCCAAAAAAGCCGCGTGTATCGAGACCGTCAGTGTCGGCAGCATCGTATCCGTCGAACCGATCGAATGACTCGGTGATGCGCCACTTTGAAACAAGCGCCTGCAACGACTCGGGCTGGTAGGAATCGCTCTCGACCCACGCCTCCACGGTAATGGCATCGGAAAAATTCAGTGCGCATGGAACCGGGCGGTCAAAGGCCTCGAGTGATTCGCCGCTGATGCCTTGGTGGTCGGTTTGATTTGTCATGCCGAATGCCCAGCGTGTTTTTTTTTACTTCAGTCCAATCCACCTTCTCCCGAAAAAGTAACCTGCACAGGGGCGGTTGTTAGGCTACCAGCGTTTGCCGTCATTGACAACCTTGACAGTACTGCCAAGCGGTATTACTCTGAGACTTTTACCAAAAAAACAGCTTACCGGAGCAACAACCCGAATTGTGATGGATACCAAAGACTCAATACATTCGATCGAACTCTCGCCGGAACACCAGGCAGCAGTGAACCGCCGGCGACGGATCGTCGTGCAGTACGACCCCAACCTTGAAATAGGCCTTGACCTGTCACAACGGGCCGAAGCCCCAGCCGGCGACGAAACGGTCGTCCAGATGGCGGGCCACTCGGAACTCACCGGCCAATCCGTCTTTGCCTACGAGGATGACCCGGATACGCAGATTGACACTATCATCTGGGACATGGGCGGGCCGAGTGGGATGGCAACCTACCCCAGCAAGGTGCTTGAGCCGTTCCGGCACGCATCCCTGGTCAGATGGTGGGACAAGGGGCTCGACCTCGTCCAGGCACTCATAGATGGGTGTCGCGAGCGGGACCTTGAAGTATTCTGGAACCACCGGGTCAGTGAGGCGGACTTCCTGCCCGACAACGCCGGTGCCGACCCCGACGAAGAGATCAACCCGACGAAGATCGCTCACCCCGACTGGGTCATCCGGGATATCCACTGGTACGGTGACTGGAATTACGCCGTACCCGAGGTCCGCGAGTTGAATCTCGAGTTGTTGCGGGAGGTCGCTCAGAATTATGATTTCGACGGATTCCAGATTGATTTATCACGCCACGTGCCAATCCTGCCGCCGGGAGAAGAATGGGAACACCGCAATGCAATGACCGACTTCGTGCGCTCAGTTCGCCTGATGACACTGGAGGTTGGAGAGAATCGCGGCCAGCCATTTCTGCTTGGCGTCAAGGTGCCAAGGAACCAGGAAGGATGTCGGGCGGACGGGTTCGACGTCGAGACGTGGGCCCAGGAATCGCTTGTCGACATCTTCACCATCGGCTGTCGATCGATCGATCCGGACTTCGACTTTTTTCATCGCATCACCGCCGGGCGCAACATCAAGCTGCAACCGACACTCGATACCCACCACGCCACCGCAGGATACAAGTGGCCGCCGATCGAGTTCTATCGCGGCGTGTTCGGCAACTGGTGGCAGCAGGGCGCCGACACGATCCAGGCATTCAACTGGTCCGCCGCACTCCAGGAGGTGAAGGGCAATCTCCCGAACCGCTACGAAGGGACCCGGGTTGAGCTCCAGGCTCTCAGGGAAATGGGTAACCCCGAGACCATGGCCGCCAAGGACAAGCTGTTCGCCGTCGAACGCCGCGGCGGGTTCCCGTGGTCCGGCGGATACTTCGCCCGCAACGACACCGCTCCGCTGCCCGTTATCCTGAAGAATTATGGCCGGCCCGAATGCCTGACGATCCGGTTCTGCGACAACGTGCGGGCACTGGCCGAGGCACTCGAGGACGTGACCTTGCGTGTTGTATTGCTCGGTGCGCGCGAGGGCGATCAAATCGAAATCCGCCTCAACGATGTCGTTCTCGAGTCGGCTGTCAATGATTACCAATGGCAGGATCGGCAGATCTTCTCACCGGCCCCCCAGCCTGCCACATGCTCCTCGGACCTGCCCGACATCGATCCGGACCAGAGGTTGCTGCGAAAGGATTTTCCGGTGCCGCCCGAGTTGTGTCGGGTCGGCGAAAACCAGGTCCGCGTTCACATCGTCAAGCGCATCCCCCACGACAGCCGTGAGTTTATCTCGGTCGAGAAACTCGAAGCGCATGTGCGGTACGCCTGAGAAGGATGTCCGGGATATTTTCTGCGGCAAAAGCGAATGCCCCCGCAGGGAAATCAGGCTGATGTTTCGCAATCAGAGCGCGACGGCGAGCGACCTCTACCGTGACGCGCGCTCGACGAGGTAGATGAACGACTGGTAGATCCGGCCAGTCGCCGTCGACAAGCCAAGCTCACAGGTGCGGCTGCTCGAGTAACACCGACCGCAACCCGAAGCCGTCACTTCCGCGGCCTCGGCACGTGTCGCCGCAGCCGGAAGCTCGGGAAACAACAGGCCACGATCGCCGGCAAATCCGCAGCATCCTGCGTGCACCGGCACGGACGATGATTCGGCACAGGCGTTGGCAATGGCGGTGAACTTGCCGTCCAGGCCCATCTTGGTGACGGAACAGACCGGATGCAGAACGACATTCTCGGCGATCGGCTGCAGCTTGAGGCTGGGCAGCAGATGGTCGTGCACGAATGCAACGCTGTCGAGGATTTCGAGCTTGTCGTAACGCTCCCGGTTGACGGGCGTGAGGTCGTCGCGACAGGTCGTCATGGTATGGGTGCAAGGGCTGGTGTCGAGGACGATCGGCAGCCTGCCCCCGTCCGACCAAATCCACATGCGGTCAACTAATATGTTGACGGTTTGGACGTAGGCCTCGGTAAATCCCTTGGAGGAGAACGGGGTGCCGCAGCATTGCCCCGCACAGTTGTCGGGAATCCACAACGGCTTGCCGGCGCGTTCGGCGATCGACAACATGGCCGACCACAGTGGCTCGCCGGCATCCTCCCCCGGCAACGAGCCCATGGTACGGGTCACGCAGGTCGGAAAGTAAACTGCGACAGCGCCGTCTTTAGGATTGTCTGGAAAATTCACTGCGGCCGGCTTCGGCATATAGGTCGACCACGTCGGCAGTTTCGTCCTGAGCACAGCGCCGGCAAGGCGGGCGCCGAACCGGACGGCACCCGCGCCGAGAATCTTTTGGGTCAAGTGCCCCAGGCGCAGGCCGAGCCGGGCCAAAGACTCGAGGCGCGCTAGACGATCAGCAAACCACACCGCCCTGGTATGTGCTTTCTGGCCGTGGCCGTCACAACGCAGGCGTTTGACGAGCTTTCCGGTGTCGATCCCGACCGGACAGGCCGTGGCGCACAAGCCGTCGGCGGCACACGTGTCGAGACCATCGTAGCGGTACGAATCCCGCAGGCTGGCCAAGGTGGCCGCGTCGCCGCCAGCGGCCTGAAGCCTTGCCATTTCGCGGCGCACGACAATTCGCTGGCGCGGCGTCAGCGTGAGGTCGCGGCTCGGACATTTCGGTTCGCAGAAGCCACACTCGATACAGGTATCCGACTCCGGGTCGATCGTTGGCAGCGACTTGAGGTTCTTGATGTGAGCGTTCGGGTCGTCATTGATAATGACCCCCGGGTTGAGCAGGTTCTGCGGATCGATCAACTGCTTGAGCTCGACCATGACGGCATAGGCCTCACCGCCCCACTCGGCTTCAACGAAGGGCGCCATGTTGCGGCCGGTACCGTGCTCCGCCTTGACCGCACCGTCGTATTTATCCACGACCAGCGCAACGATTGCGCGCATGAAGCGGTCGTACTTGTCAATCGCCGGCTGGTCATTGAAGGATTGGGTGATGACGAAATGCAGGTTCCCGTCTTTGGCATGGCCGAAAATGATGCCGTCGGGATATCCGTGCTGCTGAAAGAGCGACTGCAGGTCGACAACGGCATCGGCAAGTCGGTCGACAGGAAATACGATGTCCTCGATGATCACCGATGTTCCGAGCTTGCGCACGGCACCGACAGACGGAAACAAGCCTTTACGGACCTTCCACAGCGCCGCCTGCCGGTCAGGATTCGCAGTGAAATCGGCTGGGTGCACGAGGCTCAGTCGTTCGCAGGCGTCGGCTGCAGCCACGATGCGGGCGGCCAGCTCACCGGTGGTGGCGGTCTGGTACTCGACAAGGATGGCAGCAGCTGTGTCCGGCAGGCCCTTCATCTCCGGCAAAGCGCCTTTCTGGTTTTCAACCGAACGCAGTGATGCACGGTCCATCAATTCCAGCGCCACGGCGCCGGAGTCGCGCAGCGGCACGATGGCATCGGAGGCGTCGCGGATGTTCGCGAAAAACAGGACGCCGGTGTATTTGCAGGGCAGGTCGGGCACGGTGTTGAGGACGGCTTCGGCAATGAAAGCAAGCGTCCCCTCGGAGCCGATCAGCAGGTGCCGCATGATTTCGACCGGCTTGCTGTAGTCGAGCAGGGCATTGAGAGCGTACCCGGTCGTGTTCTTGGTCCGGTACTTATGGCGGATGGTGGCGACCAGCTCGGGATTGTCCTCGAGGCGCTTTTTAAGTGCAAGCAGGCCGTCGGCGATCTCCGGGCAGGAGTCGACAAACCGGGTGTTGGCATCGACGGCGGCAGTGTCGATGCACGTTCCATCGGGCAGCATAAAGGTGAGGGACTCGAGGGTGTGATAGGAATTCTGGGCGACACCGCAGCACATGCCGCTGGCATTGTTGGCAAGGATACCGCCCATCATGCAGGCGTTGATCGAGGCGGGGTCGGGGCCGATTTTAGCGTTGTACGGACGCAGTATTCGATTGACCGTGGCACCGATGATGCCAGGCTGCACGCGCACTCTGGCCCCTTCGTCTTCGACGCTGACGCGACGCCAGAACTTCGAGAGATCAACGAGAATACCACTGCTGACGGCCTGTCCGGAGAGGCTGGTACCGGCAGCACGGAAGGTGAGCGGGACGCGGCTCTGTCGGCTGAGATCGAACAGCGCCCGGACTTCTTCGACACTGTCCGGCTGCACAACGGCCTGCGGGATCAGCCGGTAGACGCTGGCGTCGCTGGCATAGGCGATGAGGTCGATGGGGCGTGTCAGCACCCGTTCCGGCGCAATGATGTCACTGAGTTCGACGCTGAGTTCCATGCAGAGCCTGGCCACGGCTGCCTGTGAAAAAAAAAGCTCCGGCAATCAAAGGGATTGCCGGAGCCGGGATATGCGTCGGCGTTGCGGACTGGACAACGCGCTTTACTTATAGTACTCGTTCAGGGCCGTCTGGACTTCGTTGAGGCATTTCTCGCCAAAGAATCGGATGCCCAGGAGCTCCTGTGGCGACTTGATGGCCAGTTCCGCGACCGTCTCGATACCAGCGGAGCGCAGGCTGTTGAGACTGCGCATCGATATCTTTAGGGCATCGAGGCTGGACCGAGAAGGACCGAACTTGCCGTTGTACTCGCGCTGCAGCTTGAAATTGACGATCGGATCGCCTGTTCCCGGGCCGCGGCGGTTTCGGACAACGCGCACGACACCCGACTTGTTGTCATTCAGCGGCGGCAGGATGGGCACCGGATCGACTTCTTCTTCCTGGCGATTGCCATCGTTGTCATAGGTCTCGTCCTCGATCATCGCGCGCAGTTTCTTGAGGGACTGCATCTGGATCTGGCGGACGCGCTCGCGGGTACGGCCGATAATGCGGCTGACTTCCTCGAGCGTCTTGGGGCGGCTGCCATCAAGACCGTAACGCATGATCAGGATGGTCTTTTCGCGTTCGTCAAGGTTATGGATGAGGCCACGCAACCTTTGGATGCTCTCACTGTCCTCGATGATCTCATCGGGGGTACAGGCGGAAGAGTCAGGAATAATGTCTTCGAAGCTGCCTTCTTCGCCTTTCTGAATCGGATCGTGCAGGGAGAAGGTCTTGAGGTCGGCGAGCTTGAGACCCTGGACGGTACGCTTGGTGAAGTCGAGGTGTTCGGCGATCTCAGTGTCGGTCGGCGCACGGCCGAGCTTCTCGGCCAGCTGGATCTTGGCAGTGCGGATTTTGTTGATCTTACCGGCGGACGCGACGGGTACGCGAATGGTGCGGCTTTTCTGAGACAGGGCACGGCGCATGGATTGCTTTATCCACCAGGCCGAATAACTGCTGAACTTGGCGCCCTTCGCCGGATCGAATTTCTCGGCGGCACGCATGAGCCCGATGTTCCCCTCGGATATGAGATCCAGAAGCGGCAGACCGAAGCCCTTGAAGTCATGGGCGATTTTGACAACCAGGCGCAGATTCGCCTTGATCAGTTTCTGCCGTGCCATCTCATCCCCAGCCTTGATCTTGGCAGCCAGCTCGACTTCCTCTTCCTTGCTGATCAAAGGGATTTCGCCTATATCCTGCATATAGGCTTTCATTGGATCATTCTTGTGGTACATTTAAATTCCCTTTCAAGTTCCCTAAGTTTGGTTTCGATATGTCCTGAAAAACTCAACAACGCCGATCCCCCGGCAGTTGTTCCAAGACGATATTCACGGTCGAAGTACCCCGCTTCAACCTTAGACAAACACCAAGTATCGGCGATTGTCAAAAGAGCAGAAACGTCAAATCCAGAACATATCCTTATCCCAGTTATCTGTCAACCCTTTGATCACATTTTTTTTGAAACGAGACCCCAATGGCTGCATCTAAAAGCCGCTCGACTTTTTTCCCAGTACTCCGCGCCGCCATCGGAATCGGCCTCGCCGCTTACGTAATTATTCACATTTTGCGACATGCAGAGGTCGATCTGGCCGTCGAATTCGGCCAGTGTAAGTGGGGCCTGATCGCCCTCGGGTTCCTGTTCTACGCCGTCCTCCTCGTCATGACCATCGTGCGCTGGTATATCCTGCTCATCGTCCAGGGTATCCGCCTGCGCGCCATGAGTCTGGTGCAGCTCACCATGATCGGCATTTTCTGGAGTGGGGTCATCCCCGGCACCGTTACCGGAGATTTCGTAAAAATGTACTACGTCGCCCGGCACGCCGGCGAAAAAACCAGCGCTGCGGTATTGACGATCGTGCTGGACCGGCTCGTCGGACTGATGGGCCTGTTCGTCGTTGCCAGTATCTCGGTGCTGTCCGCGCTCGATTTCATTCGCACGGCGCCAGACCACCTGCAAGTGGCTGTGGCTATCATCACCGGCGGCAGTGTCTGCGGACTCGCCAGTGTGATTGCCATCGCTTTTCGCGAGCAACTGCAGCGGCTGCCCGGGGTGCGACACCTGATCGAATTCGGCGCCCGGGTTCTGCCGGACAAGGTAACCGGCATCATCGAACGCATGTCGGAAGCGCTTGATCTGTACCGCACCAAACCCCGTGCCGTGGTGCTGGCGCTGCTGTTCTCGGTCATCGGTCATTCGGCGTTCGCCATGGCCGTTTACTGCATCGGCAAGGCATTCGGCGAGGAGATCATCTCGGTCGCGATGTATTTCGTGACGGTCCAAGTGGCAAACTGTGTTGCCTCGATTCCACTGACGCCGGCGGGCCTGGGCAGCCGAGACCTGGTGATCAGCCTGTTTTTCACGGAACTGGGTGCCGATGGTGCAAAGGCGGCGATTGTCGCGTTGGGGCTTAGCCTGGTAATCGTCACGTGGACAGCCATTGCCTGCGTGTTCTGGATCCTCTCGCGTCGTCACGAGGAAGGACCTGGCGGGTCGAAACCGAAGGCCGAGGACATCATGTCGCCAAGTTAAGAGGCGCGAGTTGTAGGCGCCAGGCTTTTGCATGAGCCGCAGGCGGCCTTATATTAGCCGGTGTATTTTTTTTGGGAGGACGTTTCTAACCATGGCAAACTATGCATTCCTTGGCCCCCCGGGCGTTGGCAAGGGGACATTGGCGGCGGAGCTCTGTGAAGCGCGCGGTATGCGACACGTGTCGACCGGCGACCTGTTGCGGGCAGAGGTCCAGGCGGGTTCCGAGCTTGGCTGCCAGGTCCAGAAGTTTGTCAGCAGCGGCGGACTGGTACCGGACGGGATCATTCTCGACCTGATGGAAAACTTTCTGACCGGCAACAGCGATGCCAGCTACGTCCTCGACGGCTTCCCACGCACCATCGAGCAGGCTGAGCGGGTCGAGGCGATGGCGGACACGATCGGCTTCCACCTGATGGCAGCGATCCTTTTGGAAGCATCCGACGAAATTTTATTGGAACGACTGACCGGCAGGTGGGTTTGCCGTGGCTGCACGGCCACTTATCACCTGAGCTTTGGACCGCCGCGGCAGCCAGGCCTTTGTGACAAATGCAATGATGAGTTGTATCAGCGCAGTGACGACCAGGAAGAAACAGTGCGACGGCGGCTGGAGGTTTACCGGAATCAAACGGCTCCGCTGATCGATTTTTACGAAAATCTCAACCGGATCATACGTATCGATGCGTCATCAGACAAAGCGACAAATTTTGCAGCGCTCAGCGAAAAAGTCTCGTAGCGGCCTTGACGGCGAGAAGCCGCAGTGCATCATCCACACGGCTGAAGAGATCGAGGGTATTCGCCAAGCAGCAGTGACGACAGCGGAAATTCTCGAGACCATCCTCGCAGGCATCGGGCCCGGAGTCACACTGAACGACCTTGACTTGCTGGCCGGCGCCGTCATGCGCGACCACGGCGTGGACAGCGCTTTCAAAGGGTATTTGGGCTTCCCGGGCGAAATTTGCATCTCGGTCAACGACGAAGTAGTACATGGCATCAGCTGCCGGGACCGTATCATCCAGCTCGGCGACATCGTAAGTGTTGACTGCGGCACCCGTTGCGGGGGTTACATCGGCGATACCGCGAAAACTGTCAGTGTCGGACCGGCTGTCGGCCAGGTCGCCAACCTGATGGCGGTTACCGAGAAAAGCCTGATGGCCGGTATCGATGTAGCCAGGGCCGGCAACACCGTATGGGACATTGGCGTCGCCATCGAGAACGTCGTCAACGCCTCGGGCTACAAGGTCGTGCGCGACTTTGTCGGCCACGGCTGCGGCGTCAAACTGCATGAAGCACCGGAAGTGCCGAACTATCCGACGGCAAAATCGCGGGAACCGCTGTACGCCGGAATGGTGTTGGCACTGGAACCCATGGTCAACGTTGGTGACCATCGTGTCAAAATCGATGACGACGGTTGGACCGTGCGCACGATCGACGGCTGCTGGTCAGCGCATTTCGAACATATGATCCTGATAACAGAATCCAAACCGGAGATCCTCACGTGGCCGAAGAGTGTATCAAATTAGAAGGAACAGTAAAAGAGCTGCTGCCCAATACAATGTTTCGTGTCGTGCTCGAGAACGGGCATGAAGTGCTTGCCCACATCAGTGGGAAAATGCGCCTGCATTTTATCCGCATCCTGCCTGGCGACCGAGTGACGCTCGAAATGTCGCCGTACGACCTGACGAAAGGTCGTATCACGTATCGTAAGAAATAAGTCTGCCCGGTTGCCTGCAAAAAATGGACGTCGACCGGGCCCGGTAAGGAATCGCTCCCGCAAATTCCCCAATGCCACCGGCTCGTGATTTACGGCACGTAAGCGGGGCGTCCGCGCTCACGATGTTCGCAGACTCCATAAATGAAGAGCTCAGAGACGTCTCCCGACTCAGAATCCGTTCAAAGGAAGTCGAATGACGGCTGGGACTTCCCCCCCTCAATCCACGCCACCGGAGCGAAGGAGCGGCGGTGAATCGGGCTCGCGCCGAGTGCCGCAAGCGCCGTTAGATGCTCCAGCGTACCGTAGCCTTTGTGCTGCTCGAAGCCGTACCCGGGAAAACGGTCGCCGTATGCCGTCATGAGTCGATCGCGCAGAACTTTGGCTATGACACTGGCAGCAGCGATACAGGCACATTTGCGATCACCCTTGACGATGCTCCGGCAGGGCGCCGGCATGCCCGGCACCGGCAAGCCATCGACGAGGATCAGATCGATCTCGTCAAACTGTAACGTAGCCCGCTGCATCGCGACGTCGTTGGCGCGCAGAACATTGAGCCGGTCAATCTCGGACGCCGAGATCACCGCCGCCGTCGCGACGATATCCGGGGCGGCCAGCAACGCCTCGAACACAGCCTCCCGCTCAGGCGCAGTCATCACCTTGGAGTCGTTGAGGTCGTCGTGGCGGAAGGCAGGGGGCAAAGTAACAGCTGCCGCTACGATCGGTCCGGCCAGCGGCCCGCGGCCAGCTTCGTCTACACCGACAATATGCTGCAGGCCGTAGCGGTGGGCCACCGTCTCGATCTCATACAGAGAAGCGGGTGACTCAGGCAATTCGAGAAAAGAAAAAAAGTCCAACTCTTATTTGGCACCGCGCAGCTTTTCCCTGACGCGAGCGTCCTTACCCTGGCGGTCGCGCAGATAATAGAGCTTGGCGCGAGACACATCACCGCGGCGGATCACATCGACATCGACGATGCGCGGTGAATGGATCGGGAATACGCGTTCAACGCCAAGGCCATAGGCCATGCGGCGTACCGTAAACATCTCGTTGATGTCGTGACCACTACGGGCAATTACGGTGCCGGAAAACATCTGCACCCGCTCCTTGTCGCCCTCGCGGATCGCCACGTGAACTTTGACGGTGTCACCAATTGCGAATTCGGGCACCCGCTCCTTGAGCTGCTCTTTGTTGATCTTATCAATGATGGGGTTCATGGGATAGGTCCTCTCGTCAGTATTGCGTACCAATCAGGTTTTCAGGATTCCAAAATTGTGTCGGCTCTATACGAGCAGGTCGGGACGCCTTGTCCGGGTCCGCTCGGTCGCCATCTTCAAGCGCCAGGTCTCGATTGCCGCGTGATCGCCTGACAGCAAAATTTCCGGCACTCGCATTCCACTATATTCCTCCGGCCGCGTGTACTGCGGATACTCCAGCAGTCCGTCGCTGAACGATTCTTTCACCGCCGACTCTTCGCACCCAAGGACGCCGGGCAACAGCCGCACGATGGCATCAACGACGACCATGGCTGCAAGGTTGCCGTTACTGAGAATGTAGTCTCCAATTGACAATTCTATGTCAGCCAGGCCGATGCGCACACGCTCATCGACCCCTTCGTAATGGCCGCAGATGAAAATCAAATGTGTCTCTTCCGCCAGCTCTTCGGCGTGCTGCTGCTGGAATTGCTGTCCTTGCGGCGACAGCAGCACGATTCGGCTCTGCGGTGTCCGCAACGTTTCGACTGCCTCAAAGATCGGCTCCGGCTTCATCAGCATGCCGGCACCGCCCCCATAAGGCCGATCATCCACGCTGCGATGTCGATCGTGGGTGAACTCCCGCAAATCGACAAGATTGATTTCTATACATCCCTTCTCGCGAGCCCGTTTGACGATCGACTCATCAAACGGTCCGTTGTACATGGCCGGAAAGATCGTAATGATATCCAACCGGGTCATTGATTCGCAACTTCCACCGATGCTTTCTTGTTCGATCGCATCGCGGCGCCTTGCACAAGGGAACGGATCGCGGCGATTGTCTTGCCGTTACGTCCGATGATCTTCCCAATGTCGTCCTTGTCGCAGTAAATGCTGATTTCGATCGCAGCATCGGACCCGTGCGAATCGACGCTTACCTCATCGGGGTTGTCGACGAGTCCGCAGGTGACGTACTTGACGAAACCTGGAAGGTCTGAATCCCCAGGCGCAGGAATGGCAGGCATGTCGCCATTGCCTGCGCTACCGAAAATCTTTTTGAACAATTTGCCGATCATAGCAAACTCCTATTATTCCTTCGTCTCGTCCTCGACAGCTTCAGCTGCCGCAGGTGCTTCAGCTTCGACAGGTGCTTCAGCTTCGACAGGTGCTTCAGCTTCGACAGGTGCTTCAGCTTCGGCAGGTGCTTCAGCTTCGACAGGTGCTTCAGCTTCGACAGGTGCTTCAGCTTCGACAGGTGCTTCAGCTTCGACAGGTGCTTCAGCTTCGACAGGTGCTTCAGCTTCGACAGGTGCTTCAGCTT
>Ga0302123_10000218_pt1 | contig 46182 bp, 42 predicted proteins | sample CB21_321_MG_FD_203109 | JGI IMG/M metagenome (GOLD analysis project Ga0302123, IMG submission 203109) | Marine microbial communities from Western Arctic Ocean, Canada - CB21_32.1 | ecosystem: Environmental > Aquatic > Marine > Oceanic | place: Canada: Western Arctic Ocean | collected 2017-09-28 | reverse complement strand
GGGTCTTCCACTGCGTGATCTGATTCGGGTGTACATCAAACTGACTTGCCAACTCAGCCAGTGTTCGATCATCGCGGATGGCGGCAAGCGCCACCTTAGCCTTGAAGTCTGCCGAGTGGTTACGGCGGGGTCGTCTGCTCATTTTTCGCGCCTGTTTCACGAGGCATTATCATGCCTCACTCAGGCAGCGAATCCACTTATCCCACTGTCCAATTTTCCGGGAACACCTCTGTAAAGGACTACATGGTTAATGTGGTCTCCTCCGTGAGTGGACACATCTCACTCCAGGGAGTGGTTTCTTCTTCGACTGCTTTCACTCTCATTGGCCCGACGGTTACCCTGATTCCTGATGCTGGTGGAACCTCTACGACGGTCGTTGTCGCCTCTGATGGCAGTTTTGACTTCTCAATCCTTTCTGGGGGATCGTACGATCTTGTGGCAACAGCGCCCGGATTTATTTCCGCCCTACGACAAGGTCTAGTTTTAGTAGGACCATCAATTGAGCTTTCGCCTGTAGAACTACGAGCAGGCTTAGTGGATGGTGATGATGTAGTTTCAATACGCGATATCAGCGCCTCCGCTGCCTCGTTTGGTCAAGTGATAGTTGACCGAATTGATGCACAGGGCCGAGTTGTGGATATGAACGCAAATGGGATCGTCGACATCTTAGATATATCTGCAATTGCTTCTAACTTTGGCAGTTTTGCTCCCATCCTCTGGATTGAATAACCCAGATCCCCGCTGACGATGTCCCGGTTGCCTCAAACCTTTTTGTCAGCGCGAAAACTGGCGGTACCAGCTGTTTGCCTTCATATCGCGATAGACGACTACCCGATGGCCGTTTTCCAATAGCAGCGAGTAGTACATTCGCTCTATCTCCTGATCTGGGCCGCGCCACCACTCGTCGTTCACCTTCCAGCGATCGTCTACGGACTGCACCCTGTGCATCTTCGATACGCGGGGGGATCGCCTGCGTCTGGGGCCGGGTGACTGTTTGGGGGCGGGTTTGCGATCAGGCTTACCCGTCGGGCTGCTGGTGGGCAGGGTGATGCGGACTGAGACGGATAGCGGGTTGCCTGTGTCATCTGTGAGCACGTCTACCGGCTCCGGTTGGTTCAGGAGCTTAATTGCACCAGAGCGTGTCTCCGCTCCGGAATTCGTGACCATGGTTCCAGCTCTCTGACTTTGTAGATTGGTGGTGCTACGCCCAGCCGGGCCTGTAGTTGGCTGATGGTCTCCTGCATCTGCTGACTGCGCCGAACTTCTGTCCACATTGATCCCTGCTGCCCGGCTTCGCCTGTGAGGCCGGAGAGTGTGAGGCGCATGTCTTCCAGTGGGCCGGGAATTTCCAGCGTGTCCAGTCGAGTTTTTATGCCGAAAAGCGCGTGCGATCGGTCCCCTGCTGGCTCTTTGAAGGCGACGCGCATTGTCCATGGAGGCCGACGGAACACGCTTGCTTCCAGTACGGCCTGACGCGCATATCGCTGAGCCAGTTGCGGGCGCGAGTACGATCGCGAGAGCAGGCTCTCGATGCCGGTAACGATGGTTGGCATGCTGACCGTTGCGTCCGGGAACATCAGGTACTCAGAGACGATCTCCTCTGATCGGCGCGACACCAGCGGACGTGAGTCGAAGCCGTTTGCCAGTTCCCAGACCAGTTTCCCCTCAGCGCCAAACTGCGCCTGGAAAGAACCTTCCGGAAGCCCGGACACCTCGCCAAGCTTTTTCAACCCGAATCCATGCAGCCGCTGCACTATTCGATAGTCGACCGGCAGTATGTCGACCGCCAGGTTGCTCAGGAAGCTGCCGGGGTCGCCGGTGACCTTTCGGCCGCTGTTGGGTCCGCTTTGCAGTGCGGCCACGTATGAGACCCACTTGTTGTCGCCAACACCTATCCGCAGGTCATACTGCCGAATGGCGTTGGCCAGGATCTGCACCACACGGGCGTCATCACCGTAGAGGCTTTCCAGTCCCCAGATGCCAACGTACGCCCTACCCAGGCCGTCGTCTTCCACATCCGGGCAGCGCTCTTCCAGCACCTTGAGCAGTCGTCCGAATGCGACCTCATAGTGGGACATATCCGGCTCGATGATCAGCGCGCCTTTGTTGCGAGAAAGTGCTTCTTGGAGCGGCATTCCCGGCAGCACGCTCTCGATATCAGGCGACCAGTCGAGGATCGTCCGGCCCGAGCCGTTAGCAGCAATGTTGATGATCAGCGCTGACTGGTCTTTCAGATCGGGGTTGCGGCGCACTTCTGTTTGCCACGGGAAGTGCGGGATTAGCATGCACGCCACCGGCCCTACCCTGCCGCCTCGTCCTGTGTTGGTCACAGTAGCGCTCCCTGTACGGGCGAGGTATCGAATGAGCCGGAGCGCAGGCGCGTTGGTATGCCCATGTGCTTCATCAACTGTGCGGCGGGCAGGATGCCAGGGCCGTAGTAGTCGTTTGAGACGAATGCGTATGCCTCAGCGCCACTTTCTCGTTGCGCGAGAGCCAGTGCGGAAGCCCATCGGCCTGTTTCGACAGCAAACTCATCCAGCGTCATTCGTGATGGGTCTGGGGTGGTGATACCGGGTATTCGCCGTCCGCCAAGCAGTCTTAGATATGCGATGCCGTTGATCGTTTCTATGTCTCCGGGCTCGTTGAGCAGATTGGTTGTGACCAGCCCCACGCCGCGTCGATGGAGCAGGTTTCGCACTCCGGCTGATCGGAGCGATGGCCGTCGCACCTCAACGCAGAACTGCATCGAATCGACCGGCAGATCGCGCAGAAACTCGCTGAGTACGGATAGTCCCGGAGCGCCGAAGCTGGGTGGGAGTTGGATCAGGATTGGCCCGAGCTTGTCTTCGAACATCTCAGCAGTTCGCAAGAACTCTTTGAGATCGCGCGGTCCGACACGGAGTCGGCGTTCGTGGGTGATCCAGCGTGGCATTTTCAGAGCGAATCGGAACTCAGGCGGCGTATCGGCAAGCCATCGTTTGACCGTCTCTGGTGCGGGGGGTGCGTAGAAGGTGCTGTTGACCTCCACGCTGTTGAACACGCGTGCGTAGAGGCTGAGTCGTTTGTTGGCCTTCAAGCCAGCCGGATAAAGAAGTCCCTGCCAGCCCGGCACCGCCCAGCCCTGTGTCCCAACGTTGACAGCCGAGGGCGTCCCAACACTGACAGCCGAGGGTGTGCCGATGCTGACAGGTGAGGCAGCAGTAGTTGATCGCGCAGGGACATCCATCCTGGCTCTCGTTGTTTCTAATACTGCCTGTGACATCGCGCTCTTTGCCTTCGCGTCTCTTTGGCGCACGCTGTTCAGTCCTGTCGTTGTGGACTGCGCGTAACCATCTCTTATGGTTCATAATAGAACATATGTTCTATCCGTCAAGGGAGTGGTGGCAGGGATGAGAGGGATGGAACGAGCAACAGATGAAAACAGCCACATCCCATCAGTCACCCTGAGGAGGCGGCTCCGCACCCGACGTGAGGGCATCTGCCAGTCATGATTAGGAACCTGTCACATGAAAGCCAACCGGTCCGGTTCTACCTCGTCGCTATGCATCGACGATACAGCTGGATGGGTACCGATTCGGCAAGGAGGAGTTTGAGGATGGAGTGTTTGAAGCTAAATGACCATTGCGGCGTTCGAAGCTGGCAAACTCCCTCACGTCGGGTGCGGAGCCGCCCCTCTCAGGGTGCCAGTCGTTTCGATGCGAAGCTCCCTGGCCATGGATCGCGGATTCAATGCGAAAAGGACTCCGCTACATGAAACAGAACAAGACATTCTGCGTTTACATCCTGGCTAACCGCTCAGGTTCGACATATGTCGGTATGACATCGGATCTGTATGGCCGGATGATCAAACATCGCGAGGGATTGATCCCTGGCTACACACTCGACCGCAATATCAAGCGGCTGGTGTACTTCGAGGCGATTGAGGATGCCTATGCGGCGGTAACGCGCGAGCGTCAGATCAAGAAGTGGCGCCGATCAAGGAAGTTAGCGCTGGTCGAATCAGTGAACCCTAGTTGGGAGGATTTGTTCCCGGCATTTCGTACTGATATGAGTTTGAAGACGAAAACTGCGCTAGTTGAGGACCTTGATCGGCGTTCGAAGCTGGCAGAAGCCCTCACGTCGGTCGCGGAGCCGCCCTCCTCAGGGTGACAGTCGTTTCGCTTCGTCTTGATGGAGATTAAACCACTTCGAAACCAATCACCCAAACATACAAATGCTAATACGCAAAAAACAACATCGAAGCAGCGGCGGGTTCTCAGACCTTCTTGGTAACGCGCGTGAAGTTCTGGGCTCTCCTATGCTCGATCGGAATATGTATCCGGGGTCGATTGAGCGCAGTAGTCGGGCGGAGGAAGAGAGCGCTGCTTACGCCGCTCCGAATACGTCCTATGCGGAGCTTCACTGCCACTCCAACTACTCGTTCCAGGAGGGGGCTTCGGATACTCAGGAGTTGCTGAAGCGGGCGCAGGAGTTGGGGTATCGGGCGCTGGCGATTACTGATCACGACAATCTGTGCGGTGCGATGGAGTTCGCGCAGGCGGCTCGTGATGTTGGGATCAAGGCGATTACCGGTGTTGAGGTAACGCTGATGGGTGGCCATCACCTGACGCTGCTGGCGGAGACTGCTGAGGGGTACAAGAACATCTCTCGCCTCACTACACATGCCCACATTGATGCTGAGGACCGGAAAGTCCCGGAGTTGGACCTTGCCCTGCTGGCTGAGCACGCTGAGGGTGTTATCTGCCTGTCGGGCTGCCGTGACGGTGAGATATCCACACTGGTGCTACAGGGCAAGATCGAACGGGCCACTCAGTTGGCTCGGCAGTATCGGGACTGGTTTGGGTCTGAGAATTTCTTCCTGGAGTTGCAGCAGAATCTGGTGAAGGATGACACGCTCCGTAATCGCCTCATGGCCAACATCGCAGCGGAGGTTGGCGTGGGTGTGGTGGCGACGAATAACGCTCACTATCACGACGTGTCTCGGAGTCGGTTGAACGATGCGCTGGTTGCGATACAGCACAACAAGTCGATGGAGGAGTCGCATCGGGAGCGGCGGCCTAATGATCAGTTCTATCTGAAGTACCCGGACGAGATGGCGGCGCTGTTCACTGAGTACCCGGAAGCTATCTCAAACACGGTGCGCATTGCTGAGCGGTGCGATCTGGAACTCACGACGGATGCGATTTACGAGTTCCCTGACTATGACACGCCTGACGGCCACACGTCGGCAACGTGGCTGCGTCAGCTGTGCGAGGAGGCGGCGATCAGGCGGTATGGCGAGGTGACTCGAGCGGTCAAAGAGCGGTTGGATGAGGAGATTCGGCTGCTGAGCATGCACGACCTCTGCGGCTTCATGCTCCAGTACTACGACATCATCAAGATTGCCCGCGAGGTGCAGGAGGAGCTTGGTTTGGTGGAGCCGGGATTGCCGCTGGAAGTGAATCCGCCGGGTCGAGGGCGTGGCTCGTCGGTATCGATGCTGGTTGGGTATCTGATTGGTCTATCGCACATCGATCCGCTGGAGTTTGATCTCAAACTGGATCGTTTTCTCTCAGAAGAGCTTGGCTCTGTGCCTGATATCGATCTCGACTTCCCACGGGATATACGAGAGCAGTTGATCCTGCGGGTGCATGAGCGCTGGGGCTACGATCGGGCGGTGCTGACGGGCATGATCTCCACGTACCGCATCAAGGGCTGCATTCGTGATCTGGGCAAGGCGCTGGGCATGCCGGGGGAGGACCTGGACAAGCTCACAAAGCGCATCGACGGCCACGCGCGGGTGAGTCAGCTCGGCCAGGAGCTTCAAGAGCTTCCGGAGTTCAGGGATCGCGCAAATTCGCAGCAGTGGCGTGATCTCGTGGAGCTTTCGCAACAACTCAAGGGCTTCCCGAAGTATCTGGCGCAGCATCCTGGTGGCATGGTGCTGAGCGCACGGTCGCTGGCCGAGACAGTGCCGTTGCAACGCAGCGCTATGGAGGGTCGGTTCATCTGCCAGTGGGATAAGGACAGCATCGACGATGCCGGCTTCGTGAAGATCGACTTCCTGGCACTTGGTGCGCTGTCGCAGATGAACGAGGCGATCAAGCTGATTGAGGTGCATCGTGAGGAGCGCGTGGACCTTTCGCTCATCGATTTCGCCGACCAGAAGGTCTATAAGTCGATTCACGAGGCTGACACGATTGGCGTCTTCCAAGTGGAGTCTGCTGCGCAGATGCAGACGACTCCTCGCATTCGCCCTAAAGACCTCAAGGAGATGGCGTGGGAGGTTGGCGCGGTTCGCCCTGGTGTTGGCGTGAACAACGGCGTCTCAACCCTCATCCGGCGTCATACGGGGCAGGAGACAGACTGGCAGTACGACCATCCACTTGAGCGTGAGGCGCTGGAGCGCACGCTGGGTGTTGTGCTCTACCAGGACCAGCTCATGGAGCTTGGCAAGTACGTTGCGGGTATGAGCGCGGCGGAGGCCGACCGCATGCGTCGAGCGTTCAGTCGTCGGAACGCTGATCAGCTTGTGCCGATGTGGCATGAAAAGTTCATCTCCGGGGCGATGGCAAAGGGCGTTCCGATTGAGGCGGCCGAGAAGATATTCCTGAAGTTCCATGGTGAGTTCCAGTTCCCGGAGGCGCACGCATTTGCCTTTGGCGTGACGGCGTTCCAGGCGGCGTGGCTCAAGTACTACTACCCGTTGGAGTTCTTCGTTGGCCTCTTCAACCAGCAGCCAATGGGCTTCTACAACCTTGAGACGCTTAAAGAGGATGCACGACGGCACGGTGTAGAAGTGCTAAACCCGGACGTGAATCGGAGTGATGAGAAGGCGGTCGTGGAGAGCGGCAACCTGCGCCTTGGCGTTCGGCATGTGCGGCGAGTCCAGAAGGCTACGTCGCAGGCGATTCTGGCTACGCGAAGGCGATTCGGCGAGTTTGAGTCGATCTCAGACTTCATGATGCGCGCCGGTATCCAGCATGAGGCGCTCGATAATCTCGCAGACGCCGGGTTCTTCGATTCGCTGGACGAGGACCGCCGCTCGACGCGCTGGGAGATTGGCCTGCGGTATCGGCCCATTGGCAGTCAGCTTGGATTCGATATGCCGGTGGATCAGGACATGGTCGATCTGCCGGGGCAGTCGCCGTTTGAGGTGATGGTTGGCGAGTACCGCACGATGGGCGTCTATCCGAAGGGGCATCTGATGGCGAAGCTCCGCCCTCGCCTGCCGCCCTACATGGTGCGATCAGACAAGGTCCGCGACCTGCCGGACGGCACGGATGTGTGGGTTGGTGGCATTGTGATTCGTCGACAGATGCCGCTTGCGAAGGCTGTGTTCATGACGCTGGAGGATGAGTTTGGCCATTCGCCGCTGGTGATCTGGCCTACGACGTGGCAGCGGCTGAAGCGCATTGCCCGTGCGCCGGTGCTGCTGGCGCACGGTACGGTTTCGCATCGTGAAGGCACGATCAACGTGGTGGTGAAGGATCTGAAGCCGATTGAGTCAGGCACGCCAACGCTAAAAACAAAAGACTGGGGGTAGGTGCCTGCCGCACTGGCATTGAGCGCGAGGCGCTGGGGGATCCGAACGGGCGAGCGGGTGTGATGTCGGTTGAGTGGCGTATGTGGGGTGGGCGTGTAAAGCCGGAAAGGTGCCCTTCGAGTTTCCTCAGGGAACCTTTCCTCGCGTGGATTGGTTGATGTGGTGGGGCGTGGGGATCACTGATGAGCGATAAGCCAGCGTCTACTGAAGTTGTCTGGGATCCTGACGCCAACCCTGACGATAACTACAAGTGGATGGCGTTTTCCGCTGCTGGAATAGCTCTGGTCACGATGGTGATGAGCTTCTCCATCGTTTTCCTGGCGCTATCTTCGATTGCGGATGACTTTGGCGTGACGCTGCGGGCGGTATCGTGGGTTGTGATCGCGCAATCGCTCACCATTGCCGCGTTGATGCTGCCGCTGGGGCGTGTGGCAGACATTGTTGGTCGGAAGAAGTTCCACCTGGTGGGGATGGCTCTGTTTGGTGGCGGTGCGATCTTTGCGGCGCTCTCCCCTACCCTGCCGATTCTCATCGTGGCTCGAATTGTGATGGCGGTTGGGAACTCCATGGGCCAGGCGGTGGGAACGGCGATCATCATCTCGGTATTTCCGACCAGTGAACGGGGAAAGGGTCTCGGCGGTCAGACCACTGCGGTTGCGGTAGGCAGCGCGGCGGGGCCTATAGCTGCTGGATTGTTGCTGCAGATATTTTCGTGGCGGTCGCTTTTCGTCTTTATGGCGATTCCCATTACCATCGCATTCATATGGGGATACTTCATTCTCGACGATAAGCGCATCGGCTCGGTCAAACCGGTGCAGATCGACCGCGCTACGACTGGCTTGGTGCGGTCCTTTCGGCCACAGGCATGATCGTGCTGGTCTTGACCATCAACAATCCGCTTGCAGTTGGCTGGCTATCGCCACTGATCATTGGTGGAGCGGTGCTGACGGTGGGGATATTTGTCTGGTTTGTGAAGTGGGAGTTGCGTACTCCCGCTCCAATGCTTGATCTGCGGCTATTCAAGATCACGGTGTTCAAGTACGCCATAGCAGCGCGCTATCTGGGATTCATGACGGTGACGGCCACGTTCTTCATGATGCCGATCTATCTGCTGAGTTTCAGGGAAATGAGTGAAGGCAAAACAGGCGGCATCCTGTTTGTTGGTGCGTTGGGATTGGGAATTGCAGCGCAGCTGAGCGGGAGGCTTTCCGATAAGTTCGGACACCGGTGGCTGACAGTGCTTGGCTTTGTGCTGCTGCTGTTCACGTCCATTGGTTTCTCGTTTTTCACCCGCACCACTCCTGTATGCGTGATCATGCTGGTGTTGTTTGCCAATGGTATGGGAATAGGCATCTGGAACGTGCCCAACAACAGCGCAACCATGGGGTCGGTACCACGTTCGGCTTACGGGGTGGTCAGCGCATTCGTGAACCTGGTTCGGAACGTAGGCAGCGTTGTTGGTCAGGCCGTTGTCGCCGCCGTGGTGGTGGGTGTGATGGTGAACGCGGGTTTCGATATCCCTCTCAGTGAAATCAAATCAACTCCTGGCGCGTCAGATGCGTTTATCGATGGCTGGAGAATCGCTTACCTGGTTGTCGTGGCAGTGGGGGTACTGGCCACCATCGCAGCAATCATGACTCGGCCCGGTGATGGCGAGAGTGAAAGCGCCGCGGATTCGAAATAGCGATGGCGCGGGAGTACCATCTGCGGATGCGACCGGACATTCACCCCCCAAATGAGGCCCGCTCTCTGTGAGTGAGACCGCCAATACGCCCCCGGTTGTCTGGGATCCGGATACGGAGTCAGACAAGAATTACAAATGGAAAGCCTTCACTGCGATAGGCCTTTCTATGTTCACGATGGTGATGAGCTTTTCCATCGTGTTTGTTTCGCTGTCTGCAATTGCGGATGACTTTGGCGTCACTCTCCGAGCGGTCACCTGGGTTGTGGTTTCGCAGTCGCTGACCATCAGCGCCATCATGCTGCCTCTCGGACGCGTGGCCGACATCATTGGCCGCAAGCGATTCCATCTGATTGGCCAGTTGATCTTCATTGGTGGGGCCATATTCGCAGCGCTATCGCCAACCCTCGGCATATTGATTGTGGCTCGAATCGTCATGGCGGTTGGCAGCTCGGCGGGGCAGGCAGTTGGAACTGCGATGGTCATCTCTGTGTTCCCAACTCATGAGCGGGGAAAGGCGATTGGCAGCCAGACAACTGCGGTCGCTGTTGGATCCGCTGCCGGGCCAATTGTCGGCGGGATATTGCTGCAGTTCTTCGCCTGGCAATCCCTGTTCTATGTGATGGCAGTCATGACATCCATTGCATTTGTTTGGGGCTACTTCATCCTGGATGAAGCTCGGGTAAGCCAACAAACGCAAGGAAAGCGCCCGAAATTCGACATGATTGGTGCGCTTCTCTCGGGGCTAGCGGTGATCGTCCTCGTCGTTACGATCAACAACCCATTCGCGGTGGACTGGCTATCGCCCATGCTCTTCGCTGGAGGCATCTTGGGAGTTGTTCTTCTAGTGCTGTTCATCTTCTGGGAGTTGCGCAACCCTTCACCGATGATTGACCTGCGGATGTTTCAAGACCGGATCTTCAGGTTGGCGGTGGCAACGCGTTGGATTGGCTTCATGGGCACTACGGCCACCTTCTTCATGATGCCTATTTTCCTGATCAGCTTCCGTGACTTGAGCGAGGGAATTGCCGGAATAGTGCTGTTCATGAGTGCACTGGGTATGGCTGTATCGGCGCAAATGAGTGGGCGATGGGCGGACAGGTATGGACCACGCAGATTCGCGGTCGCCGGATTCGGTGTCATTCTCGTTACTGCGCTCGCGTTTGCGTTTATCGATGGAGAGACGCCAATCTGGCTAATCATGGTGATCATGTTGGGGAACGGCCTTGGCATGGGGACGTGGAACGTTCCAAACAACTCAATAATCATGGGAACGGTGCCGCGTTCCAGACTTGGGATCACCAGCGCGTTGACCAACCTGACGCGCAATATTGGCAATGTGACGGGACAGGCCCTGGCATCAGCGATCATAGTGGGAATTATGGCCGCCGAGGGGTTCGATATCCCGCTGAGTGAGATCGCCGATACGCCGGGTGCAGGTGTCGCGTTCCTCAATGGATGGAAAGTTGCCTACGTGGGCGTTGTGGCCTTCTCTCTGATCGGTGGAGCGCTAGCATGGATCACCAAACCGCAGGCGGTTGCGCCCGACGAGTAGAATCGGAAAATGCTAGTGGACCAACACATTTCTCATGAAGCCGGACCCTGGTCTCATGAAGCCGGACCCTGGTCTCATGAAGCCGGACCCTGGTCTCATGAAGCCGGGCTCTCGCCCTGCCATGTAGCCGGGCGCCGTTGAGCGACGCTCCTTCATCAACGCCCGTCGTGTGGGATCCTGAAGACGACCCCAGTGACTACAAATGGAAGGCGTTCGCCGCCATTGGAGTTTCGTTCGTCACGATGGTGATGAGCATGTCCATGGTGTTCGTTGCGCTGTCTGCCATCGCAGATGACTTTGGTGTCAGCCTTGGAGCGGTCTCATGGGTAGTGATCGCTCAGGCGCTAACTATCAGCGCCATCATGCTGCCGATGGGGCGTGTTGCGGACATCATTGGCCGGAAGCGTATTCATCTCATTGGCCTGTCGCTGTTTGGCGGTGGTGCGCTGTTTGCGGCCGCGGCGCCAACGTTCGGCATACTGATTGTGGCGAGAGTGGTCATGGCCGTAGGCAACGCGATGGGCCAGTCCGTTGGGACTGCGATGGTTGTGTCCGTGTTTCCCGCTAACGAACGAGGGAAGGCGATTGGCAGTCAGACCACCGCGGTTGCACTGGGTGGGGCCACAGGACCGGTAGTCGCCGGACTTCTGCTGCAGTGGTTTCCGTGGCAATCACTTTTCATCATGATCTCGATCCCAATTGCCATCGCGTTTGTCGTCGGTCTCGTCGTATTGGACGAGGATCGAGTGAGCCAACGAACGCAGGAGCAGCGGCCTCCTTACGACTGGCTGGGGGCGTTCCTCTCCGCCTCCGCTGTGGTGTTGCTGGTACTGACGATCAACAATCCGCTTGGAGTGGGCTGGCTATCTCCGCTGATCATTGGTGGGTTCATTGGATTCGCTGTACTTATGGCTGGATTCATCAAGTGGGAGCTTGGCAACCCGGCACCAATGCTTGAGCTTCGGATGTTCAAGAACACCGTGTTCACCATGGCGGTGAGCACACGACTCATTGGTTTCATGGGTACTACCGCTACCCGATTCATGATGCCTGTGTACTTGATTAGCTTCCGAGGATTGGGCGAAGGCGCGACCGGTGGAATCCTGTTCCTGGCGTCCATGGGAATGGGAATCGCAGCACAGAGCGGTGGAAGGCTTTCCGATAGATTTGGCGCACGCCCCTTCACAATTCTCGGTTTCGTGGCGTTATTCGCCACTGCGGCATATTTCGCTTTCATGGACGCAGATACGCCATTCTGGATTGTGATGCTTGTACTTTTCATCAATGGATTGGCAATGGGAATGTGGAGTGTGCCGAACAACACGGTGATTCTGAATGCCGTTTCAAGCGCTCAGTTTGGCGTGGTGGGAGCGCTGACAAATCTGGCCCGAAACGTTGGCAATGTGGTGGGTCAGGCTATTGCGGCCGCTATTGTGGTGGGCGTGATGACCTCACAGGGGTTTGATATTCCGCTCAACGAAATCGACACCGTTGTGGGGGCCTCGCAAGCGTTCATAGACGGCTGGAAGATTGCATACTTCACTGTGACAGGTTTCACGCTGGTTGGGTTACTGTTGGCAATCGTTACAAAACCCGGTATGAGGGTTGAAGATTAGTGACACCATGGAAAAGTCATCGACTGTCCTAATACGCCTTGCTGGAATTTCTGACGCGGCGGCCATTGTCGACATCTACGGTCCCATCGTGCGAGACACGATGATCTCGTTCGAAGAAGTGGTTCCAAGTGAGGCCGAGATCGCAGCGCGAATCAAAGACACGCTTCTGTTTGCTCCGTGGCTCGTCTGTGAGATTGACGGCGCCATCGTGGGCTACTGCTATGCCCGCAGATTCAAGGAACGCGCAGCGTATCGTTGGGCGGTTGAATTGAGCACATACCTGGCAGATGGTTATCGCTGAGTCCATATTGGCAGGGCATTGGTGAGTTCGATGCTTGCTGCGCTCCGTGTCCAGAGATTCGTTCAGGTCTTCGGTGCGATTGCCCTGCCCAATCCTGCAAGCGTCCGAATGTTCGAGTCTTTCGGTTCAAAGTACATCGGGACCCAAAAAACGTTGGCTTCAAATCAGGGCGGTGGGTGGACATTGGATACTGGCAATTGGAACTAATTCCGCCGCCGGATCACCCTGAGCCACCGATGCCAATGTCAGAGGCGACACATGATGAAGAATTCGCCGCAGCAGTCAGCTAGGGAGAGGCGTTGCTCGCTCCCTAGCTGCGCGATGATAAGGTTCTTCTTCACGCCAACTTTATTTCGAGCAAACCAGGATCTCCAATGCCAATTCGACGACGTAGCCACCAGCCGCAAGTATCTCCCATGCCCGGCACCAACATGTACGACATGATGGGCGGTGAGCACGGCTCAAAGATGATGACGGTTGGCGATCTCACGTTGGATCCTGGCGTTACGTCGGTCTACCACATTCATCCCAATACCGAAGAGAACATCTACGTTGCTTCTGGCGAGGTTGAGTTCAGGCTGGATGGTCACAGGTTCCGAGCGAAGGCCGGTGACTGTATCGTTGCTCGTCGTGGCCTCGGTCACGGGCTTGCGAACGTAGGCGAAACGCCTGCGCGCTTCATCGTTATGTACCCCTCCCCTTCACCTGAGCGAGAAGTGGCGACTGAACCAGAGTGGATTGACGGCGCACCAGACGTTGGCGTGTTTTTCCGGGACAAGGTGAAGCCATTTGAGTTCATGCCTGGCGTGTCACGATATGACATGGTTGGCGATTTCCTTGGTGCAGAGTCTTCATATTTCTCAGAGCTCACGTTTAACCCCGGTGCGATAGCTCCTAATCACTTCCACCCGGCACACGAAGAGTCGATGTTCTGCATCGAAGGCGAGCTTGGCGCGGTCTACGATAAGAAGGACAGCATCACGCTTAAAGCGGGCGATCTGTTCCTCTGCGAGCCAACGATTCGACACGGCATATTCAACCCGACGGGCAAGAAGTCGCGACTTTTGGCTCTCCACCCGGTGTTGAACCCGCCGCCCCGCGTAGACGTCGAGTAACCCGCGCCGCATCACGGCGCTTCAGGATGACCAGATGAGACCAGTTACATACCGCGCCGTCACACAGGAAGAGTTCCCAGACTTTCTGCGCGCCGAAATTACGGCGTATACAGACACGGGCGCCGGTCAGGAGGATGCGTTTGATCGGTTCGGACCCGTGTTCGAGCCGGAGCGATCTGTGGCAGCGTTTGATGGATCTCAGATCGTTGGCACACTGTGCAGCTTCCCAACACCAATGACCGTGCCCGGCGGCAAACTCAACTCAGCGGGCCTCTCATTCGTAACGACGCGCCCCACTCACCGACGACGTGGCATCCTGACCGAGATGATGCGGCAGCACATGGATCAGGTCAAAGAGATCGGCGAACCAACCGCCACGCTGCACGCTTCTGAGAGTTCTATCTATGGGCGGTTCGGCTACGGCATTGCTTCGCACTTTGAGCGCTTCAAGATTCAGCAGCCGCACGCTGTTTTCCGTGATGAATATGACATCCCCGGTGAGGTAGTGCTGGTTGATCTTGAAACCGCAAAACAAGTCATTCCCAGTGCATATGCGTTGGCGCCTCGCACTCGCCTTGGAACCTATGAGAGAGATCAGACCTACTGGGATCTCCGCTTCTGGCCTGTCGAGATCAAGAAGATGTTGATTGCCGCCTACCAGGAAGCTGGCGAAACGCTGGGCTATGTGATCTACAACAGCTCAGGCAACTGGCAGAATTGGATTCCGAAGAAGACGCTGGTCGTGGAGGAGATGGTCACTACAACGCCAGCGGCGCATCGGGCGTTGTGGGAATATCTGTTCGGCATCGATGTGATCGAATCCATCACCGCGGGCAACCGTCCGATTGATGACCCATTACCGTGGCTACTTCGCAACCCGAGACGTCTCGAACGACTGTCCATCGATAGCGTATGGAATCGCATTCTCGATGTCCCCGCCGCGCTGGAGGCGAGACGCTATGCACATGATGGCGGGCTAACTATTGAGGTGATTGACGAGTGGGGTGGCTGGGGTGCCGGTACATTCCGGTTGGAAGGCGGCCCACTTGGAGCGACCTGCACTTCCAGCACGGAACTTCCAGACCTGACCATGACGGTGGAAGACCTTGGTGCAATTTACCTTGGCGGTGTGAAACCATCTGTCCTTGCTGCATCGGGTCGCATCGCTGGGAACACATCCTCAGCGGTAGCCACCGCAGATAGCATGTTTGGCTGGTCGTCCATGCCATGGTGTCCGGCTATTGAGCCCCAAATTTGAGGTTAATGAGAGCTGAATGAGTCTTGAATATCGAAAACTGAAGCCAGAAGAGCATCCGCTGGCTGACGAACTCAACCGCGTGGCGGAGGGAACTCTGCCGATCCCCGAATGGGCGGAGTACTGGGGCAAGAACGCCTGGGAGTTTGATCGCTCTGTTGTCGCGTTTGATGGCGATCAACTGGTTGGGCAATCGATGTCGTATTCGCACTCCATGTCCGTGCCCGGCGGCGCTATCCTGCCTTGCGGCGGTCTGAGCTGGGTTGCGGTGCGCCCAACGCATCGGCGACAGGGAATCATGCGTGGCATGGTTACGCGCCAGCTTGCGGACTACCGGGAGCGGGGTGAGTCGCTCGCAGCGCTATTCGCCATGGAGGCGCCAATCTACGGTCGATTCGGCTGGGGTGTTGCGACGTGGAACGAGGATCTGGAGATCGACACCACTCGTTCAGATTTCCATGATGGCGTTGGCGCGGAAGGGGATATGAGGTTCGTCGATTGGGAAGATGCCATCAAAGAGTTCACGCCAGTTCACACTCAAGCCATGCATCTGACGCCAGGAATTATCACGCGCTCCGACCCGTTCTGGATCAGAGAACTGAGAGGAAAAATATCCCCACCAGGCCAGCAACTAAAGACACTGCAGGTGGGCTGTTACTTTGATGGCCGTTGCGAGGGCTTCGCGTCATATCAAGTTGAAAACGATTGGGCCAGCGGAAACCCAAGCGGAACCGTCAAGATCAACGATATGGTCGCGGCCACTATCCGCGCCTCTGCGCGGTTGTGGCGGTACTTTCTGGATATTGATCTCACTAGAAAACTAGAGGTAAGGCGTCCGCCGGATGAACCACTCCATTGGTGGCTGAAAGATCGACGGGCAGTCACCCGCACGATTTCGGATGGCATCTCATTGAGATTGGTTGACGTCGATGAGGCGCTGAGCGCAGCGCTCTATGGCGTTGAGGATACTATCGCGATCGGCGTGATTGATGAATCGTGCCCGTGGAACAACGGCACTCATCTGCTGGACTCTGGCGATGAAGGAGCGGTCTGCAGCCCAACTCCGGGCGCTCCAGAGGTAACTCTGAGGGTTGAAGACCTTGGCTCGCTCTATCTTGGCGGCGTGAGTGCTTATTCCATGTTTGCCGCTGGTCAGATTGAGGATCATGCTGGCGATGGCGTCGCCCGCTTGCAACGACTATTTGAATCAAACGTGGCCCCATGGCCTCACATCTACTTTTAATTATGAACAAACAAAAGATCGAAATCAGACGTCCATCGCCAGACCAGTTGCCGGCATTCAGCAGGGCAATCAGTATTGGTTTTGGTGGAGCAGGCACGTTTCTGGATGAGCAACTAGCGCACTTCACTAACATCGTGGAAGCGACTTACCCATTCGCTGCATTCGATGGCGATCAGATCGTCGGATCGTTGGCGTACATTGACTACGAGACCGTCAATTCAAAAGCCAGAATTTCAACCGCCGGGATCACAATGGTGACTGTGTCCCCAACCCATCGTCGGCGCGGCATTTTGTCAAAGATGATGCCCGCAGCGATGGCGGAGGCAGTTGAGCGCGGACATGCGATGGCATCGCTCTATGCCTCCGAGCCAGCTATCTACGGCCGGTTCGGCTACGGCGTAGCGCTGTTCAGGGAGCGCTACAAGATTTCTCGTAACCGGACGGCGCTCGCCATCACGTCAAAACCGGCCGGCGAGATGCGGTATAAGTCTGCCAAGGACGGAATATCCGACGCCCGAGAGGTGTTTGAAAAGGTCGCCTCAACTCGTCCTGGCTGGATCATTCGGAGTTCCAATGAGTGGAAATGGCTCGGCATCGATCCTGAGTGGGACCGAAATGACGACAGTGAGCTCCACACCGGGATTTACTATGTGAACGACTCACCTGAGGGTTACGTGAACTATCGCCGGACGGGCGATGGACGCGACAACATGAGGATTATTGAACTGGTGGGCGTTGACCGAGACGCTGAACTTGCCCTCTGGAACTACTGCTTCGGAATTGACCTTGTCGGTGAGATACAAGTTGGCGATCGACCAGTGGATGATGCTCTGCCGTGGATGCTCCAAGACACTCGAGCGCTTGAACGCATTCCGCAGGACTGCATCTGGTCAAGAATTCTTGATGTTCCAACGGTGCTCGAATCGAGAGCGTATTCCGCAACTGGAGACCTGTCGATCAAGGTGATTGATGAGTCAGGCGGCTATGCGGCAGGGACATACTTGCTCTCCGGTTCCGGGGATGGTGCTACATGCGTACCTACTGATAAGTCACCTGAACTCACGATGAACGTGGCGATTCTTGGCTCAATTACGTTTGGCGGAACCCGGCCGAGCGTTCTTGGTCGCTCAGGACTGATTGATGAGAACGCTGTCGGCTCGCTCAGCAAGGCTGATGCCATGTTCGTGACGCAAAAGGCTCCGTGGAATGTGGTGGACTTCTAAATGGCAACTCTCCCAGACGGCCTGACGCTCAGAGCGATCACAGAGCCTGAAATTCCTACCTTTGTTCAGGCAATAGACCTTGGGTTTGGAAACTCCACGCCGGATAGTCGCATTGAGGCGGAAACCCGCATCATGGAGTGCGACAGGTCGTTCGCCGTGTTCGATGGTGCACAGATCGTTGGCACCATTGGCGCCCAAACGTTGCCCATCTCGCTTCCCGGCGGTGGAAATGGCACATGCAGCGGCATCGCGTATGTCACCGTGAAGCCTTCACACCGCAGGCGCGGCATTCTCACGTCAATGATGACCAATCAGCTTGCACAGTCCAGAGAGCGTGGTGAGACGTTCTCGATGCTCTGGGCGTCCGAAGCGCTGATCTACGGTCGTTTTGGCTTTGGAGTGGCGACGACAACGCAGAATACGTCGATTGAGAAGGTTGACGCTAAGTTCCGTCGCGGGGAGACCGACGCGCTTGGAACCGTCAGGATGATGTCCGGAAAAGAAGCACGTCCGCACATGCAGCACGTGTGGGATACGGCGCGTAAATCGTGGGCTGGGATGTTGGAGCGGCGGGAGAACTGGTGGGACTTCACCATCGCCTCCCCGGAGCATGAACGACATGGCGGATCTGATCGCATGTGGGTGGTCTACTTCAACAACGGTGTACCCGAAGGCTACGTGGTCTATCGCATCGAGCCAGATGAGATGGAACTTGCAGTTGAAGAGCTAATCTGGACCACCGACGATGCTCACAAAAGCCTATGGCGCTACTTGTTTGGCATCGACCTTGTGCAGACGATCTCATACTGGAACATGACGCCAGATGACCCGCTGCAGTGGCGCGTCAACGATTCCCGAAGGCTTCGCCGCGTTGAATTGGACGGCATGTGGCTTCGACTGGTTGATGTGAAGGCAGCGCTTGGGGAAAGAACATATTCGTCGGATGGGGAACTCACGATCAGGGTAAATGATGAGTTCTGCCCATGGAACGATGGCACTTACCGGCTGTCTGTTGAGGCAGGTGTAGCCACCGTTACTGAAGTCGATGCGAATCCCGATGCCACTTTGAGAGCAGATGCCCTGAGCGCGGCCTACATGGGCGGCGTTTCGTTCAGCACGCTGGTGGCGGCTCTTCGCGCAGAATCGTCTTCCAACGAGCAACTCGCATTGGCGGACTCAATGTTCCGAACGGAACGTCTGCCCTGGTGCCCGGAAGAGATCTAGGCCAACCTTCAAGAGATCAGAGCCGTATCCCCTATTAAGGTTTCTAAAGAAATCTTTGACATTTCCTTGAGATTGAGCCGATAGAACATGGGGGTACACTCATTGATAGGTCAGAGTTCCGAGAGGCTCCCCAGATGATCCAGACCCTTCGCCGCAGGATGATTTTCATTCCACTGCTTGTGGTTATCGTCGCGTCCGTGTCTGGTGGCGTTGTTGCTGCCCAGGCACTCACTGGCAGTGGCGACAGCGGTAAAGACAGGCTCTTTGAACGCACGGCGGAGCTACTTGGCATCGACCCAACCGACCTGAAAGACGCTTTCGAGCAGGCTGGCGCTGAACTGGCCGACGAAAAAGTCGACTCGCTTCTGGCTGACCTCGTCGCAAGCGGCAAATTGAGTGATGAAGAGCAGGCTGAGATTGAGGAATGGCTCGACACCATTCCGGAGTCGATTGGAACCATCAGCGCAGCCACCCTCCGAGAACTGCTCGACGGTGAAGGTCCAACATTTCGCAGCGTGATCCGCATCGGTAAACCACTTATCACGGGCGCACTGATCCACGGCGACGTGTCTGAAGAAGATCGCGAGACGATCAACACGTGGCTCGACGAGTTCCCTGAATCTCTACTGGACCTTGGTGTTGCCGAGGCGATTGAATTCCTGCGCATCCAGACCGATCGCGCAGCCGACGACGAAGACCGTTTGCCGCCAACGGCGGATGGTCTGGTCGAGGCGGGCATCATTGATGAAGCGCAGGCGATCGAACTGCGAGAGTGGTGGGAGGGCCGACCCGAGGCCGTTGACGGGCTGATGCCCGGTGCCCTCCGATTTGGTCTTCCATCGATAGAAAAGTATTTCTTTGAAGGTGACTCTGGCGGACTGCGCACAATCCCGAAGCTGATGGAGAAGATACCCGGCTTTGAAGGGTTCGGCGGCGACAATGACTCGTTCGAGTTTGAGTTCCCTCGGTTTGGCGATAGCGATCACCCGTTCCGATTCGAGTTCAGTGGTGGCGAGTTCCCTCATTTGCCAGATCTCGGTGAACTACGCGGCCTCTCACCTGAGGAGCTTCGCGAACGGATTGAAGAGCAGCTAGGTGAGTTCGACGGCAACGGTCGGTTTGAGTTCAATTTTGGCGATGGCGACCCGTTCCACTTCGAATTCGGCGACCCTCCTGCTGAACACGATGACGATGATTCAACCGGTACCCCGATTCTTGATCGGGCGGCATAAGAGCACGGTACGGAGCTAATCTGATGACTTCTACATCTGGGGCTACAACTGGCCCATCTGGAACGACTGTAGTCTCCGGAAAGTCCATCCTCATCGTTGAAGATGATGAGCATGCCGCAGAGATATCACGCCTCTACCTGGCCCGTGATGGCCACGATGTGACGGTGACCCACAACGGAACTGAGGGGCTGAAGCTGGCGCAGGATACCGATCCTGACCTGATGGTCCTGGACATCATGCTGCCCGGCATGGATGGCCTGGAGATCTGCCGCCGACTGCGTGCGGAGGATAACAAAGTTCCCGTGATCATGCTCACAGCCAGGGTCGATGAAGCAGACAAGCTTTCGGGCCTGGATTACGGCGCTGACGACTATATGACGAAGCCGTTCAGTCCCCGCGAGCTCGCAGCACGTGTTCGAGCCGTATTGAGGCGCACCGATGACTCTTCTGTGGCCTCTGGTGCCGCTGAAGAAGAGCAGGACGTACTCACTTACGGTGAGTTGACCGTCAAGGTCGATGCCAGGGTGGTGAAGGTTGGCGATACCTCCGTCAAGTTGACGCCAACGGAGTTCAACTTGCTGGTCCACTTCATGCGCGCACCCGGTCAGGTTCATCCTCGCGAGCGGATCATCGAGCGTGTGTTTGGATACGACTTCGAAGGGTTCGACCGAACGCTGGACACACACGTATCCAACCTGCGGCGCAAAATAGAGCGCGAGGCAGACGGACAACGATTTATTTCCACAATTTATGGAGTCGGCTACCGCTTCGGTGATGTCTAAGTTCCTGCACAGCCTTCAGTTCCGCCTTGTAATCGGCTTCATCTCCGTGCTGGCGCTATCCCTCGCGGGAGTTGGCGCTTACGCGTCGTACGCAACACAGCAAGAGTTGAACCGATTTGAAGAGGACACAGCGGCCGCTCGCGTCTCTCGTCTTGAGAACGTGGTCGCAGAGGCGTACGAAGAGATCGACGAAGAGCCGCAGATGACTCTCTTAGAGCCGGCGCTCAAGAACGCCGCTGAACTATTCGGCTGGAAAATCGCAGTGATCGATCAGCATGGTCGAATGATTGCCGGGTCTCACAACTACGGAACTGGTGAGTTACGGATAGAGACCTTCTTCAGCGGCCCCACCGTAACGCGCAGGCCCATCATTATCGGCGGTAGTGTTCGGGGGCAGATCCTGTTTGAGTCATCATTCCCCATCCCGCGCAACCTTTTCAACGCCAACCCCTATGTGGTGGCCAATGGCGCGATTGATGGCGATGATTTCAGCTTCGTGCAAGCTAGTACCCAGACATCCGAAAGTCGTCTGGGTCGCCCGTCCAGGGGCGACGGCTCCCCTCCCCCTGCCTTGATCGAAGAACTTGAGAGCCCCGAAGAGCTGTTTGAACCACAACTCTCCCGGCTCGCCGCGTCATTCAACAAGTCACTCATGTGGGCCGGTCTGGCCGCAGCCGCTGCGGGTGTATTCGTAATCTCACTAACCACCCGCCAGGCCCTCGCACCGGTGCACTCCCTCACTCGCGCCGCCGGTGCGCTGGGTCGTGGCGAACTGTCACAGCGAGTTCCAGTCAGCAGTCGTGATGAAGTTGGCCTGTTGAGCCACACGTTCAACGACATGGCAACGCAACTCGAAGACGCCGAATCAATTCGGCGCACGATGACCGCAGACGTAGCGCACGAACTCCGCACTCCCCTATCCAACCTTCAGGGCTATCTTGAGGCGATAAACGACGGGCTAGTGGAGCCGGACACCGACACGATCAACTCCCTCCACAGCCAGGTGCTGCATTTGAACCAGCTGGTGGAAGACTTGCGGCTCATCGCAATGGTTGAGGCTGGCTCCATAAGCATGGAGAAGCTGGATACCGACCTCGGCGATCTGGCCGACCTCACGGTCGACTCGTTCAAGCCGCGGGCTTCCGAGCATGGAATTGGCCTGTCTCTGTACCAGGAGCCGAATCTGCCATCGCTCCAACTGGACACGACGCGCATGCGGCAAGTTCTGGCCAATCTGGTTGAGAATGCCATCAACTACACGCCAGATCATGGGAGCATCGACGTATCAGTCGCTACAGACAACGGTGATGTCGTCATGGCGGTCACCGATACCGGACGTGGCATCCCGGCCGAGGATGTTCGCCACGTGTTCGATCGTCTGTACCGGGTTGACGTGTCACGCAATCGGACCACAGGCGGTGCAGGGCTGGGATTGACCATCGTGAAGCAGTTGGTTGAAGCGCACGGCGGAACGGTAACCGCCGAGTCTCCAGCACACGCGGATGGCACTGGCACGCGTTTTACGGTGCGCCTGCCTGTCTAAGTCGCTTTTCTCTCGGTAGCGGCGGGTCCGTGACACGCTCTTCGACGTGAAGACAGCGTTTATCGAGCGATGCCTCTGTGCGCGCGCCGGAGCGGGTCTTAGACCCGCCGCTACCGCAGGTGCCGTGAGAATCGCGATTTGTACGGGTAATGATTGACACAGCTCCATCGCGGCGTTAACTTCGGCGGCCTAAGCGGGATTAATCAGGGGACAGATATGGCCGAGCCGACTCACGATTACACCCTTCTCAAGGCCGACCGTCTCATCGACGCGTCGAACGGGCCGACTATCGATGGCGCTGCCCTGCTCATCTCTGGTGATGAGATCGCCGCCATGGGTCGTCAGGCCGATGTCAGCGCTCCAGATGGCGCATCGGTCAGGGAAATTGACTACGGTGACGCGACGATTCTTCCGGGACTGGTCGATTGTCACACCCATCTCTGTGCGCCCGGCGATGGAACACCCGGTGATGAGATATCGAAGGAAGATCATCAGATCCTGCTCCTGCAGGCGGCCAAGAACGCCCGCACCATCCTCCATTCCGGTGTGACCACAATTCGGGAGAACGGCTCGGCCGGAAGCACCACGATCAATCTGAAGGAAGGGATACGGCGCGGACTGGCCGTTGGCCCCAAGATGGTCATCTGCGGGCGCCCGCTGGCGATTACAGGCGGGCACATGGGCTACTGGGGTTCGGAAGTGAACGGCCCATGGGAAGCACGGACCGAGGTTCGCCAGCTTCTCAAAGAAGGCGCCGACTACATCAAGATCACGGCCACCGGCGGCTCGACGCGAACTTCAGACCCGAACATCGCGTCATTTACGGTCACAGAGCTGCTGGCCATCACGGAAGAGGCGCACAACCACGGTGTGCTCACTGCGGCGCACTGCACATCTGCTCAAGGCGTGCAGAACTGCCTGGATGCAGAAGTAGACATGATCATCCACTGCGAGTTCAACGAGCCCGACGGCACGACAGTCGAGCGCCCGGACCTGATCGAGCGTCTCATCGAGGCGAATGCCTGGGTCAACCCCACGCTGCACGTTCGCCGGGCCGCTATCAGGGCCACAGAAGACCGGAAGTCAGAGGGAGCGTTCAGCAAAGACGAGCAGTTGGCGCTGGACGATCAGTACCGAGGACTCGACGCCAGAGTCAAAGCCGTTGGCGAGATGATCGGTCAGGGCGTGAAGATGGTTGCTGGTTCTGACTCCCCATGGGGCCACTACGCGCCGGGTGAGTTTGTATACGAGATGGAGATGCTCACCGAGGCGGGTCTTTCGAACGGAGATGCGCTGCTGTCCGGCACCGCCTGGAGTGCGGCATCAATTGGTGCGGACGGTGACTCAGGCTCACTGGAGGTCGGTCGGCAGGCTGACATCCTGGTAGCTGGCGGCGACCCGCTGCAGGGCATGCCAGCGCTCTGGAACGTGCGAGACGTGTTCCAGGCGGGCGAAGTGGTACAGCGGCAGGTCAAATGAGCGCAGCATCGACTTGTGACGTTGCTGTAGTCGGTGGGGGAGTTATCGGTTGCGCCATCGCCTATCGCCTTGCGAAATCCGGTCTGTCAGTTGAGTTGATTGAGCGCGACGGCATTGCCAGCCATGCCTCTGGAAATGCTTACGGAGGGCTATACGCGACCTTTGGCCCCGGGATCCCGGGGCCAGCTCTGGCGGTGGCCAAGAAAGCGATTGAACTTCACAAGCAGTTGGATCCGGAAATCGAGTCTGAATCAGATATCGATACCGAGTTTCGACCATCACGATCAATCGATGTCTCCACCAAGGCAGCTGGTTTGAAAGATATCCATCAGAACGCCGATTGGTGGGAGTCAGAAGGCTTACCTGTTGAGAGACTTTCAGGTGAATCCATACTTGAATTGGAGCCTAACCTAACGCCAAATATCATTGGTGGAGTGCGTCATCTCAGTCACTATGAAGTCGATAGCTACAAGATCACTCTGGCGCTGGCAACGGCGTTTGAGCGTCATGGCGGCGTGATGCGCAGTGGCAATGTTGTGTCGCTCGCAACGCCCGGCGAAGTGATGCTGGAGTCTGGTTCAGTGATCAGCGCGCCGGTGAGGATCATCTGCTCGGGGCCGTGGGCGGGAAACAACGAAATTGCGGGTATTCCGAATTTGCCAATTCGCCCGGTGAAGGGCGAAATTATTCGTCTGGCGTTCCCCTGCGATGATTTCAGTCATCGGGTGGTCAACGGCCGGCCATATATCGCTCGCAAGCCAGACGGCCGCGTGTGGATAGGCACAACGGACGAAGAAGCTGGCTTCGACGAGACGGCATCAGCATCGGCGCGTGAGTCCATTCTTGCGGGTGCACTAGAGCTTGCTCCTGCCCTTGAGTCAGCCGTCATTGAGCAGCACACGGCGTGTCTACGGCCGACGTCAGCCGATGGCCTGCCCGTAGTGGGCGAGGTTGATGATGGGCTGTACGTTGCCAACGGTGCAGGCAGTAAAGGCATCCTCTACTCCCACATCATTGCCGAGTGGATTGGCGGCGGCGTGATGGAAAATAGGGATTCAGTTCCGCCTGAGTTCGCCGCCTCGAGATTCCTCTAGCGCTACCCTTGCTCAGCAAGAAACGAACTGACAAGCTCGTTGAAGTCATCTGCGCGCTCGAAGTAGCCCGAGTGGCCCGACTGCTTGAATATTTCGAGTCGACTATTCGGAATGAGATCGGCAAGAGTCTTTATGGCCGCGTAGGGAGCGATGTTGTCCTCATCGCCGTTTACCAGTAGCGTTGGGATGGCGATTGACGCTGGTATGGCGGGGTCGAACTCGCCCCAGCGCGACCGATCAGCGGCTGCGCCTGCCGGGTTATCGTTGGCAATTTCACCGTAGGCCGCGTGCAGTTTAGGATTCTCCCGGTGCGCACGCTCTCCAAGCGCAGGATTGAACGCATGGTCTGGGTCGGTGGAAAAACGATCTCGCTGCTCCTGCAGCATCGATGCATTGCTGGCTCGGGGTTCCAGAATCCCTGGGGCGGTTACGCCGCACGGGGTAGACGCAAGCACCAGTGACACAAGCCGCTCGGGCTGCCGGGCGTGGACGCCCATCGCAGTCCAGCCACCCATCGACTGCGCAATGATCGTCGCGCGCTCGATCTCCAGGTGATCGAGCAGTTCGATTAGAACATCGCCGTAGATGGCGTCACTGTTTGCATCATCGGACCAGCGCGACTGTCCGAAACCGGGATGATCGAACGCCACGCAGTCGAAGTTCGAGTCAAAGTGCGGGATCTGCTGCCACCATGAGCGGTGATTTCCGCCGGCACCGTGGACGAAGATCAGCGTCGGCCCGGAGCCGCTGCGTTCGTAGTAGATGCTGGCGCTCGCCAGATCAGCAATTGGCATTGGAGTCTTCCCTAATTCGGTGCTGGTGTGCCCTATTGGGCCACGTAGCCGCCATCAATGGATAGTGCCGCACCTGTCACGTATGAGGAGTCGTCGGAAGCCAGGAACAGCGCCGCTTTTGCGATCTCGTCAGCCTCGCCAAACCTGCCCATTGGCGTGAGTGACTCCAACAGTGCCTGCATTTCTGGATTATCACGAACGCCTTGAGTCAGGTTCGTGTGGACGAATCCCGGACAGAGGCAGTTGGTGCGAATCCCATCCGGAGCGAACTTAGCACCCGCTTCCCGGGTTAGCTGGATGATGGCACCCTTTGAGTGCGTGTAGGGATCGAATCCGTTGGTGATAGCTGCCGGGCGACCGACAAGGCCGTAGATCGAAGAAAGGTTCACGACTGTTCCACCGCCGGTCTTCTTCATCTCCTCTGTGGCAAACCAGGACATCATCACAGTGCCCCTGAGATTGATGTTCATCACGAAATCCCACGCCTCATCAAACGTTGCATCTTCCGGGGCATGCCGGGTTGTGACGCCTGCTGAGTTGATCAGGATGTCCACCCTGCCGAAGTGCGTCATGCAGGCTCCTACGATGGCTCTTGAGCCTTCCGTGGTTGCGACGTTGCCCTGAATTACGTGCGCCGATCCGCCGGCAGAAGTGACCATTTCAGCGGTCTCCGTGGCGCTTTCTTCATTGATATCCGAGATAGCAATAACGGCTCCCTCTTGTGCGAACAGGAGCGCTGAAGCCCGGCCGATGCCAGATCCACCGCCAGTGATGAGGGCCACTTTGTCCTGAAGTTTCATATCTGCTCGACGAGCCTTTCACTTGTATATCTGGGGCATACCGGGGGTATATCGGGTTTTGACCGCGCAGGGAATCCTACGAGCCAAGATCACCGCTGGTCAACGAGTGCCCGAACTTAAAAAAGTGAGTATCATTTTCTACACACATGCCACGAAATAACCGATCAGGAAAAGATGGCGGCAAGGACGAGCAGTCCTCCCCACCGCAAAACACCGCCCCAACCACTATTATCGAACCCGGACAACGCCCGGAAAAGATATATCCACGGGTGCCAGTTCATCCCGTGATTCGACTTTACGCAGCAATAGTCGACTGGTTCATACTTATCGTCCTCGTCGTCGTGGTGCGCCCTTTCACCGAAGGGGTTTTGTTCTATGACGATACGGTTATACAAAACGTCATCGTATTTTTCGCCTACTGGGTCTTGCCGACGGGCTTCTGGGGACAAACACCCGGCAAATGGGTGGCTGGGATCATCGTGATTGATCAGGACGGGCGAGTCCCCGGTGTATCGCAGGCCATCCCAAGGGAGATGGTGGGACGAGTGATCTCAATCGCCGCATTCCTGATCGGAATCATCTGGATCATGTTCGCGAAAGATCGCCAGGGTTGGCACGACAAGATTGCCGGTACTTATGTGATCAGGAAGAAAGATGCCTCCGCGCCGGGGCCGTTCAAATTCCTCGGCAGGCCTGAGTTGTTCAGGCGCAAACGGAAATAGCCGTGCTCAGCGCCTCAGCGAATCGACCGTCTCGCTGAGCCCGTCCTCCAGCGATGTGTACTTGAGCCCAAGTTGTGCAGCGGCCTTTGATCCATCGTAAGTTGGGCCAAGCGTCGATAGATCACTGATCCGCAGCGGTGGCCGTTTGCGGGTGATCGGCGATGTTGCCCTACCGATCCCAACCGCAGCTTTGACTATCCACTTCGGCACATTCCAACGGGGTTCTGAAACGCCAGATATCTCGCTGAGCACTGATAGAAACTCCTTCAGGCTCACCGATTGCCCACAGACGATATATCGCTCGCCGCTAACTCCCGAGTCCATCGCCAGGATATGAGTTGCCGCTACATCGCTCAGATACGCCAGCGGGATCATCCGCTCCGAGTACGCGGTGACCTTGAGGCGGCCCTTCACATGCATGCGAATCAGGCGGGAAAAGTAGCGCTCCCGGGGGCCGTAAACGACCGCAGGGTTCACAGAAACGACTTCTATGCCGCGTGAAGTGGCTGCCAGGGCGAGTTCTTCAGATTTACGTTTCGACTGCGGATAGCCCTCCATGAGATCGCCGTCGTACGTCGTCTCATCGGCAATCTGACCGCCCTTGCCTCCGATGGCGGCGATGCTGCTGGTGTGGATGACGCGCCTGACGCCAGATTCAATCGCCGCGTCGATAACGTTGCGGGTGCCGGTGACGTTGATGTCTTCAAAATCACTCAGTCGATAGTGCAACGGCCCAACAAAGCCAGCGCAGTGGTAGATAGCGTCGCAGCCCTCGACAGCCTCTCGGACTTGCGCTGCATCGCGCACATCGCCTTCGGCCCACTCGACGCTGTCGCCAAGGAACGATCGGTCGCTCTTCGCTCTTGAAAGTGCGCGTACGGCAGTACCCCTGGCGATGAGCATTCGCGCGATTTCGCCGCCAATTGCACCAGTGGCACCCGTTACGAGTACCCGCTGATCACCGACGTCGCTATTTGGGTCGCTCAACGGGGCAATATCATAAATAAGTGGTTCCAATCCTGAAGGCACATATAATACGGCGGATTTCAATCCCGGCCGCGAAGTAAATCCACGGATGGAGATTTAGTTGGGCATATCTGAAAAAGCGCGAGCTCAGATGCAGGAGAGTTCCTGGATCCGCCGCATGTTTGAAGAAGCCGCTTCGCTATCAGCTGAACACGGCGCGGAGAACGTGTTCGATCTCTCGCTTGGCAACCCTCTGCTTGAGCCACCGCCTGAGTTCCGCGATGAGTTACTTCGGATCGCCAACGATGAGGCGCCGGGCACCCACCGCTATATGCCGAATGGCGGGTTTCCCGATACACGAGCCGCTGTCGCACTGGGTTTGTCAGTTGATACAGGAATCTTATTCGAGGGCAGCGACGTCATCATGACATGCGGCGCTGGAGCAGCGCTCAACGTAACATTCCGGGCGATTCTTGATCCCGGCGATGAGGTTGTACTCATCGCGCCGTTCTTCGCCGAGTACACCTTCTATGTGGACAATCAGGGCGGTGTACCAGTTGTAGCCAAATCGCACGATGGCTTCCAGCCTGATATGGATTCGATCAAGGCCGCCATCACCGACCGCACTCGGGCGGTCCTGGTCAATTCGCCGAATAACCCCTCTGGCGCGATTTACTCTGAATCGACACTGGCTTCGCTTGCGAGTGTGATTCAGGATGCGGAGAAGCGTTTTGGGACTGAGATATTTCTGATTAGCGACGAGCCGTACCGCAAGCTCATGTATACCGATGAGCCGTACCCGTTTGTGTTCCCACACCATGTCCGTTCTGTGGTGGCGACATCACACTCGAAAGATCTGGGACTGGCTGGAGAGCGCATCGGCTCCATCGCAGTTAACCCGGGCTACGAAGAGCGAGTCGAGTTTATTGACGCCGTCACATTTGCGAATCGCACTTTGGGATTCGTCAACGCGCCAGCAATCATGCAGCGCATCGTCGCCAAGCTTCAGGACGTGACGGTGGACGTAAGTGAGTACCGGCGCAAGCGCGACTTCATCTACTCAGCGCTCACGAAGATGGGATATGAGTGCGTAGAGCCGCAGGGTGCGTTCTACATGTTCCCCCACTCTCCCCTGCCCGACGATCAGGAGTTCATTCGCCTGTTGCAGTCGAAGCTGGTGCTGACGGTGCCTGGCGTGGGATTCGGTACGCCCGGCTACTTCAGGTTGTCGTTTTGCGTGGAAGACCGCGTGCTGGAGGGGGCGCTGCCTGGGTTTGAGTCGGCGCTGGCAGAGGTGCGGGGTTAGGCGAGGCGTCGCCAGACTGGCGGACATCCCGGCGGTCAGTCGCCGTACTCACCATCGCCATCCCGGAATCGAAGGCTCAGCAGAGATGTCCGGGATCCAGGCACGCCCACATATGCGCGTCAGAAGCGACTACATCGACCAGTCACGGCCGTTGATTGGGCGTGTGACCTCGCAGAACCATGCCCGTGTGCGTGCCTGGATTCCGGCTCGCCTACCTGTAGTTCCCACCAACGTTGTTTACATGAAATAGGGGAAGTTCATTCTGGTAGGTACAAACAAATCAGAAAGGAACTTCCCCCATGGTCCATGCTAACGCCCCACTCACCGTTATAGGCCGCTTGCGGTTGATTCAACGCCTCGAATCCAGGATGACTCAGGCTCAAGCAGCCGAGGCACAAGGCGTCTCCAGGCCCACCGTCTGCAAGTGGGTAAAGCGATACCGAGAAGAAGGCATCGACGGTCTTCAAGATCGCTCATCACGGCCCAGGCGCACGCCCCACGCTCTCTCCAAGAGGAAAGTGAAGACGATCTGTAGTCTCAGGCGCCGAGATGGAACCGGCCCACACCGCATCGCAGCTGAACTGGGCATGGCTCGATCGACCGTCTACGGCGTACTCAGACGCAACGGCATCTCACGCCTCACATGGATGGACCGGACTACGCGGGAAGTTATCCGGTATGAACGAGAGCGTCCTGGTGAACTGCTGCACCTCGATGTGAAGAAGCTACGACGGATACCGAATGGTGGAGGAAGGCGCAAGGATCCCGAGTGGCACGTGACCAATACCTCCCACCGTATTCGTGGTGGGTTGAGAGGGCAGGACTTTATCCATGTGGCAATCGATGATCACTCTCGTTACGCCTACGTTGAGGCACTGGGTGATGAGAAGGGAATCACAACGGTGGATTTCTTGTTGCGTGCGATAAAGGCATACGAGCGCGTGGGGGTAAAAATCGAGCGAATCCTCACCGATAACGGTTCCAACTACACATCACGGGTATTTAGAGAACAGGCAGCGGAACTGAACATCGGATTGAGGCGAACCAGGCCGTACAGGCCTCAGACAAATGGGAAGGCGGAGGCGTTCATCAAGATGCTGATACGGGAGTGGGCGTACAAGCGAATCTACATGTCAAATCAGGAGCGCTTGAACGAGCTGCCGAGGTTCGTAAAAAACTACAATCACCGCAGGCCACACACCAGTCTGGGCATGCTCCCGCCTGTATCAAGGCTGTAAACAACGTTCGTGGAAACTACAGGTAAGGGCAGATTTAAAACCTGCCCCTCTTCGCGCCCCACTAAACCAGCTACGCGAGGAAAGATCCCCTGAGGCCACTCTGCATACGCGCAACGACATCCCATGCGGATGTACCTCTTCAACGCCCCGCGCAAATGTCCGGGACCCACCCACGCACACACAAATCCACCACACACACACCATTAACCAAGAAGAGGCAGGAATAAATCCTGCCCCTCCCCAGCGCCCCGCGCTATATGCCCATGCGGCAGGCATTATTTGAGGGCTACGCTTCCGTCCTCTGCGATTGGTGGTGGAATCTGGGCCGGCTTGAACGGGAACTTCACCGCGGAATCCTCATTGAACTCCATACCAAGCCCCGGCCGTTCCGACGGAATGAAATATCCGTCCACAACCGGGACAACCTCATCCACCATATCCACCCACGGCGAACGTGTTTCATCCACCGCCTCCTGAACGTCCCACGATAGCGAGGACGTCCCAAGCGCAACGCACGCAGCAGTTGCAATTGGTCCCTGGAAATTGTGTGGCGCGATCTTGATATGAAACGCCTCTGCGATAGTCGCAATCTTCTTATTGCCGGTAATCCCACCAGCGACTGCGATGTCTGGCTTGAAGAACGCACAGTTGCTCAGCTGAGCGAACTCACGGAACTCATGCACACCAAAATTCCGTTCGCCGACAGCCAGAGGCACGCGGAACTTATCGCCAACTTCGCCCATCGCTACCACTGAGTCGGGAACAATCGGATCCTCAACGAAATAGGGCAGGAACTTCGCAATCGAATCAGCGAAAACTACAGCTTCCGACGGCTTCATGTTGCGGTGAATCTCAATGCCAATATCAAAGTCCCAGCCAACCGCCTCGCGCACGGCTTCCACCATGTCAGTGCCCAGCTTGATCATGCTGCCATATCGCTGCTCCGGCCACTTGTCGGACATCGCAGTGAACTTGAGCGCCGTGTACCCCTTATCCTTCGCCTGCTTGGCTTTGATCCCACACTCCTCAGGAGTTTCGCCACCAACTCCAAGAGAGATCGCTCGAACTTTCTGGCGAACCTTCCCGCCCAAAAGATCCCAGATTGGTGCCTGCAACCGCTTGCCTTTGATATCCCACAGCGCCATATCCACGGCACTCAATGCACCGCCAACACTGTTCCCACGAACCGCACCGTTATATCGATGCAGGTAGTTGAATATGTGCTCCGTATCGCCCGAATCCATACCCTGAAGTTCAGACTCCCACGCCTGGATGGTCGCCTCCGCCGCCTTTGGGTACGACCAGTAACAAGACTCACCAATTCCCTGAGTACCGTCGTCAGTGGTGATCCGCACCACAAGGTATCGGTCGACGAAAAAGGTCTCAATCTGTTCGATTTTCATTGCTGGTTCAAGGCTCCTGAGGACGTCCGTGTTTTGTTAGCGCCAGAATTAAATTATTTGCAGCCGCCAGAGTGTGACATTCCAACCCACAGAATTCAATCGCCAGCACATGCCAACGCATGCCGAGGCATGAAGAAAAGATCTGGATCAGGCAGGGATCACCCGAGCGGACTCCACGGTGTACTCCGCCAGCAGGTCTGCATCAGGCTCCGGCAACCCATCCGTAAACGGCTTGAAGGTCAGGTCATCAGTCAGCTCGTTGACCGGCCGTCCCAGGTCTTCCTTGTAGAAGCGTGATGACGGGAACAGGTCGCCGGGGTAAGTGAAATTAGGCAGCGTGGCCAGTTCGATGCAGAACGCCGCGCCAACAGCACTCTCCAGCATTCCACCAACCCACACCGGAACGCCTGCATCTTGGCAGATATCGTGAATACGGACAGAGTTGGCCAATCCACCCACTCGACCGGGTTTGATGTTGATGTACTCCGCCGCACCAATACGCAGTGCTTGCTCCACCTGACGCAGACCAACGATGCTCTCGTCCAGACACACGGGCGTGGATATCTGTTTCGCCAGTTCAGCGTGATCGAGCAGATCATCGAACGCCAATGGCTGCTCGATGAACTCCAACTCAAACGCATCTATTTTCTTGAACAGATCAAGATCGTCCAGCGAGTAGCCGCCATTGCAATCGATATGAAACTTCGTGTCCGGGAACGCGCCTCGTACGGCGCTGAGCATCTCGTAGTCCCATCCCGGCGCTGCCTTCAGCTTGATCCGTGGGAATCCGGCGTCCACAGCCTTCTGTATGTTGCCCAGCAGCATGTCGTACGAATCTTGAATTCCAAAGTCAGCCCCAGCAACAACGTCCTTTGTCTCGCCACCAAGGAGCCGATGCAACGGCTGCCCGCTCATCTTCGATTGCAGCGCCCACCACGCGATCTCGATCGCAGCTTTACCGAATGAGTTGCCCTTGTAGAGCGCCAACTTTTCGTTCACCGCCTCGGCGGATTCGTACTCGCCACCCACTACCCGAGGACCAAAGTGGTCCACCAGATTGTGGAACGCCGACCGGGCGCCCTCTGTCAGATACGTGGGAGCCTCAAGCGGACTCGACTCCGACCAGGCCTCAACATCGCCACTGGTAGCGCGCACCAGCACGGAGTGAATCTCCCAGTCCTCCCCGTAGGAAGTTCGCCATGGATACATGAGGGGCATGGCCACGTGGTAAAAATCAAAACTGTCGATGTGCATAATGTACCTACCTGGCCGGCGAACCAGGGAGATCCCAGTCCGCCGACTCCCCTACTCGAATCACAGATTCATCTGAAGGTTCTGCCATGAGGTGTGCCGAAACCGCGTGAAGCGACTCAATATGCACCTTGGCTTTCGATCCGAGTTCGACCGAAAGTTTTGCCATCGACTCAGCGTCAGCAACCTCTGCCACTGCGACAAAGTCGTATGAGCCCAACGTCGCGTAGCGAGTCAGCAATCGCACCCCGGGAACGTCCAGGTCCGCGCAAGCAGAGGCAAACAGATCTGGTTCCTTGACCGCAGCATCAAGGCCAGCATCCGTGAGCGTCGCAAGAAGAATAAATAGCATTCAGGTTCCTCAGCATTTGTTATCGCGAAGGCCAATCCTACATCGGTTTAGTGGCCGCTAATTCTGGCCCGCCGTTGACGTACTCATCCGATAGCAGTGCTATTGGCTGAGTACCCATCGCTATTGTCTGCTGCCCGCGGCCAGAGCCAGGACGATTCGCAACAAGACAGCTAACTTATAGTGGCAATTGAACAACTTAATTAGCCCGCACTCCGGCAATGTCATTCGGTCGTGAAGGACAACCCTTCGAATATGTCGATCACATGCGCGGTCAAGTGCTACATTGGCGTACTACTTCACCCCGCACCCGCCAGAGACAACAGAAACAACAGAGACATCAAATGACCAGTCTGAATCACGACCAGATCGTATCGCGTGCTCAAACACTCGCCCCCATCTCGGACGATGAGCTAAATCAGCTCGTCCCCCTGGTCAGCGGCGTATTGGACGCGGCAGTTTCCTTAAGGGACGTAATTCCGGGATTCCCCGACGAGCTGGACGCCTCAACGCTCTCCTCTACGGTAGAAGGGGAATAAAGATGACTACTGAAACGCCTCTCCACTATCTCTCCCTGACTGAACAGGTCAAGGCTCTGGAATCCGGTGCTGTTACGGCCGTAGAGCTTTTAGAGGCATGCCTATCCCGGGTTGACGCCCTCAACGGCCAGCTAAACTCGCTGGTCACCGTCAACGCCGCTGATGCGCTCGTTCAGGCAAAAGCAGTCGACCAGGCACGTAGTCGCGGCGACGACCTGCCACCTCTCGCCGGCATTCCTATTGCGGCGAAAGATTCCATTCCTACGGCCGGAATCCGAACCACAGACAACAGTCGCCTGCTGGAGCACTGGATCCCGGAACACGACGCGGCTGCGGTGCAATCACTCAAAGACAACGGCGCGATCATCATTGGAAAAGCCAACCTCAATGAGTTCAGCTGGTCGCTCCCATCCGAGGCCGATCTCTTCCCACCACCATGGAATCCCTGGAACCCGGGCTACATGTCCGTCGGCTCAAGCTCCGGCTCCGGCGGAGCCACATCAGCCGGAATGTGCTCAGCTGCCATCGGTACAGATGCCGGTGGATCAGTCAGGCTGCCCGGTGGAGCTCACGGCTTGGTCGGCATGAAACCCACCCACGGAATCGTTAGTCGCAACGGTATGGACCACAACTCACACAGTGAAATTTCGCCGCTAACCCGAACCGTCGCAGACACAGCACTGATGCTCGACGCCATGGCCTCATACGTCCCTGAAGACGACATGAGTTGGCCAGGACAGCGCGACCACTACTTTGAAAATCTTCAAGCCGATATCTCCGGATGGCGAATCGGAGTCCCGCGTACATTCGTGGAGTCTGCCCCAAATGAGCCAGAAGTCACTCACGCTTACGAGCAATTTCTCACCGATCTCAAATCAATAGGCTGCGAACTGGTCGACATCAATCTGCGCGGTATGGCTGAGGCCCGCATGGCCAATTTCATAGTGCTGAACGGTGAGACGTACCAGCGCCACGCCTCCAGCCTCAAAGAAAACTGGACCTCATACGGCCCCATCGCAAGGGTTTACCTCCTCCAAGGAGCGTTCCTTTCAGCGGAAGATATGCTCAACGCCGCAACAGTTGGGCGTTCGGTCCGCACCTATCTGTCCACGTTGTTTCGTGATTCGAACATAAGAGCCATCGCCACACCCACCTCACCTTTCATGACAGCCGAGCGCTCGCGTCGGCCCGGCGAACATTCTCGAGGGATCAACGCCTGCTTCACCGCACCATCCAACATCACAGGCAACCCATCCGTAAGCATCCCTGCCGGCATGTCGGAATCAACCGGACTGCCCATTGGAATGATGCTCACCGGCGAACAACACGATGATCTAACCCTGCTTCAACTGGCGAACCAGTACGAAATCGAGACCGAATGGCACTCGATGCACCCGAGCATCTAGCCCTCAAACGCCAAAGCCCCACCAAAGAGAAAAAAGAGAAAAAACATGAAAGTTGTCCTTGCATCCAACCACCTTGGTGCGGAATATCCCGCCCGTCTGCAAGCGGAATTCCCAGATGTCGATTTCGCATACGCCCTGACCCACGAAGGCCAACTGGAAGCCGCCAGACATGCCGACGTGTTCTTTGGCTGGCCGGACGCAGCAATCTTTGAGGCGGCGTCAAACCTGCAGTGGATCGCCTGCCCCGGCACCGGTGTCGACAAAATTGTTGAGATACCGGCGATCCGTGACTCTGACATCCCGCTGACCAATGCCCCTGGCGCTCACGTACCGCCAATGGCCGACCACGTACTTGGAATGATGATTGCCCTCGCCCACAACTTCCGGGAGCTATACCGGGATCAAGACCAGCGCGTATTCGACGCTCACAACTGGGATGGCCGCATGGAGGAGCTAGGTGGCCGTCAGTTAGGCATCTTCGGCTATGGCGAGCTCGGCCGTGCGATTGCCGATCGAGCCGTTGCTTTCAACATGGATGTGAAAGCCGTCGACCCCAACCCGGGCGCAGAAACCGGCGCCGCATCAGAGATATGGGGCCTCGACCGGCTTGATGAGTTGGTCACCAGCTCAGACTGGCTGGTCATCGCTGCTCCATACATTCCAGCAACGCATCATGTGATCGACGCCGTGCGAATCCGCGCGATGAAGCGAGGTTCACGAATCATCGTAATCTCACGCGGCGGAATCGTTGACGAAGACGCGCTGGCCGACGCAATCGCAGACGGCCACCTGGCAGGCGCAGGACTGGACGCAACGGAAATAGAACCACTGCCAAAAGGCAGCACACTGTGGGATCAGGAAAACATGATCATCACGCAACACGCCTCAGCCCTGACACCAGAACTCTACGAAGGCCGCAGGCTCGTCTTCATCGACAACCTGCGCCGCTTCGTAAACGACGAACCGCTCCAACACATCTGCGATAAATCTGCGGGCTACTAGCTAGTTTAATTAGGGCGCGCCGCTAAATCCGGGCACATGCAATGTGCCCCTACGCAATTCAGCCGCACCAGCGCGTATCATGCGCGCCACGCCAACCGACCGCAGCGGCACGTTGCACGTGCCCCTCCCCAGCGCCTTGCGCTATATGCCCATGCGGCAGGCACTAGATCAGGGCTGCGTTGGCTAGCTTTACTGGCTTACCGGACTGGATCACGTCCACCGACTTCTCCATGCTGGCAATATCCTGTGAAGGATCGCCCTCCAGCGAAACCATGTCGGCGATCTTACCCGGCTCAAGTGTCCCCACCTGATCGCCAACCTTGATCGCACCCGCCGTCTCCTTGGTAGACGCTGCAATCGCCTCCCACTCGGAGTAGCCAAGTTCGATCACAAAGGCACGGGCATTCGAACCGGAGCGCGCGAACGGAGCGGTAGCCATTCCCATATCCAGCCCGGTCGTGAAGCGAACGCCCATCTCTCGCATCTTCACAGCGGTTTCAATATTGTCCGCATCTGTCACAGGTGATGCCGCAACGGCTGGATGCGGAGGTAATGTAGCTCCGCCAGCCTCTTTCGTCTCAATCCCAATCAAGTGGTGACCAAACGTCGGGTCAACCCACTGACCATTCGCCGCCATCTCCTTCACCGTTTCAGCATCGAAATCGAGCGGCTGGGTGACATCAGGGTGGTACCAGCGAGCGTGGATCAGGTGATGAATACCGGCCTCAACACAGTTGCGCACACCTTGCGCCGCCAGTGTGTGAGCAACGATCTGCATATCCAGTCGCTCAGCTTCTACGACCGCAGCGCGCAGCGTTGATGCGGGGTACTGCGGAGTACGAGGGTTAGCGCTGGGGGTGAACATTCCGCCGGTAGCCATCATCTTGATGACATCCGCGCCCAGCTTCTTCTGCTGCCGCACCGCCGCAACAACTTGCTCCGGTGTGTCTGCCTCGGTACCGAAGAACCAACAATGCCCCGCGGTGGTGGTAATAGGTGTCCCTGCAAGCAACAATCGAGGCCCGGGTATTACGCCCGACCGAACGGCGTCACGTACCTGGAATGCAATCTCATTCTTGCTACCAATGTCGCGCAGAGTCGTCACACCTGTAAGCAGCGCATCTCGAATATTCTTCGCCGACCTGATCGCCAGCACCTCAAGGCTCTCAGTCGTAACCAGATGATGGGCATCCAACGTGGCCGAGCAGTGCATATGGGCATGTGCGTCAATCAAACCGGGAATCAGTGACACATCTCCTAGGTCATGCACTTCATGCGTGTTAGCCACGTCTGACGGGAGTTGAGCCTTTGGAATCACACTCTCAATTCGATCTCCGTCTACGATCACTGCGTGATCTGGCAGCCAGCCCGTTACATCTGCATTGGCCACTCGCGCTGCCGTATAGACCGATTTCGTCGTCATATGATTCCCCTGAATATGCGCCTGAAAATGCACCTAAAAATACAGATGTCATGCCTTTGAGATTTCGGCGAAGGTTATCCGGGCAGAGACCTGTTCACAATCCCCCGAATTCCTCTGGCTCCGCCGTGAGATGCTGAGCAGAAGATGACAAGCACAATCCACATCGGTGACAACTTACCCATCCTTCAAGCAATGAAGGATGAGTCAGTTCAGCTCATTTATATCGACCCTCCCTTTAATACGGGCAAGACGCAGTCTTTGAACCGTATGAAGACCGTTAGGTCGGAAAAAGGCACGCGCAAAGGCTTCAAAGGCGAACGCTACGACTCTGAATCCCTCGGCGAGCGGCAGTACGAAGATGTTTTCGACGATTACCTTGGCTTTCTTGAGCCTCGACTTGTTGAAGCGCGCAGGCTCCTGAAGCCAAGTGGGACGATCTACGTCCACCTTGATTATCGCGAGGTTCACTACTGTCGAGTGATGATGGACTGCATCTTTGGCCGTGAGAACTTCCTGAACGAAATCATCTGGGCCTACGACTATGGAGGACGGCCAAAAGATCGCTGGCCTCCCAAGCACGACAACATCCTTGTGTACGCCAAAACGTCTGGTAAGCACGTCTTTAATTCGGATGATGTGGAGCGGATTCCGTACATGGCACCGGGTTTGGTGACGCCGGAAAAGGCGAAACGCGGCAAGTTACCCACCGACACATGGTGGCACACCATCGTGCCGACCTCGGGCAAAGAACGAACCGGGTACCCAACCCAGAAACCCCTTGGAATCATGCGACGCATAGTCTCAGCGTCCTCAAATCCCGGCGACCTGGTGCTCGATTTCTTCGCCGGCAGCGGCACTACGGGTGAAGTGTGTCTTGAGTTGGAGCGTGAGTTTGTTCTGGTGGACTCAAATCCCGAAGCGATAGACGTGATGGCAAGACGGTTCGAAGGCCAACCCAACATTGAGTGGGTTGGCGCGGACGGGCGCTGAATCCGGCTCTAATAGACCGTATTCACATGCCTATTTCATGAGTATCAGTCATCTACGGGTTGCCGCAGCCTAATCTCGGTTGCATAATGTGCGGGCTTCGTTTGAAATGTTGGGTCCGCATCCGCGTGACCACCCACTATTTCTGATGAAGTGCCGGGCATGGGAGTATCTAGCCCGGAGGAGGTCGAAGACTCGTCCTCTTATCTAACTGGAAAGGAGCCTCTTCTTTGCATCCTTTTGATTATGTTGCGGCGACCAGCGTAGCCGATGTTAATTCGGTACTGGCGCAACATGGGAACCGAGCCCGTCCCCTCGTGGGCGGAACTGACCTGCTTGTCCAGCTCCGGGGCGGTAGATTTGAACTTGATGCCGTTGTAGACATCAAAGGTGTAGCGGAAGCAAACGTCCTGGAACTGAACGGTAGCCTGAAGATGGGCTCAGCAGTTCCACTGGCGGTTATGTATGAAAACCAGGGTGTGCGAGACGCTTACCCCGGCCTCATTGATTGTGCTGAGCTTGTAGGTGGAATTCAGATTCAGTCACGCGCAAGCATGGCTGCAAACCTCTGTAACTCAACACCCTCAGGTGACACAATCTGCCCAATGATCGTTCACAGCGCACAGGTAAATATCACTGGCGCAAAGGGCAATCGAACAGTTGCAGTAGAAGACTTCTGCACCGGCCCCGGCCGAAATGTACTTGAGGATGGCGAGTGGGTTGTGGACATCACATTCCCGGCACCAGCTTCAGGATTTGGCGCTGCATATGAGCGCTTCATCCCTCGTAATGAGATGGACATCGCCGTTGTTGGCGCGGCCTCATCCGTGACTCTGGATAGCTCCGGCAAGATCACAGATGCCCGCGTTGCCCTGGCTTCCGTTGGGCCAACACCGGTATACGTCACTGACATCACCGCCACTCTGGTTGGCAAAGAGCCAACCGAAGAGAACTTCGTTGCGGCTGGAGCTATCGCACACAATGCGGTCAGCCCCATCTCCGATATGCGAGGCACGATAGAACAGCGACGACACCTTTCCGGCGTCCTTACCCGACGCACACTTACCAAAGCAGCACAACGCGCGAAGGCGGGCTAGATTGGTCGACAAGGTCCACATAAAGACAACCATCAACGGCCAGGAGCATGAGTTCCTGGTTGAGCCGTACATGAGTCTTCTTGAGACGCTCAGGGATGTATTGAACCTGACCGGCACCAAAGAAGGCTGCAACGACGGCAACTGCGGTGCATGCACCGTGGAACTGAACGGTCGAATTGTTGACTCATGCTGCGTTCTTGGCGCAGAGATCAACGGCGCCACGCTCAACACCATTGAAGGAATGGCCACAGCAGATGGGCTTCACCCGCTGCAGCAGGCGTTCCTTGAAGAGGCAGCACTCCAGTGCGGAATTTGCACACCAGGATTCTTGGTTTCTGCAAAGTCACTCCTGGAAAAAGAGCCTGACGCTGACGAGCACCGAGTTCGTCACTGGCTCGCTGGCAACCTCTGCCGGTGCACCGGATACGACAAGATCATCAAGGCTGTTCAGAAGACGCAGGTGGGCGCGTAAGCGTTCCGCTTTCTGTCGAAGATGCTGATCAAGACAGCCGGTAGACCTCCATCTCGCTGGACAAATAGTCCGGCAAGTTGGAGGCTGTTGACATACAAGTGATACCCGTAGGGGCAGGTTTCATACCTGCCCCTACAAATAACCAGCCAGGATTGCCACCTGGAACAACCCCACCCGAAAGCTTCTAAGGAGAACGCCAGTGGTTGCGACACAGGACTATAAGGTCATCGGCACAAGGCCGATTCGCCACGACGGACTGGATAAAGTAACCGGTCGTGCAATTTACGGGGCCGATGTCAAACTCCCCGGCATGCTGTACGGCTCGGTTCTTCGTAGCCCGCACGCACACGCACGCATCAAGGGCATAGACACATCCGCCGCAGAAGCGATACCAGGTGTAATTGCCGTAATGACAGCGAAAGACATGCCGGAAGCCGGAGATGAACTGGTAGACCTGGGTGAGGGTGCAATCAACTTCTCCCACGCAAGTGACCACGTCATGGCCATGAGCAAGGCCAAGTTCAAAGGTCACCCCGTAGCAGCAGTTGCCGCGATCTCAACCAACATCGCCCGTGAGGCAGTCGCTGCAATCAAAGTAGATTGGGAAGTGCTGAAATCAGCAGTGACCGTGGATGCTGCGATGGCCCCGGACGCACCCGCGATTGTTGATGGCTGGGTTGGCGACGATTTGGGTGAGAAGTCAACTCAGCCAAACCTTGGAAGCCACTTCCGCCACGAATTTGGTGATATCGAAAAGGGGTTTGCCGACTCCACAACTATTATCGAACACCGATACGACCTTGCCATGGTTCATCAGGGCTACATTGAGCCTCACAATGGAACAGCCATCTGGGACCAAGAAGATCGCGTCCGTATCTGGACCAGCACCCAGGGAGCATTCACCGTACGAACGCAGCTCGCTGGAGTCCTTCAGTTAGATGAGTCACGAATCAGAGTGACACCAACGGAGATTGGTGGCGGTTTTGGCGGGAAGATTCCAATTTACGTTGAGCCTATTGCCGCGATTCTGTCGAAGAAATCTGGCGGAAAGCCAGTGCGGATATTGATGGACCGGGCCGAGGTGTTTGATGCCACCGGTCCAACTCCGGGTGGCTGGGTATCAGTCAAACTCGGTGTCAAAGACGGAAAGATCATCGCCGGCGATGCTGACATCAGATTCGATGCCGGTGGATTCCCGGGATCACCCGTTGGCGCCGCCGCCATGTGCATGTTCTCCTGCTATGACATTGAGAACACTCGCATCGATGGCTGGGACATCATCGTCAACAAGCCGAAGACGGCCGCCTACCGAGCACCTGGCTCGACCCACGTCGCATACGCCATCGAGAGCATCGTGGATGAGATCTGCGAAGAACTCAATCTAGACCCGATCCAGTTCCGGCTAGACAACGCTTCCAAAGAAGGTACTCGCCGCGGTGATGGACCAATCTTCCCCGTCATTGGCAACATTGAAACGCTGGAAGCAGCTCGTGATTCCGCTCACTGGAATTCCCCTCTGGACAAGAACCCCGGCAACGGAAAGCTTCGAGGCCGAGGCATTGCCGATGGCTACTGGTTCAACGTTGGACTCAAGTCATCCGTGAACCTTTCAGTGAACACAGACGGCACCGTAATGCTGGTTGAAGGATCCACCGACATCGGTGGCACTCGAGCTTCAATCGCCATGCAAGCCGCTGAGGTGCTTGGTATCAGAGCTGAGGACATCATCCCCTCTGTCGTTGATACAGACAGCGTGGGCTACACAGACGTGACCGGTGGAAGCCGGACCACATATGCCACAGGTTTCGCTGCGTACAAGGCAGCACAGAGCATGATCGGTGAACTCACCACCCGAGCATCTACGATATGGGACATTCCCGTGGACGAAGTTGGCTTCGAAGATGGAAAGTTCTCATCCAAGTCCGATCCCGAACTCTCAATGACCTTCAAAGAACTTGCCGGCAAGTTAAATGAGACTGGTGGACCGGTTTCATCGACTGGCGCCGTTGACCTTGAAAATGCAGGTGGCGGCTTTGCCGTACACATCTGTGATCTTGAGATCGACCCGGAAACTGGGAAGACGGACGTCATCCGCTACACAGCTGTTCAGGATGTCGGCAAGGCAATCCACCCTTCATATGTGGAAGGTCAGCTACAAGGCGGCGCAGTTCAGGGGATTGGCTGGGCGCTCAACGAAGAGTACTTCATGAACGATGAAGGTCAGATGGCTAACTCAAGCTACCTGGACTACAGAATGCCGACGACGCTCGACCTCCCGGAGATTGAGACGGTACTTGTGGAAGTTCCGAATCCCATTCACCCGTTTGGTGTGCGTGGGGTGGGCGAGCCGCCAATCGTGCCGCCAGTCGCCGCAGTAGCAAACGCTATTCACGATGCGTTGGGAATCAGGCTTCGAGAGGCTCCAATGAATCCCGGTCGCATTCTGGAGGCTCTAAAAGAGAAGAACGGCTAATCAACCACTCACCGGAAACTTCCTGAGGCGTTCAACATGGCCAGGGTTTTCATTCCATTCGCTCTCCGGAAAATTACCGGCGGAGTTACAGACGTCCAGATTTCCGGCACCACTCTCCGAGAGGTAATCGACAACCTTGAGGAGAAGTTTCCGGGAACAAAAGAACGGCTGATCCAGGACGATAGGATCAAACCGGGAATGGAAGCGGTGGTCGGCGAACAGCCAACACGTGAAGGGCTAAGGGCCAAAGTGGATGAAGATGCGGAAGTGCACTTCATTCCGCATATAGCCGGCGGATAGCCAAAAAAACAAAGTAAAAAGTAACCGCCCGGGTCAGATAACCCGGGCGGTTTCGCGTTCAAACTATGTGTGCCCCCGGCATACCCATGCAACACTTCCAGATGGCTTACTCGTCTGACTCTATAGAACTCGCAACTCGATCATCAGGCGCCCCTCGACGGAACCTCGCCTCGTAGTCCATCTCTCGATCCTCGGGATGACCGTCTGTGAGGCTGAACACCAGCATGATGAGCGACCAACCCATAAACGCGAATACTGGCACCTCTGTTGGCGTGGTATCTGCGAAACCCAGGATTCCAAACAGCACATTTACCGCACCAAAGAACCCCGTTACGATGGCGAATGCATTTGTGAGCATATGCGACTTGTAAATGGCGTAAGCAAGACCGAATTGCGCCAGCGCGAAGATGATCCACCCACCGTCAACAAATCCCACGACCAACAGACCGCCAAGAGCCACCACACCAAGGCCGTAGCCCTGTATCTTGGTCAGTGACTCAACCTTCTCTGTGACACGCCCCATATTGATCCAGAACAATCCATGAATCAGAAACGCGATGATGGTGAATATGATCCCAAGACCAGGTCCAACAACGCTGATTTCTGCGCTGGCAGCTTGAGTAATATCACTGCCACTCAATACGAACATCATGCCAATGATCATTGGGATCAGCGCCAGTCCTGGCGACCAATCCATTAGAAATCTGCTTTCAAGTATCCGCAAATTCGTATCCTCCTGCCCGGCCCGACGTCAACCGCAATTGAACCCCTTATCAACCGCAGGTTCAGGCTGGTTGGACGCATATTAGCGCACCAATGCGTAGCCAAAGTGGAATCGCAGTTCAAGAATTGAAATTTCCCGGCCGAGCACGGTGAGCTACAAGGCCCATCCACATGAGCCAATCGCCATCGCGTACATAAGTGATACGGCACATAGTTAATGGCGGGTATAGCCAAGGAGCACAAAGTGGAAATTTGTATGTGCGGCCACTCGCACCAGAATCATCGTGGCGGCAACACATGTGTCATCAGGCCATGTGGATGCCGTGGCTTCAGACTAGACTTCATGGATAATCATTGGGTCTCTGATGCCCGGACGGTTGATCCCTCAACGCTGATACTCGCGCGCGGCTGGGGCCGGCTAACAGACCCGATTCCCTCGACTACCTGATATCCCCTGACATCCAGCCAACAACGCCTCACGACCTGCCCGTCGGCTCCCAATTAACCGGCAGTTCGACTCACCCAGAAGTAGAGCAGCAAGGCGTACTCGGTCTGGTGAACAACTGCAGCACATACCCCAGTCCATCAACACTGTCCGTGAGTCCCGTCTCCTCCCGCATCTCGCGCCGCACACCCTCCGGCATCGTCGCCCCCGGCTCAAGCCCACCATGTCCGGATCATATCGGCCATCTCGACAGAGCGCCCCGTCTCGCCTAACATCCCGCCTCAGACGTCACCCCCAACAGGAGTACTCCATTGGCCCCCAAATCATCTAAGGTCCGAATCGGATTCATCGGCGCAGGCCGCATCGCAGACCTGCATGCACGTGCATACGCCAACAATGATCAGGCAGAACTGGCCGCCGTTGCCGACCCCGCACCGGGCCGAGCCACTGAGCGAGCGGCTGAATGGGGTTCAGGCCTCGCCTTCGAGGACTATCACGACCTGCTGGCGGACGAGTCTATCGATGGCGTTGAGATCCTCCTACCGCACAAACTCCACAGCTCCGTAGCCATCGAAGCACTGGCCGCAGGCAAAGCCGTCTCGCTGCAGAAGCCACCAGGCCTCACCATGAGCGAAGCCGACGGCCTCTTCAACGTCGCGAAATCAAGTAAGCCACTCTTCCGAGTGTTCGACAACTTCCTCAGCTACGCGCCGTTCCGCAGAGCAAAATCAATCATCGATAGCGGTGAAATCGGCGACCCACAAATGTTCAAGATCAGCGCCATCTACGGCAAAGGAGTCGGAGTCTGGGACATCCCCTCAGACTCAATGGTCTGGCGCCAGGACCCATCGCAAAACTGTGGCCCGCCATCCATCATCGACCACGGCGCCCACATGGCCGCCTCCATCGTCTACTTCATGGGCCCCATCGAAACGGCCCACACCTTCAATGAAATCGCAGAAACTGACGTCGACGCCGGACGCGGCGGCCCCATGACAATCACCTTCAGGACCGTGAACTCTCGTCGACTGGGCGTATGGACGATGACGGGTGCGCAGGAGCTTGAAATCCCTTCTGACTACTACCCTGGCGACGAATTCATCGAAGTTGTGGGTTCCAAAGGCATCGTCTGGGTCAGCCGCTGCTCCGGCAACCTACTAAACCAGCCACCCGTATCAGTCCTCTCAAGCGGGAAAATGCGCCACTTCGAAGACATGGAAACCGACTGGGGAGAGTCCTTCAAAACCGCCGGTGAAGAATTTGGCCAGGCAATTGAAACCGGCGAGCAGGTAGACATGGACGCCGAAATGTCCCGGAACGTGTACGCCTTCCAGCTAGCAGCAGTAAAAAGCGCGAACGAGAGCCGAGAAGTAAACATCTCAGAGATCGGCTAGGCGTTCGTTCTTCCATTCAACTGTCATAGCAAATAGGCATCAGGCCACCACACTGTCACCCTGAGGAGGTCGGCTCCGCGACTGACGTGAGGGTCTCTGCCGGTTCACATCCCCAAGAGCGGTTCATCAACGCCCAGCACTACCGTGGTCGATTACGATAACCACCCGCGACCACCACACTGTCACCCTGATGAGGTCGGCTCCGCGACCGACGTGAGGGTCTC
>Ga0302123_10000212_pt1 | contig 46632 bp, 35 predicted proteins | sample CB21_321_MG_FD_203109 | JGI IMG/M metagenome (GOLD analysis project Ga0302123, IMG submission 203109) | Marine microbial communities from Western Arctic Ocean, Canada - CB21_32.1 | ecosystem: Environmental > Aquatic > Marine > Oceanic | place: Canada: Western Arctic Ocean | collected 2017-09-28 | reverse complement strand
TTCGTCCGACGACCGCCGACTCCGCCTCTGATTCCAAAGGAGGTCTGGATCAATAAACCGAAAAAGCCAGACGACGATACTCACTAAACTCCATCCAGGAGTGTCTCAAAGTCGTTGACACGCGCCGAATGAGGAACAAAGCCCGGTTTCAACGGAACGTCTTGTGCGGATCCAAACCCTTTTGGCCCTTAGCGAGCTTTGCGTCTTTGCGAGAAACGCCCTTCCCCCAAACCTCAGTCACAATAACTTTAACTCAACCCTATCAATCACTTAGACCCCAAACCACCCGGAAACCTTGACACCGCATGATAGGTTCAAGCCAAGGCCGGTAAGGATTGTTCACCGTAACGACTTTGCCCGTGCCTGGCCAGGACTGAGCAAGTTGCCATGCGCTCGTGAGGGATCCCCCGCGGACCCGACTCGCGGCGTCGATCAAGACACCAGGGCGTACGTGGTGGTACGCCCAAAATGTCAAGATCGCGCCAAAGGTCGACCGCTCAACTTTCACCTTCGGCTCTGTTGAGGTGAGACCACTGAGGACGAACCAGCAGGGCCCCCCTGAGGCGCCTCAGGTTTTTCTTGCCAAGATGAAATGGACAGCGCACCCACCGAACCCGGAACGCCAGTGACGGGTTGGGCTCAATCCTTAGCGCATACGCACTGTCAATCGGCAAGCCACAAAACCCAAACCCGTAGCGCAGTCCCCGATTTTGGGGTCCGCAGCCTTTCCCCCTCTGACAGCAACCATCCCATTCATCGCACCCAAGAACCCGAGCAAGCTTTGCGGTACTTAGCGTCTTTGCGAGAAACGCCTTTCCGAAATCTCCCCGGGTGACAGAATCTGCCATTCCCCGCCCTACAGCCCTACAGCCCTAAACCAGCATACAAACCCAATCCCCGCACGCACCCCAGGATGGGCTATCTCTTCATTCCTGCCTTAGGCGTCGCGCACGGTGAGGGCTCTGGTGTAGGATATCGGTGCCCGCCTCGTAGCTGGCCCCAAAACAATGACACCTGTAATCCGAGTTCTCCTCGTCGCCACCCTACTGGCCTGCACCCTTCACGCCGAACCCGTCACCGTCGTCGTCGACACGCCGATGCCTCCTCCCGAGTGGGCCCTGATGGAGCGCCAACTGCTCGACGCAAACTCCCGCGCCGCCGAAGCCTTCGCCGAGAAGTATCTCGACTCGAAGGGCTACCTGTTGCACTATCCGCGCTGGGGCACCCTCGACGGCCCCGACGACGCGATCGAGACATTCCACACCTGGACACTATTCCACGCGCTGGGTGGCTCGGACTCGGTCCTCGAACTCTTCAAGAAAGCCCTGGAAGGCCACTACCAGCAGTACAAGGAACTGCGAACGGTCAAGACGGATCTAGCGAAAGACGGCGCGTACCACAAGGAGTTCGTCACGAAGTCCGACTGGGTGCATACCGGCGAAGGGATTCGCGGCCTCCTCTATCAAGGGCTCTCTGACTGGAACGACCCGCAATTCCAGCGGCGGATCAAACGCTTCGCCGGCCTCTACATCGGCGAAGATCCCGACGCACCAAACTACGACCCCGAGCACAAGATCCTCCGCAGCATCTGGACCGGCAGCAAAGGCCCGATGCTCCACCGCGCCACCGCAGCGGACTGGGTGGGCGACCCCGGCCAGGGGCGGTTCCACATGTTGCACAGCAAGGGCCGCCGCGAACAGATGCTCGACCTCGAAGAGCACTATCCGAAAATGCTAGCCCATTGCGCGGAGTACCTCGACAGCGCCGGCGACCATCCACTCAATCTCGGATCAACGTCACTGGCATTGCATGCCTACGCGCTGAACCACGAAGCCAAGTACCGCGATTGGGTACTCGAATACGTGGGCGCATGGAAAGAGCGGACGATCGCCAACGGCGGCAACATCCCGTCGAACATCGGGCTCGATGGCACGATCGGCGGCGAGCACGGCGGCCGTTGGTACAAGGGCACCTACGGATGGAACTTCACGATCTTCGACGGCGAGATCGAGCAAGTCGGCCACCGCAACAACTTCGAGGCCGGCTCGTGGCCCGGCTTTTCCAACGCGCTATTGCTGAGCGGCGATCAGAGCTACATCGATGTCCTCCGCGGGCAGATGACGAACCTGTACGAGCACAAGAAAGTCGTCGACGGAAAGCTGATGATCCCCCGGATGTTCGGCGACCCGCGTGGCTACAAGTACACTGGCCGCGAGGAGTGGTACGAGTGGTCGACACGGCTCTACACGGACCGGCTCTTCCAGATCTACTACTGGTCGATGGACCGCGACGATCTCGAGAACATACCGGTCAAAGGCTGGCTGGCGTTTCTCGAGGGCAAAGACCCTTCGTATCCCGAAAAGGCCCTGGCGGCGGATTTCGAGCGGCTACGCGGCAAGATCGAAGAGATGCGCAACGACCCCACCACGCCCGATACACGGCTAGCCGACTGGGCGATGCGCATCAATCCCGTTGGTACGGATACCTTACTCAACCTGATGAATGGGGGTATCAACGGCGGTCGAATCTGGGGTGGCTTGCATAGCCGTGTCCGCTATTTCGATCCGGCCAAGAAGCGCGCTGGATTGCCATCGGATGTCGCTTCGCTTGTCGAGCGCATGACGGATGACGAGACCGTCGTCACTCTCGTCAACGTGAATCAGGTTGATGCCCGAGCGGTCACCGTACAGATGGGCGCGTATGGCGAGCACCAGTTGGTCGAAGTTGAGATCGGCGGCAAGACCACGCCGGTGGACGACTCGCACCTGACGGTTCGTCTGGAACCGGGAAGCGGGGCGCGATTGACATTCAAGGTGCGGCGGTATGCGAACCAACCGGCGCTGGCCGCTCCTTGGGATCGGGAAGCGCTGCTGGCCCGGTAGGCTCTTTGCGGATGAGAGTGGAAACGACTAGGCCGTTGTTACAATGGGGTTCCGTTTTCTAACGGGGCTGCAATCCGTTGTCGATGAGTGATATACTGCCACCCGAGGGTGGCTCTGGTCCAGCCGAAGACAGCGGCCCCGCTGAGCCCGTTCTGGTTTCCGTGATTATTCCGGCGTTCAACGCGGCCGGCCCGCTGGAGTTGTGTCTCAAGTCGGTGGCCGCTTCGGACTATCCATGCACGGAAGTCATTGTCGTGAGCGACGCCTCGACCGACCGCACGGCTGAGGTCGCACGGCGGAGCGGCGTGCGGGTGATGGTCAACGACGAGCCCTGCGGCGCAGCCTATGCGCGCAACGTGGGGGCGAGCGTCGCGGCGGGCGACATTCTGTTCTTTGTGGACGCCGATGTCGTGCTCAATCCCGACGCGATCTCTCTAGCGGTGGAAGCTCTGTCATCAGGCAAGGCCGATGCGGTCTTTGGCAGCTATGTCGCGGAGACTCGTATCCGGCAGTTCACGGCGCAGTTCAAGAACTACCAACACCACTTTCACCACCAGGTTTCGTCCGATCACCCGGTGAGCTTTTGGAGCGGCTGCGGCGCGGTGAAGCGAGCAGTCTTCGTGAAACTGGAAGGGTTCGACGTCACCCTGCAGTTCTGTGAAGACATTGAGTTCGGACACGCGCTGGTTGAAGGCGGGTTTCGCGTGCAGCTGCTGAAAGACATGCAGGCCGAGCATCTCAAAGAGTACGGGCTACAGCGGCTAATCCGCTCAGAACTCGCCGGCCGGGCAATCCCCTGGACGCGGCTGATCCGCTCGGGGCGGTCGCGGATGGGCACCCTGAATACGAATGTGAATGGTGTGCTGAGTGTTGCGCTAGCGGGATTAGTTTGGTCGCTGGGGCCGTTGGCCGTGTTCAATCCGATTCTCGGGCTCGCGGCGCTGGCGTGTCTGGTGTTTTGGTCTAGTTTGAACTTGTCGTTCCTTGGGTTCCTGGTACGGCGGCGGGGCATTCTATTCACATTGGGGGCGCTACCGCTGTTGTTTCTTCACTTCACGATTTGCGGCCTTGGGTACGTGTTGGGGCACCTGTCACCACGGTATCCGCCGAAGCGGACGCCAGCGCCACAGTATGCGTTCAAGGAAGAGTTGAAGATCGGCCGCGCTTGAGCCGCCGCACGGGGTCCATGCTCTCCGGCGGCGTCACACAAAGCGGATCAGCACGGCAGCGGCTTCCACCCACGCGTCACCCGTCCGCCAAACAGGTTCGCTGCAAGTAGAAACCACTGCACGTGCTAATCCGCCCAGCACAGCACCAAGCAACACAAAGCACAACGTCGACCTGCTCCACCGCGCGAGTCACCTGCGTCGAGCTCCCAAACCCGTCGATCAGCGAGCTAACGCGCCAAAGCATGTCAGTCGCAGACTAGCATTGCGTGTCAAGTTTTTCGGGGGTACGGATAGGTTAAGTTGTTGATACTATTGACCTGACATTGTTGTGACTGAACTTGAGCGGGAATCATGTTCGCTCGGGATGGACTGATAACGCCGCGCGATGATACTTGCACTTCCAGAAACTTCGGGCCAGCAAGACAACACGGAACTTGTGCGGTCACTTGACGAGGCTTATCGCGATGGCTTGACGGACGAAGAACGCGAGCAGTTGCACGCGGCTGCCGCATCGTTCCGGCGGTTGCTTGAGCAAGAGGATGCGGCGCGATAGGGAGAGTTCGTATGACCTTGTTCAAACACTCCGTGAAGAAAGCGGTATGGGGCCAGCCCAGCGAAAGTGAATACGCTCTCGCAGAGTACTCTCGTGTCTATTGGGAGGCTGCGAAGACGCTAGTGCAGTCTGTGGGCGACAAGAAAGCCGAGCTGAGTGAGTACAACGCTTACCCGGTCGCGTTTCTCTACCGCCACGCATTGGAACTGGGCGTGAAGAGCCTGCTCGCTAAGTACCGGGACGAAGATGGGCAACTCGTTAAGGACATCCTCGACCATAGTCACAAGCTTGGCAAACACATTGATGATCTCCAGTATCTCCGGCGTCGGCATCCACATGCGTTCGAGCCAGATCGCGCGTTCGATGCACTGATAGCGCTTCTTAAGGAATGGGATCGCAATGATCCCCGGGGGATCATGTTTCGATATGGCACCAAGAAGGATGGAGAGACGAGGGTTTTACCCGAGGGCTATGAACTCGACATTGGGCACTTTGCGACAACGATGGATGAAGCCATTGAGTATCTACTGAACGTTGAACAGAAAATATTCGATACCAAAATCGCCCAAATCACAAGAGAAGCCGTCGGAGATGAAGAGTACTTTGGTCGTTAGGTCCGCTGACCTCATCCGGGCCCCTTCCGCAGGCTACGCCGGCGGGCGCGCGGATTTCACATCCTCGCCTCTGTCCCTTCTGGCATGAATCGCTTCAACCCAGTTTCCAGGGCTCACGGTATTCGTAGTGCAGGTACCTGTTCGCCTCGTCGCTGTTGGTGAAGCGTTCGTTCATGCGGTCCCAGGTTAGGTGTTGCTGGGTCTTGTAGGCGATGTTCGCAACCAGGGCCGTGGTCGTTGACCGGTGGGCGGTCTCGATGTCGCAGTTGGGCTTCTCGCGGGACTTAATGCAATCCAGGAAGTTGCGGATGTGGAAGCGCGTGTCGGCACGGCCTTCGACCTGTTTGGCTTCCATGGCGGGTTCGTAGGAATCGCGGAACTGCCTGCGAAGCTCGCGCCCCTCGGGCAGAGGGCTGCCGCCCGGAGCGGGTAGCGTGGCGTGCTTCTCCGGGATGACTTCCCAGCCGTCACCGTAGACATAGACCGTCCCTTTGGTACCGCGCCACTCGGCGAGAAAGGGCTTCGTCGCGTTGACGGGGGCGGCGTTGCAGCCGAAGTCGGAGAAAGTGACGAGCGTCGCGCCGGGGAACTGCCAGAGCGCTTCCATGGTGTCGACGGTTTGGCGATTGTCCTGGACGGCATACTTACCGCCGATGGCGGTGACGGCGAGCGGCGCGTCCTGCCCGAGCCCCCACAGGATCAAGTCGAGGAAGTGGACGCCGTTGTCCGTAAGTTGCCCGCCGGAATATTCGTAGAACCAGCGAAACTTGTAGCTGAAACGGTTCTCGTTATATCGAGCGGCGGGAGCGGGGCCGAGATAGAGGTCCCAATCGACACCCGGAGGCGGATCGGCATCGGGCGTCGCGCCAATACCGAGCGGATATTCGTTGGCGACACGGGCGGCGCGGGCCACGGTAACTTGCCCAATCGCGCCGGAGCGAACGAAGTCGGCGGCCTCTTTGCAATAGGGCGCCGAGCGACGATGGATACCGACCTGCACGACGCGCTTGGTACGCTCGGCCACCTCGACCATGCGCCGGCCTTCGTAGATCGTAAGCGAGAGCGGCTTCTCGATATAGACGTCTTTGCCTGCGTTGCAGGCGTCGATCGTCATCAGCGCGTGCCAGTGGTCAGGCGTGGCGGCCACGACGGCATCGATGTCTTTCTTAGCAATGAGGTCGCGGTAATCGTTGAAGAGTTCGGGCGACGTCCCCGCGACCTCAGCGGCATTCTCCATGTAGTCGCGGCGGATATCGCATATGGCGACAATCTGCTGGTCGGCGTATTCCTTGGTCGCGTGCACGAGCGACGTGCCGCGATTGCCCACGCCGATGAACCCGAGACGGACGCGGTCGTTCGCACCGGAAATACGCTGGTACGAGAGGGCTGTGAAGGCGGCGGTTTTCGCGAAGGTACGGCGAGAGGTCATGCAAGTGAGTTTCGCGCAAAAGGCGGCGGATTTGCAAAGCTTCAGCCACTTCAAGGCATGGGCGGCGGCGGTGAGTTAGTCCAAGTCGAATCCTTCGTGGACGAGGTGGAGCTCTTCGATGGCGATGTCGGTTGCAGAGGTATTGTCTTGGATCTGCAGTGAGATGGCGATGTGAGGAGTAGCTTTGGTTGCGCCGGGATCGCCGGCGGAGGGGTGGCTCCATTCGGGTGTGTGCGCCGGAATGCGCGCGACGTATACACCCGCTTCGATCGAAAAGACGAACGCAGCAAACGCGTTCTGGGTCGCCTTCTGTTGACTGGGGCCGGGGTCCAGATAGACCGTTTTGGCGGCAACGACCGTTCCGTGGATAGCGTCGAGAAGCTCAATCGTAAATGCGCCGCCAATACTACCGACGTTCATTAAACGGACCGTGATATCAGATGCGGCTTTGACATCAAAGGGCCGACTGACGGCACGTGGCGAACCCTGCGGCGGAAAGTAGTCACCCCATAGGATGTTGCGGCCGGAAGCACGTTGTCCACGGGAAAGTCGATGGCTCTTGTCATAAGCCCGGACAATCGATGAGATGGGCTCGACTTCGCTGTCCTGGGATTCCATCACTACGACGGTGCGAGTCGTCCGGCAGGTGTCAGGCATTTCGTTGAGATCGGCATCGAGCCCGATGCGGCCTTGTTGGTAAACGACTGATTTGCCACGACCGGGGAGGAGAGTGAGTTCACGCAAATCGATGATTTGGCCCGAATCGGCATCAACCCAGGAGACCTGTTTGGAGATGGTGTATTCGTGAGGATTGAACTGCGTATGGATGAGGGCTTGGCTCTCGTAGAGTTCAATGGGACCGACGGTTGAAACGGTTTGGGATGGCTGGGCTAGGGCAGCGAATGCGCTGAGGGAAAAGAGTATAAAGGTGCGGGCTGTGCGGTTCATCGGTGACTCCTATGGGGCTCGTCTAACTAGAAGAGCGACACAGGGCAGCGAAACACTTCACGATACGTCGAAAGAGCGGGCTGCGGCCCCGATCCCGGGGTCCGCGCTACGATGCTTACGCGCCTGCTTCCTTGATGCGGTAGAGATGGGCGTAGGTACGGATAATCAGGCTATCTTCGGCGATAGCCGGCGTAGCCATGCACATCTCGCTGAGTGAGTTCTTGCCGAGGATCTTGAAGTCGGGGCCGGCCTGCACAACGTAGGTATCGCCCGATTCATCGAGGCAGAAGATTTTTCCGTTGTAGGCCCAGGGTGATGCGGTGAAGTTGTTTCCGGCGGTATCGATGCGGTGTTTGTCGTAGATCTCCTTGCCGGTACGGGCGTCGTGGCAGGTGAGGAAGCCACGGTCGAACAGGACGTAGAAGCGGCCTTCATGAAGGACCGGCGTCGGGTGGTAGGGACCGCCCTGCGACAGGCTCCACGCTAAGTACTTGTTGCTCGTGGTTCCGGCGGCGGGCGTGATGTCGCCTGACGCACCGGGGCGGATGGCGTAGACCGGACGCTCGGGCGTGACGTGGAAGCCGGAGGTCACGTAGAGCAGACCGTCGACCGCGAACGGCGTCGGCAACGAGAGCGCCGACATACCGCTGATTTCCCACAGCAGCTTGCCGTCGAGATCATAGGAGCGGACCTTATTGCGCCCGGCGGTGACAATCTCAGTTCTCTGCTCGTTCTCCCAAACAAAGGGCGTTGACCAGGTGGTGGGCTCGTCGCGGTCGGTGCGCCAGATTTCCTTGCCGGTCAGCTTGTCGAGGGCGAGCAAGTATGACTGCTCCTGGCTGTCGTTGAGGATATAGAGCCGACCGTCGTGAATGACCGGGGAGGACGCAGTGCCGTAGCCGAAGCGCGTTTCGACCGGCGGCCAGGGCTTCGACCACACGACATTCCCCTTCATGTCGAGGCAGTAGGTGCCGAGGTCGCCGAAGTGAGCGTAGACATGTTCGCCGTCGGTGGTAGGCGTCTCGGAGGCATAGGTATTCTTGCGGTGACGCGGCACTTTGGGCACGCCTTGATGAACGTCCTTTGCCCAGCGCACTTTCCCCGAATTGAAGTCGATCGAGTAGACCGTCCAGCGATGTTCGTCGGTGGGGATGGGGAGGTGTTCTCCACCGGAGTAGAATCCGCCCGCGGGCACTTCGTCACCTGCCGTGCTGACGTTCGTATTGAGGAACACCTGATCACCCCAGACAACAGGCGATGACCAACCCTTGCCAGGGATAGACGTTTCCCAGGCGACGTTCTGGGTCGGGCCCCAGGTCTCAGGGAGCTTGGGGTTGTCGGGGACCGCGCCGGACGTGCCTCCTCGGAACTGTGACCAGTGGGCCGCCTGAGCGGCGGTGGCGGCGAGGGATGAGACGAAGAGACGGCGGGTTAGGGGCATGTATGTATTAGTTTCTCGCACTGGCGCTAGCGCCGCAAAGCTCGCCAAGAAAACAAGGACGCCTTGCGTGCGATAATTCTCGCTTCTTAGTAGGAGTTCTCTATGAGCAATTTGGTTTCAGTTTCCCGATCGGGTGATGTGGCGGTGATGACGGTTCAGAATCCGCCCGTGAATGCGTTGAGTCCCGGCGTGCCGGAAGGCATCGCGGCGGCGGTGGACGAGGCCGCGGCGAATGACGCGGTGCGAGCAATCGTGCTGATCGGCGATGGACGCACGTTCATCGCCGGCGCGGATATCCGGGAGTTCGCAAAAGTGCGCGCGGGGGAGAAAGAGCGAGGCGACGGGCTCCATCCACTGCTGTTCAAGCTCGAAGACAGTCCGAAGCCGGTGATCGCGGCGATTCACGGCACGGCGTTTGGCGGCGGATTGGAAGTAGCAATGGCCTGCCACTACCGCGTCGCGATTGCATCGGCGCAGGTTGGGCAGCCGGAAGTGAAGCTGGGCATCCTGCCGGGCGCGGGCGGCACGTTGCGGCTGCCGCGGCTGGCAGGCGTGGCGAAGGCGGCGGAGATGTGCGCGATCGGCGACCCGATTACGGCTCAAGATGCACTTGACCACAACGTCGTTAACCGGATCGTCGAGGGCACGGACCAGGCGGCGCTACTCAGAGGGACCTTGGCGTTCGCGGCAGAGGTGATTGCCGACGGAGCGAAGACACCTCGGGTTCGCGACAACGACGAGCGGCTCGGTAATGAAGCGACGAACGCGCCCGTCTTCGCGAAAGTGCGTGCGCTCGCTCACAAGAAACGCCGCGGCCAGATGGCCCCACAGAAATCGATCGATTCCGTCGAGGCGGCAACGAAGATGCCGTTCGAGGAAGCGCAGGCTGAGACGGCGAAGCTGTTTATGGAGTGCTTGCGGTCACCGCAGTCCGAGGCGCTGATCTACGTGTTCTTCGGTGAGCGTGAGGTGCGCAAGATCCCGGATGTCCCGGCGGATACGCCGATTCGGAAGATCGCCAAAGCGGCGGTCGTGGGCGCGGGGACGATGGGCGGCGGGATCGCGATGAACTTCGCTAACGCGGGCATCCCGGTCCTCCTCAAAGAAGTTTCCGAAGAAGCGCTCGAAAAGGGAGTGAAGCGGATTCGCGCGAACTACGACCGATCCGTGCAACGCGGAAGGTTTACGCCAGAGTTCGTGAACGAGCGGATGTACTTGATCCAGCCAACGACGAGCTACGAGGGGTTCGCGGACGTGGACATCGCCGTTGAAGCGGTGTTCGAGAGTATGGAGGTGAAGAAGACCGTATTCCGCGAACTGGACGCGGCCACGAAGCCCGAGGCCATTCTGGCGACCAACACCTCGGCGCTCGACGTGGACGAGATCGCCTCCATGACGGCGGACCCGACTCGAGTGGTCGGAACCCACTTCTTCTCGCCTGCGAATGTGATGCGGCTGCTGGAAGTGGTGCGCGGCAAGCAATCCGCCCCGGACGTGATCACCACCGCGATGCAACTCGGGCGGCGCATGAAGAAGGTCAGCGTGCTGGTGGGAAACTGCCGCGGGTTTCTCGGCAATCGGATGTTCGGCCCCTACATTCGCGAGTCGCAGTTTCTGGTGGAAGAAGGCGCGCGGATCGTGGACATCGATGCGGCCCTAGAGGATTTCGGCATGGCGATGGGGCCCCTGGCGGTGGGCGATCTAGCGGGCATCGACATCGGATGGAATATTCGCCAGGCAGCCAAGCACCTGCAACCCCCGGGCGTGCGGCAGCCGCTCGTCGAGGACAAGCTTTACGAGATGGGCCGCTACGGCCAGAAAACCGGAGCAGGCTGGCACCTCTACGCCGAGAACCGCAAACGCACCGCCGACCCGGAGATCCAAACCGCAATGACCGAGTTGGCCAAAGAGGCCGGGATCGAGCAGCGCACGATTGACGCGGAAGAGATCGTCGAGCGAACGATCTATGCGCTGGTGAATGAAGGGGCTCGCATTCTGGAAGAAGGCATCGCGCTACGGCCCGTGGATATCGACATCGCTTACGTCAACGGCTATGGATTCCCGGCCTACAAGGGCGGACCGATGTGGTATGCCGACTGGGTTGGACTCGACAAGGTGCATGCGCGGATTCAGGAGTTCGAAGCGCAACATGGGCATTGGTGGACGCCCGCGCCTTTGCTGGCGCGGCTGGCGCAACAAGGTAAGACGTTTGCTGACTGGCAGCGGGAGCGTGGCTGATCCGCGAGATGCGGCGAACGTCTCAACTTGGTGAGGGACTGCCGGAGGTTTGCCGGTTGGGACTCGCGAGCCGGGGAAACACGCATTGCCGGCCGGAGGACGTCGAGTATGCCGTTGAGCGCGGCGTCAACTATCTGAACTGGTGCGGCAAACCGGATGGCTTGTCAAAGGCCATCGCAGGGTTGGGCGTGCAACGGAAGGACGTAGTGGTCGCGGTCCAGTTCAAAGCGAGCGGCGCGGAAGAGGCCGCTCGCGAGTTCGGCTGGATTCTGAAGCAGATCGGCTCGGACTACCTAGACGTTGCAACGTTCTACTACGTCGAGTCGGAGAACGAATGGGAGACGATCATTGCTCCCGGTGGAGCCTGGGACGTCTTGGCGCAACGGAAGCGCGAAGGCGCGCTGAAGATGATCGGGCTGACGAGTCATCAACGAAAGCTGGCGGCAGGGTGGGCTGAGGCCACAGATCCGAACACAGGCCAAAAGCGACTCGACATGCTCATGGTCCGTTACAACGCGGCTCACCGCGGGGCTGAGGACGACGTGTTTCCGACGACCAACGATCTGGGCACGCCCGTCGTGACCTTTACGGGTTTGCGGTGGAAGGGCCTGCTCGAAGCGACGCCGGATGATCCCGCCGGTTTCACGCCTCTGACAGCGGCCGAGTTCTACCGATTCTGTCTGGCCAACGATTCGGTAGCGGTGGCCTTGATGGCAGCGGGCAACCGCGAGGAGTTGGACTCGAATCTGGCATTGCTAGATGACTGGCGTTTGCCCTCCGAGCAAGAGATGAACTCAATCCGACTGCACGGCGACAGGGTCCGGAAACATGGCCGTGAGTTCTGGTAGGCCTTGGTAAACTGACCTCAGGGTTGGCGGGGCCGGAAACCTTTTGGATTTGTGGTCGTCAGTTCTGTTTGGAGTAGGCGCGGGTGCGCCCAAACACTGAAGCGTTCATATGGCTGTACTCACGGCAGAAGAGAAGAAGACAAGTCAGCAGCTCAAGGAGCAGGGCGTCGTCATCCGTACGTATGACGTGTGGAAGACGTACACGATGGGTGGTCAGAAGATTCACGCCGTATCGGGCGTGGATGTCGAGATCAACAAGGGCGAGTACGTAGCGATCATGGGCCCGTCGGGCTCGGGCAAATCGACCTTGATGAACATTGTCGGCTGCCTGGACTCGCCGACCAAGGGCGAGTACTACATCGCTGGACGGCTGGTCAGCCACATGAATGACGATGACCTGGCGATAATTCGCAACAAAGAGATCGGGTTCATCTTCCAGACCTTCAACCTGCTGCCACGGCTAACGGCGCTCCAGAATGTCGAATTGCCGATGATCTACGCCGGCGTGTCGCCGGACCAGCGGACCAAGTCGGCTTCCAACGCGCTGGGGATGGTCGATCTGGTCGACCGCATGCATCACAAGCCGAACGAATTGTCGGGTGGTCAGCGGCAGAGGGTCGCGATCGCACGGGCGCTCGTCAACGACCCGTCCATCCTGTTAGCGGACGAACCGACAGGCAACCTCGACTCGGCGACGGGCACGGAAATCATGGCGCTGTTTGACGAGTTGCATAACCGCGGCAACACGATCATCGTCGTGACCCACGAGCTCGACGTCGCCATGCATGCCCGCCGCGTCATCCACGTGCGCGACGGCAAGGTCGAGAAGGACGAGAAGATCAATAGATAGGTCGTCCCTGCATTGGGTGCGTTACTCAGCGGCGGCGCACTCGGATTCCACCGTTACACTGAAACTGAATGGGCGATCTCGTTCAGATCGACGGAAACGGCGCGCCTCGCGCGAAGCCGATGGTGCCGGCGTACGACGGTCCGCACCCGGGACCGGCCGGACGGCGTCCGGAATGGCTGAAAGCGCCCGCGCCGGTAGGTGACAATTATCGCCAGCTCAAGCAGCTCGTCACCGATCTCAACCTTCACACCGTTTGCGAAAGCGCGGCGTGTCCGAACGTAGGCGATTGCTGGAATCAGCGGACGGCGACGTTCATGATTCTCGGCAATGTATGCACGCGCCGCTGCGGATTTTGCGCGGTTCAGAAAGGCGCGCCGCTCGACGTGGACTTCGACGAACCTCGACGCGTCGCCGATGCCATAGCGACGCTCGGGTTGCGGTACGCCGTCGTGACGAGCGTCAACCGCGACGACCGCAAGGATGGCGGCGCGGAGTTGTTCGCGCTGACAATCGCGGCGATTCGCAAGAAGATTCCAGGATGCAAAGTGGAAGTGCTGGTGCCGGACTTCATGGGCTCGCATGAGGCAATGGACATCGTTCTGGCGGCGCGCCCGGATGTACTGAATCACAACGTCGAGACGGTCCCACGGCTGTACTTCGACGTGCGACGGGGATCAGATTTCAAGCGGTCACTCGGTATGCTGCGGCACGCCAAGCAGACGGCCCCGGACATCCCGACGAAATCCGGCATGATGCTCGGCCTCGGTGAAACGGAAGAAGAAGTCGTTGACGCCATGCGCGACCTGCATGCGCATCAGGTCGATATCGTGACCCTGGGGCAATACCTGCGGCCTTCGCGCGACCATCTGGCGATTCACCGCTACTACGCGCCTCAAGAGTTCGCGGCGCTGCGGCAAGCCGGCGAAGAAATCGGGTTCCGGCACGTTGAGGCGGGGCCTCTCGTCCGCAGTTCCTACCACGCCGACGCCTGTATCTAGCCGTTAACGCCGTCGAACCCGGAAGCGCGACAGCAGGGCAAGCTGAATCACCTTGAGCCAATAGGGAACCAAGATCCGTGGGTCCTTGCGAGGAACAGCCGCGTCTGCCGCCAGACCGGGCGAGGCTACCAACCCGAGCGTGATGCTCCCCTTACAGGGGTGATAGAGCATGTTCTTGATCAGTAGCCACTTGAACGGTGGACGGTGCCGGAGCGTGCCCCCGTTGAATGGCCCCGGCCAGTCTAGGTAGTTCCGATGGATGCGGTCTTTCGGGGTCCACGCACCGCTTCCCCCGAGATCAGAGAGGCGCATGTCGGCATTGGCAAGCGCCGAGGGTACGAGGGCTTCAAAGTGACCCACCCAGACAGCTCGCACCTTACTCTCCACGGCTTCGAGCCCGCGGGCACTGATTCGATGAACGGCAGGAAGGCGATCATGAATCGGTCGTCAGGGAGAGGCTCGGCGCCGGCAGAGAGGCTCTCCCGCCAGTGCCAGTCCGATTCATCGGCAATCGCCCGAACGTGTGCGGCAATGAGATCCGACGTATCCTCGGCGAAGCTGGTGATGAACGCGCCCCAATCGCCGGTGTAGACGACGTCGTACTCGATAAACCAGTAGTAGCGGTACTGAGAGAATCGACGAAAGTAGTCGAGAGCCCGCAGGTGAGCGTTGCCGGGAACGACGCTGTCGCCAACAACCGATTTCGCCGTGCGTCGAACCGTTGAGAAGTCGAAGTAATGCGCAAAGGGCCGTAGGTTCTCCGGCACCGCCGTGCCTGATTCGGCGAATAGGACAATGTCGCTGGTAGCCGAGCATTCCTGCTTCAGTTTGAGAAACCGTCGCTCGATTTCCTGGTCGAACCGATGCGCGAGAAAGACAACGACGTCACGGTTCGCGGCGCTCATCGCTTCTGTATCTCGGGCATGCGAGCCAGGAAATCCGCCAGCAACGAGTGGTCTTCATCCAGGGACGCATCCGTCATTGACCTGCCGACCCGGCGAAGATGAATCGCGAAAGGGGAACCCTGCCAGAAGAACTCCTCCCAGCCCTGTTCGTATGCTCCGGGCCAGCTTTGCTGGAGGAAACTCGTACGCGTGAAGGTTCGCGGGTCCGGTGGATACTTCCGCCAGGAGTGCGGCAGCATAGCGGCAAGCCTGCTTTCCCATCGATAGCGTCCGCTGGCCGGCGAGCCGTAGTGAGGCACAAGCGTCTCTACGTTCACCCCCAAATGGTGATGATAGCGGCGATAGAACCGCCATCCTGTATCGCGGCAGCGCCCTGCTTTCAGCGTCTCGCGTAGGAGGCGCGGCCACGGAAGGCTATCGTCGTTGATGACGCCCCACCACAAGTCATTGTCGATCGAGGGCTTGAGATCGATATCCGTCAGCGGTATCCGATCGAGGTCGATGAGCATGAAGTGAACCGACGAAAACCCGCGATACTGATAGAACCATCGCGGGTTCCAGACCGCCCCGAAGATGCCGATCTCACGTTCGCGCACGTGCGCGAGCACGGTGGAGGTCCAATCCTCGCGGACCACATAGAAGTCCAGGTCTAGCAGAAGAACGAAGCGAGTCTGAACCTGCCGGAGCGCCTTCTCCAGCGCCAGGGCATGATGCAGGCTTCCCCGATCCCGCGACTCCGGTGGCGCGACGCCCGGTAGGACTTCGACCACTGAGTCGTCGGTGATGCTAAGATCCGACGCCGGCGTGTTATCAACAATGATCCAACGGCCCGCGAACGGCGAATTCAGACGTTTCGTCAATTCCAGATTACGCTTGAGAAGGCTCGCATCTGGAAAGACGACCGAAATGATCGAGAGCGACTGCGAGTCATGAGCACTGGTTTGAAGTCCGCATCCGAGAAGTCGTTCACAGATGGTAGCGAACCGGCTTGGAACGACGTTGCACCCGAAAAGGCAGAGGCCTCGGAACAAATCACGCGTGTAGCCGTTTTACACTAGAGCGGCACTGTCTTTCCTCAATGCAGACAAGCGGCCACGTATCCAGGGCCCGTGGCTTCCGGTGGGCACATGGGAATGGGTGCTCGAAGTAGCGTCACTCGGAATCCTACTCTTCTGGGTGTACTACCTGACGGCCCATTGGGATGTACTGCCCGATCTCGTGCCCTCGGGCTTCAACGCGGGCGGCGCGCCAAGAGGCGAGAGATCGAAGCCCTTCTTGTTGCTACTTCCGGCGGTGATGTTCTTCATCTACGTCGTCATCACCGGGGCGCGGCGATTTCCGCACTGGAGTAACTTCCCTGTCACCGTAACCGAGGAGAACGCCCCGCGACTCTACGCCATCGGGCGTCGGGTCCTCGCACTCATGAAGGTTCAGGCGATCGCCATGATGGGATACATCGAATGGAAGATGATTCAGACGGGCCGCGGCGAAGCACCTGGAATGAATGAGGGGGTGACCTGGGGATTCATCGCGCTGATAGTCGCAACGTTGGTCTATGCGATCTGGGCGATGCGGCGGGTTGAGTAGAAGCTATGGCAGGACGCGCTGTAGAAAGAAATCCACGAAGCGCTCGGCATCCACATCCGTGGCCGCTTTGATCGACGGCGCACCCGTACCAACGAGACGTTTGCGGCGATCGGCGACCAACATCCCGACGGTAAGAATCCCTTCGGTTTCGACATCGGCCGCGAAGGGTTCCAGCGTGACGAAGCTTGGGTCGATCGCAACGCCCACCGCGAGCGGGTCATGCAATGCACAGCCGCCGAGTCCGCGAATCCGCTGGCTCACTTCAAAGTATTTGCCGGAAACATCTGTAATGAACCGCGCTACGCGGTCGGTGCGACCCTCGGTCCGCGCTTCGAGTGCTTGCGGCGTGAGTAGCGTACGGACGGTGACATCAAGGCCCACAACTACGATGGGCATTCCGCTTCGGAGGACCTGCGAAGCGGCGTGCGGGTCGGCATAGAAATTGAACTCGGCGGTTTCGGTAGCATTGCCAATGCCGCTGACCGCACCTCCCATGACGATGAGTTCCTTCACTCCGGCAAAGGCGGCGGGATCGGCTTCGAAAGCTAGCGCGATATTCGTAAGTGGCCCGAGAGCGATGATCGAAATCTCACCCGGGTTCTCGCGGAGCAATTCGAGAATCACTTCGACAGCACTTTCTGAGACAGGCGAGAGTGTCGGCGCGGGATAGCGCGGTTTGCCGTCAGCGTTAACAAGACCGGCGATGTCGCCGAGCCCATCCTCGCCGTGAACGTGCCGAGCGGGCAACGGCTCGCGCGCCAGCGGCTGGGCGGCGCCGCGCGCGACGGGCGGTGGCTCCGAGAGATCGAGAACTTCTAGAACCTGCACCGCGTTGCGCGTAGCGTCCTTGAGCGGAACGTTGCCGGCAACAGTGGTAATCGCCTCGATCTTCAGCTCAGGCGAGCGAAAGGCTAGGATCAGCGCCAGCGCGTCATCGATACCAGGATCGGTGTCGATGATGACGCGGCGCGGTTGCATCTATTCGAGGTTGCCGCCGGGCAGAATACGCTCGGCGTTGAGGTACGGCCGCAAGACTTCCGGAATGACAACGCTGCCGTCTTTCTGCTGGCAGTTCTCGACGATCGCCACCCAGGTCCGCCCGATAGCCAGACCACTGCCGTTCAAGGTGTGGACCAGCTGCGCTTTGCCCTTTTTCACCGACGGGTCACGATAGCGAATCTTGGCACGGCGAGCCTGGAAACTCTCGAAGTTGCTGCACGACGAGATCTCTTTGAACTCGTTCATGCCGGGCAACCACACTTCGATGTCATAGGTCTTGGCGCTCGAAAAGCCCAGGTCGCCCGTCGCAAGAACAACGGTGCGATAGGGCAGGCCGAGCCGATCGAGAATGTCCTCGGCGTCGCGCGTGAGCGATTCAAGTTCGTCGTAACTGTTCTCGGGGAGAACGAACTTCACCATCTCGACCTTCTGGAACTGGTGCTGCCGAATGATGCCTCGCACATCGCGCCCGTAGGAGCCCGCTTCGCTACGGAAGCACGGGGTGTACGCCGTGAGCTTAATGGGCAACCGGCCGGCATCAATCGTGTCGTCGCCAAATAGATTCGTCAGGGGCACTTCGGCGGTCGGGATAAGCCAGTAGTCGGTGTTTTCGAGCTTGAACAAGTCCTCGGCAAACTTCGGCAACTGCCCGGTGCCGAATAGACTTGCGGAGTTCGCAACGAACGGCGGCAGTACCTCGGTGTAGCCATGCTCGCGTGTGTGAACGTCGAGCATGAAGTTCATCAGAGCGCGTTCGAGCTTCGCGCCGGCATTCCAGTAGACGGCGAACCGCGCGCCGGTGATCTTGGCGGCCCTTTCGAAATCGAGGATGCCGAGTTCAGGGCCGAGATCCCAGTGCGCCTTTGGTTCGAAATCGAATTCGCGACGGTCGCCCACGTTGCGGACTTCAACGTTGTCGGCTTCGCCACCCGCGGGGACGGACTCATGCGGCAGGTTCGGGACACCACGCAGGATTTCGGCCAGCGAATCGTCAAGGGCATTGACGTTGTCTTCGAGCCCCTTGATCTGCCCGCCGACTTCGCGGCTTTGCTGCATCGCCTCTTCGGCGTCTTCGCCGGCGCGCTTGGCCTTGGCGACTTCGGCGCTGAGCGCGTTGCGGCGCGCCTTGAGATTCTCTATTTCGGTGACAGCGGCGCGGCGTTCCTCGTCCACCTCGTGGAAACGACCAAGCGACTCGGCGGCGCCGCGTACCTTGAGGCGCTCCTGCACGTGATCGAAGTTCTTTCGGAGAAAGCTGAGATCCAACATGGAATTCCCCAGTTTAGCCGGATCGTCGAAGAGAAAGCTCGATGTGGCTGATTCCTTATAATTAGGTGTGACCGCACTTCGCCGTTCCCGTTTGTTCGCCGCGCTAGCGTTGACCACTCTCCTGCTGGGGACGGCCGCTTGCAGCAACCCCGAAAAAGCAGAGATCCAGATTCGCGAGGCGGTGCGCCAACACCTCGCGACGCGCACCGACCTCGGTCGCATGGAAGTCGAACTGGACGAGGTCAAGTACGACGGGGACCAGGCGACGGCGACCGTAACGATCAAAGCGCGCGACGACGAGAAGGCCCAGTTGCAGATGACCTACAACTTGCAGCGCGTCGACTCCGAATGGAAGGTGCAGCCCGCGGCGGGAGCGGGCCATGGGGGCGGCGGAGCAACTCCACCGGCCTCAGGATTACCTCCTGGGCATCCACCAGCAGGCGGCGGACAACCGCAAGGCGGCGGGCAAATGCCACCCGGCCATCCACCGCTCGGCGGGCAGTCACAACAACCTCAGAAGGAACTCTCCAAGGGACATCCACCGGTATCCAACTAACGATGAGTGAACAACCAGTCCGTCTCGCGCGTTCGCGCGAACTATTCAAGCAGGCGCAGAAAACGATACCCGGCGGCGTGAATTCGCCGGCCCGTGCGTTTCAGTCGGTGGGCGGCGATCCCGTGTTCATCGAGAGCGGTTCGGGGTCGCACCTCTCCGACGCCGACGGCAATTCGTACATCGACTACATCGGCTCGTGGGGGCCGTTGATTCTCGGGCACCGGCACGAGGAAGTAACGGAGGCGCTCTACAGCGTTCTTGAAACAGGGACGAGCTTCGGCGCGCCGACTGAGCGCGAAGTCGAGATGGCCGAGTTGATTTGCGAACTCGTGCCGTCGCTCGAACTGGTGCGTTTGGTTAACTCCGGCACCGAGGCGACGATGAGCGCCATCCGTGTCGCGCGTGGGTTTACAGGCCGCGATCTGGTCGTGAAATTCGTCGGCTGCTATCACGGCCATGTCGATTCGCTGCTCGTGAAGGCCGGGTCGGGCGTGGCGACGCTGGGCCTTTCCGATTCCGGTGGTGTGCCCGCGGCGTTTTCCGCAACGACGATTCCGTTGCCCTTCAACTCGGTCGAAGCGCTCGAAGAGTGTTTCGCGAATCACGGCGATAAGATCGCCTGCGTGATCGTTGAGCCGGTGGTTGGCAATATGGGCTGCGTACCGCCGCAACCCGGCTACTTGCAAGCGCTTCGCGATGTCACCGCGAAGTACGGTGCGCTCCTCATCTTCGACGAAGTGATGACGGGCTTCCGCGTTTCGCTCGGCGGGGCGCAAGAATTGTACGGCATCAAGCCGGATATGACGACGCTCGGGAAAGTGATCGGTGGCGGTTTGCCCGTCGGTGCGTACGGCGGCCGCAAGGATGTGATGAGCAAGGTAGCGCCGCTGGGTCCGGTCTATCAGGCGGGGACGCTCTCGGGAAATCCGCTCGCGGTGGCCGCCGGCCTGGCGGCTCTCAGGGTGCTCAAGAATTCGCCCGCGCTATACAACCAGATCGACGAGAAGTCGGGACGGCTTGTCCAAGGAATAAAGAAGGCGGCCGACGACGCGGGCGTGGCGATGACGACCAACCGTGTCGGCTCAATGTTTACGTTCTTCTTCAACGACAGCCCGGTGACCGACTGGGATAGTTCCTCGAAGAGCGATGCCGATCGCTTCGCCTTCTTCTTCCGAGGCATGTTGGAGCGAGGCTGCTACTTGCCCTGCTCGCAGTACGAAGCCGCCTTTTTGTCCGCGGCCCACACGGATGAAGACATCGTGAGCACCATCGACGCAGCGGCAAGAGTACTCAGCAATCTAGCGGCCGAGGGCTAGGAAAAGAGGCGCGCATGTAAATGTGCGCATCCGTGCGGGTGTATCGCGCGGAAAACCCTCATCGAACCGCCGGCGCACCCTCCGTCCGAAACGTTCTCGGCGCGGCTGGCTCATCAGTAGCAACGACTCCATTTCGAATCCGAATCATCTCGCCCGCATTCGCACTCACCCGCGGACCCGGCAGTACCACGCCCACCAAGTTCAGCGGATCGGCCGCCGCAAGAATCACCTCTTCGTCCTTCGGCTCGGTGCGGCGGACCTTGCGAAGCAGGTCAACCGCTTCAGGAAACGCGAACTGTTCGCCGACAAATGCCGCCGCAAATCGACCCCCGCGAATCTCACCCCGTGCTTCCATCCGCCGCAGGACAACAAGTAAGTCCCGCCAAGGCGGCGCGAGCGACTCGCGCCGCACGATGTCACGGAACACTACGCCCCAGCGGCGCAACAGTTGACGAGCGAATAGCTCGACGGGATCTTGATCTTGCGCATCATCGGCGGCTTGCACGGCCTCTTCGATCAGCGCCCAACGTCCGGCCGCATGACGCGGACGAGCATTGCGGCCACGCCCTTCGCCTCGACGACGCTTGGGATCAATCAACGAGCGCAGATTTTCAAACCCGTCCGCGGTGACAAGCCCCGCCGCGGCAAGTTCCCAAAGCCCATCCTCGACCTCGCTCGCCAGACGTCCCGAAGCCCGTTGCAAGTCAGCGAAGAACGAAGCGCCGCGCTTCCGCAACGCCTCCCAAACTTCGCGCGCCGAGTGAGAGAGGGCACCCGCTGCTTGCGGGTCGGCGTGCAGACCGCCGTTAAGAAGCCAGTGAGCATCTTCGCGCAGGTAGATCGTCAGCGGGGCGACGCGCGTCGGCCGAACACGGCGTGAACGGGCGCCCTCCTCTTGTTCACTCGTGTTGCCCGAGAAAGCAGGATGGGGAGAAAGACGCCCCCAGGTGACCTCGCCCGCGAGGCAAAGTCGGTCGAGCAGATCGGGCTTGTAGTTCGCGATGCGGCGCGGAAGGATCTCGGACTCCCACGCGGCGGCCGAGATCTCATACCCCTGAAGCTGCCTGATGACTTGCAGTAGTCCGTCCACCCCATGCAGACGGCTGGCGAGCATGACGTGCTGCCAGCGCATGAGAAAGCGCACGAAGTCGGCCGTGGTAACCGGCTCGATCTCGCGGCGCAACCGGCCGAGCGTCATGCGATGAATGCGCGCCAGCAGGTGGCGATTTGCCCACTCGGTTTCGCGTTCGGTATCGTTATCGACATCGCGTGTTGAAAAGCTGCCACGCAAGATGCGGCCTTCCGATTCGAGCCGGACGAGCCCCGCTTCGACAACCGCCGGCGCCAATGACAAGCGGTCCGCCAACTCCGACGCCGTTGCGGGAACGATGCTATCGAGCCAGCCTCGCAGAACATCGGCCACCGCGGCTTCTCGCGAATCGGGTTCATTGCGTGATGCGGGCAGCGCTTCGATCCTGAGTTCGATGGGCGCTTCCGGATGCAGCAAACGCACGGTTGCAAGTCGTTCCGCCGCAACCCATAGCGGCTTCTCGTTCACCCAAAGCGTCGCGGCGCGCCGGTCGCGGCAGAGCTCTTCGTGATAGTCATCCCATTCCGGAACAGGAGGCAACGTGATCAACGTCAGCAGCGCGTCATGCAACTCATCGGCGTCGCGCACGACGGGCCACGCCTGTTGGGCGACCATCGCTATCGCTTCGGGATCGAGAGCAGCGGGGCCGTCGAGCATCTCGGGGCTCAGTGTCCGGCGCATCTGCACTGCGCGGGCGCGGCGCTCTTGCAGCGGAGCATCGTCGAGATAGCTGTAGGGGTTCGAGTTCAGAATCTCGTGGCTGAACGGCGAAGGCTCGGCAGTCTCGGCGGCGACTGTCTCCATGTCGCCCGATTCCAACCGCTCGGCGATCTGCCGCAGACCGGCGAGGTCCATCGCTTCGTAGAGACAGTTGTCGATCGTCTCGCGGACATAAGGATGGTCGGGGATGCGAATCTCGCCGGTCAGGTTCTCGGCGCAGGCCGCTTGGTCAGGAAACACGGCCGCGAGCAGATCGTCAGAGCGCATACGCTGGATCGGCGGCGGCGTCTTGCGGCCACCACTGAAGCGCGGCACAGCTAGAGCACGAGAGACGTTCCAGCGCCAGCGCGTGGCGAACATCGGCGAATCGAGCAGCGCTTGCGTGAGTGTGTGATCGAGTGTCGCCACACGAACAAACTCGAAGACCAACTCGAGCGGGAAGGCGTGCTGCTCGGTCAGCGAGATCAATAAACCGTTGTCGGTAGCAGCGGCCTGGAGTTCAAGGTTGAATGAACGGCAGAACTTCTTCCGCAGCGATAACCCCCAAGCGCGATTGATACGCGCCCCGAAGGGCGAATGAATCACGAGTTGCATACCGCCGGCTTCATCGAAGAAGCGTTCTGCGACAACCCGGTTTTGCGTAGGCAAAGCTCCCAGCGCGGCACGGCCGGCGAGAACGTAGTCAATGACTTGCTCGGCACCTCGGCGATCGAGGGCACACTCTTCGGTCAGTAGCCTCCGCGCATCAGCGAAGTCGTCCGCGGAAGAACCGGCACGCTTTTGTTCAACCGCGGCGAGTACGTCCTCGCGCACGGCGGAAACTTCACGCGAAAGCTCCAAAGTGCGGCCCGGTGCTTCCCCGAGCCAAAACGGAATCGACGGCGAGGCTCCCCTTGCGTCCTCGACACGCACGCGGCCCGACTCGATATGGCGAACCCGCCACGACGTGGTGCCGAGTAGAAACACATCGCCGACGGCGCTTTCGATCGCGAAGTCTTCATCGAGCGTTCCAACCCTCGTACCCTCGGGCTCGGCGATCACGGCGTACTGCGCGTTGTCGGGGATGGCCCCGCCGGACGTGATGGCCGCAAGCCGTGCACCCCGGCGAGCCCGTAGCCGACGGTTCACGCGATCGCGGTGGAGATAGGCGCCACTGCGTCCACGCGACGTGGCGATCCCTTCGGACAGCACGTCGACCACTTCGTCGAATTCCTTCTCGCTCAAGTTGCGGTAAGGGTAGGCCGAGCGAATCAGCGCCAGAAGGTCCGCCTCCGTATACTCGGCGCAAGCAACTTCTGCGACGATCTGCTGCGCAAGAATATCGAGCGGCGATTCGGGAATCTCAAGCCGGTCCAGCTCACCTTTGCGAATGGCCCGGACGAGCGCGGCACACTCGACAAGCTCATCGCGGGTGGTTGGGAAGAAACGCCCCTCGGGCAGAGCGCCGACCCAGTGCCCAGAACGTCCGACGCGTTGCAAAGCTACAGCGATCGACCGTGGCGATCCAATCTGGCAGACGAGGTCGACGGTACCGATGTCGATGCCAAGCTCGAGTGAGGCCGTGGCGACCACCGCCTTGAGTTGTCCCTCTTTGAGGCGCTCTTCGGCCGCAAGCCGGAGTTGCCGCGAGAGACTCCCATGGTGTGGCAGCACGGCCTCGTCGCCGAGACGTTCCTGCAATTGATGGGCGATTCGTTCGGATAGCCGCCGCGTATTCACGAATACGAGCGTCGTCTGGTGGGCTTTGATCAGCTCCGCCACACGGTCGTAGATTTCCGCCCAGGTCTCGGTCGCGGCGACGGCCGACAGTTCGTCGTTGGGCACTTCGACCGCCAGTTCCATCTTGCGCCGATGTCCGACGGAGACAAGCCGCCCACGTCCGTTGACGAATTCCGAACTAAGAAATTGCGCGACTTCCTCAAGAGGGTTCACGGTCGCCGAAAGGCCAATACGCTGCGGCCGCTGACCACGCCCATCGGAGACAACAAGCCGTTCCAGTCGGGCGAGCGAGACAGCTAGATGGGAACCGCGCTTGTCATCGGCAACCGCATGAATCTCGTCGATAATCACCGTGCGAACGGTCTTCAGAATCTCGCGGCTCTTCTCGGCAGTGAGCAGAATGAACAGCGACTCCGGCGTCGTGACCAAGATGTGGGGCGGCTTCTTCGTCATGCGCTGCCGCTCATAGGCCTTCGTGTCGCCGGTACGCAGCGCCGTGCGTATTGGCTGGAGATCGACACCACCGCGGTCAGCCAATTCGCGAATTTCGGCCAGCGGTCGGTCAAGGTTCTTCTGAATATCGTTCGACAGCGCCTTGAGCGGCGAGATATAGAGGACGCTGGTCTCCTCGAGGAAGTCGTCCGTGCGTGCCCGGCGGACAAGGTCGTCCAGGCAACTGAGAAACGCGGCCAGCGTTTTGCCCGAACCGGTGGGCGCCGAGATCACAACATCGCGGCCGGATCGAATCTCAGGCCAGCCGAGTTTTTGCGGCTCGGTGGGCTCGCCAATACCAGCAAACCACTCCTGAATCAGGGGATCGAACGGGCTGAGCGGCATCGGGACAACCTTAGCTTAGCGGAGCGTATTGCACCCGGGGCCAGCCACAGCAGTTTGCACATGCTAACCGTACCGAACCGCACCAAGTGGGCCAGGGTAGGGCCTTCGGATACAATGGGGCTTGGCGAAACCGGAGGGCCGCATCCTATCTTTGGACGTCGGTGAGCGCCGCATCGGCATCGCTCTCACGGATGAACTTCACTTCACGGTGCGCGGCCTTCCGACTCTCGTGCGGAAGAATCGAAAGACTGATTTCAAGACGCTTTCGAGTGTCATCCGAGACCACGAAGTGAAACTTGTGGTGCTCGGAAACCCTATTCACATCAGTGGTGAGAAGAGTGATCAATCGCGGAAGGTCGAGCGATTCGCCGAGCGACTGAGGAAGCACTCGGACGTCAAGACAGAGCTTTGGGATGAGCGTTTGACATCCGTCGAAGCCGAAGAGATGATCGGTGGCCGACGCCTGCGTGGCGAAGAACGCAAGCAGGCCATCGACCAGGCGGCGGCCATGCTCATCCTCGAAAGCTATCTCCGCAACCGGCCGACTTCATCCCCGTGACCACCCAGAGCGAAAACAGGATGCGAACCCGTGCCGCCATCATCGCCGTTGCGTTGGCACTGGCAATCAGTTCGGCGTGCTCGGAGCCCAAGGGACCTCAACCTTTTCCTGAACCGGTCGAGATCGAGATCAAGCACGGAACATCGAGCGAACAAATCGCCGAGGAACTCGAAGCAAAGGGAGTCATCGAGTCAAAGTTGCGTTTCCTTCTCATCCGTGCCTGGCAGCGCGGAGATACGCTCATGGCCGGCTACTACCGTTTCGATCGGCCGATGTCAGAGGAGGAAGCTTTCGAGGCCCTGAGGGAAGGAAGCGTTCGCTACTATCCCGTGACGATCCCCGAGGGCTTCACCCGGATGGAGATCGCCACGGAGATGGCCGCCACGGGCCGCATCGACAAGGAAGAATTCCTGGATCTCACAGCAAAGCCGGACCACGTGAAGGAAGAGTTCCCCGAGGCGGAGAACCTAGAGGGGTTCCTGTTCCCAGACACCTACTATCTCGACGATACCAGCACGCCGGAAAAGGTCGTCGAGATGATGCTGGGGCGTTTTCGTGAGGTCTACGCGGAAGCCACTGGAAAGGCTACATCGCAACTCAAGCCGTTCGAGATCGTCGTGCTCGCATCCATGATCGAACGAGAAACCCCCGAATCGACCGAGCATCGGGTCGTCTCGTCGGTATTCCACAATCGGCTACGGAAACCCATGCCGATGCAGTGCGACCCGACTGTGACTTACGGTCTGGTACTCGAAAACAGATATCGAGGGCGGCTCTACGAAGATGATCTGAAAGACCCCCATCGCTACAACACCTATGTCCACCCCGGCCTGCCCCCCGGACCCATCGCGAACCCAGGTCAGCAGGCAATCGAAGCCGCCGCGAATCCGTCGAAGACCGACTATCTCTACTTCGTTGCCTCGGAAAACGGCAAAGGTCACGTTTTCTCAAAGACTCTTACGGAGCACAATCGGGCCGTGCAGGCCTACCGCCGGAGTCTTGGGCGTTGAGCGCCAAAGCACACCGCCCATCAATTCGCTCAACCGTGTCATTTTGGCTGGAGGAAGAACAGCCCGAGATCATCGATGAGAAGCGCTTATCTGAACTAGAAGCGTTCGTTCGCATCACACTCGACCGCTCGAAACCGATCTCCCAGTCCTACTTGCTCGATCTACTCAGCCATACGGACACGCAGATCGCTGGCTCACTAGGAGGACTGCCAGTGGACCTTCGACACCGAGTAAAGTTCGCCGACCCATCCGAAGCCGCCGCATCACTCAAGGATCTGCAGCACGAGTACGAAGAGGCGCATGCCGCCGGGGACACGATGCGTTGCAACGACTGTCGCCGTGCAGTCCGGCAAGCGAAAGATCGCCTGCGGATGTCTCTCCGCCGCAAAAACCAACCCGATGCCAAATACGCCGAGCGGCTCGAACTTTTGCAATGGTTTCTGGTTTGGCTTGAAACGCCCGCACTGTTCTCACATTGGCTGAAAGCCCGTCTAGACAGGCCTCCCAGCACCGTCCCGGAGCCTCAGGACACAGAAAACTAGAACAGGTGCACTGATATAATCAGGGTTGTCTCTCCCCATGAGAAGGGCCCCTTCTCACCTCCCCGTATCGGTCTTGATTGCGATTCTGGCGTTTGCCGGAGCACACGCGGGCTGCTTGGTGCGCACGGGCAAACCCGTCTTCCGGCCAGACACCCTCAAGACCGCGTCGCTCGCCGAATTGACCGCCAAGCTTGAGGCGCTCGACGAAATCAAGACCACGCGGTCAACCGTGAGACTGCAGCTCTCTGCGGTTTCTGAAGACCGGACGGAGATCAATGAGTACACCGAGGCAGGAGGGTTTATTCTTATCCAAAAGCCGGAGTTCATCAGAGTCAGAGCTGAGTTCCCCGTCGTGGGATCAACCGTTTTCGACATGACATCCGATGGGACCGAGTACAAGGTGCACCTGCCCACCGAGAACAAGTTCCTCATCGGCAGCAATGAGTTCACGACACCATCAGAGAAACGGCTTGAGAATGTTCGCCCGCAACATATTCGGGACGCCCTTGTGATCGATCCTCCGCTCGAAGATGAAGAGGTGGCGTTCATGCGCAATGTCACCTATGGCGCGCAGGCCTATCATGTAGTTTCGATTGAAAAGAAGGGCGAGCAGAGGTTATCACGCGAAATCTGGTTCGACCGTACCGCACTGCATATCGTGCGGCAGACCATTTACGAGCGAGGCGGCGACCCCGTGACGGATGCTTGGTACCAGAAGTGGGTCGAGACAGAATCAGTTCCCTTCCCCGGATTGATCCGCATCGATCGGCCAAAAGACGGCTACGCGCTAAGGGTCGAGGTTCTCAAGTCAGGCGTTAACGGAGAGATGCCGGCCAAGGCATTCGTGCTCGACCCCCCGGAAGGCGTCAAGATTGAACGAGTCGGCGAGTCATCTCTTGAGGAGCCCGAAGCAGCACAATGATCAATCGTCTCGTTGTAAACAACCTGCGGCATCGGCCGATTCGAACTGGACTCAGCATCCTTGCCGTCACGATGGAAGTGACGATGATGCTGCTGATCGTCGGAGTGGCCGACGGACTGTTGGAGGAATCGCAGTCGCGCTCGCGCAGCATCGGTGCCGACATTCTGATTCGCCCTTCGTCGAGTAGCGCCGCGATGACACTGAGCACGGCCGACATTCCGGCGAAGCTCGCTGCCTTCTTTCCGGAAAACTACGACGAGATCGAGATGGCCATGGGAACTACCGTCAGCACCCAGGGCGCCGATCTCAATACGGTCACCGGCGTTGACTGGGACGCGTTCACCCGCATGTGCGGCGGTATCCACTTCTTCTCGGGAGAGCCACCTAAGGAATCCTACGACGTCGTCGTCGATGAGGTCTACGCGCGTTACAAGAAGGTCAAGGTAGGGGACACGCTCAACCTGCTCAACAACGACTTCCGCGTAACCGGTGTTGTCGAAACCGGCAAGTTATCGCGGATCTTCATCCCTCTGCAGACCATGCAGGAACTCATGGGTTGGGACGGCCAGTTCAGCCAACTCTTCGTGAAGCTGCGTGACCCGGCGGACACCGAACGAATGGTGAAGGAGATCAGTGCGCAGATCCCGTCGTACCCCGTATTTGCGATGGAGGAGTTCTTGTCGTTGGTCGCGACGGACATCCGCAAGTGGACATCCCAGTTCGTCTATGCCATCGTCGCGATCGCGGCCGTCATCGGTTTCCTGGTGGTATTGCTTTCCATGTACACTTCAATCCTCGAGCGGACGCGCCAGATCGGCATCCTCAAGTCGCTCGGCGCCACGAACGGCTTCATCGTGACGGTGCTGATGCGCGAAGTCGCCGTACTCTGCGTCGTCGGTATTGTGGTGGGAATCGGAGCCGCGTACGGCATCCGTGAGGGCTTGCGGACCGGTTTTCCGCTTTTGTCAATCTTGATCACCCGCGACTGGATCGTTATCAGTGCCTTGCTGGCGCTTGCGGGAGCGATGCTCGGAGCCTTTTACCCGGCGACTCGGGCCGCTCGCCAGGATGCGATTCACGCCTTGAGCTACGACTAGAGCGAACCCTATGTCCCAGGAAACGATGATCGAAGTACGCGGCCTCACCAAGGTCTACCGAATGGGGGGAGTCGAAGTCCCCGCGCTACGGGGAGTGGATATGGACGCACACCGTGGCGAGGTTTTGGCTATTCTCGGCCCATCCGGCTCCGGTAAGTCAACGCTGTTCCATATCATCGGCGGGCTGACACCGCCCAGCGAAGGCACCGTCACGGTAGCGGGCCGGGACCTGGCAAAGATGACAGATCGCGAGCGCACCGACCTGCGTAAGCGGACAGTGGGATTCGTGTTTCAGAAGTTCAATCTTCTGCCGACATTGACGGCCAGAGAGAACATCGAAGTAGCGCGCCACATCGCCGGGCTAGGCAAAGAGACCGACCAAGCTTTCGAGGACATCGTCAAGATCCTCGGGATCCATCACCGGCTGGATCACAAACCGTACGCACTCTCGGGAGGTGAGCAACAGCGGGTCGCGATTGCGCGGGCGATCGTCAATCACCCGCCGCTGCTACTCGCCGACGAGCCCACCGGCAACCTCGATACAGAGAACTCAAAGGCCGTCCTCGATACGATCAAGAGACTGAATGAAGAACTCGGGCAGACGATTCTGATGATCACGCACAATCCGGAAGCGGCCGCGTATTGCGCCCATCGCACGCTTCACATGCGCGACGGGCACATCGTAGAGGACTAGGTGCCGCGGTTCGTGTCCGTGAACGCGCGCAAGCGTCGGCTGCGGCTGGGATGCCTCAGTTTGCGTAGCGCTTTCGCCTCGATCTGGCGAATACGTTCGCGCGTAACGGCAAAACTCTGACCAACTTCCTCCAAGGTGCGCTCGCTGCCGTCATCGAGTCCGAAGCGCATCTTGATGACCTTCTCTTCCCGTGGCGTGAGACTCTTGAGAACTTGCGCCGTCTGCGAACGCAGGTTCAAGTTGATGACCGCGTCAGCGGGTGAAACTTGATCGTGATCCTCGAGAAAATCGCCCAGGTGTGAATCCTCCTCCTCGCCGACGGGCGTCTCGATTGAAATCGGCTCTTGTGCGATTTTGAGCACGCGGCGAACTTTTACAACCGGAAGATCAACTCTCTCGGCCAGTTCCTCGTTGGTCGGTTCGCGCCCCAGTTCCTGCACAAGCCGACGTGAAGCCTGGATCACCTTGTTGATCGTCTCGATCATATGGACCGGGATGCGAATCGTGCGGGCTTGGTCGGCGATAGCTCGGGTGATCGCTTGCCGAATCCACCAGGTGGCGTAGGTAGAAAACTTATAGCCGCGCTGATACTCGAACTTATCGACCGCTTTCATCAAGCCGATGTTGCCCTCTTGGATCAGGTCGAGAAACTGCAAACCGCGATTCACGTAACGCTTCGCAATCGATACGACCAGCCGCAAGTTCGCTTCGACCAGTTCGCTTTTGGCTGCGTCGGATACGCTCTGGCCTTGGCGGATCGCCTGCAAGGTCGCACGCAACTCGCTCGAAGGCGAACCCGCTTCATCCTCGATCGCTGCGATCTTGCGGCGCGCGGCGCGCATGTCGGCCCGTAGACGCCGCCGCTCATCTGAGCTTTCATCCGTGGCGATTTCCAACTCGCGTTTCACGCGGGCGAGGGGTGTCTCCAGCGCCTTCAATTGCTGGACGATCGTCTCGATGTGAGCGACCAGCCTCTCCTGCAGTTGCGGCATCAGGTCGAGGTCACGCACCAGACGCGACATCCGAACACGGGCCCGGGCGGTCTGTACCGCGAGCCGGCGTGCTTCAACCGGCTTCTGCGAAGGTGAAATCGCTCGCAGCTTCTTGCGCCACTGCTCGCAACTCCGCAGATCGGTCTTCAGGGTACGGACCGCAGATAAGAAGCGATCCGTCTGCTCAGCGACGATCTCGTCGGTCACCTCATCGAAGTTCAAAGCAAGCACGTCTCGTACGGAGAGCGCTCCAGTCGCGACGCTTTCGCCCGCACCGATAAGCTCTTTAGTCACCGACGGACATCGTGAGACTTCTTTGAGGACGCGCAGACACCCACATTCGATCCGCTTGGCGATCTCCACCTCGCCCTCGCGGGTCAACAGCGGAGCGGCGCCCATCTCGCGCAAGTAGACACGAACGGGATCGGCGCTTCTATCAGCAGCGCCGGGCGTCAGATCAAGTTCAACCGGCTGATCGTTGGCTGGTTCGGCCGCGGTGTTCGAGTCCTCGTCGTCAGATTCGACATCCGGCGCCTCGGGCGAGGTGAAGTCGCTCAGAATCCGGTCGACCTGCTTAGCGGTCTGAATATCTTTGTCGGCGTCTGGATTCACGACTTGAGTCCCAACTGCTATTCACGAAGCCTTGACGATACTGTCAATAACCTAACGCGTAATCCGATCCGTTACCGGGCCGTCGTTCAAATGGCGAGGTGGTCCGTCTTGTCCAGGTGATGTTGCGCCAAACCTACAATCATTCCTCGAAGAGACGAACAGGCAAGGGAGAGTCCTCTCCACAGTGCCGTCCCCCGACTCACACGGCACTCCCATTCTACAACGCGCACAAAGGCCCCTCATGCTGTTTCGCTACCGACAGAGCCGCCCCCGTGACTGCATTGGTGATCAAGCTGACATTACGATCCCGCGCGGGCCGGCCCACCCTCCGCCTCGCGCTGCCGATGAGCCATCAAACCGTCCAGTTCCTTCTTGCGGCGGAGTAGCTCAAGCAGCTTCTCTGTATCGCCCGATTTCTCGGCACTGGCAATCTCCAAAAGAATCTTCCGTTGGTCGCCTTTTCGCGCTTCACCGCGAAGAGCCTCGACGGCGCTGCGGCCCGACTCGACCGACGGCTCGGGCCCTTCCGCGGCCAATAACGTGCGGTCGAGCAATAGCCTTTCGCGCTCATCCAAACGCCCTTCCAGAGCGCTGTATGCGAATGTCGTATCCTGCTCCGCAGCGGCCTGTACCGCTTCGAGAATCTTGCGGCTCGGCAGATCCTGTTTCACCACGAGTTCAAGCGCGTCGGCCAGTAACTCGCCCCGCGCCTCCGCCGACTCGATCACAAGCCGCAGCAGGATTCTCTCGCTTTCACTCAGGCGCGTTTCATGCACAACCGCCTTCGACCGGCTACGCGCCTTTCCGAACGATTGCACGAACTGGTTAAGCACCATTCGATCAAGTCCCATGCGATGCCCGACTTGTTCGGCGACAAGGGCTCGCTGCATCGGCTCACTCAACAGGCGGATCTTCGGGTCAACAAACTGAATGGCCGCCGAGCGCCCCTCAGCCGTCTTCGTATCGAAACGACCGCGCGCCTTGTCGGCAATCCAGTCGTGATAGCCGGGCGCCTCCTTGAGCTTGCCGCGATAGGCCTCACCGCCGTGTTTCTTGCAGTAGTCGAAGGGGTCCAAGCCATGCGGCAATTGCAGGACACGGACGTTGAGGCCTTCTTCGATCAGCAGGTCGACCGATTTCTCCGTGGCGTTCTGCCCGGCGGCATCCGGATCGAAATTCACGATGACCGTCTCGGCATGGCGACGCAACAGGCGCGCATGGTTCTGCGTCAACGCGGTGCCGCAACTTGCAATCACGTTCTCCACGTCGCCTTCCTGAGCTCCGATCACGTCCATATAGCCTTCGACTAACACGACCAACCGCTCTCGCCGAATCGCTTCACGCGCACGGTGCAAATTGTAAAGCACGTTCTGCTTCTTATAGATCGTCGTCTCCGGCGAGTTGAGATACTTCGGCACCTGCCCATCGCGGAGCGCGCGCCCCGCGAAAGCGATGATCTTTCCCCGCTCATTGTGAATCGGAAACGTCAGCCGGTCGCGAAACCGGTCATACCAACCAGGGCCCTCGGTTCGCTTGCCAACGAGGCCAGATGCCTCCATGGCCTCTTCACTCAAACCCTCTCGCTTGAGCGCGGCGACCAGGAACCCACCAGCCGCCGGTGCATAGCCGAGCCCGAACAGCTCTTGCACCTGAGGAGTCAACCCTCTCCCCTCAATATACTCCCGGGCGCAAGCCCCACCCGAATCCTGGAGCTGCTGGCGAAACCAACCCTGAGCTTTCTCGTGCATCAGGCCCAGCGAATCACGAAGGCGACTTTCGACATCGCCCATCGAATTCCGCGTGGAGGCCGGCATCGGAATGCCATGACTTTGGGCAATCGACTGCAGCGCCTCGTAAAAGGTGAGGCCCTGCGTTTCCATCAAGAAGTTGAAGATATCGCCGCCCTTGCCACAGCCAAAACACTTGAAGATTTGTAGGCCTTGATGCACCGAGAAGGAAGGTGTCTTCTCGGTATGGAAGGGGCACAGCCCAACGAAACGATTCGGGCCCTGCTTGCGAAGGCGGACCGACTCGCCCACGACGCCGACGATGTCTACGGAAGACTTGACATGCGCGGCGAAATCCATGGTCGCCACTTATCCTAACCCAGCAGAAAGGCCGGACTGGTTCAGAAACAACAACGCCCGTCCGAAACGTCATGAAGACGTTTCGAACGGGCGTCGAAAGAAAAAGTCTACTCGCTCGATGCAGCCGGAGCGGCCGGAGCGGCCTGTTTATCAGGCGGCGCTTCTTCGCCGAAGCCCGGAGGATAATCGATCGGCATCTCTTCGCCAAAGCCCGGCACACCACTGAGGTACTCGACCTCGGGAATGATCTCTTCCGGCTCATCTTCACCGGCGATCTTGATTTTGCGGTACTGGGTAAGACCCGTACCCGCCGGAATCAACCTGCCGACGATCACGTTCTCCTTGAGTCCGCGTAGGTGGTCGACCTTGCCGCTGACCGAGGCTTCGGTCAAGACACGCGTCGTCTCCTGGAACGAGGCCGCCGAGATGAACGAGTCGGTTGCGAGAGAAGCCTTGGTGATACCCATCAGCAACGGACGTCCGATTGCCGGCTGGTTGCCGTCGGCTTCGAGATCGGTGTTGATCTTCTGGAAGCGGAACTTGTCGAGCACTTCGTCTAGCAGAAGTTCAGAGTCACCCACCTGCTCGACCTTGATCCAGCGCATCATCTGACGCACGATGACTTCGAGGTGTTTGTCGTTGATATTCACACCCTGCAGGCGGTAAACCTCTTGAATCTCGTTGACGAGGTACTTCTGCAGTTCCTTCTCACCCAAAACAGCGAGGATGTCGTGCGGGTCGCGCGGACCATCCATCAACGGTTCACCGGCCCGGACGCGCTCGCCCGGCTGTACGTTGATATGCACGCCTCGAGGCAAGGAATACTCACGCTCTTCCTGGTTGTCGGCTATGACATAGATTTTGCGCTGGCCCTTGACGATCTCACCGTAGCGGACCACGCCGTCGATCTCCGACATGACGGCCGTTTCCTTGGGGCGCCGCGCTTCGAAGAGTTCGACAACACGAGGCAGACCACCGGTGATGTCCTTCGTCTTGGTGGTTTCACGCGGAATCTTGGCGACCACATCGCCGCCGTGAATGTCTTCCCCGTCTCGAATCATCAAGTGAGCATTGGTCGGGATCAGATACTTGCGCTGTGCCTTGCCTTTGCTGTCCCGAATCTCAATCTGTGGCTGGCGTTTTTCGTCCGGCGAGTCGGTAACAACCCACTGTGACATCCCGGTGACTTCATCGACCTGCTCCTGCAAGGTCACACCCTCTTGCAGATCGACGAAATGACATGTGCCGCCAAACTCGGTCAAGATCGAGAAGGTGTAGGGATCCCATTCCAGCAAGATCTGGTTGGCCGACACGGGACCGCCGTCTTCGACGCAGAGCTTCGCGCCGTACACGACTTGGTATCGCTCCTTCTCACGACCCTTCTCGTCGACAACCGCCACAATCCCGTTGCGGTTCATCGATACGAGGTCGCCTTCCTTGTTGCGGACGCTCGTAAGGTTCACGAACTTCGCAAACCCGTCCGACCTGGCATCCTGCGTCGACTGCTCACTGACTCGGGTCGCCGCGCCGCCGATATGGAATGTCCGCATGGTCAACTGCGTACCCGGTTCACCAATCGACTGGGCAGCAATCACACCCACTGCCTCGCCGCCTTCGACAAGTCGTCCGGTGGCCAGGTTGCGGCCGTAGCACATGCGGCAAACGCCTCGCTGGGATTCACAGGTCAGCACCGATCGAATCTCGACCCGTTCGATACCGGCCCCTTGGATGGCCCCCGCCAGCTCCTCGGTGATCTCCTGATCCACCGACACGATGACGTTGCCCTCGTAGTCCTTGATTTCTTCCTGTGAGACGCGGCCGACAATACGATCACGTAGCGGCTCGATCACCTCACCCGATTCGACGATCGGCTCGACATAGATGCCGTCGTTCGTGCCGCAATCGGGCTCGTTGATGATGACGTCCTGCGCCACGTCGACCAGACGCCGTGTCAGGTAACCCGAATCAGCCGTCTTGAGCGCCGTATCGGCCAAACCCTTGCGGGCGCCGTGTGTCGAGATGAAGTACTGCAGGACGTTGAGTCCTTCGCGGAAGTTAGCCGTAATCGGCGTCTCGATGATCTCGCCGCTCGGTTTCGCCATCAGACCGCGCATACCGGAAAGCTGGCGAATCTGCTGTTTCGAACCACGAGCGCCAGAGTCAGCCATGATGTAAATCGGGTTGATATCAGCTCCCGTATCATCAGTGGACTCCATACCCGCAAACATTTCGTCGGAGACGCGCTCGGTCAGTTTCGACCAGATCTCGATGATCTTGTTGTAGCGCTCGCCATGCGTGATGGCGCCGTCGAGGTACTGCTGCTCGACCGCCATGACATCCTTCTGAGCGGCCTTGACGAGCCGCGGCTTTTCCGCCGGCACAACCATGTCGTTGATGCCGATCGAGATACCCGCCTTCGTGGCGTAGTAGAATCCCAGGTTCTTCAGGCTATCGAGCAGCTCAACCGTTTCGGCCCGACCATAGTGCAGGTAGCAGTACTGTACGAGCTGCGTCAGGCCTTTCTTCTTGAGCAGGCCGTTCACGAAGGGCATGCCCTGCGGACAGCGATCGTTCAAGATGACCCGGCCGACCGTCGTCTCCATGTGCTGCTTGGAGTATTGCACCGGCTCGGAGTGTAGGACGTTTTGGTTGTCGTAGCTTGTCGACAGGTCGATGACCGGCCCCGTGTAATAGAGCTTGATCGGAGTGAGCGTCTCGACTTCGCTCATTTCGAGCGCCAACAACACTTCTTCGACGCTTCCAAACGTACGCCCCTCTCCCTTGGCCTTCGCCTTGGACTTGGTTAGGTAGTAGAGACCGAGAACCATGTCCTGCGAGGGCGTCGTGATCGGCGCACCATTCGCCGGCGACAGGATATTGTTCGAGGCCAGCATCAAGACTTCCGCCTCAACCTGCGCTTCCGGTGAAAGCGGAACGTGTACCGCCATCTGATCGCCGTCGAAGTCAGCGTTGAACGCGGTGCAAACGAGCGGATGGATCTTGATCGCCTTGCCTTCGACCAATACGGGCTCGAACGCTTGGATACCAAGACGATGCAACGTCGGGGCACGGTTGAGGAGGATCGGGTGGTCTTTGATCACCTCTTCCAGGATGTCCCAAACCACCGGGTCCTGCTGTTCAACCAGTTCTTTGGCCTGCTTGATCGTTGTGCAATGGCCGCGCTGCTCAAGTCGCTGATAGATGAACGGCTTGAACAACTCAAGCGCCATCTGCTTCGGCAAACCGCATTGGTGCAGCTTCAGGTCCGGGCCAACGACGATAACCGAACGGCCTGAATAGTCGACGCGTTTGCCGAGCAGGTTCTGACGGAAACGGCCCTGCTTGCCTTTGAGCGTGTCGGACAGCGATTTGAGCGGTCGATTATTCGCGCCTCGCAGAACGTGCCCGCGGCGGCCGTTGTCGAACAATGCGTCAACCGCTTCCTGCAGCATCCGCTTCTCGTTGCGGACGATGACGTCCGGCGCGCTCAGTTCCATGAGCTTCTTGAGGCGGTTGTTGCGGTTGATTACGCGGCGGTACAGGTCGTTCAAGTCCGACGTGGCAAACCGGCCACCGTCGAGAGGAACGAGAGGCCGCAGCTCCGGCGGAATCACGGGGATCACGTCGAGAATCATCCACTCCGGCTTATTGCCGGACTTGCGGAAGGACTCGACGACTTTGAGACGGCGGGCGAACTTCAGCTTCTTCTGAACCGACGTCTCCGTCTTCATCTTGTGGCGGAGTTCGTCGGCAAGAGGATTCAGGTCGATCTTCTTGAGCAGTTCCTTGACGCCTTCGGCACCCATCATCGCGATGAACTTGCCGGCCTTCTGCTTGTCTTGATCGATCTGCCGCTTCTTCTCGTCGGTCAGCACATCGCCTTCGGAGAGTCCGGACTCTTCGTCGGCTTGAATAACGATAAACGCCTCAAAATAGAGCACGCGCTCCAAGTCACGCAGCGTGACGTCGAGAAGTTGGCCGATGCGCGACGGCAAGCCCTTAAAGAACCAAACATGAGAACAGGGCGAAGCCAGCTCGATGTGGCCCAAGCGTTCGCGGCGGACGCGGCTCAGCGTGACTTCGACGCCACACTTGTCGCAAATGACGCCGCGATGCTTCATGCGCTTATACTTGCCGCAAAGACATTCCCAGTCCGTGACCGGACCGAAAATCTTGGCGCAAAAAAGCCCATCGCGCTCCGGCTTGAAGGTCCGGTAGTTAATCGTTTCGGGTTTCGTGACCTCCCCGTGCGACCAGCTTCGGATCTTCTCCGGCGACGCCAGAGCGATGCGGATGCTGTCGAAATCGGAAATCAGGCTGACACGATCATAAGGACTGGATCGAAACAATGCGGCCTCCGTTACTTCAATACTCGAACAGTGCGCCTCCGGCGAATCGAAGGCGCAGCTTACTACCGGCTAGTCCGCCGCGAGGGCGGTTTCAATCAAGTCATGTTGCTTCTTGATCAACTCGACGTCGAGGCACAACGACTGCAACTCGCGAATCAGGACGTTGAATGACTCAGGAACACCGGGTTCCATCGCCGCCTCGCCCTTCACAATCGCCTCGTAAATCTTGGCGCGACCGTACACATCATCGGACTTCGCCGTCAGCAATTCCTGCAAAATGTGTGCGGCACCGTAGGCTTCCAGAGCCCAGACTTCCATCTCGCCAAAGCGCTGGCCACCGAACTGCGCCTTGCCGCCCAGCGGCTGCTGGGTGATGAGCGAGTACGGTCCGATCGAACGTGCATGGATCTTGTCGTCGACCAGATGAGATAGCTTCAGCATGTAGATGTAGCCGACGGTGACCTCGTTTTCAAAGGCCTCACCATTCAACCCGTCATACAGGGTGGTCTTGCCGGACTCCGGCAGTCCCGCATCTCGCAGGTACTTCTTGATGAGAGTTTCACCAGGCCCTTCGAACACCGGGCAGGCGAACTGCATATTCAAAACCCGCGCGGCCCAGCCGAGGTGAGTCTCCAGGATCTGCCCCACGTTCATGCGGGACGGAACACCCAAGGGGTTGAGCACGATTTCCACGGGCGTGCCGTCGGGAAGGAACGGCATGTCCTCTTCGGGCAGGATGCGAGCAATAACACCCTTGTTGCCATGCCGTCCAGCCATCTTGTCGCCAACGGACAGTTTGCGCTTCATGGCGATGTAGACCTTCACCATCTTGATGACGCCTGGTGAGAGCTCATCACCCTTCTTGAGCTTGGCGACACGCTCATCGGTGAGCTTCTCGAGCACCTGAATCTGACGAATCGTCATTTCCTCGATATCGTCGATCCGGCTGTTCATGTCGGGCGCCTTGTCCTTGATGCGCATCCGCTTCAAGTCGCGCGCCCGCAGGTCGCTGTAGATGTTCCGGTCGAGCACATCGCCCTTACCGAGAAGCTTCTTATTGGTGCGGTCGTCGTGCAGATCAGATTGCACGACCTTGCCGTCGAGGAAGTCACTGAGCCGCTTGGCCCGCTCGTCAAACAGAATCCTCTTCTCGTCTTCGAGGTTGCGCTGCAGACGATCGATGGTGCCTGACTCGATCGACTTTGCCCGCTCGTCCTTCTCCTGACCCTTCCGGGAAAAAACCTTGGCGTCGACGATGATCCCCGTGATCCCCGGCGGGCAGTAGAGCGAGGCGTCTTTTACGTCGCCCGCTTTCTCGCCGAAGATAGCGCGGAGTAACTTTTCTTCCGGCGTAAGCTGTGTCTCGCCCTTCGGCGTCACTTTGCCGACGAGAATGTCGCCCGGCCGAACCGTGGCGCCGATGCGGATAATGCCGCTCTCGTCGAGGTTGCGCAGGAAGCTCTCCGCGATGTTCGGAATATCGCGAGTGATTTCTTCCGGGCCCAGCTTCGTATCCCGCGCTTCGACCTCGAACTCCTCAATATGAATCGACGTGTAGTAGTCGTCCTTGACAAGGCGTTCGCTAACGAGGATGGCGTCCTCAAAGTTGTAGCCGCGCCAGGGCATGAAGGCGACCAGCACGTTGCGGCCCAGCGCCAACTCACCCCGTGAAGTGCAAGGGCCGTCGGCGAGCACCTGCCCGTCCGTGACGCGGTCACCCTTCGACACAATCGGTTTCTGGTTGACACAGGTATTCTGGTTGGAGCGCTTGAACTTGACTAGCTGGTAGATATCGGCGCCGACTTCACGCGACATCTGGCCCTCATGAGTGGCACCGTCGACGCGAACGATGATGCGCTCAGAATCAACCGAATCGACGATACCGTCGCGGCGGCACAACACTACAGCACCGGAATCATGCGCGGCAACCTTCTCCATGCCGGTTCCCACGAGCGGCGCGTCGGCGCGCAGCAGCGGGACAGCTTGGCGTTGCATGTTCGAACCCATCAACGCGCGGTTGGCATCGTCGTTCTCGAGAAACGGAATGAGACTCGCGGCAACGGAGACCAACTGCTTCGGACTGACATCGACGTACTGAATCTCTTCGCGGCGCTTCAATTGGAAGTCACCCGCGACGCGACAGTTCGCCAATTCCGGAACGATCCGCCCCTTGGTATTCACTTCAATATTGGCCTGAGCGACAACGTAGAGGTCCTCTTCCCACGCAGACAGGTAGCGGCAGAAGGGATCATACTGTGGCGGCCGCTGACGAGGCCCCAGATCTTTGATTGCCTTCTCAATCTCTGAGCGGACAACCGACTGACCCGACTCGAAGCTCGTGCTACCGGGGTGCGTGATCCGCACTTCGTCCACAACCACGCCGTTCTCAACGCGGCGATAGGGACTCTCAATGAAGCCGTACTCGTTGATTCGCGCGAAACACGAGAGCGAACTAATCAAGCCGATGTTCGGCCCTTCAGGGGTCTCAATCGGACAAATACGGCCGTAGTGCGTCGGATGGACGTCGCGCACTTCGAACCCGGCCCTTTCGCGGGAGAGACCACCCGGTCCCAACGCGGAGAGACGGCGCTTGTGCGTAATCTCTGAGAGCGGGTTCGTTTGGTCCATGAACTGGGAAAGCTGACTCGAACCGAAGAACTCGCGAATCGCCGCCATCACCGGCTTGGCGTTGACCAGGTCGTGCGGCATCGCCGTCGACATCTCCTGGTACACCGACATCTTTTCCTTCATCGCCCGCTCCATACGGACCAGGCCGATTCGGAATTGGTTCTCTAGCAGTTCGCCCACCGCGCGGACGCGCCGGTTGCCGAGGTGATCGATGTCGTCAACTTCGCCGATCCCGCGGCGCAGGCGCAACAGGTACCCGATCGTCCCGAAAAAGTCATCCGAGTCCAGTGTGCGGCGATCCAGCGGAGACGCGTCAATCGAACTGTGGAGCTTGATGTTGAACTTCATCCGGCCGACGCGAGAGAAATCGTACTTGCGCGGATCGAAGAACATCCCCTCGAAAAGCTGCGTGGCGGTCTCGAGAGTCGGCGGATCACCCGGGCGCAGCTTGCGGTAGATCTCGATGAGTGAATCCTGCTGCGTATTCACCGCATCCTTCTTGAGAGTCTCCGAGATCACAACGCCCACTTCGTCGCGCTCGGGGAAGAACACATCGAATTTCGTGACACCGGCTTCGATCAACTTTTCGACCAGCGGGGCCGTCAACTCGGTATTGGCCTCCACCATGACTTCGCCGGTCGACGCGTCGGTGAGATCGCCGGTGAAATACGCGCCTTCCAGGTCCGCCGCGGAAGCGGGAAGCCGTGTGATCTTGGCTTTCTGGATCTCCTTGAAGACGTGCGGAGTGATCTTCCGTCCCTTGGGGATGACCGTTTCGCCCTTCTTGTCCACGACGGCTTCGGACAGACGCGTGCCGATCAATGTCTCCGACACCTCTCGGTACAGCGAGTTCTTTTCGACGACGACCGAATCGGAGTTATAGAAACGGCGCAGGATCTCTTCGTCCGATTTGAGACCCAGTGCGCGCAGAAAGACCGTACCGAGAAACTTACGCTTACGGTCAATCCGAACGTGGAGGATATTCTTGTGGTCGTACTCGAACTCGACCCAACTGCCGCGGTAAGGAATGATCTTCCCGAGGAAGTAGGTGCGGCGGTTGGCCGACTCAAAGAAGACGCCCGGCGAACGGTGCAACTGCGAAACGATGACACGCTCGGTCCCGCTAATGATGAAGGTGCCGTTGCGGGTCATCAACGGGATCTCACCAAAGAAAACTTCCTGCTCTTTGATATCCCGAATCGACTTCTCGCCGGTCTCCGCGTCCTTCTCGAAGATAGTGAGGCGGATCGTCACCTTCAGCGGAGCCGCGAAGGTCATGCCGCGTTCCTGACACTCTTCAACGTCGTACTTCAGCTTCAAAGCGACCGGATCGCCGCACTTAGAGCAGAAGGTCACCTTGTTGTCGTTGTAGGCACCGCAGTCCCCGCAAGAAACTTCCTGAGGACCGTAAGGGTCGGTGCGAAGTGAGGAGCCACACTTCTTACAGTTCGAGCGGCGGTGATGCAGCCCCCGCAGGTGACCACACTTGCACTCCCAATCGCCGATCGAGTAGTCAACAAACTCCAGTTGGCTCAGACCGCGAAAGTCAGAAATCGGAAAGACGGAATTGAACACTGCCTGCAGTCCGACGTCATCCCGCTCGACCGGCAGGCTATCCATCTGGAGGAAGCGCTCGTAAGAGTCCTTCTGAACCTCGATCAGGTTCGGAATCGGTACGGCCGTCTTAATCTTCGAAAAGTCGTGCCGCGTAGCGATTGAACCACTGACATTGGGTACCATCTGCAATATCTCCCGAGTCGTATCAGTCGGGCCGATGCATCGGCCGTTCCAAAGTACGAGGTTGAACACACTGGGAAAACAGCCGGCTCACGCCGCTCTCCGGGAACGAACGAAATACCGGCGCACACTTAACGCCGCGGCACGGCGAAAGAACGCCGACCACGCCCGCAAGGTGCAAGGGTCCTAGAGAGGAAGTGAGAAAGCTCAAGTCCAAAAAGTCCGGCAGCGGGACCAATCCCACTGCGTTCCATGTATGACAATTCGCCCTTATGGGCGTTGTTCCCCGAGCGCCGCCACACGCCGGGCACACGTCTACTTGCCGTTCTAAGGAATCAGGAATGGGATTGACGGGGCGCGCCAAGTCCGACGAGTACAGTATATCAATCCTGAAGACAAGCTACAAGCAGCGACCTAGGGCCCTATCCGACCGGACAGCAAGTTCGTCCGGCCGTGAAGAGCAAGCCGCCGGGATTACTTGACCTCGACGGTCGCTCCAGCTGCGGTGAGCTTCGCCTGAAGCGCCGCGGCCTCATCCTTCGAAACACCTTCCTTGACCGGCTTGGGTGCTTCGTCAACCAGCGCCTTGGCTTCCTTCAGCCCCAGACTAGTTGCCTCGCGGACGGCCTTGATGACCTGAATTTTGTTGCCGCCGACACCCGTTAAGACGACGGAGAACTCGGTCTGCTCTTCAGCCGCTGCTTCGGCCGCCGGAGCGCCGCCACCGGCGGGTGCGGCTACCATTGCCGCCGCTGCCGAGACGCCCAACTTCTCTTCGAGTGACTTGACCAGCTCCGAAGCTTCCAGAAGCGTAAGTCCTTGTATATTTTCGGCGATTGCGTTTACGTCTGCCATGATCGTTTCTAACTCCTTCTCAATGTCCGGCGCCACAAGCCAGTCCCCCCGGCCCTCAGGCGCTGATTTCGATTAACCGGCCGCGAACTTTTCCTGCTCCACGGCTTGATTTACTACGACGGCGAGATCTCTGCTCACGCCGTTGATCACACTCACGAGCTGCTGTGCCGGCGATTGAATCAAGAATAGGATCTTCACCTGCAACTCCTCTTTCGAGGGCAGCTTCGACAAGGCATTCAACCCGTCGAGATCGAGAACCTTCCCCTCAACCACGCCGGACTTGAACTGAAAAACCGGATGGTCCTTGCCATAAGCCACGAGCGCCTTGATCAACGACGCTGGGTCGTCACCGCCAAACGCGACGGAGGTCATGCCGCTCAATCCCGTCAAGGCTTCCTCATAGGGCGTACCTTTCGAGGCCAAGCGCGCGAGCCGGTTCTGCACCACTCGATACGACGCACCCATCGCGCGAACCTGCTTGCGCAACTCGAAGTCCTCCTGGACCTTGATGCCCTCGAACGCACAGACGAACACCGTCGGCGATTCAGCGAGGTCGGCCTGGAGCTGCTTGTAGTCGTCTATCCTTCTGCTCTTGAGTTTCATGAAGGCTGTCCTCTTAGTGCGTTAGCTCGGAGACGTTCAGATCCAAGGATGGGCTCATCGTCGAGCAAAGTGTCACGCTATTCACGTACGTGCCCTTCGCGGCGGAAGGCTTGGCCTTGACGACCGCCTCAATTAAGGCCGTCGCGTTCTCGTTCAGCTTCCCTTCGTCGAAGCTCAGCTTTCCAACCGGAACATGGATCACGCCACCCTTGTCCACGCGGAACTCGACCTTACCCGCCTTGATCTCAGTCACGGCCCCGGCAACATCCAGCGTCACCGTGCCGATCTTCGGGTTTGGCATCAGGCCGCGCGGGCCCAACACTTTGCCGAGCTGTCCGACGAACCTCATCATGTCGGGCGTCGCCACAACGGCGTCGAAGTCGAGCCAGTTTTCCTCTCGGATCTTCTTGACCATGTCCTCGCCGCCAACAAAGTCCGCGCCGGCGTCCTCGGCTTCCTTAAGCCTCTCGCCGCTCGCGATCACGAGTACACGCTTCGTCTTGCCCAAGCCGTGCGGCAAAATGACCGTCCCTCGAACCATTTGGTCGGCGTGCTTCGGGTCAACACCGAGAGACATATGCACTTCCACTGTCTCGTCGAACCGCGACACCTTGTTCTCTTTGAGAAACGGGATCGCCTCGGTGAGCGTATAGCTACGCTCCTCAAGCTTCTCGCTCGCCGCTCTGTATTTCTTGCCTCGTTTTCCTGCCATCGTCTTGCCTCAGCTCGCAGCCGGATACCGACGCCCGCTCTAGCCGGCGTCCCTCCGCGCGATTGACTTGTGGTCTATTCCACCCGGACGCCCATACTGCGGGCCGTTCCTTCGATAATGCGAGTCGCCGCCTCAAGATCATGCACATTCAGATCCGGCAGCTTTTGCTTGGCGATCTCTTCTACCTGCTTCTTGGTCACCGCACCCACCTTATTGCGGTTCGGCTCGCCCGACCCCTTTGCGAGGTTCGCCGCGCGCTTCAGCAGCACGGCGGCGGGCGGCGTCTTCGTGATGAAGGTGTAGGAACGGTCTTGGTAGACCGAAATCACTACCGGCACCACCAAGCCCTCCAGTTCGCTCGTCCCCGTCGCGGCGTTGAAGGCCTTGCAGAAATCCATGATATTCACGCCGGCCTGGCCGAGCGCCGGACCCACGGGAGGCGCGGGGGTCGCTTTGCCCGCCATGATCTGCAACTTGATTTGCCCTGTAATCTTCTTCTTCGCCATCGGAAACCTGCCTAACTATACTTTCTCTTTTTCGACCTGGAAGTATTCCAGCTCGACGGGTGTGCCCCGACCGAAGATTGTGACCATCACCTTCAACGTGCTGCGGTCTTCGTTGACTTCCTCGATCGTGCCCGTGAAGTTCGAGAACGGACCGTCGATAATCTTGACCCGGTCGTTGCGATCGAACATCATCTTCGGCCGCGGCTTCTCGGCCGACGTCGTCTGCCGGAACAGAATCTGGTTTACTTCATCAGCCGAGAGCGGTGTCGGGATCTGACCGCTACCGACAAAACTGGTTACGCGCGGCGTGTTCTTCACCACGTGCCACAAGTCGTCATCCATCTTGAGCTGCACGAGCACGTAACCCGGATAGAGCAGCCGCTTCGAGGTGACCTTCTTGCCGTTCTTCATCTCAACGACATCTTCGGTCGGGATCAAGATCTCGCCGATCCGATCATCGAGACCAAATGCCTCGCCCCGCGTCGTAAGACTTTCTTTCACCTTATTCTCAAAACCCGAGTAGGTGTGGATGATGTACCAGTCCATGCCCGGCACACCAGCCGATGGCTCATCAGCGGACTCACCCTCCGGCTCGGCATCCGTCGCCTCGGCCTCGGCAGTCTCTTCGACGGGCTCGGCGGCGACATCCTCGACAACTTCCGGTTCCGGCTCGGCGGCGGCATCCTCGACGGCCGACTCATCAGCTTCGGCCACGACGGACACATCGGCCGGCGACGACTCCGCGTCCGTCACCTGCTCATCGACGGCTTCTTCCACCGGCTTGACCTCGGTCTGTTCGTTGTCACTCATAGAGGTAACTCGTCGACACTACTGCGTGAAGGTCTCATACAGGCTCGTCTGAGCCAGAGTCAACACGTAATCCACCACGCCAAAAAAGATGGCAAAAACAAAGACGGTCGCCAGCACAACAATCGTGGTCGCACGCACCTGCTCGCGGTTCGGCCAAGTCACCAGCCGCATTTCGCGCTTGAGCCCATCAACGTAACTACTGAAATCCCCAGGCCAACTCTGCACCTTCTGCAGCCATGACGCCGGACCAGCCTTAGGGGCAACCTTGCCCCCGCGCTTACCTTGCGATGCTTTCTTTGCTGCTGAAGCCATCCCTTGCGTCCTTCTCGCACCGATCCCAACTCTTCCCGCCGACCACTACCTCAAAACGAAAAGGGGTTGGCAGGGGCGGAGGGAATCGAACCCCCAGTGGCGGTTTTGGAGACCGCTGGTTTACCGTTAACCGACGCCCCTTGAGCAGACGAACCGCATTTTATTGTCGCACCTGCGCGTTCGATCCGCCACCCCTTCAGAGGCAAGTCGCCACAAAAGGCTACTTTACTTCCCGATGAAGCGTGTGACGACGCAGCCGCGGCGAGTATTTTTTCAACTCAAGCCGCCCCGTCGACGTCTTCTTGTTCTTTGTCGTCGTATAGTTCCGGTCCTTGGTCTCCGTGCACTCCAAGGTGATTTGTTCGCGTGCCATGAGCTTCGGTTCCTCTCTGTCTAGGTACGGCTTCGGCTAACTACTCAACGACTTCCGAGACAGTGCCGGCGCCGATCGTACGCGAACCTTCGCGGATCGCAAAGCGCAGCCCCTGCTCCATTGCTACCGGCGAGATCAACTCCACTTCCATCTGGACGTTGTCTCCCGGCATCACCATTTCCGTCCCCTCAGGCAAATGCGCCACACCCGTCACATCCGTCGTCCGGAAGTAAAACTGTGGCCGATACCCGTTGAAGAACGGCG
>Ga0302123_10000211_pt1 | contig 46635 bp, 40 predicted proteins | sample CB21_321_MG_FD_203109 | JGI IMG/M metagenome (GOLD analysis project Ga0302123, IMG submission 203109) | Marine microbial communities from Western Arctic Ocean, Canada - CB21_32.1 | ecosystem: Environmental > Aquatic > Marine > Oceanic | place: Canada: Western Arctic Ocean | collected 2017-09-28 | reverse complement strand
ATGACGACGACTTCGACGACATCACCGGTACCGAGCAGAAGCTCATGGACAGGGGTGCCTGGTACATGGCCGAGGACAACGGCTACTTCCGCATCCAGGAGACGCGCCCGCAGACCCTCGGGACGGCTCTGAACGACTCCCCGGCCGGCCTCCTGTCGTGGATCGGCGAGAAGTTCCACGGCTGGGTCGACCACGACGGCGACCCGCTGGACGTCGTCGACCGTGACCAGGTCCTGGCCAACGTCAGCGCCTACTGGTTCACCGGAACGATCAACTCCTCGATCCGCATGTACTTCGAGACCATGAAGGCCATGACCCGAGGGGAGGGCCTGGCCGAGAACGCCGACGTGCCACTGGGGGTATCCGCATTCCCGGCGGAGCTCTTCATGTCACGGCGCCGCTGGGTGGAGGCCACCCACAACGTGACGTTCTGGCGTGAACACGACCGGGGCGGACACTTCGCCACCATGGAGCGACCGGAGGCCATCGTGGCCGACATCCGGGAGTTCTTCAGGGGACTCCGATGAGCACGCCGATAGCCACCACGACAACGCTGGCCGGCACCGACGGCCTACACATCGCCGCCGAGACCCGGGGACCCGATGGGCACAGCGGCACGCCGATAGTGGCCACCACGGGATGGGCCAACACCCGGAGCGTCTGGACGTCGATGGTGGACGACCTCTGCACCGACCACACGGTCACCACCTGGGACCTGAGGGGCCACGGTGCCAGCGCGGCGGCGCCTCCCGGCGACTACACCCGCGCCCACGCCCTCGGGGACCTGACCGCCGTACTGGACCTGGCTGGACGTCCGGCGGTCCTGATGGGCCACAGCCTGGGTGGCTTCCTGTCCCTGGCCCACGCCGTTGACCATCCCGGGGATGTGGCCGGCCTGGTCCTCGTGGCCACCGGTCCGGGCTTCCGGAAGGTGGAGGCCCGCGAGCAGTGGAACGAATCGGTACGGGCAGCAGCGGACGGCATGGACCTACCACCCGGCGCCGAGGAGATTTCGATGCACCACGACGCCCACGTGATCGACCACCTGGCGGAGGTACGGGTTCCGGTGCTGGTGCTGCTGGGTGAAAGGGACAAACGCTTCGCTGCTTCGGCGGCGCTGTTCGAGAGGGACCTGGACGTTCGCGAGTCCGTGGTCGTGGCGGACATGGGCCACATGGTCCACGTGAAGGCTCCCGGCCGGTGTGCCGGCGCAGTGAGACGCTTCATGGCCGGGCTGGCCGACGGGTGAATACCTACGTCACAGGCCCGGCAACCACTCCGTGAGCGCCGATCGGCTGACAGGGATGGTCGAGCTTCCCGGGGGCAGGTTCCTGATGGGCACCGATCAGGGCGGGTACCCGTCGGACGGCGAGGGCCCGGTTCGACCTGTTCTCCTCTCCCCCTTCACCATCTCGACAACTGCGGTCACGACCGCCGAGTTCGCCGCGTTCACCGCGGCCACGGGATACGTCACCACCGCCGAGCGCGAGGGCTGGTCATTCGTATTCGCCGGACACCTGCCCGATGACTTCGAGGCCACCAGGGGCGTCGTGGGTGCCGAGTGGTGGCGCCAGGTTTTCGGCGCCGACTGGTGCCACCCCGAGGGTCCCGACAGCAACGTGGACAACCGGGCCGACCATCCGGTGGTCCACACGTCGTACATGGACGCTGCGGCCTTCGCCGCCTGGGCCGGCGGGCGCCTGCCCACCGAGGCGGAGTGGGAGTACGCAGCCAGGGGAGGCCTGGAGGGAAAGCGACTGCCGTGGGGAGACGAGAACCAACCAGACGGCCCCGACGACCACAGGTTCAACATCTTCACCGGGACCTTCCCCACCGTGGACTCCGCAGAGGATGGCTGGGCCGGGACCTGCCCGGTGGATGCCTTCGCACCCAACGGCTACGGCCTGTTCAACTGCTCCGGCAACGTGTGGGAATGGACCTCGGACTGGTTCGGCACCGACCACGGCGACCCGGATGCAGCGCCGCGCACGGATCCGATCGGCACGCCGCTGGGGGTGGGCCGGGTGGTGAAGGGCGGCTCGCACCTCTGCCACGACAGCTACTGCCACCGCTACCGGATCGCCGCCAGGACGTCGAGTCCGCCGGACAGCTCAGCCGGCAACCAGGGCTTCAGGCTGGCCCGCTGAGCTCCGACCAGCCCGGCTGCGCTTCGCCCGTAGCCTTGCCTCCATGGGGCTGCGCAGCGATCTGAACCGGCACGTCGAGCCGGCCGCGCCCGGCGAGTTCGAGGCACCCCGCGTCGGCCCACTGGAGGTGTGGCCCCCTGTCGTCCTGGCCCCGATGGCCGGCGTCACCAACGCCCCTTTCCGCTCCCTCTGCCGGGAGTTCGGAGCGGGCCTCTACGTCAGCGAGATGGTGACAGCCCGTGGCCTCGTGGACGGCCACCTCAAGACGACGCGTCTGGCCCACTTCGATCCCGACGAGTCGCCCCGCAGCATCCAGCTCTACGGAACCGAACCGGAGAGCATCCGACGAGCCGTCGACCTGCTCGTCGGTGAGGGACGCGTCGACCACATCGACATGAACTTCGGTTGTCCGATGCCCAAGGTGACACGCAAGGGTGGAGGGGCGGCCATCCCGCTGAAGCCACGGCTCTTCGAGGACATCGTGCGTGCAGCGGTGGACTCCTCCGGCGTCGTACCCGTCACCGTCAAGTTCCGGAAGGGCACTGACGACGACCACCTCACCTTCCTGGATGCGGGTCGGATCGCCGAAGCGGTCGGGGCCTCGGCAGTCTCTCTCCATGCCCGGACCGCGGAGCAGTTGTACTCGGGCGAGGCCGACTGGTCCGCCGTGGCCGACCTGAAGGCCGCCGTTACGGGCATCCCGGTATTCGGCAACGGCGACGTCTGGGAGCCGTGGGATGCCCTGCGCCTCATGCGGACCACCGGTTGCGACGGTGTGGTGGTCGGACGCGGCTGCCTGGGCCGACCCTGGCTGTTCGGCGACCTGGCCGCTGTCTTCGGCAAAGGACCCGGGACCGGCGGAGTGGAACCGGGAGATCCTCCCAGGCTCCGGGATGTCACGATGGCCATGGCACGTCATGCCCGGCTGCTGGTGGACTGGGCCGGCCCGCACGGCATCAAGGACTTCCGGAAGCACACCGGCTGGTACCTGAAGGGCTACGCCACAGGACCGGCTGCACGCCGCGACCTCCAGACGATCACCGACGTGGACCACCTTGAGGGGATCCTGGCCCGCCTTCTCGATGAAGTGGATCCGGACATGACGCTGGACCCGGAGTCGCTGCGCATCCCCCGCAGCCACCGCAGCGGTCCGAGGCCCGTGGTTCTTCCGGAGGGCTGGCTGGATGACCCGCTTGACGCCACACCACCCCCGGCGTCCGCTGAGGTCCTGGTATCCGGGGGTTGATCCCGGCAGTTCGACCGTTTCGCAGATGCTCCCCGACCACCTGATCCTGGCATCGGCATCGCCGCGCCGCCTCGACCTGCTGCACCAGGTCGGCCTTGACCCCGAGGTGCGCATCCCGGACGTCGACGAGACCCCGCTGGCCGGCGAGGACGCCGCGTCAATGGTGGAACGCCTCGCATGTGCCAAACGGGACGCCGTGGCGGGCGAGGGGGAATGGGTGGTCGCAGCTGACACGGTCGTCGTCGTGGACGGCGAGGCACTGGGCAAGCCGGAAACCCCGGAAAAGGCCACGGCAATGCTGAGGCTCCTCTCGGGCCGCTCCCACCAGGTACTGACCGGCGTTGCCGTGGCCGGACCGGTGGGTCGGACATCCACGACGGTGTGTACCGAGGTGACGTGGCGGGAGCTCTCCGACGATGAGGTAGCCGCCTACGTGGCCACGGGAGAGCCCCTGGACAAGGCAGGTGGCTACGGGCTACAGGGCGGCGGAGCGGACTTCGTGGTGGAGCTGCTGGGCGGCCGGGACAACGTCATCGGCCTACCGGTCACGACCGTGCTGGAGCTCCTCGCCACGGTCGGTCCCGCCGACGACGGGTGGAGACGCCTGCCCGGGGGCTGAGCGGGAGGCCTCAGCCGACCGGTGGCACCAGGCGCTGGTCGTCGGTGATGAACGTCCGTACGCCCAGCAGGACGACCACCAGAGCGGTCACCGCAGCCGTCCCGAGGATGAGGAACAGGATCGCCACCTGGATCAGCGCCGCCTGCAGGGGATCCACCCCGGCCAGGATGAGCCCCGTCAGGGCGCCGGGTAGGAACACCATGCCTGCCGTCCGGGTGATCTCGATCTGGGGCCGCAGCGCCAGCCGCAGTGCCTCGGATGTCACGTCGCGCACTGCACGCTCAGGTGTGAAGCCGAGGGCCAGCATCGCCTCCACCTCGCCGGCACGGTCCCGGATGCCGTCCACGAGACGGGTGGAGGCCACCACCACGACCTTCAGCGAGTTGCCGACCACCATCCCGGAGACGGGCACCAGGACCCGTGCCTCCAGCGGCAGGATCCCCAGGACGAACACGGTGGCAAGCGACACGGCAAGGCCCAGTGAGGCACCAAGGGTCGTCGTCAGTCCCAGTCCCCGTAGCCGGGGCTCTCGGCGACGGGCCGCGTCGCCGGCCACCGGCACCATGGCCGCCACCCAGGCCCAGGCCCAGATGATCGAGGTTCCCTCGTCCAACAGCAGCGTGAGGGCCCAGCCTGCGAGGACCATCTGCGCCACAGCGCGGACCGTGGCCACCACGAGGTCGCGTTCGAGGCCCAGCCGGCGGCCTGCGGAGATGCCGACAACCACTAGCAGCGGCACCAGCGACGCCGCCAGTCCCCACCAGCCGATGTACACGTCGGTCACCGTCCCACCGTAGCCAGCCCCGGCATGCCAGTCGCCGGACGTGTCGGCCCCGGATTCCCATACGCCTACCTTGGGGAGTCCGGCTGGCCTTGGGGAGTCCGGCTGGCGGCCCATATCCTGTTAGGCATGCTGAACAAGCGCACCCATGTACCCCGGGCGACGGCCGAGGGGCTCGAGGTGTCAGACCTGTCGGTCGCCTATGACGGCCCGGCCGTGCTCTCAGACGTGTCCCTGGATGTGGCCGCCGGGGAGATCGTGGCCCTGCTGGGCCCCAGTGGGTGCGGCAAGACCACCCTGCTGCGAACCATTGCCGGCCTGGAACGCCAGCAGGCGGGCACGGTCCGACTCGGAGGCCGGATCCTCGATGACGGAACCACGTTCGTACCTCCGGAGAGGCGCCGTATCGGGATGGTCTTCCAGGACGGCGCCCTCTTCCCGCATCTGGACGTGGGTCAGAACGTGGCCTATGGCCTGCCCCGGGCCGAACGCCGCTCATCGAGGGTGACAGACACCCTGGAGCTGGTCGGACTGGCCGACATGGTCGACCGCATGCCCGGCTCGCTCTCGGGCGGCCAGCAGCAACGCGTGGCACTGGCGCGTGCGCTGGCTCCCCGACCCGGGGTCCTGCTCCTCGACGAGCCATTCTCCAGCCTCGACACATCCCTCCGGGTCCAGGTCAGGAACGAGATCCACCACCTCCTCCTGGAGTTGGGGGTGACCACCCTCTTCGTCACCCACGACCAGGAGGAGGCCTTCGTCCTGGGTGACCGGGTCGCGGTGCTGAACAAGGGTCGACTGGCCCAGGTTGGGACACCCGACGAGCTCTACCGCCATCCGGTGGACCGATGGGTCGCGGCCTTCGTCGGCGACGCCAACCTGATCCCGGTGGCCACCGCTGTCGGCACGTGTCGCACGGTGGTCGGCGACGTTCCGGTGGTCGGAGATGTGGATGGGCCCGCTGAACTGCTCCTGCGCCCGGAGGACATACGGGTCGAGGCCGGCGACGATGGCGTGGTGGAGCTGGTCGAGTACTACGGCCATGACGCAATGGTGCAGGTCCGCCTGGATGACCACACGTCCATCCGGGTCAGGACCGGTGCCGACCTGGTCCACCAGCGTGGCGACCGGGTGGGTGTGACATATGTCGGTCCCGGTGCGGTGGCCCTCGAGGTTTGAGTCCCGAACCCCACTTGTTAGGTTCCCTTGACAGTCTATTAGGGCACCTTTACACCATCGGATCGAAATGGCGTATCTGCACGATGAACGAAAGCACCACCCGACGACTGGCCGCAACGGTGACAGCCATCCTGCTGGTCCTCGGCCTCGGCGCTTCGACCACGGCCTGCGGCGGCGACCCCGGGTCATTGACCGTCTACTCCGGTCGCAGCGAGAAGCTCATCGGTCCGATCCTCGAAGCGTTCACCGCTGACACCGGGATCGCCCTCGACGTGCGGTACGGGTCGTCCAACGACCTGGCCCTCCTGCTGGCCGAGGAGGGCGACAAGTCGCCCGCCGACGTGTTCCTCTCCCGGAGCCCCGGTCCGGCCGGCTTCCTGGACGACCTCGGAATGCTCGCCGGTATCGACGACGACGTCCTGGACCGCGTCGCCGACGGCGACCACTCCCCCGATGGCACATGGGTCGGCTTCGCAGGTCGGGGCCGGGTGCTCGTCTACAACATCGACGAGGTGGATGCCGCCGACCTGCCCGATTCCGTGTTCGACCTGACCGGACCCGAGTACCGGGACCGGGTGGCCGTGCCGGGCTCCAACTCCTCGTTCCAGGACTGGTTCACGCTGTTTCGCCTACGCAACGGCGATGACGTGGCGATCGCGTGGCTCGACGCCATGGTCGCCAACGGTTCCCGCTTCTACCCGAAGAACGGTGCGATCGTGGAGGCCGTCGGCCGCAACGAGATCCAGTTCGGCCTCGTGAACCACTACTACAACTTCCAGAAGGTGGCCGCCAACGGCGACAACCAGCGTTCGGCCAACCACGGCTTCGTCCCCGGTGACGACGGCGGCCTCATGATCATCGCCACCGCTGCGGTGATCGATTCCAGTGGAGAGAAGGCCGCCGCCAACCGGCTCCTGGCCCACCTCCTCAGCGACGGTCAGCAGACCCACCTCACGAACAAGGTCTACGAGTACCCGTTGGCGCTGGGCGTGGAGCCGGCCGAAATCCTCCCACCGGCCCCTACCGACCGGGTGGGTGCCGTGGACATAGACGACATCGCCGCCGAGTTCAGGCGGACCATAGAGATCATCGAGGCCAGCGGCGTACTCGACCAGTAGCCCCCGCGTAGCCACTGTGGCTGATCGCCGACGGACCAGGGTCCGGACCGACGCGTCATGACGGCGAAGTCCACCACGGCTCCACACCCGGAGGTCCTCGAACGCCGGGTGGGCGTCCGCCGACCTCCGATAACCCTCACCGCAGCGGCTGTCCTCACAGCCACCCTCTTCGCCCTACCCGGCGGCTACGTGGTCTGGCGTGTCATGGGCGGCTCCGCATCACCGCTGGCCCTGCTGGCATCACGTCGGACCCTCGAACCCCTCTGGCGAACCATCCAACTGGCGGTCCTGGTGTCGGCCTCCGCGGCGGTGCTGGGTACCGGCCTCGCATGGCTCACCACCCGAACCGACCTTCCGCTGCGCCGCCTCTGGCGCATCGTGGTGCCCCTCCCGCTCGTGTACCCGAGCTTCGTGGGTGCTGCAGCGTTCATCTCAGGCCTCGCCCCGGGCGGAATCGTCCATGACCTGGTCGGTCACCTGGGCGTCGACCTGACCACCCGCCTCCACGGCCTGACCGGGTCCTGGCTGGTCCTGACGCTCTTCACGTATCCCTACGTCTACCTCCCGGTGGCTGCCCGCCTGACGGCCCTGCCAGGTGCATTCGAGGAGAACGCCAGGCTCCTGGGTGACGGGCCCAGACGGGTGTTCGCCCGGGTGGTGCTGCCCCAGATCGGGTCGTCGATCGCTGCAGGGTCACTTCTCGTGTTCCTCTACACGGTCTCGGACTTCGGCGCTGTCCACCTGATGCGCTTTGAGACCCTGACCCAGACGATCTTCAGGACCCGGCTGTTCGACCGTGACCGCTCGTTCACCCTGGCCCTGCTGCTCCTGGTCCTGGCCCTCCTGGTGGTCGCGGCGGAACGCACCATCTCGCGTTCCGGCCGACGACGTGGAGCCGGACTGGACACCCTGGGCGATCGACGTTCGCTGACGGTTCCGCTGGGTCGGTGGACCGCCCCGGCGCTGGCCGCCGCGACCTCTGTGGTCGGGCTGGCGCTGGTGGCTCCGGCGGTATCACTGGCCGACTGGGGCCTGTTCGGATTCCTGCGTGCCCGCAACGGGGGAATGCCCCTGCGCCTCGACTGGGATGACGTGCTGGGCCCGACCTGGAACACCGTCTGGATCAGCGTGCTTACCGCCGTGGTCGCCACGATCGTCGTGCTACCCGTCGCCTACCTGGTGGCCCGCCACCGGAGTCGCCTGGGCGAGGTGGTCAACGCCGTCGTCGTCGCCGGCTTCGCCATACCGGGCCTGGTCGTGGCGCTCTCGATGATCTTCTGGACGATGCACGCCTCGCCGTTCGAGTTCCTGATCGGCACCATGCCGGTCCTGGTCTTCGCCTACGTGGTCCACTTCGGGGCCCAGGCAATGCGGACCGCCCAGGTGGCTGTCGGAACGGTCCCGCGACGCATGGACGACGCCGCCCGCCTCCTCGGAGCAGGCCGCCTGAGACGCCTCGCCACGGTGGACCTGCCCCTCATGGCCCCCGGTCTGGCCGCCGGAGCGGGTCTCGTGATGCTCTCCACCATGAAAGAGCTACCAGCCACCCTCCTGGCCTCGCCCATCGGGTTCCGGACCCTGAGTACCCAGATCTGGAACACCTACGAGGCACTGTTCCTGCCGGAGACGGCGATCCTGGCAATGGTCCTGGTGTGCATCAGCGCGGTGCTGACATGGCTGCTGGTGGTGCGCCAGAGCGAGCACCTTCGCTGAAGCCGACCGACCACCCGCTATCCACACAGACATCGCGCGGCCGGCCACCAGCCGATGTGGATCCGGTCAGATGCTCGGGGATCAGCTGGTGGTGACGAGGATCCGGTCGGCGGCGAATGGATCGACGGCCACGGAATGACCACATATCTGGATCGTGACCGTGCCATCAGCCGCTGCCGTCACCGAACCGGTCTCGCCGGGCATCAGGCTCGACTTCTCGAGGAACTCCAGCAGGCCCTCGGTGAACTCCAACTCCTCGGGAATCCGACTCACCGTGAACGACTCGCCCACCCCGACATCGCTGAGGTGGCGGGTATCGGGCTCCCTGTAGGAGCTGCCGGGGATCGGGTTGCCGTGCGGGCATGTCGTCGGCTGGCCCAGCAGACGGTCCAGCGCCACCTCCACGGCCGGCGAGATCACGTGCTCCCACCTGCCGGCCTCGTGGTGCGCCTCGGTCCATGAGAGGCCCAGCACGTCGGTCAGGAATCGTTCGGCCAGGCGATGCCGTCGGACCACCGAGGTGGCCAGGTCCCGCCCGTCGTCCGTGAGGAGGATCACATGATCGATGCTGGTGACCAGGCCCTCTTTCTCAAGACGCTTCACCATCTCGGAAACCGCTGGCCGGCTCACCTCGAGACGGTCGGCAATCCGCGCCTGGATGACGTCAAGATCGTCCTCGGCGAGCTCGAAGATCGTCTCGCAGTACTCCTCGAAGGCCGGATGGTATTCCGGCGTCTCGTATGCCACGGCCCGAGTCTAGGCAAGGTCGCCGACACCGACCGCAGGCCGCCCTCGGGTGGCACGCTCCACCCGAAGCCACGAAGCCAGACGACCTGAGGCTCCGCGGCATGACGATTAAGCGACCCGGTTCGGTCGGTCGCCACCGCGGGGGCGATGATGGTCCGGTGACCCTCGACCCCCGCACACCGGTGATCATCGGCGTAGCCCAGGTGACCGACCGGGTGGATGACCCCGAGGTCGCCCGGACGCCCGTGGAGCTGATGACCGATGCGCTACGCAGCGCCGCCATCGACGCCGGAGCGCCGGGCGCCCTCGCCGGACTGGACCTCGTGGCTGCTGTCGGCGGCATGTGGCGATACCGGGACCCGGGCCGACAGGTGGCGACGGCTGTCGGTGCCGACGACGCCACGACCCTCCTGACGGGCCTGTCAGGTACCTCACCGCAACGACTGCTCGACCACCTGGCGTCACGCATCGCCGACGGCCACCTGGAGGCTGCCGCCATGGTCGGCGGCGAGGCGTTCCGGTCCCGCCGCCGTGCACGGCGCCTGGGTGTGGAGGTGAGACACGACGCAGACCCGGAGCTGGACCCCGCCGAGCGCTACGAGGGTGCGCTCGACATGGCAACCGACCACGAGATGGGGCGTGGCGTGGTGGAACCCGGCGTGGTCTACCCGCTGTTCGAGACGGCCATACGACACTCCCGGGGCGAGTCGGTTGCCGAGCACCGGAACCGGATCGGCACCCTCTGGACCCGGTTCAACGCCGTGGCCGTGGAGAACCCCCATGCCGCTGTCCGTAGACCCATGACCGGCACGGAGATCACCACGCCGTCGAAGGACAACCGGATGGTCGCAGCGCCCTACACGAAGGCGATGATGGCCAACAACAGCGTCGATCAGGCCTCCGCTGTGCTCATCGTCTCGGCCGCCCGGGCTGCGGCCCTGGGCGTACCCAGGGACCGCTGGGTGTTCCCCCTGGTAGGGACACAGGCGAACGACGAGGCATCGCCGGGGGCCCGCCACGACCTCCACCGATCACCCGCCGCCCGTGCCGCCGGGAACCTGGCCTTCGAGCTTGCCGGGACCGGCCTGGACGAGGTCGACCACCTGGACATCTACGCCTGCTTCCCCGCCTCAGTGCAGGTATGTGCCCTGGAGCTGGGCCTGGACCTGGACAGCCCATCGGACCGACCCCTCACCGTCACCGGCGGCCTCACCTTCGCCGGCGGCCCCCACAGCAACTCCGTTGGCCAGTCCCTGGCAGCAATGGCCGGGAGGCTCAGGGAGATGCCGGGCACGGGTCTCGTCTACGGCAACGGCGGGTACCTGGGCAAGCACGCCTTCGGCCTCTACGGCACCGAACCACCGGTTGGCGGCTACATCACGGCGAGCGCCGAGGTGGATCGCAGGGCCACACCCGGCCGGACCCCGGATCCGGGCTTCGCAGGCCGAGCCACCATTGACGGCTACTCCGTCTCGCATGACCGCGATGGCAACCCCACCCGTGCCCTGGTCTGCATGCTGACGACCTCGGGTTCCCGGGTATGGGGTGGCGCCACCGACCCTGCCACGCTCGACGCCATGGTCGTCGAGGAGTTCGTGGGCCGAGAAGCCGAACTGGACCCCGACGGCGAAGTATCCGTCTGAATACGACCAACCCATCGACCCGACCCACGTAATGAACAGGACCAACCCATGAAGACGCCGATCACCGAGATGTTCGACATCGAGTTCCCGATCGTGGCCTTCAGCCACTGCCGCGACGTCATCGCCGCAGTCTCCAGGGCGGGGGGCATGGGGGTGCTCGGCGCGGTCGCACACAGCGACGAGGCGCTCGAGACCGACCTGGCGTGGATCGAGGACGAGATCGGAGACAGGCCGTACGGCGTCGACCTGATCGTCCCCGCCCGGTATTCAGGATCCGAGGAGGGCGGTCTGCAGGTAGCCGACCTGCTGGCGGCGGTTCCCGGCATTCACCAGGACTTCCTGGACGAACTCCTGGAGCGTTACGGGGTTCCGGAGAACCCCGACGCCGGCGGGTGGGCGGACCGACCCGGCGATGCGCCGTTCTCAGCCAACCGGGCCAGCCACCAGATGGACATCGCCCTGGCACACCGTCCATCGCTCCTCGTCAACGCACTCGGACCGCCACCGGCAGAGATGCTGGAACGGTGCAGGGAGGCCGGCGTGAAGGTCGCAGCCCTCGCCGGGACCACGGTCCACGCCGAACGAAACGTGGCCGCGGGTGTCGACATAATCATCGCCCAGGGCACGGAGGGCGGTGGCCACACAGGTCAGATCGGCTCCATGGTCCTGCTACCCGAGGTGGTCGATGCCGTCCACCCGGTCCCGGTCCTGGGGGCGGGCGGAATAGGCCGGGGGCGCCAGATGGCCGCCGCCATGGCCCTGGGTGCCGCTGGCGTGTGGTGCGGCTCGGTATGGCTCACCACCGATGAGGCCGAGACCCATCCGGTCGTGAAGGCGAAGATGCTGAGCGCCACCTCGACGGACACACTGCGTTCCCGGTCGATCACCGGAAAGCCGGCACGGATGCTCCGCACCGCCTGGACCGACGAATGGGACCGCTCCGATACTCCCGATCCGCTCGGTATGCCGCTCCAGAACCTCTTCACCAGTTCGGCGCTGGATCGCATCAACCGTGCCGCCCACCACGAGGGTTCCGGCGCCGAGGACCTCGCCACCTACTTCGTGGGCCAGATCGTGGGCGACATGAACCGCTCCAAGGGTGCCGGCCAGGTGGTCATCGACATGGTTGAGGAGTTCATCGACGCCGCTCAGGCGGTCGCCGCCCAACTCGAGTTCTGACCTCCACGAGCCCAGCGGGAACCACCCCGGGATCAGACCCCGGCGTGCGGGTCAGGTACCGACGCTGATCCGATCCAGGTCGTCGGGTAGCAGGATCTCTCCGTCGAAATGTTCGGCGGCCATTGCCAACCATTCGTTGCGGCCGTTCGGCCCGTCCGGATCGGGTCCCGGGGTCGGCACGCAGTGGTTCAGGACGAGTGTGCCAACCCCGGCCCTGGTGGCGGTCCGGGCCGCATCGGCCACCGAGGAGTGGTAGTCGAGGACATCTCGGAGTCGCCGCAGGGGGATATTGCGGATGACGTCGTCGCGCACCACGGTCTGCACGTACACGTCGGCCCCGGCACACAGCAGGTCCAGTCCCCCACACGGCACCGTGTCGCCTGCCAGCACCACCGAACACCCGTCGGCCTCCACCCGGTAGGCCACCGTCGGGTGCACCGGCCTGTGGTCTGTGGGCGTGGCGATGATCCGCACGCCGTCATCGAGCACGACCTCGCCCTCGACGCCGGTCGTCTCGGTGACCGGAACCTCCGGGCCCGTGACCAGGTCATCGTGGTGGGCCACCCGCCAGCCGATATCGGGCTCCAGCATCCGGAGCGTGTCCTCCACGAAGCGCTGCGTGCCCGCCGGCCCCACCACCGGAAGGGGCGACCCCGGAAAGCCTGTGATCCACCGGGTCGTGATGACGTCGTTCACATCGGTGACGTGGTCACTGTGGAGGTGCGTGAGGAACAGGCTCTCGATCTGTGCCGGTCCCACCCCGGTAGCGGCGAGACGCATCAGGCAGCCCCGGCCGGCATCGAACAGGAACCATCGCCCGTCCACGCCGACGAGCTGCGACGGCCCGGCACGGCTGGCATCGGGCAGGGGACTCCCCGTACCCACCATCACCAATTCGAGGGCCATCTACCGGACCCTCCCGGGCCCGCTGTCCGCCCTCAACGCCAACCGCTTCAACCGTGTCAAATCAACTGATGGTGATGAGCTGGCCACCGTCGACCAGCACCGCGTGGCCGGTCAGCCAACTGGCCGCATCCGAGGCCAGGAACAGGGCCGTGTTGGCGATGTCCTCGGGCTCTCCCAGGCGCTTCATCGGAAGGTTCTGGGCAATGGCGTCGCCGCGGCCGTCCTCCCAGAGCGCCCTGGCGAAGTCCGTGCGGATCAGGCCGGGACAGACTGCGTTGACGCGGACGCCTGGGCCCATCTCGGCGGCCAGCTGCTCGGTGAGGTGGATCAGCGCCCGCTTGGTGAGGTCGTAGACGCCCAGGATGGAGTTGGTCCCGAAGGCCCCCACCGACGAGATGTTGATCACCACTCCGCCGTGTTCCTTCATCCAGGCGTTCCAACAGGCCTGGGTCCAGACCAGCGGCGTGGTGAGGTTCGTGGCGAAGGTCTTCTCCCAACGGGGCACGTCGATGTCGATGACCGGACCGGCGTACGGGTTGGTGGCTGCGTTGTTGACCAGCACGTCGATGGCCCCGAAGGCCTCCAGCGTGGCGTCCAGGACACGCGCCATGTCCTCGGTCTTCCCCACGTGTCCGGCCACATAGGCGAGGTCGCCGCCTGTGGAGGCCCGCAGTTCCTCCACCGTGGCCGCGCAGGTCTCCTCGTTGCGGCTGGTGATCATCACCTTCGCCCCGGCACCGGCCATGGCGGCGGCGATCCCGCGCCCGATTCCACGTGATCCACCGGTGACGATGGCGACCTTGCCTGAGAGTGAGAGTTCCATGGACGGCGACCCTAGTGATGGGTCAGGTCGCTGATCGCAGCGGGGCCTGCCCGATCTGACCCATTACCGGGCCCTGCTTTCCGGCACCCGTGGGACCGCTGGTGTCCGGTCAGACGCGTCGGTCGTGACCCTCCCAGAAGGGCTCGCGGAGCTCGCGCTTGAGGATCTTGCCGGACGGGTTCCGGGGAATCGCCTCCACGAAGTCGACCGACCTCGGGATCTTGAAACCGGCGAGACGCTCGCGGGCATGGGCCAGGATCTCGTCGGCGGTGACGCCGGAGTCGGGCACGGGCACCACCAGGGCCTTGCCCACCTCGCCCCACTTATCGTCCGGCACACCGACGACCGCCACGTCGGCGATCCCCTCATGGGACATGAGGGCGTTCTCGATCTCCGCCGGATAGACGTTCTCGCCGCCCGAGATGATCATGTCCTTGACGCGGTCGTGGATGTACAGGTAGCCGTCCTCCATGTAGGCGATGTCGCCGGATCGCAGCCAGCCGTCGCCGGGCATGGCCTTGGCCGTCTCCTCGGGCATGTTCCAGTAGCCCTTCATGATCCCGCCGTGGCGCATCCAGACCTCGCCGACCTCGCCGTCCGGAACCAGCTCGCCCGACTCCGGATCCACGATCTTCATCTCCATTCCCCGGATCGGCCTACCGGCCGAACGCAGCAGGCCGGAGTCGGCATCGGCCCCATGGTCCTCGGGCGGGAGGGTGGTGCCGGCACCGCACGTCTCGGTCATCCCGTAAACCTGGAAGAAGCTGCAACCGAACTGCGCCATCGACTTCACGAGCACGTCCTCGGTGATGGGTGAGGCCCCGTAGGCGATGTATCGCATGGACGAGAGGTCGATGCTGTCGCTGGGGACCATGAGGAAGAACTGGAGGATCGCCGGCACGAAGATCGCATGCGTGCATCCCTCCGACTCCACGATCTGCAGCCCCGCAACCGGATCGAACTCCCGCATCATCACTGTCACTGCGCCGTTGGCCATACCGAAAAGGGCCCAGCCGCTGCCTGCGATGTGGAAGAGCGGCATGACACAGAGGTTGCGTGAGTCCTCGTCCATGTCCCAGTCCACGGTGGCGAAGAGGGCCTGGAAGTTCCGGTTGGTGAGCTGGGCGCCCTTCGGGAGGCCAGTGGTCCCCGACGTGTAGAGCTGGGCGGCAACATCGTCGTCGGTCGATCCGACCGGCTGGAAGGAGCCGTCGTTGGCATCGCGCCAGGCATCGTAGGAGGCGTGCGATCCGTGTGAACCGATCACCACGATGCTGGTGACGTGGGTGAGGTCGGCCTCAAATGCCGCCAGGTGCTCAGCGAACTCCTCGTGGAGGATCAGGACCTTCGCCTGGGAGTCGTTGATGATGTAGGCCATCTCCGGGGCAGCCAACCGCCAGTTCACCGCCACGGTCACTCCGTTCACGTAGGCGGCACCGAAGACCACCTCGAAGAACTCGACCGAGTTCTTGTCAATGAAGGCCACCCGGTCCTGGGAGCCGACACCATCGGCGACCAGGGCATTGGCCACCTGGCCGGCCCGACGCTGCATCTCGTTCCACGACACGCGATCGTCGCCGAGGACGATCATGTCCTGGTCCCCGAGGGCGGCGGCCCCGAAGTTGATCACGTCCGTGTAGTTCTTTACGAGGGAGAGGTCCATGGCGTCGAACCTACACCGACTCTCCGGAACACGACACCGCCGGTGGGCGACCCGATCAAGGGTGGAACTACCGTCGGCGCCCATGGGACTCCAACTCGACATGATGGCGTCGCCGCTCCCGCTGAAGCAGGTCGGTGGCCTGGCGGCCGACGTGGAGGCAGCGGGCTTCGGGACGCTCTGGTTCACCGAGGGCTCCCGTACCGCATACCTGTCGTGTACCGCCTCGGCGCTCGCCACCGAACGACTGGGTCTGGGAACGGCTATCGCAGTTGCCTTTCCCCGGAGTCCCATGGTCACAGCCGAAGTCGCCTGGGAGTTGGCCGAAGCCACCGGCGGCCGCTTCGTCATCGGCCTGGGGACGCAGGTAAAGGCACATGTGGAACGCCGCTACAGCAGCGAGTACGCGCCGCCCGGGCCCCGCCTACGCGAGTACGTGCTGGCCATGCAGGCCATCTTCCGGGCCTTCCGGGGAGCCGAGAAGCTGTCGTTCGACGGCGACCACTACTCCTTCTCGCTGCTGCCGGGAATGTGGTCACCGGGCCCCATCGACGTGGACGACCCTCCCATCTACATATCAGCGGTCCTGCCGTGGATGAGCCGGATGGCCGGAGCGGTGTGCGATGGAGTCCACATCCACCCGATGCACTCGCCGGGCTGGCTCTCCGACATACAGGTTCCGCTGATCGCAGAAGGGGCCGCCTCGGAAGGCCGCACGCTCGACGATGTGACCCTCGTATGCCCGGTGATGATCGCCGTGGGCGACGACGACGAGGAGATCGAGGCCATGCGGGAACGCAACCGGGCCACCATCGCCTTCTACGGCTCGACCCCCAACTACGCGCCAGTGCTGGAACACCACGGTTTTGACGGTCTGCAGGGCGAGCTGAACTCGCTGCAGCGGTCCGGCGACCTGGCCTCGATGGTGGCCCTGGTGACCGACGACGTGCTCGACCACTACACAGTCAGCGCCACCTGGGGAAATCTGGGTGGCGTGCTGGCCGACCGATACCGGGGCGTGGCGCCGAACCTGAGGGTCATGACCTACACCGCTCTGGACCACTGGCGTCGTGACCCCGACCTGCTGGGCCGCTGGTCGGACGTTGTCGAGAACCTGCGGGACGCGACCTGAGGCATCCAGCCGACATCACCGCCGGCCGACACACCCACCGGCCGACATCGCCAGCGACCGACATATCCACCGGCGGCTGTTGGACTCAGATGAGCTTGGACTCCGAGGCGATCTCGAACTTGTCGACCGACATCCCGGTGACGCCGCAGCCACGGATGGCCTTCTGGAACTCACCCATGTGGGGCGCCTTCATGTGCGCACCGAGGGCCTCGTCCGACGCCCACTTCTCGAAGATACGAATGGTGCCGGGATCCTTCGGATCGGCGCTGAGCACGTAGTCGATGCAACCCTCCTCTGCCTGGGTGGCCTCCATCAGCGGCACGATGGCGGCGAGCATCTCGTCTATGTGGGCTGGGTCGAGGTTGATGGTGCCGGCAATGACGAGCATGGGTGGACCTCCGAAGGTCGGCCTTGGGTGTTGGCCCTGGTTGGAAACGGCTACTGGTCTGACGGGTCGGCACGGAGCGTACTGTCGGACCTTGTCCGGCATGGAAGCGGGCGGGCCCGGGTAACCGGCGAAAGGAAGTGGAGTATGGGAGAGGAACTGGCAACCGGCGCCGATGGCATCGTCCGTTGCAACTGGCCCCGAGCGCATGACGACTACCTCGCATACCACGACCACGAGTGGGGTCGACCGGTGATTGACGACGTGCGCCTCTTCGAGAAGGTCTGCCTGGAGGGGTTCCAGGCCGGCCTGTCGTGGCTGACGATCCTGCGCAAGCGGGAGAACTTCCGTGCAGCGTTCGCCGGGTTCGATCCTGCTGCAGTGTCGTGCTTCGACACGTCGGACGTCGAACGCCTCCTGGGAGATGCAGGCATCGTGCGCCACCGCGGGAAGGTCCAGTCCACGATCAACAATGCGGGCCGCGCCCTGGACCTGATAGGGGAATTCGGGTCGCTGGCGTCCTACCTGTGGGGATTCGAACCTGCCGGCCCGAGCCACGCGCCACGCAGCGACATCCCCTCCTACACCCCCGAATCAACCGCTCTGAGCCGCGACCTGAAGCAGCGCGGCTGGTCGTTCGTGGGCCCCACCACCATCTATGCCCTCATGCAGGCCATGGGGATGGTCAACGACCACATGCCGGGCTGTGCGTTCCATGACGTCGTAGAGCAGGAGCGCTCCGCGCTGGTCCGCCCGATGCCCACCGGTGCACCGTCGTGAGCTTCCGACTGTCGGTCCTGGACCAGTCGCCCGTTCCGGAGGGATCCACTCCGGGCGATGCCCTGAGAAACACCGTGGACCTGGCCCGACGGTGTGAGGACATGGGCTACCACCGCTACTGGGTGGCGGAGCACCACGGCATGGCAGGCCTGGCCGGATCCAGCCCCGAGGCCCTGATCGGGTCGATCGCCGGCGCCACCAGGCGGCTCAGGGTCGGCTCAGGCGGCGTGATGCTCACGCACTACGCGCCGCTGAAGGTGGCCGAGTCGTTCTGCGTGCTGGCCTCGCTCTACCCGGGACGGATCGACCTCGGGGTGGGTAGGGCCCCCGGATCGGACCACCTCACCGCAGCGGCCCTCGCCCGGGGCGGCGCCCGGACCGCTCTGGAGAACTACCCGAACCAGATCCAGGAACTGGTCCATCTGGTGGACGACACGCTGCCCGCCGACAGCCCCATCCAGGGCGTACGGGCCACCCCGAGACCTGACGAGCCGCCCGAACTGTGGATGCTGGCCTCCAGCCCCGACTCGGCGGCCTTCGCCGCCCACTTCGGGCTACCCCTGGGCTGGGCCGACTTCATTGCCCAGGTCGACGGCGTAGGCGTGGTGGACGCCTACCGACGGCAGTTCCGACCCTCGGCCAGGTGTCCGGAACCGAGGGTCCTGGTATGTGCAGCCGCCGTTGTGGCCGACACCGACGAGGAGGCCGAAGCCATTGCGGCTTCCGTCAGGGCATGGCGGGCTGCGGGCCTGCGGGGCCCGATCCCTGCCGGTTCCGGCGGTTCCACCCCGGTTCCCCTCACGGTGCGGCCCGGACGGCGTTCGATAGCGAACGGTTCGCCCGGCCGGGTCGCCGAGAAGCTCCAGGGAATGATCGACGGGTTCGGCGCCGAGGAGATGATGGTGGTGACGATCTGCCACGACCACGAGGCCCGGGTCCACTCCTACGAGCTGCTGGCCAGAGAGTTCGGGCTGGATGCCGGCACCGTCGAGGCGCCACGGTGAACGACCCGACCACGGCCACGCTGGCCGACCGGATACCTGCGGGAACCGAACCCGACCAGGTGGCGGACCTGTTCATCGACTGGACAACAGAACAGAACCTGGAGCTCTACCCGGCACAGGAGGAGGCCATCCTGGAGATCCTGGGGGGCAGCCACGTCATCCTGGCCACCCCCACCGGATCGGGTAAGTCACTGGTCGCCACCGCAGCCCATGCGGCGGCGCTGGCCCGTGGCGAACGCAGCATCTACACCGCACCGATCAAGGCCCTGGTGAGCGAGAAGTTCTTCGCACTGGCCCGGGACTTCGGACCGGAGAACGTGGGCATGGTCACCGGGGATGCCTCGGTGAATCAGGACGCACCCATCATCTGCGCAACGGCCGAGATCCTCGCCCATCAGGCCCTCAGGGAAGGCGCCGACTGCCCGTTCGGGCTGGTGGTGGCCGACGAGTTCCACTTCTACGGAGATCCGCAACGTGGCTGGGCCTGGCAGGTTCCTCTCCTGGAGATGACCAACGCCCAGTTCCTGCTGATGTCAGCCACGCTCGGACCCACGGCCCGCTTCACCGAGGACCTGACCCGACGGACAGGGCGCCCCGCGGTCACCGTGGCTGGCAGCGTCAGGCCGGTTCCGCTCACCTTCGAATACCGGGAGACGCCGCTACACGAGTCGATCGTCGAGCTCGTCGACTCCGACCGTGCGCCCATCTACATCGTCCACTTCACCCAGAAGGCCGCATCCGAGAAAGCCCAGGACCTCTGCAGCATCGACGTGCTCACAAAGGAGCAGAAGGCAGCGGTGCGCCAGGAGATGGGCGGCTTCCGGTTCGACACCCCCATAGGCAAGGACCTGAAGCGCTTCATTGGCCACGGGATAGGCCTGCACCATGCCGGGATGCTCCCCCGCTACAGGCTCCTGATCGAGAAGCTGGCCCAGGCGGGCCTCCTGAAGCTGATCTGCGGTACCGACACCCTCGGCGTGGGGGTGAACGTACCCATACGCACCGTGCTGTTCACGCAGCTCTGCAAGTACGACGGCATATCGACACGCCTGCTGGGGAACCGGGAGTTCGCGCAGATCTCCGGGCGGGCGGGCCGGAAGGGCTTCGACAACGAGGGCCACGTCTGGGTACAGGCACCGGTGCACTGGATCGAGAACCTGCGGGCCGACGCCAAGTTGGCTGCCGACGCCGGCAAGAAGAAGAAGCCTGTGCGTAAGAAGCCACCTGAGCGGGGCTACTCCCACTGGAACGAGGAGACCTTCCAGAAGCTGGTCGGCGGGTCGCCGGAGCCGCTCACGTCCAGCTTCGACGTGAACCACCAGATGGTCCTGAACGTCTTGTCCAGGCCCGGCGATGGCCGCCGCGACCTGCGCAGGCTGCTGGTGGACAACCACGAACCCAGGGAGCGCCAACGCCAGCACATCCGAAAGGCCATTGGCGTGTACCGCTCGCTACGCGAGGCCGGACTAGTCGTGGAACTCGACGAACCCGACTCCGCGGGACGCATGGTGGCCGTGGGCGTCGACCTCCAGGACCGGTTCGCCCTACACCAGCCACTCTCCCTGTTCGCCCTCGAGGTGATCCCCGAGCTGGCCGACCGGCCCGTCCCGGCGGCCCCGGCGGCCCCGGCGGACCACGCCGGCCCGGCCGGCAGCCCTGGCGCCGACGATGACGTGGCCGAACCCGATGAGCCGGACCAGCCGGCCGCCATCACCGTGGATCCCGATGCCGCTGGCAGGGAACACGCCCTTGATGTGCTGTCGGTGATCGAGTCGGTACTGGAGAACCCGGGGGTCGTCATCGCCGCCCAGGTCCACAGGCTGAAGGGCGAGTTGGTGGCCCGGCTCAAGATGGAGGGCGTCGAGTACGAGGAGCGGATGGAACGCCTCAACGACGTCGAGGCGCCCAAGCCCCTCAGGGAGTTCCTGTACGGCACCTTCGACGTGTTCCGAAACCACCATCCGTGGGTGGGCGACGAGAACGTGAAGCCCAAGTCGGTGGCCCGCGAGCTATACGAGACCGGATACGACTTCCGCCAGTACATAGAGCACCACGGCCTGAAACGCTCCGAGGGTGTCGTCCTGCGATACCTATCTCAGGCCTACAAGGCACTCGTCCAGAACGTGCCGGAGGGATCCAAGACCGAAGCCCTCTACGACCTGGAGGCGTGGTTGGGCGAAACGGTCCGCCAGATCGACTCCAGCCTCCTCGACGAGTGGGAGAAGTTGCGCAATCCCGACGAGATACCAGCCGCCGGCGACGGGCCTGTGGGATCCGAACCCGAACGGCCCGACGTGACCCGCAACGTCCGGGCCTTCCGGGTGATGATCCGCAACGAGGTGTTCCGATGGGTGCATCTGCTCGCACACCGCCGCCTCGATGACCACGAGACGCTGGCCGAGGTTCCCGTAGTAGGCGACGGACGCCGCAGCGCCGATGACGTCACCGAGGCGATCGCCGCGTACTGGGAGGAGCACACCGTGATGCCGACCGACGCACATGCCCGGGGAGGCGGCTTCTTCGTCATGGACGACTCCGGTGCCGACCGGTGGCCCGTCAGCCAGACGATCGCGGACCCCGAGGGGTTCAACGAATGGGTCATGGAGGGGGAGGTGGACCTCGCCGCATCCAGGGAGGAGGGGCGCGCCGTCGTCCGTCTGGGCGCAATACGCCGACTCTGAGAACCGGGACCGGTCCGGTGGGAAGCTCGACGGCCAGCGTTCAGGCCATGCAGACCGATGCTCAGAAGTCGCGTTCGGCCACGAATCGGGCCAGGTCGGCCAACTCGCCCACAGCCGTGTCGACAAGGCCGACATCGGCCACGGAATCCAGGGCCGCATCCAGGTGGAGGCGAGCCTCGGCCACCGTGCGGTCCCGACCTCCGGCTGCCTCTATGACCGCGGTGGCCCGTGCCACGTCGGCGTCGGTGAGGTCACCCTCCAGGTCGTAGATGGCCCTGAGTCGATCGGAGGCTTCGTCGTGACCGGACAGCACGATGGCCACAGGCATCGACTTCTTGCGCTCCCTCAGGTCGTTGCCGGCCGCCTTGCCGGTGACCGAGGGATCACCCCAGATTCCGAGAACGTCGTCAACCGCCTGGAAGGCCAGGCCCAGCTCGCGGCCGTACGCCTCCAGGGCATCGATGTGGTCCCCCGCTGCGCCGGCCAGGACCGCTCCGACCGATGCCGAGTAGCCGAGCAGGGCACCGGTCTTGTCGGCCTCCATGGCCAGGCAGGCCTCCAGGTCGATCCCTGTCATGTCGTCAAATGCCATGTCAGCGGCCTGTCCTGCGATCATCGCCGCCGTGGCCGTAGCAAGGCGCGTGGCGGCCGCGACCCGCTGCTGCGTCGGGTCGTCCAGGAGAACCTGGTAGGCGAGGTTGTGGAGCGCATCGCCGGAGATGATGGCGTCCTCCACCCCGAACGTGGACCAGACGGTCGGTCGATGCCGACGGATGGTGTCGCCATCGATGATGTCGTCATGGACGAGCGAGAAGTTGTGCACCAGCTCCGTCGCCACCGCCCCGGGGACCGCTGTCGATCCGGGGGCACCGACAGCCTCGGCGGAGAGGACGGCGAGGGCCGGCCTGAGGCCCTTGCCCGACCCTGCGTCTGACGGTGAGCCATCGGGCTCCGTCCAGCCGAAGTGGTAGCGCAACGGAAGCCTCAGCTCCACGCAGAGACGATCCACGGCCGCCGCCATGGCCGGCTCGACGAGGAGCCGGGCGCGCTCCAGGACGGTCGGTGAGGCCATCACGCCCTCCGGTCCGGCAGGAACCGGAAGGCATCGCGTACCTCGGCGACCCGGCCCGGGTCCACGTCGGCAATGACGACTCCCTCCTGATGGTCGACCCCCTCGGCGAGCACCTCGCCCGACGGGTCCACAATGACGCTGTCGCCCGCATAGGTGAGGCCGGCTGCCTCTCCCACCCGGTTCACACCCACGACGTAGGCCTGGTTCTCTATTGCACGGGCCCGCAGCAGCGTCCGCCAGTGGTCACGACGCGACTCCGGCCAGTTGGCCACCACCAGGTACACGTCCGTGTCGGCGGCGCGTTCCCAGAAGGCGTTGGCGAACCGGAGGTCGTAGCAGACGAACAGCGAGATTCGCAGACCGCCGATATCGACCGTGACCGACTCGTCACCGGCCCGGTAGTGCTGGTGTTCGTCGGCGAACGTGAACGGATGGAGCTTGTCGTAGTGATGCCTGGTCCCGTCCGGTCCGACAAGCATGAAGCGGTTCACAGGGTGGGCGTCGTGGCGGTCCCGGGTCGGGATGGAACCACCGATCCACACACCGTGGGTCGCCGCCTGCCCGGTCAGGAACTGCTCGGTCGGACCGCCCGGAGGCTCAGAGATCCGGTCGGCGGCCAGCGAGAAGCCGGGCCCGAACATCTCGGTCAGAACAATGAGGTCGGCGCCGTCTGCCGCCGCTGTGGCGATCATCGGTGCCAGGTGGGCACAGGTGGCCGCGGCGTCCTCCCAGCAGATGTCGTGCTGCAGGGCTGCGATCCTCATGTCATCAGCCTGCCAGACCCGCCAGCCTGTCCATCGCCTCGTGGAGCACCTCGAAGCGCTTGCAGTAGGCGAACCGGACGATCGAACGCCCCTCCTCTGCATGGTCGTAGAAGACACGGTTGGGCACGGCGACCACGCCGCACCGGCCGGGAAGGTCACGGCAGAAGTCCATACCGTCGTCGTAGCCCACCGACCTGACATCAGCGGTCAGGTAGTAGGTGCCCGATGCGCCGTGGACGTCGAGACCCGCGGCGCTGAGGCCCGCCGAGACCAGGTCCCGCTTGGCACACAGGTCAGCCGCCAGACCGTCGAAATAGTCGTCGCCCAGGTTCAGCGCTGTCACCATGGCGCGCTGGAACGGGGCACCGCTGGTGAACGAAAGGTGCTGCTTGACGGTGTGGACGGCGTCAATCAGCTCGGTCGGTCCATGGGCCCAGCCGACCTTCCACCCGGTGAGGCCGTACGACTTGCCACCCGACGAGATCGTCACCGTGCGCTCAGCCATACCCGGCAGGGTGGCCAGGGGAACATGCCTCGTGCCGTCGTAGGTCATGTGCTCATAGACCTCATCGGTCACGACGAGCAGGTCCTGCTCTATAGCCATACGCGCTATCACCGCCAACTCCTCTGGCGAGAAGACCTTGCCTGTCGGGTTGTGGGGCGAGTTGAGCAGGATCAGCCGGGTCCGGGGGCTGATGGCCGACGTCAGGTCGGCTTCGTCGAACGAGTAGTCGGGAGCCCGGAGGGTGACAGCCCGCCGTACGCCACCGGCCAGCGCAATGACCGCTGCGTATAGGTCGAAGTAGGGCTCGAACACCACCACCTCATCGCCCTCCGACACCAGCGCCATGATCGCCGCACCTATTGCCTCCGATGCCCCGGTCGACACCATCACGTCACCCGGGTCGACCTCCTGGCCGTAGAAGCGAGCCTGGTGGTCGGACACGGCCTCACGCAGTTCGGGAATGCCGCGGTCCGGTGGGTACTGGTTGTGTCCGGCCCGGATGGCCGCCACCGCAGCGTCGAGCACCTCGGTCGGACCGTCGGTGTCAGGGAAACCCTGACCCAGGTTGATGGCCCCCGTCTGTACAGCCAGCGTCGACATCTCGGCGAAGATCGAGAGGCGATGGCCCTGCATCCTGGCGACCAGGTGCGGGTTGGGTGGGGCCATGGCGACCGACGCTACCGGCCTCCCGGCTCCTGCCGGAAGGGCGGCCCTGCCGGGCTCGCTCCAGCTCGGCCCGGGCTGGATCAGATTGGATCAGCTGACGCTTATGGCCGACCAGATCTTCTCAGGCGTCATGGGCATGTCCAGGTGACGGATCCCCCACGGGGACAGGGCGTCGATCACGGCGCTCTGCACGGCGGCTGTCGAACCGATGCTCCCCGACTCACCAATGCCCTTGGCGCCCAACGGGTTCCTGGGCGTCAACGTCTCCATGAAGCTCCGCTCGTAGCTGGGCACCTCCATGGTCGACACGGCGGTGTAGTCGGCCAGGTTCGTGGTCTGCGGATTGCCGTCCTCGTCGTAGCGAAACTCCTCCAGCAGCCCCTGGGCAATGCCCTGGGCCAGACCACCGTGGATCTGTCCGGCCGCCAGGAGCGGGTTCACGATCCGACCCGAGTCGTCCACCGCCACCACCCGGTCAATGGTGACGTGGCCTGTCTCGGAGTCCAGTTCGACAACCACGATGTGGGTTCCGAACGGGAACGTCGCCCCGTCCTGGGAGTGGTCCGACAGGCCGGCCAGCTCCTCGTCGGCAGCGGTCGCTATCTCCACCCAGGAGCGGGCCACCGAAGGCGTACCGGCCACGTGGAAGGCTCCACGCTCGCGGTCCAGCACGACGTCTCCGGGTGCAGCCTCAAGCAGGTCGGCGGCGGCCTCACGGGCCAGGTCCACCAGCTTCTCGGAGGCGTCAGCCATTGCAGAGCCGGCGATCTGGACGGACCGGGATCCTCCCGTGGTGGAGCCCGACGGGATCACCTCGGTGTCTCCGTGGAAAACCTCGATCGAATCCAGCGGCACTCCCAGACGGTCGGCCACGATCATCGCCCAGGTGGTGTGGTGGCCGGTCCCGATCGGCGTGGCGCCGGTGGAGGCCAGCACGGTGCCGTCGCTGCGGAGTCGCACCTCGCCGTACTCGCTCCCGCCGAAGCCGGTGATCTCCACGTAGGTGGCTACGCCGATGCCCATCTGGACCGGGTCTCCGGTCTCGCGGCGTCTCTGCTGTTCGGCCCGGAGGCCCGCATAATCGGCGGCGGCAAGCGCACGGTCCAGGGAGCCCTCGTAGTCGCCACAGTCCATGGAGGTGCCGGTGGGGGTGGTGTACGGGAAGGCATCGGGCGCCAGCAGGTTGGTCCGCCGCACCTCGGTGGCATCCATGCCGATCTCGGCGGCGAAGAGGTCCATGGCGCGCTCGATGGCGGCGGTGGCCTCGGGGCGGCCGGCCCCCCTGTATGCACACGTCGGCGCCGTGTTCGTGGCGAGGCTCACGGCTGAGAACTCCAGGTTGGCAATGTCATAGACGCCGCTGGCCAACTGCCGGGTGAACTCCGGCAGGAACGCCCCGTACTTCGGATAGGCACCACAGTCCTGGACCACGTCGAGGCGGTAGTGGGTGACCCCTCCGTCCCGGGTGCCGCCGACAGTCACGGTCTGGGCCTGTGCCCGCCCGTGTACGAATGCGGAGAGGTTCTCGGTGCGGGACTCGACCCAGCGGACCGGTCGACCGACAAGGCGGGAGAGCTGGCCCACGATGACCTCCTCTTCGGAGATCATCCCCTTGGCCCCGAAACCTCCACCGACGTCCTTCACCAGCACCCGGATCTCGGACGGGTCCATGTCGAGGCACTTGGCAGCGCCGTCCCTGAAGTCGTGCGTGCCCTGCGAGCTGGCCCAGTAGGTGAGCTTCCCGTCGGCGAAGGAGGCGGCCACCACCCGTGGCTCGATCGACACCGCTGCGACACGGGAGTTCCAGAGTTCCCCGGTCACCACCACCTCGCAGTCCGAGAAGTCAATGGCGCCGGACGAGGGGATCTGCCACATGATGTTGTCGTCACGTGTCTCGAACAGCACGGTCCCCGCAGCCGCTGAGTCGTCTAGCGATACCACGGCGGTCATCGGCGAGATGTCGGCCCAGACGGACTCGGCAGCATCGGCAGCCTGGTAGGCGGTCTCGGCGACCACGACGGCAACCGGTTCACCCACGAACCGCACGCGGTCCCGGGCCAGGAACGGTCGGATGGCCTCAGCGGCGAAGAAGCCCATGAAAGGTGGACGGTCCGAGATGCCGAGATCGGCCGAGGTGTAGACGGCCACCACGCCGGGCATCGACCTGGCGTCGTCGACGTCGATCGAGAGGATCTCGCCATGGGCGACGGTGGAGCGCACGAAATGGGCGTGTAGGAGGTCGTCGAAGGGCTGGTTGGCGACGAACTCTCCGTGACCACGGATGAGCGTGGCGTCCTCGCGACGCAGTACGGAGTTGCCCAGGATCGAGGTACTCGACTGGCCGGGGATGCCCCTGGCTGGAATGACTTCGCTCACCGCTGCAACTCTCCTGTCTCATCGACCTGACCGCCACCGTGCCGGTCGTTCTGGTCGTTCTGGTCGATTATCGGTCGGGTGGCCCAACCCGTTGGCTCACTCGGCGGGGTACCGCTCCAGCAGCTTTCGGGCTATCACCATCTTCTGGATCTCGCTGGTGCCCTCGCCGATGATCATCAACGGGGTGTCACGAAAGTAGCGCTCCACGGGGAACTCCGTGGTGTAACCGTTTCCACCGTGTATCCGCATGGCGTCGGTGGCGATCTCGAAGGCCGCCTCAGAGGCGAACAGCTTGGCCATGCCAGCCTCCATGTCGACCCTTTCACCGGCGTCGGCCCGACGGGCGGCGTCATAGGTCATGAGCCGGGCCGCCTGGAGCTTGGTGGCCATCTCGGCCAGCTTGAACTGGATCGCCTGGTGCTCGAATATCGGCCGACCGAAGGTCTCGCGTTGCTGGGCGTAGCGCATTGCAGCCTCGAAGGCTGCCTGGGCCACGCCGACCGCACGCGACGCCACGTTGATCCGCCCCAACTCGAGTGCGCTGAGGGCGTAGCGACGACCCTGGCCGATGCCCTCCTCGCCACCCAGCACGTTGCCGTGCGGGACCCTGTGGTCCACGTAGGACATCTCGACGGTCTCGAGGCCCCTGTAGCCCAGCTTGTCGATCTTCTTTGATACCGAGATCCCCTCGAAGGACTCCCCCGGCTCCTTCTCCACGAGGAGGCAGGTGATGCGGTCATCCGGGGTCCGGACCATGAGCATGACCAGCGAGGCCCGGACACCGTTGGTGACCCACATCTTCGTGCCGTTCACGACCCACTCGTCGCCGTCCCGCTCGGCCCGGCAGCGCAGAGCCCCGGTGTCACTGCCCGCGTCCGGTTCCGACAGGGAGAAGGCGGCGCGGAACGACCCGTCGCACATGCGCGGCAGTAACCGCTGCTTCTGCTCCTCGGTGCCGAACCTGGCGATCATCGTGGCGCCGATCTTGTGGGTATTGAGGATCCCGGCAAGGGACATGAAGCCCCGCGACAACTCCTCGATAATGCGCGTGTAGGTCATGATGTCGAGACCCAGACCGCCGTACTCCTCCGCGATGGTCGAGCCGAAGAGGCCGAACTCGCACATCTGGTCGAACATGGCCTGCGGGAAGGTGTCCGACAGCTCGAACTCGGAAGCGGTCGGGATGACGTCGCGCTCCACCCACTGCCTGATGGTTCCGACGATCTCGTCGGCCAGCGCCTGATCAGTGGTCATGGTGTTCTCCTCGTCCTCTGATGGTTCAGTCTCGCCCGGTGCTGCCCCGAATGGACCCGGGGTCCGGAGCCGGACCGCCTCAGGTCGCGTCAGGGACCCGATGCTGTGTCATTGGTAGCAGGTAGTTCCAGAAGTAGTGCCCGGCGCCGGCATCCTTCATCGCCACCCGGGCCCGCTGTACGGCATCGCCGGCCTTTGTGCGCGTGACGTACCACGACTCCGCCTGGCGTGCGCCGGGCACCGCATCGGTCAGCGACAGCGCCGCCTCCTCGTAGAAGTTGCGGATGTCGGCCGCCAGCTTCGTGGGATCGCCGGGTAGGCCGACGTCCTTCCATCCCTCGCCATCGGCGATGCGGGCGAACAGGCCGACGATGGCCGGCACGCCGTCAGCGTCCACGACCTTGCCGACTGTGGTGCGCCCGAACCGCTCGTTGGAACGCCGCCAGGCCGGGAGAAGGCCCCGCGCCTCGGCCTCGGCCGGATGCACGTCACCCGGGTCGGCCGGCGGGATGGCACAGCTCAGGGGGGCGTCCGCCTCGTCGGTGATGACCTCCGGGAAGTCGACCAGCACCGGACCGGCCGGCTCGTCGAGCAGGGCGAAAGCGGCGTCCAGGACACGACGTTGAAGGGCCGGGTCCTCGGGGCGACCCAGCGGTCGGCCGAGCGGGAACTCGCAGTGGAGGGCCCGGGGCGGACGGGTCGTCACGACCTGTCCGCGGATGCTCGAGAGGGCGACCGTGGCCAGGCCGGCGGCCTCCAGGACCGATGCGAGCGTACCCACGGTACGCGTGCAGAGAGGTCAGACAGGGGTGAGCAGCACCAGGTCCACGTCGTCGTCGAGCAGTGCCCGGGCGGCTGCCGGACCGGTGTCCAGGCGGATGGTCTCGAGGGTGTGGTCGATCTGGGCGCCCATGAACGAGACGTGGACGTCAGCCACAGAACCGATCACGCCCTCGTCTGCCATCTCCCGGAGTCGGTCGATCGGGAAGACGATGTTGGGGTCCACGATCCAGCCGGTGCGGTCGAAGTTGGGGCTGAAGTGGGCAAGGACCAGACCCTCGGCCGAGGCGGGCAGGAGCTGCATCGCCTGATCGCCGGGGTTCCAGTCGGCCCCGTCCCCACCGGCGGGGCGAAGCCCGGCGGTGGTCACTATGGCAACCCTGCTGTCGGCCAACGGCTTCGGCGTCGTCCAGGGGACCTCGTCGAAGGAGAACCCTTCCAGGTCCTCCAGGGAACTGCGCATCTGCTGGTCGCCCATAACCGCCTCCGGTCAATATTGGTCGTACGAATCCGGGAGGACCGCCGCCTGTGCGATTCTCGCAGCCCGCCGGCTTCGCTGGCGAGGTGGGCCGACGAGCGACCCGGCCATCAACCCCCGCGGTGTCAGGCGGTCTCCGACCGGGCCGTCGCGCCTATCCCACCAAGGAGTGGCCCGGTAGCCAGAAGGGAGCCGGCGGCCACCAGCGAGCCGAACAGGAATCCTCCGGACCGGTCGGTGAGGGCCACCACGCCTCCGACCAGGAAGCCGCCCAGCCCGACCGCCAGATCGAAGGCAACGCTGAACGACCCGATGGCGTGGCTTCGCTCGGACTCCGGCGCCCGGTCCACCGTCAGCACGAAAAGGGCGGGGAACAGGAAACACTGCCCCAGGGCCATGACGACCGCTCCGACGTAGACGCCGGTGACCGTCGGCCAGAGCCCGAACACGGCGAGGCCCGTTGCGCTGAAACCCAGCGACAACCGGGTCGTGGCGAGCGAACCCAGTTGGTCCGGAATCCGTGCGCCCAGCAGCCGAACAGCGACGACGATGGCTGCGAACAGGGCAAACACCAGGCCGCTGGATGAGACCCCGACACTCTCGGCATGCAACGCGATGAACGCAAGGAAGCCCGAGTAGCCGAGCAGGCCCAGGAACAGGACGGTGCCGGGCCGTATGGCCGCCGGATGGAGGCGCCACCGCAGCAATGGAGCCCGTACGGGATCCGTGGGACGGCCCGGGGCCGCGTATGCGAACAGCAGCGGCACCAGGCCGAGGAGGGCCGCGACCGTGAACGCCCTGTCGTAGCTGCCGGTCTCGTACAACCACTCCCCGAGGCCCGGTCCGATGGCCAAACCGGTGTAGAGCGTCACCGTGAAGTACGACGTCGCCTCACCGCGACGATGCGGGGGCGTCAGGTCCTGGACGGCCGAGGTGACACCGATGAAGTAGGCGGCCTCCCCCACCCCCAGTACCAACCGGGCACCGATCACGGCCGGCACGCTGGCGGCCGGAACCAGCAGCAGCATCGACAGGGACACGACCAGTGCACCACCAACCAGGAGGAAGCGACGACCCCTCCTGTCCCCCAGCGGTCCGACCAGCGGTCGCAGGATCGCAGCTGAAAATCCGAATGCGCCGACCGACAGTCCCACGGCCAGCCCCCCGCCACCCAGGTCGTGCTCCACGAAGGCGGGGATCACCGGCCAGGTGGATCCCAACGCCAGGAAGTAGGCCAGCGAGCCGCCGCAGAGGACGAGGAACCGTCCGGTGAGCAACCTGTCGCCCACCCCCGGTCGGTCCATCGGCGCAGGGTACGACCCGACGGTCCGCCGCCGGGCATCCACCTGCAAGGCTGCCGCGATGGCGAATGACCCTCGGAGCGACGTGCTCCGGCATGCCGACACGGCAATGGTGAGCACCATCGACCCGCTGGCGACGAGCGCGGGAGTCGATGCCATGGCCGCCGGCGGGAACGCCGTCGACGCAGCCATCGCCGCCAACTCGGTCCTTGCGGTCACCGCGCAGCACATGTGCGGACTCGGTGGTGACCTGTTCGCCCTCGTCCACATCGGCACCGGACCGCCGGCCTGCCTGAACGCCTCCGGCAGGGCCGGATCGGGCGCGGATCCAGCCGCCCTGCTGGCCGAGGGAAGCTCCCAGATGCCCCACAGGGGTGACGTCAGGTCGATTCCCGTGCCCGGCTGCGCGGACGGCTGGTGGGCCCTACACCAGCGGTTCGGATCCCTACCGATGGCCGACCTCCTGGCTCCGGCGATCCACCTGGCCACCGACGGCTTCGCAGCCTCGCCACTCCTGGCAGGCATGGCCGTTCAGGTCCGTGACGTGCACGGCGCGCAGGACTTCGCCGGCCTCACCGGGCCGGGAGGCCGCGTCACCCGCCCCGGCGTTGCTGCCGTGCTGCGTTCCCTCGCCGAGGACGGGCGCGACGGCGTCTACCTGGGGGCGTTCGGAGAGGAACTGCTGGCCGTGGGCGGCGGCGAGTACTCGGCCTCCGACCTAGCCACGCCGGGAGCCGACTGGGTGGACCCGCTGGGCCTCGAGATCTGGGGACACCGGGTGTGGACGGTTCCCCCCAACTCCCAGGGGTACCTGGCGCTGGCGGCGGCCCGCATCGCCGAGGGCCTGGACCTGCCTCGGGAGGACGACCCGCTCCGGGCCCACCTCCTCGTGGAGGCGGCGCGCATGGCCGGCCACGACCGCCCCGACGTCCTGCACGAGCACGCCGACGGTCGGGCGCTGGTGGACGATGCCCGCCTCGGGGCGCGCCGGGCGGCCATCCGGAGGGACTCCACAGCCACGCTCGGGGATGCCTGGAGGGACGGCGACACCACATACCTGTGCGCCGTTGACGGCAACGGCATGGGCGTGTCGCTGATCCAGTCGAACGCCGACGGGTTCGGCAGCCACCTCACGCTTCCGGACCTCGGCGTGTTCCTGCACAACCGGGGCATCGGCTTCAACCTGGACCCCGGGCATCCGGCCTGTTACGGCCCGGGTAGACGGCCTCCACACACGCTCGCTCCGGCCCTTGTGACCCGACCCGATGGTCGCCTCCGTGCCGTGCTCGGAACGATGGGCGGTGACGCCCAGCCCCAGATCGTCCTGCAGATGCTGGTGCGGATGCTGCTGGACGGGGCCGACCCCGGCCACGTGGTGGGTGGAGGACGCTGGGTGCTCACCGGCGGCGGCACCGGTTTCAGCACATGGGACGACCCCGATGCCCTGAAGGTGGTCGTGGAGGAACACGCCCCGTCCAGCTGGGTGCCCGGCCTGAACCAGCGTGGCCATACGGCACTGGTCGACTCGGTCAACTTCGGCCATGCCCACTGCATCGAGGTCACGGACGACGGCCTCCGGGGAGCTGCAGACCCCCGTTCACTCATCGGGGAGGCTGCGGGATTCTGACGGACCTGGTCGGGCACAACGGGCAGCGGCGGTGCATGATCCAACGATGGCCACCCGGGAAGACGTCGATCCGATGAAGGTCGTGCCCGCGGCCGAGGGCGCCGCCGCGGTGGGAGACGCCGTCCCGAGGAAGCAGTACACGACGGTCGTCGTCGAGCGCCAGATCGCAGCACCGCGTGGGGTGGCCTTCGGCGTCCTCTGCGACCTGATCAGCGAGGCCACCGGCGGCTACGCCGTGGACGGGGATCCCGCCCCCCACGGCATGGGGGCCCGGCTGGAGTTCTCCATGGGCGACCTGGACCTGGTCGAGGAGGTCATCTCGTTCGAGCCGCCATGGCGTCGGGTCTACGAGTTGACCGGTGCCCCGGTGGCCCTCTACCAGGGCACCACTCTGTTCACCGATCAGGGCACGACATGCCTGATGGCCTGGTCCCTCCTCATCGACCCACTGCCGGATGGCTCCAGCGACGGCTTCATCGCCGCTGCCCGAACCTTCCTGGACCGCTTCGCCGACACTCTGAAGGTCAGGGCCGAGGCCGGGGCCTGGAATCCAGCGACCTACCTAACCTGAACCAGATGACCGACCTACCGAACCAACCGGGAGAACCATGAAAATCGCCCTGAACGCCTCCGCCGAACTGCTCCACTCCGACCTGGGTCGCCTGCGCGAACACGCTGAGCGCACCGCGGAGGACGGATTCTCCGGATGGTGGCTGGCCCAGACCGGCCTCATCGACGCCCTCACGGCGTTCACCGCCATGGCGGACACGGCGCCGGGCCTGGAGTTCGGGACGGCGGTGATACCCACCTTTCCCCGTCACCCCACGGCACTCGCCGGCCAGGCCCTGACAGCCCAGGCTGCCCTCGGTGACCGCCCCATGGTTCTGGGCATCGGCCTTTCGCACCGCCCCATGATCGAGGGGATGCTGGGCATGTCATTCGACAAGCCGGTGCGCCACCTCATCGACTACCTGGAGGTACTCCAGCCGCTCCTGGAAACCGGCACTGTCTCCTACAGCGGCGAAGCCTTCACCGCCCACATTGACGCCGGGCGGCCGACCGAGCGTGCCCCTTCCGTGATGGTTGCGGCCCTCGGCGAACAGCTCCTGAAGGTCGCCGGCCACCGGACCGATGGGACCATCCTCTGGATGGTCGGGCCACGCACCGTCACCGAGCACATCGCCCCACGGATGACCGAGGCAGCCACTGCGGCCGGTCGAGGTGCGCCGCGGATCGTGTGCAGCCTCCCGACGTGTGTAACCGACGACGCCGAGGCCGTGAGGAACGCCGCTGCGTCCATATTCGAGATCTACGGACAGCTTCCCTCCTATCGCGCCATGCTCGACCGCGAGGGTGCACGCCATCCCGGGGACGTCGCCATCATCGGAACCGAGGAGGAGGTGGCCCAGCAGTTGACCGGGCTGGCAGATGCTGGCGTGACCGACTTCTCGGCTCTCGAGTTCGGCACGTCGACAGACGAGTTCGCCCGGACCCGGGCCCTACTCAAAAGCCTCCTCTAGACGGGGCCCGCCAGTACAAGGGCCCGCCCACGATGGCAGGGTCTCAGGAACGGAGGCTGTTACGGGGAACCATCCGCCCTATCCGGAAGGTCAACCCGTCGGCCGGCGCCTCAGGCATCCAGCCGGTCGGCTGCTTGCGCACCGGATATCAGACTGACCGACGGATCGTTGCCGGGATGGCCCGGCACCCTGTGCCACCGCTAGGGTGGATAGAGATCTGACGGACCGTCAGAAACTCTCAGGAGCCTCCATGACGACCATTCCACGCATCATCTCGGTCGACGACCATGTGGTCGAGCCCCCCGACCTCTGGACCTCGCGCCTACCGGCCAGGTACCAGGACCGCTGCCCCCGCATCGAACGCGATACCGCCGAGTTCAAATTCGAGGGCGGCGTGTTCTCCTACGAGAAGGGCATCGAAGGCGGCCAGATGTGCGACTGGTGGATGTACGACGACCTCGTCTACCCGTTCCCCAAGCTGTCAGCGGCCGCCGGCTTCGATGAACTCGACATCGTCCCGGTGACCTTCGACGACATCCTCCCGGCCAGCTGGAAGCAGAAGGAACGGCTGGCCGCCATGGACGAGAACCACGTGGACGTGTCGGTCTGCTTCCCGAACGTCCTACCCCGATTCTGCGGCCAGGCCTTCCTGGAACGCGACGACAAGGAACTCGCCCTGCTCTGCGTTAAGGCCTACAACGACTGGATCATCGACGAGTGGTGCGCCGGCGATGGCGCCGGTCGCCTCATCCCGCTGACCCTCATTCCCCTCTGGGACCCGGTCGCCGCCGCTGCCGAGGTGCACCGGTGCGCCGACAAGGGCTCATTCGCCGTGGCCTTCTCCGAGAACCCGTACCCACTGGGCCTGCCGTCCATCCACGACAAGGACCGGTTCTGGGACCCGTTCTTCACGGCCTGTGAGGAGACAGACACCATTGTCAACATGCACATCGGCTCCAGCTCCAAGATGCCGTCGACCTCGCCGGACGCCCCGTTCTCGGTGTCGTCGACCCTCACCTTCTCCAACGCCATGGGGTCCATGTGCGACTACATCCTCTCCGGGATGTTCGTCCGCTTCCCGAAGCTGAAGATCGCCTACGCAGAGGGCCAGGTCGGCTGGATGCCATACGTGATCGAACGCATGGACAAGATCTGGGAGGAACGCGGTGACGCCACCTTCGGCATCGACCTGCCGGAGGCACCCAGCTCCTACATCGCGGGCCACATCTGGGGCTGCATCTTCGACGACGAGATCGGCCTACGGAACCGGGACATCATCGGCATGGACCAGATCTGCTTCGAGGTGGACTTCCCGCACGCCGACACCACCTACCCGCACACCCTTGAGGTCGCCACCAGGATCTGCACGAATGCCGGCCTGGACGATGACGAGATCTACAAGTTCATCCGCGGCAACGCCATCGAGGCCTTCGGCCTGCAGCGCTTCGGCATCACCAGCTGAGGTCGGCACCCGATGAAACCGGTACCAACCGTCAGACAACCAGGCCGCCTGCCGACGGTTGCAGTACCAACAGTCAGGTAACCAGCCACGCCGGCGGGGAACCGCCTACGGGCGGGTGAACGCCGGGCTGAGTGCGTCCCGGGGGATCTCGTCCTTGGTGACCGGCGTCGCAACCTCGGCCACAGACGGACCGATGCGGGCCGCCAGGGGCGCCAGGGCCTCGGCGTCGAACCGGTACACCTCGACGGCGTTGTCGGTGAAGATCGTCCGCAGGTCGGCCTCGTCCCAGTCGCTGAACGAGCGGCGGAGATGCACGCGGTTGTACGGGAACGTGCCTTCGTGGTGCGGGTAGTCGCTGCCCCACATGACCTTGTGTATGCCGACCTTCCGGATTGCCTCGGCCTCCGACGGGCTGGGGAAGCTGGCGCCGATCCACACGTTCTGGTCGAAGTACTCGCTGGGCTTCTTCGGGAGGATCAGCTCGGCCGGGAAGCCCAGCTCGCCAACCCGCCCTGAGGACATCTGGTAGTGGTAGCCGTCCATGCGGCGGAGGTCCTCGAGGACCCAGGCGACGCCCTGTTCCGTCATGACGTACTTCAGCTCGGGGAACCGCTCGAACACCCCGGACATGATCAGGTGCGAGAGGTTCCGGTGGGCGAAGAACGGCACCTCCAGGAGGTACATGAGGTTGGCCGCCGGGGCGTCGCCGTAACTGGGGTTGCCGGAGCCGCCGTGCTGTGTGACGACCAGGTCCAGGTCCCGACACACTGCCCAGAGCCGGTCGTAGACCGGGTCGTAGAGGCCCGGCATGCCGGAGTCCGGTGGCACGGCGGGGAGCATGAAGCTACGGAAGCCGTTCTCGGCTGCCAGCTGCAGGTCGGCAATGGTGTCGTCGAGGTCGTTCAGGAACACCTGCGGAAGGCCACAACGGCGTTCGGGGAAGGCGGCGCACCAGTCCACCAGCCAGCGGTTGTGGGTGCGGATGCCCTCGAGGCGACGCTCGTACTCGACCCGGTCAGTGGCCGGGTAGGTGATGAGCGCTCCGGTCGGGAAGAACGGCGGCACGGTATTGGGAAACGAGATCTCAGCAGCCACGCCCTCTGCGTCCAGATCGGCGTTGCGCCGCTCGTCGTCCCAGTTGCGGGACCGGCCATCGTCCTGGAGGTCGCGGAACGGGTTCGAGTAGGCGCCCCGCCACTCGGCGAAGGCCTCCCGGTAGCTCGGGGAGAGGTACTCCTCGTAGGCCTTCATGTTCCCGCCGGCATGGCAGTCCGATGAGATCAGGGTGTAGTTGTCGCTCATGGCATTCCTCCAGTTCAGGATGATCGTAGAGAGGGAAGGGCCGAGCCCGCTCAGCGGGCCAGCAGCCGTGCCACCTGGTCGACCATCCGGACCCGTCCTAGAGCGGATACGCCGTCCGGTTGCAGATCGGACGCAGGGCGAAACTCGACACCATCCTGGCTACCCCCGGTAGCTGGGCCAGGTGGGTCCGGTGCAACACCTCGTAGTCGGCCACGTCCCGCACGACCACGTGCACCAGGTAGTCGAACTGGCCGGCCATCAGGTGGCAGCTCATTATCTCCGGACGTTCGCTGACCGCCACCTCGAAGGCCTCCAGGGTGGCCTCGTCCTGGCCGGTGAGGGTTATCTCCACGAACACGTCCGAACCCAGGCCCACAGCCGCCGGGTCCACCAGGGCCACGTACCGGTCGATGCGGCCGGATTCCTCCAGGCGGCGCACCCGCCGTAGGCAGGCCGACGGCGACAGGTGCACCACCTCGGCCAGGTCCACGTTGGCGATCCGACCATCCACCTGGAGCAGGCCCAGGATGGCACGATCCATGGCATCAAGTGACTCTGGCACAGTTTCCACGCTCCTGATCATACATACACGCAATTTGATTGTCCTACGACATGATCTGACGCCGTTCTCCACAATCAGACGGCGCGGCCCCGGACCTACTGTTCAGACAACTAAGACCTTGAACCCACTCGGACGTTCAGCCCACGGGGACGTCGGGCCCACAGAGCGGCGGTCGGGCCCCCTACCCATCGACCGGCACAGCGACCGGAGACAGGAGCACTGCCATGGACATCGGAGTCCCCGCAGAGGTCAAGACAGCGGAACGACGGGTAGGCCTCACCCCGGCAGCGGTGGGCGAGCTCGTGAACCGGGGCCACCACGTGAACGTCGAGACAGCGGCCGGCGACGGCGCCGGCTTCAGCGACGTCGAGTACAAGGAGGCTGGCGCGGCCATCGTCGGCACCGCCGACTACGTGTTCGCCAACTCCGAGATGATCGTGAAGGTCAAGGAGCCCCTCGCTCCCGAGCGCGCCCGCCTCGAGTCCCACCACACGCTCTTCACGTACCTGCACCTGGCGGCGGACCTGCCCCAGACTGAAGACCTCCTGAACAGCGGTGCAGCCTGCATCGCCTACGAGACGGTCACCGACGATGCCGGTCGCCTACCGCTGCTGGCCCCGATGTCGGCCATCGCCGGACGCATGTCGATTCAGGCCGGGGCCCACGCCCTGGAGGCCACCCAGGGCGGTGCAGGACTGCTGCTGGGCGGCGTGCCCGGCGTGCGCCCGGGCAGGGTCGTCGTCATAGGTGGCGGCGTGGTCGGTGAGAACGCTGCCGAGATGGCCGTCGGCCTGGGCGCCGACGTAACCGTGCTGGACCGCTCCCCCGCCGTGCTGGAGGCCCTCGCCAGGCGATTCGCCGGCCGGGTACGCACCGTGTACTCCACGAAGGCCGAGCTGGAGGCGTCCGTCTACGACGCCGACCTGGTGATCGGCGCCGTGCTGGTCAAGGGCGCCAGGGCCCCCCACCTGGTCACCCGCGACATGCTCGGCCGCATGCGGCCCGGCTCGGTGATCGTGGACGTGGCCGTGGACCAGGGCGGCTGCTTCGAGACCACCCGGGCCACCACCCACACCGACCCGACCTATGTGGTGGACGGCATCGTCCACTACTGCGTGGCGAACATGCCAGGTGCGGTTTCCCGCACGTCGACACAGGCGTTGTCCAACGCAACGCTGCCGTTCACCCTGGCCCTGGCCGACAAGGGCACCGACGCTGCGCTGAAGGCCGACCACCACCTGCTCAACGGCCTCAACGTATGCGCCGGCCATGCGACCGACCGGGCCGTGGCCGACACCTTCGACATGGAGTACGTCGACCCCATCGCCGCCCTCGCCCAGCGCTAGACCACGCGCCGGATCAGACACCCGCCGGCTGCTCCAGCACGGGCCCGACCCCGACGCATCCACCTCACCACCGGCCATCTGCCGTCTGCCGTCTGCCGTCTGCGTGCCCGGTTTCGGAACCCGACTACCCGAAACCTGTCCACGGGTAGCGTCATCGCATGGCCACTGGCACCACGACCCGCGTCGATGTCGTGGTGGTCGGAGGCGGAATCATCGGGCTGGCCACCGCCGACGCCCTCATGACCCGGCTGCCGGGGGTGACCGTCTCGGTCCTCGAGAAGGAAGCCTCGGTCGCCACCCACCAGACCGGCCGTAACAGCGGCGTGGTGCATGCCGGCATCTACTACGCACCGGGATCGATGAAGGCGGACCTGGCCGTACGTGGCGGGGACCGGATGGTCGATTTCTGCGCCGAGCACGGCATCGCCCACGACCGTTGCGGAAAGCTGGTTGTGGCCACCACGGATGCGCAACGACCGCGCCTCGATGCCCTGGCCGAGAGGGCCCGGGCCAATGGCGTGGCCGTCACCACCCTGACCCCTGATGCCGCCCATGAGCACGAGCCGCACGTGGCGTGCGTGGCGGCAATGCACGTGGCAGCCACGGGCAGGGCCGACTTCGCAGGCGTGGCACACGCCCTGGCCGGCCGGATCATCGCTGCGGGCGGTGAGGTCAGGACGGGCGTCACGGCCGGACGGGCCACACCGACAGCCGGAGGCTGGAATGTGAAGACCGCTGACGGACCCTTACGGGCGCGGTTCCTGGTCGGGTGCGCCGGCCTGCACGCCGACCGCGTGGCCCGCAGGTCGGGAGCCTCCAGCGACGTCCGGATCCTGGCATTTCGAGGGGAGTACCTGGACGTCATCGGCCGGTCGGCCGACCTCGTCCACGGCCTCGTCTACCCGGTGCCTGATCCCCGATTCCCGTTCCTGGGCGTCCACCTGACCCGAGGGTTGGACGGCCACGTCCACGCAGGCCCCAACGCCGTTCTGGCACTGGCCCGGGAGGGCTACCGGTGGTCCGACGTCTCGCTGCGGGACCTGGCATCGACCCTGACGTGGCCGGGCACAGCACGCCTGGTGGGTCGCTACTGGCGGCCGGGCTTCGACGAGATGGTGCGGTCGTTGTCCCGCCGCCGCTTCATGACTGCCGCACAGCAACTGGTTCCGAACCTCGATGCTGCCGACGTCACGCGGGCGCCGGCCGGCGTCCGGGCCCAGGCGGTAGACCGACGCGGAGCCCTGCTGGACGACTTCCACCTGGTTGACGGCGAACGGTCGTTGCACGTGCTGAACGCACCGTCACCAGCCGCCACGGCGTCGCTCGAGATCGGCTCCCTGGTCGCTGACCGTGTCGCCACCAACCTGGCCCGCTGACCAAATCCCTTCGACACCCATAGAAGTATCAGCCTCCTACGGAGACCACGATGACCGACGGCAATGAGATCGATACCCACCGGACCGACCGCCATGAGACAGATGCCAGACGGGCCGAACGCCTGTTGGACGGCTCGGCCTGGGATGACTTCTGCGAGACGCTGAAGCTGGCGGGCCGCGTCGTGCTGGAGGAGACCCCGGACGGCGATCCGATCGACCGTGTCGAGGGCTTCCGCTATCTGACACGCATGATGCTGATCGCCAACATGCGGGCGGTCGAGCGCTCCACCCCCTGGGGCCGCCCCCGCAGGATCAACGTGATCCCACCACCCAGGAAGGGTGGGACCGGCGTGCAGTCACCCAACCAGGACCACATCGTCCAGCCCGTCGACCCGGCCCGCAGCTACCACATCACCGGCAACCGGGGCACCGCCTACGTGCACCTGTCGGCGTGGAGCCCGCCGATTCCAGCCGACGTCGGGGCATTCCCCAGCGGGTCGAATGCCCGTGACCACCTCGGGGAGTTCAACCCCAACTCCGCCATCACCCCGTTCACCTGCATGCTGGAGGAGGTCAGCGACGAGGATGGAGCGGTGGACTTCGTTATGTCGATCGAGGATCCCGCTGACGGCTCCCGCTGGCTGCCCATGGTGCCCACCACGCGGGAGCTGATGGGCCGGGTGGTCTATGACGACAGGGAAACACAGCAGCCCCCACGTCTGATGATCGAGTGCATGGACGACCATGTGGAGCCGGAACCACCGCCTCCGGCCGACATGGCCTCGCGTCTGGCCATCGCATCGCAACTGGTGCTGGGCATGCAGGCCGACTACGCGGCGTGGACGCAGTTCCTGGCGGCCAGCGAGAACCGCCTGCAGCTCACCGATGACCACTACCGGCGCATCGGCGGATCACCCGACGATCGCCACTTCGAGTTCGGATACTGGCGCCTCGGCGCCGGCGAGGCGTTGGTGGTCGAGTTCGTCGAACCGGTATGCCAACACTGGAACTTCCAGTTGTGCAACCACTGGATGGAGAACCTGGCCGACTACTCGGCCGGCACCGGCTACCTGGACCGGGCAGGCGCCACGACGGCACCCGACGGATCAGTACGCCTGGTGGTGGCTGCCACCGATCCGGGAACCTCCAACTGGGTTGACTCCGGCAGCAGGAACCACGGCGTGATGGGCCTGCGATTCATCCGCCCGGCAACCCGGCCCGAGATCACGTGCCGTGTGGTGCCGGTGGCCGACCTGGTCTGACCCGCCAAGCGACGGGCCATGGTTCCCAGGCAACGGACACCTCCAGGAAATGGGCCACTAGAACGTGGCCCCGGACAGGCTCCGGACGGTTGGGCCCTACCCGGTAGGCGGCCAGCACGGACTCCCGTCCAGGCCCCTACGGCACTACCGGCTTTGCGTCTCTCCAGCGGTCGATGCCGCCGCCATTCACCACCCGGACCGTGCGGGCAACTGCCTCATCCACATCTGTGTGGCGCACGTAGAGGGGGGCGAACCCGAACCGCAGCAGGTTGGGTGGACGGAAGTCGGGGATGACCGACTCCTCGTGGATCAGCGCCTGACCCACCGCCCGGGCCTCCGGATGGCGCAACGACACATGGGATCCCCGCTGGGTCGGGTCTCTAGGCGTCCACACCTCGAAGCCCAGCGGGACCAGCCACTGGTCGACCAGGGCGATGAACCGCTCGGTCAGGGCCACCGACTTGGCATGCAGACGGTCCATCCCGGCCTCCAGCAGGAGATCGACGGCTGGGCCCACCGACACGGCCGACAGGATCGGGGGCGTACCGGTCAGAAAGCGGTCTGCGCCCCGCGCCCGGCCGGCATCGAAGTCGAATCCCATCGGCTCGTCGCTGCCGTACCAGCCGGCCACCGGGTTGACCAGTTCGGGCAGGCGAGCCGAGGCGTAGAGGAAGGCCGGCGATCCGGGCCCGCCGTTCATGTACTTGTAGGTACAGCCCACGGCCAGATCGGCCTCGGCGGCCGTGAGGTCGATGGGCACGGCACCCACCGAGTGGCATAGGTCCCACAGCATCAGGGCGCCGTGGTCATGAGACAGAGCAGTCACCTCGGCGAGGTCCCAGCACCAGCCCGAGCGATAGGCCACATGACTGAGCGACACCAGGGCCACCCGATCGCCCCCGTCGGCCTCCAGCTCGGCTCGGATCGCGTCGATCGGTCCGTGCACCCCGTCCGAGCCGACGACCACCACCTCGTGGTCGGGCCCGGCGGCCGCCGCCACCGCCCGCAGCACCTGGACGTCGGACGGAAAGTTCAGGTCGTCGGTGAGGATCCGGGTCCGACCGGGTCGGGCCCCGAGGGCCGCGAGGGCCGCCTTGTACAGGCTCACCGACGTGCTGTCGGCCAACACCACCTCGCCGGGCGAGGCACCGACCAGGTCGGCTATCTGGTCGCCGACTCTCCGGGGCAGTTCGAACCAGCCTTCGTTCCACCCTCGGATGAGCCGGCGTCCCCACTGGACCTCGAGGGCTTCGACCACCGCTGCGGCCGAACGGAGTGATTGTCGGCCCAACGAATTGCCATCCAGGTAGATGAGGTCCGGTTCGTCGTCGGCATGGACAAACTCGTCGCGGAAACCGGCCAGAGGATCGGCGGCGTCGATCGCAGCTGCCGGCTCGAGGGACTGGCGGTCGGGGGACATCGTCCTGACGGTACCGCTCCTGAAGTCAGTGCCGGAAAGCAGAGACGGCCCGGGTCGCCCACCGGCCCTACGCTCAACGCAGGCCCTCGACCCACCCCCTCTGCCGCCAGGATGGAGACACCGTGTCCGAGACCATTGGCTTCATCGGGCTGGGCAACATGGGTCGACCCATGTGCCTACGCCTGCTGGCCGCCGGCTACGAGGTCGTGGCCTTCGACCTGGCTGACGGGGCCGTCGCCGAGGTGGTCGCCGCCGGAGCCACCCCCGCCACCGACGCCGCCTCGGTGGCCGCCTCCTGCAACGTGCTGCTCACTTCGCTTCCCCGTCCCGACCATGTCGAGGCCGTCATGGAGGGGGCTGGGGCCCTGGCCGCCCTTCGTCCCGGTTCGTGCTGGGTCGACCTCACCACCAACCGCCGCGACCTCGTCATACGCCTGGCCGACGCCGCCCCCGACGGGGTCGCCGTGGCCGACTCGCCGCTCACCGGCGCGGTCGACGGGGCCCGCAACGGTCGCCTCACCCTGTTCATCGGCGGCGACGACGCCACGGTTGCCCGGGCCACACCCATCCTCGGACACCTCGGTCGGGTCATCGCCTGTGGACCGCTGGGTACCGGCAATGTCGTCAAGCTGGTGACCAACCAGCTGTGGTTCGTCGCCGCGGCGGCCATTGGCGAGGGGTTCGCCCTGGGCATGGGCAACGGGGTCGAGTTGTCGGTCCTGTGGGACGCCATCACCGACAGCGTCGGCGACTCATTCGTGGCCCGCCATGACGCCCCATCGATCTTTTCCGGCCACTACGACCCGTCATTCACCCTCGACCTCTGCAACAAGGACCTGGGCCTTATCGGCGAACTCTCGGCCACGCTGGGGACCGACCTCCCAATGACCGAGGCAGCGACGGCCACCTTCGCCAGGGCCACCGACCGGTACGGGCCCCATGCCGGCGAGCTGCACGTGGCCCGCCGCATCGAGGACGACACCGACCTGTCATTCCGCCTCGATGGCGACTGGACGCCTCCGTGGGAACAGTAGGAAACCGTCCATGGGTATGACCGCCAGCTCGCACCATCTTTGCCCGATTCCCATCGCCGAGCTGATCAACCTCGACCGCTACCCCGTCGACCGACCCGACTCCACCAGATACGCCACCATGGTCACCGGGGCGCGAGCGAAGCTGGCTGATGACGGCTGCGCCGTGATCGGCCAGCTGCTCCACCGCTCTGCGTTGCCCATCATGAGCACCGAGATCCTCGGAATCCGGCCATTCCTCCACGAGTCGAAGATCCACATCAACCCGTACTTCTCCGACGGCGACCCGTCGCTTCCCACCGACCACGCCATCAACACGTTCGCCGAGCGGTCCGGTGGGTTCATTCCGCGCGACGCCTTCGACTCCACGAGCCCCATCAACGCCGTCTACCAGTGGCCGCCGCTCCTGGCCTTCATCGCCGACTGCCTCGACCTTCCCGAGATCCACTGCTTCGCCGATCCGCTGGCCGGCCTGACCATCAACGCCCTCGACCCCGGCCAGCAGTTCACCTGGCACTACGACACCAACGACTTCGCCGTGACCATCCTCGTGGACGAGGCCTCCGGAGGTGGGTTGTTCCAGTACTCGCCGAACATCCGATCGGCCGGCGACGAGAACTTCGACGGCGTCAGTGCCTGCCAGAACGAGGACCTCACGACGGTCCGGACGTTGCAACTCCGAGCGGGCGACCTGCAGATTTTCCGTGGTCGGTTCTCACTGCACCGCGTGACCCGGGTAGCCGACGACTCGCCCGCCCGACACACGGCAGTGTTCGCCTACACCGAGCAACCCGGCGTGATCGGTCGCCTCGAGCGCACGAGACAGCTGTTCGGTCGGACCCTCCCCGCCCACGAAGCGGCGGAACGCAGCCGGGCCCGAAGCGATGAACTGAAGGATTGAACCCCTTCCACTGCGCGCTGCATCCGTCTAGCGTCCGCGCACCGAGCGACGTCGTCGCACCCAATTTCCGGAGCAGAAGCAATGAGCGATCCAGACCGGGCGTCCTACGACGCAATCATCATCGGTGCGGGGGTGATCGGCTCCGCCATCGCCTTCGAACTGGCCAAGAAGGGTTGGCGGACCCTGAACGTCGACAAACTGCCGGCCGCCGGCTACGGGTCGACCAGCAACTCCTGCGCAATCGTGCGAGCCCACTACTCCACCTTTGACGGCGTGGCCATGGCCTACGAGGGCTTCTCCTACTGGAAGAACTGGTCCAACTACCTCGACAGCGAGGACGAGCGCGGCCACGCCCTCTACATGCAGTCCGGCACCGTGCTGTTCATGCTCGAAGGTGGCCACCACGAAAAGGTCCTCCCACTGTTCGACCAGGTCGGGGTGCCCTACGAGATCCTCAGCAACGAGGAGTTGGCCGAACGCTTCCCGTTCTTCGAGCACGGCACCCACGGCGAGCCGTCCCGGCCCGCCGACGACCGCTTCTGGGAAGAGCCCGAGGGCGAGATCATGGGTGCGCTCTACACGCCGGACTCCGGCTACGTGAGCGACCCGCAGCTGGCCAGCCACAACCTGCAGCGTGCAGCCGAGGCCAAGGGCGGCGAGTTCCGGTTCAACACCGAGGTGACCGACATCCGTCGGGTCGACGGGCGTGTCACCGGTATCACCCTTGCCGACGGCACCGATGTGGACTCCCCCGTGGTGGTCAACGTGGCGGGCCCGCACTCGTTCGTCATCAACAAGATGGCCGGCGTCTACGACTCCATGAACATCAAGACCAGGGCCCTTCGCCACGAGGTGCACCACGTGCCGTCGCCCGCCGGGATCGACTTCGAGAAAAACGGGCTGCACACCTCGGATTCCGACCTGGCCATCTACGTCCGACCCGAGTCCGGCAACAACATCCTGATCGGCTCCGAGGACCCCGCCTGCGATGAGCAGGTCTGGGTGGACGATCCGGACGACTACGACAACGTGGTGTCCGACGAACAGTGGAACGCCCAGGTCCTCCGCCTGGCCCGCCGCATGCCGGATCTGGGGATACCCAACGAGAAGAAGGGCGTCGTCGACCTGTACGACGTGTCCGATGACTGGATCCCGATCTACGACCGGACCGACCTGGATGGCTTCTACGTGGCCATCGGATCAAGCGGCAACCAGTTCAAGAACGCCCCGGTGGCCGGCTGGTGCATGGCCGAGCTGATCGTGGCGGTGGAAGACGGCCACGACCATGACGCCGCGCCGTTGGTGGTCACAGGTGTACACACCGGCCTCGAGATGGACATGGGCTTCTACCGGCGCAACCGGGAGATCAACTCGGACAGCTCGTTCTCGGTCAACGGCTGAGCGGAACCACCACCGGCCCGGACCGCCTGGTCGGGTCAGTCGTCGTCGGCAACGATTCGCAGGGCCCGCCGGAACTCCTCGCGGGTGAACTCGTCTCCGAGGCTGGACTCGTCGCCCGGCTCCTCGATCAGCACCGGCGGATCGTCGTCGTACTCGAGGCGTAGGGCACGGCTCATGACGCCGTGCAGGGCGTAGGTGCAGACGATGTAGGTCAGCTCCAGGATCTCCTCGTCGGAGAGATGTTTCTGGAGGGCCGAGAACACCCCGTCGGGGACCCGTCCGTGTTGGATCGAGAGGGCATCGGTGTAGGCCAGCACGGCCCGCTCTACCTCGTCGAAGCAGGTAGCGGTCTCCCAGGACTCGATGGCCTCGATCTGCTCGTCGCCGATGCCGACGGTGCGACAGGCCTTGCGGTGCTGGGAGTACACGAAGCGGCTGCCTACACACCATCCGACCCGGGTCTGGCCCAGCTCGCGGAGCTTCGGG